>Ga0207674_10007122_pt1 | contig 13065 bp, 15 predicted proteins | sample KBSCornC72_FD_184303 | JGI IMG/M metagenome (GOLD analysis project Ga0207674, IMG submission 184303) | Corn rhizosphere microbial communities from Kellogg Biological Station, Michigan, USA - KBS Corn C7-2 (SPAdes) (version 2) | ecosystem: Host-associated > Plants > Roots > Rhizosphere > Soil ... | reverse complement strand
TGGGGCCAGAAGCTGCTGTCGTCGGCGCGCATCGGCGGCAGCTGGCTGGCCACCGTCGTGGGCTTCCTGGTGCTGGTGCCGGTGCTGGTGTTCTACCTGCTGGTCGACGCCGAGTCCGTGACGACGGGCGCCTGGAACCTGGTGCCGCTGCGCTCGCGCGAGCGCCTGGCCGGCTTCCTGGGCGAGTGCGACACGATGCTGCGCCAGTACCTGAAGGGCCAGCTGGCCGTGATGGTGGCGATGGCGCTGATCTACCCCGCCGGCCTGATGCTGACGGGCCTGAACCTGGCATGGCCGATCGGCGTGTTCACCGGGCTGGCCGTGTTCATCCCGTACCTCGGCTACACCACGGGGCTGGTGCTGGCGCTGATGTCGGCCGCGATCCAGTTCACCGGGTGGCACGGCGTGGCGGCGGTGGCCGCGGTCTACGCCATCGGCCAGGTGCTGGAGAGCTTCGTGCTCACGCCGCGCCTGGTGGGCGAGCGCATCGGCCTGAGCCCGCTGGCCGTCATCCTCGCGCTGCTGGTGTTCGGCGAGGTGTTCGGCTTCGTCGGCGTGCTGGTGTGCCTGCCGGTGACGGCGCTGATGGTGGTGGCGCTGCGCCATGCGATGGTGACGTATCGCGCCAGCGGGTTCTACCGCACATGAGCACGCACGGCCGTTCCGAAGCGCGAATGACGCGGCGAGCAGCACGCGGGAGGGTCGGATGCGACAGCTGATCCTCGACCTCGCGTGGGACCCGGTGCCCGCATTCGCCGGCTTCCTGCCCGGCGACAACGCCGCGGTGGTCGCCGAGCTGCGCGAGCAGTCGTGGCCCGGCGCGCCGGTGTACCTGTGGGGCCCGGCCGGCGCCGGCAAGACGCAGCTGCTGCGCGAGCTGCAGGCACGCGCGATCGAGGCCGGCCTGGTGGCGCAGTGGTTCGATGCCGCGTCGTCGACGCCTTGGACGCTGGCGGAAGACGCCGCGCTGGTGCTGCTCGATGGCGTCGACCAGTGGACCGCAGAGCAGCAGCACGCGGCCTTCCTGCTGTTCGTCGAGGCCGCGAGCCGCATGGGGGGCGTGCTGGACGCGCTCGCCGAAGGCGTCGCCGGCGCGGCGCTCGCGCTGGCCGGGTCGTCCGCCGCCGGTGCCCGCCTGGGCGTGCAGTTCGCCTCGGCCGGCCGCTTTCCGCCCGTCGACCTGCTGGTGCGCGAAGACCTGCGCACGCGGCTCGGCTGGGGCCCCGTCCACCAGATCCACCCGCTGGCCGAGGCCGGCACGCGCGACGCGCTGCACCAGGAGGCGCGCCGCCGCGGCCTCGTGCTGGGCGACGAGGTGCTGGACTACATCCTGGCCCGCTTCTCGCGCGACCTGAAGAGCCTGATGCAGCTGCTGCACCGCCTCGACAGCTTCGCGCTGGCCGAGAAGCGAGCCGTCACCGTGCCGCTGCTCAAGCGCATGCTCGACGAAGAGCAGGCCGAACCATCGTCTCCCGAATGACTGATCGCAACCTCACGCTGTTCGACCTCGACGGCACGCTCATCCCCGGCGACTCCGACCACTCGTTCGGCGAGTTCATGGTCGCGGTCGGCTGGGCCGACGGCGACGCCTGGCGGCGCCGCAACGACGAGTTCTACGCGACCTACGTGGCCGGCGCGCTCGACGTGCATGCCTACGTGGAGTTCGCCACCTCCGTCTGGCGCGCACGCAGCGCGCAGGAGCAGGCCGACATCCACGCCCGCTTCATGCGCGAGGTCATCCGGCCGATGATCCACCCGCAGGCGCTGGCGCTCGTCAAGCGGCACCAGGACGCGGGCGACCGGGTGGCCATCGTCACGGCGACCAACGAGTTCGTCACGCGCCCGATCGCGCAGGCGTTCGGCGTGCCCGATCTCCTGGCCATCGAGCTCGAGCGCGACGCCGCGGGGGCCGTCACCGGCGCGATCCGCGGCGTGCCGACGTACCAGCACGGCAAGGTCACGCGCGTGGGCCAGTGGCTCGAGGCGCAGGGCGCCGGCTGGGACGACTTCGGACGCGTCACCGTTTACAGTGATTCCATCAACGACCTGCCCCTCATGGAGCGGGCCACCGACCCCGTCGCGACCAATCCGTCGGCCGCGCTGGAGGCCGTGGCCGCGGAGCGCGGCTGGCGATTCCTGAGGCTTTTCGAATGATCCGCAAATTCATCGACCGACTGCTGGGCAAGACGCCGGCCGCCGACGTCCTGCCCGCCGGCGTCGCCCTCGGCGAGCGCGCCGAATATGGCGTCGACCAGCACAAGATCGATCCCAAGCTCGTCGCCGATCCGGCCGTGCGCGTCGTCAAGACGCTGCAGGACGCCGGCTACGAGGCCTACATCGTCGGCGGCGCCGTGCGCGACCTGCTGGTGGGCCTGCGCCCGAAGGACTTCGACGTCGCCACCAACGCGACGCCCGAGCAGGTCAAGGGCCTGTTCCGGCGCGCCTTCATCGTCGGCCGGCGCTTCCGCCTGGTGCACGTGATCTACGGCCGCGGCCGCGAGCACGAGCAGATCGAGGTCTCCACCTTCCGCGCCTACCTGGACAACGCCGTCGACTCCGCGGCCGTCCAGGGCAACGAGAAGACCTCGCGCAACGAGCTCGATGGCAAGAGCCACGCCGTGGACGCCAGCGGCCGCGTGCTGCGCGACAACGTCTGGGGCCCGCAGATCGAGGACGCCGCGCGGCGCGACTTCACCGTCAACGCGATGTACTACGACCCGTCGAACCAGACGGTGGTCGACTACCACGGCGGCATCGCCGATTCCAAGGCCAGGCTGCTGCGCATGATCGGCGACCCCGAGACGCGCTACCGCGAGGATCCGGTGCGCATCATCCGCGTGCTGCGCTTCGCCGCGAAGATGGGCTACAAGATCGAGCCGAAGACGGAAGCGCCGATCCGCAAGATGAAGGCGCTGCTGGCCAACGTGCCGGCCTCGCGGCTGTTCGACGAGATGATCAAGCTGCTGCAGACGGGCCACTCGCTGGCCAGTCTCGAGGTGCTGAAGAAGTACGGGCTCGATCGCGACACCTTCCCCATCCTCGACGCGCACTTCCTGGGCATCGCGAGCGATCCCGGGCGCGAGGCCTTCGTCAACCGCGCGCTGGCCGACACCGACCGTCGCGTCAACGAAGGCAAGCCGGTGGCGCCCAGCTTCCTGATGGCCTGCATCTTCTGGCACGAGGTCGCGCAGCGCTGGCAGGCCCTGCGCGAGCAGGGCGAGGCGCTGATGCCGGCACTGCAGCAGGCCGTCGACGCGACGTTCGACGCGCGCATCGGCGACATCTCCGGCCGCGGCAAGCTCGCGGCCGACATGCGCGAGATCTGGCTGATGCAGCCGCGTTTCGACAAGCGCACCGGCAGCTCGCCCGCCGCGATGCTGGCGCAGCCGCGCTTCCGCGCCGCGTTCGACTTCATGCGCCTGCGCGCCGAGGCCGGCGAGGTGGACGAGGCCCTGGCGCAATGGTGGGAGGACTACTCGTCGGGCGACGACCACCAGCGCCGCGAGCTGGTCGAGGCCGCGCGCAAGCAGCAGCACTCCAAGCCGCGCGAACCCCGCGCCGCGCCGCGCGACCCGCGTCCGCTCAAGGCCGCCGCGCCCGCGCCCGCGAGCGACGCCGCGAGCGCACCCGCGCCTGACGCGGAGCGCGCCCCCGCGCCCGCGCCGCGCGTGAGCGTGGCCAAGCAGCAGATGCACAAGCTCGTGGCAGCCGCGCGCGCCGCGCTGTCCGACGGCGCCACCGAGACCGATCGCGCCGCGCTGCGCAGCCTGCTGGACAACGCCGAGATGCCGTTCGGCACCGTCGGTCCCGACGCACCGCCCCTGACCGCCACCCAGCAGCTCCTGCGCGACTTCGCCGACCAGTTGCTTGTGGCCATCGCGGACGGCGCCGCCGAATCGGACGTGGCCTCCGCGCGCGTGCTGATGGACAAGGTCGAGAAGAAGGCCAACACCGTGCGCCGCCGGCGCGGCGGCGGTGGCCGCAGGAAGGCCACCGGCCCCGCGTTCCAGGACGACGAGGATGACGACGGCGACGCCGCCGAGTGATCCGCCCGGCGCCACGGCCTACGTCGGCCTGGGCGCCAACCTCGGCGACGCGCGCGCCGTCTTGCGCGACGCGCTGGACGCGCTGCGCGCGCTGTCGCTGCCGGGCGGCTTCGCCGCCTCGTCGATGTGGGGCAGCGCGCCGGTCGATTCGCACGGTCCCGACTACGTCAACGCCGTCGCCCGCCTGCGCACCGCGCTCGCACCGCACGCGCTGCTGGACGCGCTGCAGGCGATCGAGCAGCGCTTCGGCCGCGAGCGCCCCTACCGCAACGCGCCGCGCACGCTCGATCTCGACGTGCTCCTGTACGGCGTGCGGGGCGATGACGGCGGCCTCGTGCTGGCCGACGACCGCCTGGTCGTGCCGCACCCGCGCGCCGCGCGGCGCGCCTTCGTGCTCGCGCCGCTGGCCGAGCTGTGGCCGCGGGGCGTGATCCCCGGGGCGGGTCGCGTGGCCGGCCTGCTGGCGGCGGTGTCGCGCGATCCCGCGCAGCGTGTGGAAATGCTCGCGCCCTGAACCCGCGCCCGTTTCGTGCCGGCCACGAAGCGGGGACTCCTGGGCGTCCGAGGCGCGAAGAAGTGTCAGAAATGTGACAGCGTCCTCGTACAATGCGCCGCACCGACGTTTCGACCCTGCCGGCGTCCGCACGCCGCCGCCTGGGCGGTAGGCACCGGGTCGACGTCCTCCCCGACTCCTGAAAAGTGGGCCCGACCCTGGGCCCCGTCACGCACCCAAGAGGATCCAGACCATGTGGTTCAGCAAGCTGCTGCCGCGCGAAGGCAATTTTTTCGAGCTGTTCGACCAGCACGCGGCGCACACGACCGAAGGCGCGCGCGCCTTCATGGCGATGATCCAGAACTACAACGACCTGGCGCTGCGCGAGAAGTACGCGTCGGAAGTGGACGTGGCCGAGCGCGCCGCCGACAAGGTGACGGCCGAGGTGCACCGCCTGCTGCATCGCACCTTCATCACGCCGCTCGATGGCGAGCAGATCCGCAGCCTGATCAACTCGATGGACGACATCGCCGACCTGCTGCAGGACACCAGCGAGGTGCTGTCGCTGTACAACGTGACCCGCGTCAGCGAGGACGTGCTGCGCCTGTGCGAGATCTCGGTGCGCTGCTGCGACCGCGTCCAGCACGTCGTGAGCCTGCTGCCCCGCCTGCGCGAGGCCGAGGTCGCGGAGGCGGCGCTCAAGACCTGCGTGGAGATCGGCCACCTCGAGTCCGACGCCGACCGCGTGATGCGCGCGGCGATGTCGCGCCTGTTCCGCGACGAGATCGACACCCGCGAGCTGATCAAGCTCAAGGCGATCTACGAGCACCTGGAGACGATCTCCGACCGCTGCGAGGACGTGTCCAACATCGTCGAGGGCATCATCCTCGAGAACTCGTGACATGAGGGCCCCTTCGCTCCTCCCGTCGGGAAGCGTCCGGCCTGCATGCCGGACGCCGTTCCGGCAGGGCTTTGCTTCGCAAATCCTTTGCTGCCTCCACTCCCCCAAGGGGGAGCGCAGCAGTCCTCGCGCGCGGCACTCGTCCGCTGCAGTCGCTCTCGCTTAAGACCTATGCACTCGCTCCAGATCGGCTTCGGCCTGGTCGCCATGCTCGTGGTGCTGGCGGTCCTGTTCGACTTCATGAACGGCTTCCACGATGCGGCGAACTCCATCGCCACCGTCGTGTCCACCGGGGTGCTCAAGCCGCAGACCGCGGTGCTGTTCGCCGCGTTCTTCAACATCGTGGCCATCTGGATCTTCCACCTGAAGGTCGCGGCCACGGTCGGCAAGGGCATCGTCGACCCGTCGTTCGTCGACCATCACATCATCTTCGGCGCGCTGGTCGGGGCCATCGCGTGGAACCTGTTCACGTGGTGGTACGGCATTCCGTCCAGCAGTTCGCACGCGCTGATCGGCGGCATCGTCGGCGCCGTGATCGGCCGCGGCGGCGCCTCGCACCTGATGCTCTCGGGCATCTGGCCTACGATCACCTTCATCGTGGTCTCGCCGCTGCTGGGCTTCGTGCTGGGCGCGGCCACGCTGCTCGTCGTCGCGTGGATCTGCCGGCGCCAGCCGCCGCTGCGCATCGACGGCTGGTTCCGCCGGCTGCAGCTGATCTCGGCGGGCCTCTATTCCCTGGGCCACGGCGGCAACGACGCGCAGAAGACGATCGGCATCATCTGGCTGCTGCTGGTGGCCACGAACTACGCGCCGGCCGGCGCCTCGATGCCGCCGGGCTGGGTGATCTGGGCCTGCTACGTGGCCATCGGCCTGGGCACGATGTTCGGCGGCTGGCGCATCGTCAAGACCATGGGCCAGCGCATCACCAAGCTCAAGCCCGTGGGCGGCTTCTGCGCGGAGTTCGGCGGCGCGCTGACGCTGTTCCTGGCGTCGACGCTGGGCGTGCCGGTGTCGACGACGCACACGATCACCGGCGCCATCGTCGGCGTCGGCAGCGTGCGCGGCGCCTCGGCGGTGCGCTGGGGCGTGGCCGGCAACATCGTCTGGGCCTGGATCTTCACGATCCCGGCGGCCGCGATCGTGGCCGGCATCTTCTCGGCGCTGAGCGGCTTCCTGTTCTGAGCCCGCGCGTCACGCCCGGGCATGCGCGTGCGCGGCGGATCCGCGCGCCTGGCGCGCCGGGATGACATTCCCGCCGGCGGCCGGGCGCCGCCCCGACCGTGCGTGCATCTGACGGGTCTCCTCGGTCGACACCGGCCTGCGAAACGAAAAACGCCCTCGCCGGCGAACCGGGGAGGGCGTTTCGCGGAGCGCGAGGATCAGGCGCGGCGCGAGGTCTTCTTCGCGACCGGGGCGACCTGGTCGAGGGCCGTCGACAGCGTGTTGTGGGCAGCGTCGACGCCGGCCTTCAGGCCCTTGGTGACGGGCGCGAAGACCTCGGCCTGCGGCAGCTTGGCGGTGGCGGCGTCCACGCTGGCGTGGAACTGCGCGACGCCCAGCTCGGCGGAGGCGCGCAGCTGTTCGCCGGCCAGCACGAGGCCTTGTTGCGCATTGGCCTTCAGGACGTCGATGGCGGCCTGCGGATCCTTCACGCCGGTGAACGACTTCAGCGCGGCTTCGGTGGCGGCGCGGGTCTCGTCGAAGTGCTTCTTGCCGAGGTCGGCCCAGGCTTGCACCTGTTCCATGACCGGGCGCAGGTTGGCCTGGATCGCTTCGGGCGAGAACTTCTCGCTACCTTGGAAAGCGGGGAAGGACGGGAAGGCGAAAGCGGTGGTCATGGTGGGTCTCCGGTTGATGGTGCAGTGCAGCAATTGTATTCCTTGTTTGCTGCAGTGCAACATGAAACTTTAGGGAGAGCCCTCCAGGCCCCCGGGCATCCGGCGCTGGCGCGCGCGCTCAGGCACGGGGCGTGAATGCCAGGCAGTGTCCGTGCGGGCTGATCGCGCCCTCGACGAGGCGGCAGCTTGCCGGCGCGCCCGCCTGCGCCGGCGCGATGTAGTGCATGCAGTCGTCGCAGTCCTTGCCCGGCACGTCGCCCTTGTCGACGTACTTGACGGCGGCCTTGGCGAGCTTGGTCTGCGCTGCGGCCGGCGCAGCCGTCATCCACGTGACGGCCGCGCCCAGGCCGAGGGCGGCGGTGCGGCGCAGCGCGTGGCGGCGCGTGAGGGGGCGGGGCGTGCGGTCGTCCATGGCTCGTTCCTTCGTTGACATGCGGCCGTCGCGGCCCATGCATGCCAGATCGGAGAAGGGGCGCGGATATTCCCGTCAGCGCAGATAGAACAGCCGTTCGACCGTGAACGCGATCGTGCCCATCAGCACGCCGCCGCCGATCATCAGCGCCAGGATCACGCCCAGCACCGGGCCCCAGCCGGTGTGCACCAGGCCGGGCGGCGGCGCGTCCTCGTCCTGCTCGCGCGTGGCCTGCACGACGGGCCGGGCCGGATCGCCGGCGTACAGGCGGGCCCACTTCGCGTCGGTGGTCAGGCCATAGACGATGGCGCACAGCATGGCGACCGTGAGGGTCAGCCCCAGCCACGGGATCAGCGCCCAGGACAGGCGGTCGTCCACGCCGAGGTTGTGCATGCGCACGACGCCCGCCAGGCCGACGAGCGTGGGGATCGGATACAGCCAGCCCCAGGCGCTGCGCCAGCCGTGCAGGTAGAAGTGGTGCAGGCCCAGGCTGCCGCCGAGCAGGGCGATCCAGGTGGCGGCGGTCTTCGAGCGCACGTCGGCGGGGTCGCGCAAGGGCGGGGCGGCGGCGCCCGCCGACACGCCGCTCATCGCAGGTCCTCGCGTTCGACCGGCGTCGCGTCGGCGCCGGTGCCGAGGCGGCGCTGCATCATCACGACGTCCAGCCAGCGCTCGAACTTCCAGCCGGCGGCCTTGAAGACGCCGCTGGGCTCGAACCCGCAGGAACGGTGCACCGAGATCGAGCCCGCGTTGTCCGCGTCGCCGATGACGGCCAGCATCTGGCGGATGCCCAGGCGCTCGCAGCGGGCGATCAGCTCGGCCAGCAGGAGCTTGCCCACGCCCTGGCCACGTGCCGCCGGATCCAGGTAGATCGAGTCCTCGACGCAGAAGCGGTAGGCGCGGCGCGGTCGGAACTGGTTGGCGTAGGCGTAGCCCAGCACTCGGCCGCCGCGTTCGGCCACCAGCCAGGGCAGGCCCTGCGCGAGGATCGCGTCGCGGCGCCGGCCCATCTCGGCGTCGTCGGGCTCGTCCAGCTCGAAGGTGCCGGTGCCGTTGCGCACCGCCTCGCGGTAGATCGCGGCGCAGGCCGCGACGTCGGCGGACGTGCTGTCGCGCAGCAGGAGGAGGGGGGCGTCGTGCGAGGCAGTGGCGGTACTCATGGCGTTCAGTTTATAATGCGCGGTTTTCGGCGTTGGCTGGTGCCTTGCCGGGAGCTTGCGGACTGATCCTCCGTTGGGGCTGGCGCCCCGGCTCCGTTCCCGCCCCGGCGGGAAAGCTCGGCACCGGCGTATCTAACGGCGCCGGATCGTAGCGCCCGAACCGGCTCCGGCCGAGGACGGCAACCTCGTTTGGCCTGCCCTTGCGTGTCTCCCTGGCGCGGCAAAACACACCAAACATCACAGGAATTCATCATGGTCGTCATTCGACTTGCCCGCGGCGGCGCCAAGAAGCGCCCGTTCTACAACATCGTCGTCGCCGACTCGCGCGAGCGCCGCGACGGTCGCTACCTCGAGCGCGTGGGCTTCTACAACCCGATGGCGTCGGGCCAGGAAGAGCCGCTGCGCGTCGTGTTCGATCGCGTCACCTACTGGAAGGGCGTGGGCGCCCAGGTCTCGCCGACCGTCGCCCGCCTGCTCGACCAGGCCGCCAAGAAGGCCGTCGGCACCCCCGCTCCCGCCGCTGCCTGATGACGGGTCGTCTTCTTCGCTGCGCGGCCGCCCGCGTCGTCCCGCGATGACCACGGCCGCACCGCAAGAAGACCTCACCTGGCCCGAGGACGCGATCGAGGTCGGTCGCATCCTCGGCGCCTGGGGCATCAAGGGCGGCATCAAGGTGCTGCCCTTCGCCGCCGACCCCCAGGCCCTGTTTTCCGCCAAGCGCTGGTTCCTGAAGCCGGCCGAGAGCGCGAAGGCGCCCGCCGCGGCCGCCGCCCCGGCCAATGCGCTGAAGCCGCCCACCGCCAAGACCGCTGCCCAGAAGGCCGCGCTCGCCGCGCCGCTGCCGTTCGCGCTGAACGTCACGGGCGTGCGCGACCAGGGCGACGCGATCGTCTGCACCGCGCCGGAGATCCCCGATCGCGACGCTGCCGAGGCGATGAAGGGCGTGCGCATCTTCGTCTCGCGATCGAGCTTTCCCAAGACCGACGACGGCGAGTTCTACTGGGTCGACCTGATCGGCCTGGCCGTCGTCAACCGCGAGCAGGCCGCGCTCGGCGAGGTCGTCGGGCTGATCGACACCGGCCCGCACTGCGTGCTGCGCGTCCAGCCGGCCGATCCGGCCGCCGAAGAGCGCCTGATCCCCTTCGTCGAAGCCTACGTCGACGCCGTCGACATGCCCGGCCGCCGCATCCTGGTGGACTGGGGCCTCGACTTCTGAATGCCCCTGAGGTCCAAGGCGACCGCATGCGCTTCGACGTCGTCACGCTGTTCCCCGACCTGTTCGCGCCCTTCCTGGCGCAGGGCATCACGCGCCGCGCCTACGAGTCGGGCCAGGTCGACGTGAAGCTGTGGAACCTGCGCGAGCACGCCGAGGGCACCTACCGCCGCGTCGACGACCGCCCGTTCGGCGGCGGCCCCGGCATGGTGATGCTGGCCGAGCCGCTGGAGCGCGCGCTGGCCGCCGTCGCGCTCGCGCGCACGGAGGCGGGCGCGCCCGCGGGGCCTGTCGTGCTGTTCACGCCCGCGGGCCGCCGCATCGACCAGTCGCTGGTGCGCGAGTGGGCCGCCGGCCCGGGCGCCACGCTGATCTGCGGCCGCTATGAAGGCATCGACCAACGTGTCGTGGACCGCCACGTCGACGTCGAGCTGAGCCTGGGCGACTTCGTGCTGTCCGGCGGCGAGATCCCCGCGCTGACGCTGCTGGACGCCATCGCACGCCTGATGCCGGGGGTGCTCGGGGACGAGCAGTCGCACCTGCAGGACAGCTTCGAGCAGGGCTTGCTCGACTGCCCGCACTACAGCCGGCCCGAGATCCTGGCCGCGCCGGACGGCGAACTGCCGGTGCCGCCGGTGCTGCTGTCGGGGCACCACAAGGACATCGCGCATTGGCGCCGCGAGCAGTCGCTCATGCTGACGGCCCGGCGCCGTCCCGACCTGATCGCCGCCGCCCGGGCCGCTGGCCGGCTGACGAAGGCCGACGAGAAGTTCCTGGCCAACCTTCCCGCCGATACGCTATAATCCTGGGCTCTGTTCCTCTGCCGGGCAGAAGCAGCCGATGGATTACCGCAAGTCGCCATCGCCTGGAAGGACTCCAGTGCTGCACTCCAAGCAATCGTGCGCCGGCAAGAACGGGTGTTTCGAAGGTTCAAGATGGATCTGATCGCTACCCTCGAGCAGGAAGAGATTGCCCGCCTCGGCAAGACCATTCCCGCTTTCGCCCCCGGTGACACGGTCATCGTCAACGTCAACGTCGTCGAAGGCACGCGCAAGCGCGTCCAGGCGTACGAAGGCGTCGTGATCGCGCGTCGCAACCGCGGCCTGAACTCGGCTTTCATCGTTCGCAAGATCTCCAGCGGCGAAGGCGTGGAACGCACGTTCCAGCTGTACAGCCCGCTGATCGCGTCGATCGAAGTCAAGCGCCGCGGCGACGTCCGCCGTGCCAAGCTGTACTACCTGCGCGATCGCTCGGGCAAGTCGGCGCGCATCAAGGAAAAGCTGGCCTGATGACGAGGCGTCCTCCACGGGACGCCTGGTCTGTGCCGACAAGGCCCCGCTTCGCGGGGCTTTTTCATTTCCGGGGCCGCAGTCGCATGCAAGACCTGAGTCCGCGTGGTGAACCGAGCGGGCGCCAAGTCGCCTGGCGCCTCGCATGAATGGGCCGTCGCTGTTCGAGCGCGTGCTGGGCGAACGCTTCACGACGCTGCCGCCGGCGCTGCGGCGCTTCCACCGGCTGGCCGGACGGCACGAGCTGCCGGGCCTCGTGGAGGCCGATGCACCGGCCTCGCTCGCCGGCCGGCTGCTGGCGCGCTGCCTGGGACTGCCCACGCGCGCCATGCACGGCCCGATCCGCTTCGTGCTGGATGCCGCGCCCGACGCCGAGACCTGGACGCGCCATTTCCCCGGTTGTACGCTGCGTTCGTGCATGCGCTTCGCGCCGGGACGCGTCGTCGAGCGCATGGGGCCCGCGCGCCTGGCCTTCGCGCTCGACGCGAGCGGCGGGCGGCTGCGCATGCACCTGGCGGGCCTGCACTTCCTCGGCATTCCGTGCCCGGCGTGGCTACGTCCGCGCATCGTCGCGGAAGAGGCCGGCGACCGCGTCGCTGGCGGCGAGCGCCTGCATTTCCGCATCGAGGCGGCCGTGCCAGGCCTCGGACAGGTGGTGGGGTACCGTGGCCATCTCGTGCTGCCGGAGGCGGGCGCGGGCGAATCTGCATCGCCGCGGGGGTGAAACGCGATTCGACGTGCATGGCGGGCATGCAGGCCGGACAATCGACGGGGTCCTCCTGCCGTCGTGCCCCCATGTCTCCGCCCGAACCACCGAAGCCGCCCTCGCCGCCGCGACCGCTGATCCGCGAGCCGCGCCTCGTGCCGATCATCGGCCACGACGCGCACCTGCCCGCGATCGCGCCCGAGCGCCTCACGCCCGAGGCCGTGCGCGCGCGCTTTGCGCCGACGCTGGGTGCCATCGCGCGCACTCCCGCGGACGGCGCCGAGGAGGCGGCGCCCTGGACGCCCGAGTTCACCGGCGACGGCCAGCGCCTGGCCGGGCGCAGCCTGCGGGCCGCGGCCGTGCTGGTGCCGCTGGTGCGGCGCGCGGCCGGCCTCACCGTGCTGCTGACGCGCCGCACCGACCACCTCAACGACCACGCCGGCCAGGTGAGCTTTCCCGGTGGCCGCACCGATCCCGAGGACGCCGACGCCGTCGCCACGGCGCTGCGCGAGGCGCACGAGGAGGTGGGGCTGTCGGCCGACGAGGTCGAGGTGATCGGCCGGCTGCCCACCTACACCACGGTGACGGCCTACGAGGTCACGCCGGTGGTAGGCCTGCTCGATCCGCCGCGCGCGCTGCGGCTCGACCCGTTCGAGGTCGCCGAGGTGTTCGAGGTGCCGCTGGCGTTCCTGATGGACCCCGCCCACCATCGCCGCCACGCCGTCGAGGTGGACGGCCTCGCGCGCCAGTTCATCTCGATGCCGTGGGGCCAGGACCTGCGCGGCGAGCCGTACTTCGTCTGGGGCGCGACCGCGGCGATGCTGCGCAATCTCTACCGCTTCCTGGCGCATTGAAACGGCGTCGGCGCGCGCGGCGTGCAGCTCGACCGTCGCCGGCCTGCGGCTATGATCCGAGCCAATGAGTTTCATCGCCGTCCTCTTCGCCTTGCTGCTCGAGCAGATCAAGCCGCTGCCGCGCAACAACGTCGTGCACTATTCGCTCGCCTC
>Ga0207674_10007121_pt1 | contig 13066 bp, 11 predicted proteins | sample KBSCornC72_FD_184303 | JGI IMG/M metagenome (GOLD analysis project Ga0207674, IMG submission 184303) | Corn rhizosphere microbial communities from Kellogg Biological Station, Michigan, USA - KBS Corn C7-2 (SPAdes) (version 2) | ecosystem: Host-associated > Plants > Roots > Rhizosphere > Soil ... | reverse complement strand
CTTCAACGAGGCCGGGGCACGGTCAGATCCAAATCTGTCGCGATCATCTGCTTGGTCACCAGGATTACCTGTCCTACATGCTCATGCGCATGAGCCACCACCAGATAGATCGCCTCCAGCACGCTCACCTCGGGACGCCCCGGTTGCGGGCTGGTGCGCTCGGTCAGCCGCTCGGCGGGCAGGGAAGCGATCACACCTTGCGCCTCCGCGATGGTTGAGGCAAACATCGCGGCCAGCGCCGCTCCGCTCTGGCCGCCATCTGCCGCAAACTCCTCCGCGCGTACACGAACATCCTCGGCATTGCCCACGCCATGCATCACCCATTGCCGGATATTCCCGCAGAGATGCAGCACCAGATTGCCTACGGCGTTCTCGTGGGCGCCGCCGCGAGACCATATCTGTTCATCGGTCAACTTACCCAGACAGGTCCTCATGCTTGCCGCCGCCATATCCAGCCTGCGGCACGAAAAGTCCAGAAACAGCCGTGCGATTTCATTGTCCATCTCCGCATTCTAGCCGACAGCCGTTGACCAGAATCCGCCTGCCCCGTACACTCTAGAAGGCAGCCGACGAGAAGCACAGCGTGGCGCCCGCATCGCCCGTTGCCCCCTCGTTCAATGGTAGGACAGTCGGCTCTGAACCGATCAATCGGGGTTCGAATCCCTGGGGGGCAACCAACACCGTACTTCCTCGCACTTCCCTAAACCTTCTCGCCCACAAAAATCTCTTCAGAATCAGCTATTTAGTGAATTGTTTGTCCGAAGGCGTGCGAGGACGTGCGCCTAGAGCCAGTCTTTTCTGTGGGTACCGTTGCGGGTATAGTGGGTACATTCTGTGGGTACGGAACAAATGTACCCTTTGGAGGCTAATCAATGGCACTCACGATCAAAGAGATCGACGGCGCAAAACCAGATGGTAAACCCTACAAACTAGCCGATGGCGGCGGGCTGTGTCTGCTCATCGCACCATCCGGCGCAAAACTCTGGCGCTGGCGCTATCGCTTCGATGGCAAGGAAAAGATGATGGCATTGGGGGAATACCCGCTCGTCACTCTCAAGGAAGCAAGGGAACGTCACATGGCTGCGCGCAAAACGCTGGCCGCTGGGACTGATCCGATGGCCGAACGCAAGGCAGAGGGTGAGGCCAAACAGCGGGAAGCCGAAGCACGACAGCGGGAAGCTGAAACTAGCTTTGAGAATGTGGCCCGCAGATGGTGGGATTGGTGGTCTATTGGCAAGTCTCCGCGTCATGCGGATACCGTCAGGCGGCGTCTGGAAGCGGACGTTTTCCCGGCGTTTGGTCACAAGTTCATTGACGCGGTTACGGCTGCCGACGTTCGGGAACTCATGCTTACAATCGAGAGACGCGATGCGAGAGATGTTGCCAAGCGTGCTCATGAGACCACATCACAAATTTTTCGGTATGCGATTGCTCGTGATGTCGCCAGTCGAAACCCTGCTGCCGATTTCAAGCCCAGGGACATACTAGCCGAAGCCAGGACGGAGAACCGTGCACGCGTGGATGCCAGAGAGTTGCCAGAATTGCTGGCGAAGATGGACGATTACAACGGGGACGCAATCACGCGCTTTGCCATGAAACTGATGGCATATACGTTTGTACGCACCAGCGAGGAAATCGAAGCGCCGTGGTCAGAGTTTGATCTTGACGATGCACGTTGGACCATCCCACCGGAGCGCATGAAGATGAACACGCCGCATATCGTTCCCTTGTCACGTCAAGCTGTGGAAGTATTGCGGGCGCTCAAACTGCTCACCGGCAATCGCAGACTCGTGTTCCCTGGAGCTAATGACAAGAACAGGTCCATGAGCAACAACACTATCCTGTTCGCACTCTACCGGCTTGGCTACCGTGACCGTATGACCGGACATGGATTCCGTGGGCTGGCATCGACCATCCTTAATGAGAACGGATTCGACGAGGCGCATATTGAATTACAACTCGCCCACATGAAGCGCAACAAAGTGGCTGCGGCCTACAATCACGCGAAATATCTTAAGCAGCGCACAGCTATGATGCAATGGTGGGCTGACTATCTGGATGCCCAGCTTGCTAAGGGCAGGAAAGCGTTGGCCGCTTAGGCCCATTTCTTCGAGGAAGCCCAAGACTCCCCAAGAACGCGTTTTGGCATCCGCCTAACGTCCAGATTCGGAATTGCGGCTCTTGAAGTCGAGATACGCTCAGCAGCCCATTGTCTGACCTCACAGCTGACCCACGCTACTGTGCGTGGTCCAAGTTGGACAGGCGCAGGAAAACTTTTAGCCCGGATCAGTTCGTAAAGGCTCGACTTCGATAGACCTGTGAGCGCCTTCACTTTTGGCAGGCGCAGGAAAATCACCTCATTAGGGCTGCTTGAGGCGTTCTTGCTGCTTCCCGATGTGAGTTGGCTGGGCTCGACAACCTCTTGTCGCAAACGACTCATCCGATGCTCCTCGCGTCAGTTGCAAATCGCCCTCACGCTGCGCTGATGGTCGGAACCGAGTATTCGAGGAAACTAATCCGACCCATGCCGTAGATTCCCTCGAATAACTTCGGTTGTCCAATTCATCTTGTAGATAGCGCCATCGCTCTCAGAGATGACCGATGGCGTGAAGTCGACGATCAGTCGTCGTAACGACCTGGTGGAATGCCCTGATCCGCGGAAGTTTAGTAGCGCCGCCGATGGCGGTTCACCAGACCAAAATTTCGGCATCGGGCGAGGCCATCGCCGCAACTGCTGAGCCTAATAAAACCGTCGACAAATCCGCCGTACCACGCACCCACCTTCGTTTTCACGCATTACAAGCGTGAACCTCTGGTGATGGAAGGGGGAACCACCTTCCACTTTGTGACGGACGGATTCGAGGAGGCGCTGGCCCTTGCGAAGAAGGCTGCCGGCAGCAAAGACGTCAAGATCGGAGGTGGCGTGGCCACAGTGCCGCAGTATCTAAGAGCTGGCCTAATCGACTCTCTCCACATCGCGTCGGTGCCCATTCTTCTCGGTCAAGGAGAACTGCTGTTCGATGGTCTGGACCTTCATGCGTTGGGGTTTTCCATAACCGAACGCAAGACTTCGGAAATACGCGACCGATCTTGTGCTCGAGAAAGCGTAGAGGCCGGACTTTGGGCAAGGGCTTCATCGCGTGGGAGCAAGGCGCGATGAGGATGCGCGCCACAAACATTAGTGGCCGAGAGTCGGTGAGGCTTTCGCTTTCCTTAAGCCGGCAAGTTGACGAGCAACAGCCAAACCGGACACTCGACGCCCATGAGTTGTTCACCGACACGATGCCCGCCTCAGTTAGTGATAAATCGCCAACTCACTCAGCGAGGCGCTGCGCGGACTGAGCGATCTAGCTGCGAGCTTATGGGCTAGCGTTGGCAATACAGAAGTTCTGTGCCGCGCGTCTTTCCAGGTACAAGCGTCCTCGAAAGCGGCACCGGAGATCGAAAAGAAGTCTCCGTCTATCTCGATTTGCGGAAATCCCGCCCTGGACCGTATTTCCTTTCAACGACCCATGACCAGGATCAGGCGTCCTACTACCCTCTCCAGATCAGGCAGTCAATCGATGGAAGTGGTCTAATTCCGGTCGGCCGACCATCCGGTCCAAATCTAACTTTGCTTACCAGAGCCTGGGCCGTCGGATTCTAAAAAGCGCCCGTAATTGAGACATGGGCTCAAATTTCAAGGGTAGCGTACACTTGGAGGACTCGCTACGCGAACAGAAAGATCACGCCAGACTGTTCCGACGCACGATGTTCCCGGAGGGATCCCGGTGTCGAATGCCCTCTTCCCAAGTACGAAGCCCGTCGCCTAAAGGCGCATCACCTGAGATTCCAGTCGTGGCAATCGGAGCATCGGCAGGCGGCCTTGAAGCTCTTACGGCGATTCTCCGTGCTCTTCCCACTGATATCGCCATGGCATTCATGCTGATTCAGCACCTTGACCCTAAACGCCATAGCATTTTGCCAGAACTGCTCTCGAAGGCGACCAGAATTCCCGTGCTGGAAGCCATCGATGCGATGAAGATCGAGTCGAATCGTGTCTATGTGATGCCGAGCAATGTGGATATCTCCATCCTGGATGGCCACTTTGGGCTGACACAGCGAATTGCAGATCACAAGCAGCATTTGCCCATCGACATCTTCATGCGCTCTCTGGCGGAAGTTCGCAAAAGCCAAGCCATCGGCGTCATTCTCTCAGGCACCGCCTCGGACGGCACGGCGGGGGTTGAAGCGATTCGTGCCGAAGGCGGGGTGACCTTCGCGCAGGATCCTGAGACAGCAAAGTTCGATGGCATGCCTCGGAGCGCGATTGAATCCGGCTGCATCGATCATGTTCTATCTCCCGAGAAGATTGCGGCTGAATTGGTCTGGATGAGCACTCATCCTAACCAACGGCGAAAACGGGCAGACTCCAGCGAGGAGCCGAAGAATGATGATCGCGTCTTCGATTCGATTTTAGAGCTGGTGAGCACCTCGCAAGGCGCTGATTTCACCAAATACAAACCCAACACCATTCGTCGGCGTACGCAGCAGCGTATGGCCGCTCTCAGGATCGTTTCGCTTGCTGCCTATCTCACCTATCTCGGAGAGCATCCGGAAGAGGTGGCAACGCTCTCGAATCACGTCCTGATTCCGGTAACGGAGTTTTTTCGCAATCCGGAGGTCTTTGAGGATCTTGCAAATACCGTTTACCCGGCGATTATGCGAGCAAAGGCAGAAGGAACGCTCCGTATATGGGTGGTCGCCTGCTCCAGCGGAGAAGAGGTGTATTCGCTGGCGATGACCTTGCTGGAATTTCTGGGTGCAAGAGCAGATGGTATCCGCATTCAGATCTTTGGCACGGACATTAGTGAGAAGGTGATTGCGAAAGCCCGCTCCGGCACCTACCCCGACAGTGCCATGAAGAATGTCTCATCGGATCGCATCGCAAGGTTTTTTACGAAAGTGGCGAGCGGATACAGGGTTAACAAAGCGATCCGCGATCTATGTGTCTTTGCGCGTCAGGATGTCACCAAGGACCCGCCATTTTCAAGCCTGGATCTTATCTCCTGCCGGAATTTCCTGATCTATGTTCAACCGGAGTTGCAGGAAAGAATCATCTCGACCTTGCACTACGCCTTGAATTCATCCGGCTTTCTGCTGCTGGGCAACGCCGAGAGCGCAGCCTCTTATCCGCAGATGTTCACGCCGCTCAATAAGAAGAGCAAGATCTATTCCAAAAAGGTTGGCAATCACCGCCAACAGCGCATGTTCAAGACAAGCAGGACTCCAATTCAAGCGACTGCATTGCCCGTAACGAAAGTTCAACCCATCAGCCGCGCCAGCCAGAACGAAGCGGAGTTGCAGCAACTCGCAGATCGAATCGTACTGAAGGAGTGCGCCCCACCAGGTGTGATCGTCAACGACACCCTCGAAATCCTTCAGTTTCGCGGGCGAACCAGTCCCTATCTGGAGCCCGCATCCGGACGTGCGAATCTCAACATACTGAATATGGTCCGCGAAGAGTTGGCCATCGCCCTGCGTACCGCCATTGCCTTGGCCAGGAAAAAGGCGGTTCCAGTCAAGAAAAATGTCGCTTTTGAACACAACAATAAAAAGCGCGCAGTGCATTTGTCCGTGATTCCCATGGACGAACTGGCTTCCGGGATGGGGCGGTGTTATCTCATCCTCTTTGAGGACGCAGCCCTTCCGATCGAGCCGCATGACAAAACGGGTTTGCACCTGCCTTTGAAGGCAAGCGCTCTTGCCCGGAGAGCACTTCTTGAGCAGAAGCAGGAATTGCAAGCCGCACGCACTCTGCTCAAGGAACACCTGGGAGCACAGGAAGCACTCCGCGAAGATTATCAGTCTGCAAACGAAGAAATGCTCTCCGCGAACGAAGAGCTCCAAAGCACCAACGAAGAGCTGGAAACCTCGAAAGAGGAACTGCAAGCTACCAATGAAGAACTGAACACGGTCAACGATGAGTTGAACAGCAACAATTCCACCCTTCACCTGCTTGGCAATGACCTGAAGAATCTGCTCGAAAGCACCGTAATCCCTATCGTGATGGTGGATAAAGGCCTGTGTATACGCCGCATGACCCCTACTGCTGAGGCCGTCTTTAAGGTGCTTCCATCTGATATTGGACGCCCCATCACCGATATCAGGCCAGACCTCAACCTCGATCTGAAGCCTTTGCTAACAACCGTTCTTAGGGATGCAGTGAACCTTGAGCGAGAGGTGCAGGATCAGCGCGGACATTGGTATCGGCTGCAGGTGAAACCCTACAAGACGCTCGATGACCGCATCGATGGTGTGGTCTTGATCCTCATGGATATCGATGTCATCAAGAAGCGCAATCAGGAACTGGTGCTTGCGGGCGAGTTTACCAAGTCCATTATCGATACCATGCCGGAGCCGGTGCTGGTATTGAGCGCCGACTTGCGTATCCTGATGGCAAATCATGCGTTTTACCAGGCCTTTGAAGTGGAGCCAGAGGCAACTCTGAATCAACTTGTCTATAACCTGGGAGATGGACAGTGGAATAAGCCTGATTTGCGAACTCTGCTGGAGGAGGTCCTGCCGCACGACAGAAACTTCTTGAATCATGAAGTCATATACGATTTTCCCGGCATTGGCTGGAAATCTTTTATGCTCAGTGGGCGCTACATGGTGCAGGAGCCGGATGCAGCGCCCCTGATCCTCTTGTCGCTCACTGATATGACGAAACGCAAGAAGGTCGAAGCTGCGCTGATTCAAGCGGAGAAGCTGGCCATTGCGAGCCGCCTGGCGGCGACCATCGCTCATGAGATCAATAATCCGCTGGAAGCGATTACCAATCTTCTGTATCTAGCCTCGACCAGCGATGATGCATCGACCGCGAAATTATATGCAGCCCAAGCGCTGGAAGAAGTCGGCCGTGTGTCCCACATCACCCAGCAGACACTCAAATTCTACCGGCAATCTACAGCCCCATCGTCGGTGCAGGTCTCCGAGATATTGGATTCTCTACTAGTGCTCTACCACGGAAGGCTCCTGGCCAATAACATCTCGGTCCATCGCCAATATAGAGAAGGACCGCCGGTCCTGTGCCTGGCAGGAGATCTTCGTCAGATCTTTGCGAACATCATCGGGAACGCGGTCGATGCGATGAAGTCGGAGGGCTCGCTCACCATTCGGGTGAGGGCATCATTAGATTGGCGTAATCAAGAACAGGCCGGCATCCGTACTACGATTGCCGACTCCGGTACGGGGATGAATACTGAGACGCTCCACAAACTCTATGAGCCGTTCTTTACGACCAAGAACGAGACCGGCACCGGGCTCGGGATGTGGGTGTCCGCTCAACTTGTTGAACGGCTGCAAGGCGATCTGCGGGTATCGAGCACGATGCGCTCTGGCAGAAGTGGGACGACCTTCTCTCTATTTTTACCCCTTGAGCTGTCGAAATAGAGAAGTTCCCTCAGAGTTGGCGAATTCATCCGGTTGCCGACGGGTGCGAACCATCTATCTACAAATCCAGCGGATGCAGATACGGAAGTTGGGGCCTTTGCGCAGGAGCAGGTTATGCGCGTGCGTGTCGGCATACGAGACATCGAAGTCATCTACGGCAACGCGAGCACCGATGAAACAGGCCTCGCACAGTGGCACAGCTGTTTCCGTCTGAGCGGGGACACACTCGACTTCGGGAAGCTCACCATGCACCACGTCGACCTTACGATGATCGATGCCTCTCAGCATCCGTGGTTCGACCTCGACCTTGTCTATTACCTGGCTCAATTCGTCAATGGTTACACTCGCATGACCGTACAAGCTGGCGTCGAGATCTCATGCCTAACCTCGATGAGCAGCACCCAAGAAAGCCAGCCAGAGCATCACGCTCGAATGGCTCAAAGACCGCAACCGCTCGCTGCCGCTTGACGTTCCAGTCAAGTAGCGCTCGCTTTGTGATCGGCTACTACGAGCGAACAGGCTAAGTTGCTTCGAATGGGATCTCTTAGACCGCCGGAAGACCTGTTGACGAGCCCGTTCACGTCGACTGAATTACCCAACTCTTAGAATCCGCTTCCATCGGGAGGCACCAAAAGAAAAGGGAGCCTGAGGAGGCTCCAAAGTAGAACGCGAAAGCCAGCGTTTGCTCAGACGTAATAACGGCGGTGCATGAGGCTGACTACCCCCAACAATCCTGTGCCGAAGAGAGCGAGGGACGTCGGCTCCGGTACCTGAGAGATGAATCCAGTGAAATCGAGGCCCTCCTGGCCTAGGTTCACCTGCTTGACATCGAAGGTGAGTAGATTGGTTCCGGCGACTAGGCCGTTCAAGCTGACGGTAGTCGGAGTAATGCAGTTGGGGCCTGTGTTAGAGCAGTGAGAGTAATCGTTGGAGGCCCCCATGGGACTGGCTGCTGCAAGGAGGAGTCCACCATTGAGAGTGATTGCAACTGTATCGTCGGCGAGTACCGTAATTGTGCCGACTCCCGCTGACGCCATCTCTGAGGTGAGGGTAAAGGCGACGGAGTAGAAGTAGTCGCCATTGGGCGCTACATAACTACCGCCTGGGGCCGTGCCTGGATCGAAGGAGATGTAGCTGGAGTTGGGCAAAGCGGCGTGCCAAATGGCATCAGGGCTGATATTGTAGGTGATCGTGGAACCGGTGTTGACGGTTGAAGTAGCGGGGGAATAGAGAACCGCGGTATTGATTACTCCAGGATTGGCGGCTCCAGTTCCATAGCTTCCCAGAAGGATAGTGTCTGCATGGGCAGATATCTGGAGAGCCAGAATTAAGACAGACGATACTACCAGCGTGCGTAAAAGTTTCACGAAGTCTCCTAAAGGTGCTTCTCAACACACGAGTGGAGACCGTTCTCTTTAATTGTTGATAAGAGGCGATTTAGACCCGAATGTTCCTAAACAGTGAGAGATGTAGCGAAAGTAATAGGTTGCTCAGAGTCTGCAACTTTAGTGGTAGAGCGAGAATCTAGTGCCGTATCGATAGTGCTCACTGGACAGAACTTCTTGGTTCCGGTGCTGCTGCGGAGCAGCATAGATACGTCCATTTGCAGTAAGCACAAAGGTTCAGCTCTCAAATTGATCACAAGAACGAATGATGATCCCAAGAAGGCATCTGAACCCGGTTGGGTGGTATTAGGACGGAGATACTTTGCATCCCTTCGGTGTTTACTTCAAACGATCGAGACATGACAACGCCGGCAATCGGCTCACGACTTCGTCCCTCCAGAGGCCCGGCAAGGGAGTTAGAAAACTCACTTAGTATCTGCACTCCGCCTCCCCTTGAAGATCCATTGCTAAGCGATCTCTCTTTCTGTTTTCTAGCTTTCGTGGATAAAGTTGTAGTTGGAGAGAGTAGCCTTTTCTTCCCGTGAAGCATCCAACAACCAGTGCCTCTTTTAAAATCCACACAAATGACAAATTCGATCATCCCCGGATGCGAGATTTGCTGAACGGCTTTCTGTCAATGAACCGGATGCGCTTCGTCCCTCGAGCAAGTGTATCTATGGTGATTTACGTCTACGAGAACCTGCAGCTATGGTTGCTGCCGTTCCCTACTCTCGTGGAGGCGGCGGATTTTCAGTTACCGATAAACTTTTCGGTAAGGAACTTGAAGTGACTCGCGGCCTGCCGGGCATATATAGCGTCCTCGATTTTTCGCGCTTACCCATGGCGGTTATGAATGGTTCTCGTCAAATCATCTGCTATGCCAACCCCGCCTTCTGTCGCCTGACTGGTAAGAGCAGAGAAGAATTGATTGATATGTCCTGCGCCGAGTTGCTTCCTGAAGGAGATGAGTGTCTCCTTCTGCTCGATCGGGTTTACCGCACAGGAAATCCCGAATCTCACACGGAACAGGAACACGCCAAGCCACATCCTTTCTACTGGTCCTATGAGATCTGGCCAGTATTGGTGGAACGGCATGACGACAGCTATCCGGTCGGTGTAATTCTTCAGGTGACAGAGACCGCCCCCCTCCATCGCCGGGCCACTGTGATGAACGAGGCTTTGCTGCTCTCCGCGGTGCGTCAGCATGAGCTTATGGAGGGGGCAGAGATACTCAACATGAAACTGCAGGCGGAGATTCAAGAGCGCCAGCGGGCAGAAGCGGCAATAGAACAGTTAGCATTCTATGATCCCCTGACCGCCTTGCCGAACCGGCGGCTTCTGATGGACCGGTTACATCTTGCGCTGCTCGCTTGCTGCCGTACGATGCATCACGGAGCAATACTTTTTATTGATCTTGACCACTTTAAGACTCTCAATGACACCCAAGGCCATCATCTCGGCGACCTGCTTCTACAGCAGGTTGCACATAGGCTCACTGCCTGTGTGCGGGAGTGCGATACAGTAGCACGGCTGGGTGGAGACGAGTTTGTATTGATGATTCAAGAATTGAGCGAAGATTCCACTGAAGCGAATGCCCAGGCAAAGCAAATCGGAATAAAGGTGCTTGCTGCGCTGAACGAACCTTATCTGCTTGCTGGTTATGAACATCGCAGCACTGGAAGCGTTGGTGTCACCTTGTTCAGTAAAAACCGGGAACCCGTGGAGGACTTACTCAAACGTGCCGATCTGGCTCAATACCGGGCAAAAACGACAGGCGGCAACGCTATGCAGTTTTTCGATCCTGAGATGCAGCACGCAGTAACAACACGGGCCGTGCTGGAGGCCGATTTGCGGCGCAGTCTACAAGAAGGCCAATTTCTTCTTCATTATCAACCTCAGGTTGATTGTAACGGGCACTTGACAGGCGCCGAAGCTCTATTGCGTTGGCGACATCCTAGCCGAGGATTGCTTTCACCCGCGGAATTTATCGCCTTTGCCGAGGGAAACGGGATGATCGAGTCTATTGGACAGTGGGTTGTGGAAGCTGCGTGCATCCAACTGATGGCTTGGAGCCTTAAGCCTGACAGCGCTCACCTTACACTCGCCATCAACATAAGTGCTCGGGAATTTTGCCATCCGGAATTTGTCGCCCGGATACTGACCATCATTGATGAGGTCGGCGCTGATCCACGAAAGCTAATACTGGAATTCACCGAAAGAGCAATGTTTTGCCCTGGAGAGGAAACACTCGCCAAGATGTCTGCCTTGAAAGCCCACGGTGTGTGTTTCGCATTAGACGACTTTGGTATCGGCTTTTCGTCGCTTGCCTCTTTAAAGAGCCTGCCACTCGACCAGTTGAAGATTGATAGGTCTTTCGTTCGAGACGTACACACGAATCCTAACGACGCTATCATTGCGAGCGCCATCATAGCTTTGGGGCAAAGCCTGGGATTGACTGTCATTGCCGAAGGGGTCGAAACTGAGGAACAGCGGAATTTTCTTGCCTCCCATGGGTGTCGCGCCTACCAGGGCTTTCTTTTCGGACGGCCAGGACCAGTAGAGGATCTGTCGTTGATTGTTTCGTGCTGCTAGCTCATCTCAATGGCGGAGTACTAAGAAATATCTTCGATTAGATGAGTATTGTTTTTACCCGTCGTAATTGGCAGGCACTTTGGCTAGAACTATATCGCACAAGGTCAAATCTCTCCCAATGCAAAACCGCTCACCCGATAGAGAAAGCCTTTGCATTTAGCTTTACTAAAACGGCAGCAGAATCGGAACAATGATCTCTGGTTGACAGAACGATATCAAACGCCCAGCATTACCTTTAACTAAGACTTATAAGAATGACGAATTTGGCCACCCCCAAGCTACTAGAATTTGCTGAATGGCTTGTTGCCTATGAAGCGACAGCAGCCACGCTCCCGGAGACGAATGTGCCACCCGAGTTTCGCGTCTGCGAGAAGCTGCGACGACCTTTGACCATGCTCGCTGGATCGACAGGCTTTCACTCACTCATGCTTCGCGCTTTAACGCTGGCGCAGCGAGAGGCTCCGAGCCTTGGTGCGGTGCAGGTCAAGGCGGATGGATCGTTATGGGATGGCGGCGTTGGGCAGAACTTGAAGAATCATGACGCCGTGGGAGGAGCGCTTCTTGTTGCCCACTTGACTGGGCTGCTTTTTACGTTCATTGGGGAGACCTTAACTCTGCGCTTGATGCACGATGTCTGGCCGGATGCGTCCTTTGATAATAGAGGATCGATTGGAAAAGCTAACACATTGAGTGCGGAAGGGACAAGACAGCATGAGCCGCAAGGATAAGGTAATCATCAATAAACTTCCGACCGGAGTGCCGGGCCTGGATGAAATCATGGGCGGCGGTCTGCCGGAGTACTCTTTCAACATCATCGCGGGCGCTCCAGGATGCGGGAAGACGACCTTGGCGCATCAATTTGTATTTGCCAATGCGACTCCGGAGCACCCGGCAATCTATTTCACTGTCCTGGGCGAACCGGCATTGAAGATGCTGCGATATCAACAGCAGTACTCGTTCTTCGACCAGGACAAACTGCCGGATTCTATTCGTTTCATCAATCTGAGCCAGGTGATCTTGGAGCAGGACCTCGGCGCGGTTCTGAAAGAAATCGTTAGTCAAGTCGAAGCGTTCAGTCCCAGATTCGTAGTGGTGGATTCGTTTCGCACCGTCGTGCGCAAAGCGTTGGGTGCAACCAGCGAGGTAGAGTTGCAGGGGTTTGTTCAGCAACTGGCGCTTCACCTGACGAGTTGGCAGGCGACGACGTTTCTGATTGGGGAGTATGCCGACGCAGAGATGCGCGACAACCCAGTGTTCACGGTGGCGGATGGACTCTTCTGGCTTTACCAGACTGCGGAAAGAAATTCGATTGTGCGGAAGTTCCAGATTATGAAGCTGCGGGGACAGGCGTCGGTGCCGGGGCTGCATACGTTCCGCATAACCGATGCCGGATTGCAAGCCTTCTCGCGGACTCTTGGCCTAACGAAACGAAGAGGTAAAGATGTAACCTCGCGGCGGCTTTCGATCGGCATTCCGGAGCTGGACAAAATGCTTGGAGGAGGTATCCCCGAGGGCGACAGCATTCTGGTGGCGGGGGCATCTGGGACGGGAAAATCGGTGTTGGCGACCCAGTTTCTGGCTGAAGGTATACGGCAGGGGGAGGCGGGAATCGCGGCGGTCTTTGAAGAACGTCCAAAAGAGTACGCGACGCGGGC
>Ga0207674_10007115_pt1 | contig 13073 bp, 9 predicted proteins | sample KBSCornC72_FD_184303 | JGI IMG/M metagenome (GOLD analysis project Ga0207674, IMG submission 184303) | Corn rhizosphere microbial communities from Kellogg Biological Station, Michigan, USA - KBS Corn C7-2 (SPAdes) (version 2) | ecosystem: Host-associated > Plants > Roots > Rhizosphere > Soil ... | reverse complement strand
TGCACGGCTGTCACGGACGATCTGGGAGATCCCGTCGGCCTCTTGGCGCACGCTGGCTTCGGCGTCGTCGTACCCCTGAAATGCGAGCACCACGACGAAGGCCAACACCAAGCCGAACATGCTGGCAACAACACCAAGCATCTGGGATGACACCTCGGCATCGAATCCCTCCGCCGTCATGGGCACCGCGCGGCGTATCAGCCAGACACCAAGGAGTGTGACCCCGACGACCAGACCCACCACGATCGCGATCAAAACCCCGATGGGTACGGCATTGACAACGGCTTGGAACATGGCAACGCATTCCTTTTCGGCCCGCGGCCGGAACTGGAGCGGGTGCTCCAGGAGGTGGCTGAGCTGCGCTCTGTGCGAGTTCCGCGCCCGCGTCGGTGCAGGGTGTGGGCGGCATGATCCACAGACGTACCCGGCCAGCATTGACCGCCCGCCGGGTGGGGTAGGGCGAACGTCCCCTGGTCACCGTCGGCCACCGCGTCGGCGCCGCGACGATCCTGGCCCAGATCGATCTCAAGCACCCTCAGTTCGGTGTTGCTGGTTTCTCCGCGGCTGCGCGACCTGCGCGCGCCTGCTTGCGGCGGGCCACGAGGTATTTCACCGCCTCCATGGTGAGGAACGCGGTCACGACGGCGATCAGGATCGGCGCGGTCTGCAGCGCGCCGACCTGGGTCAGGAACGCCGCGAGCAGCACCATCGAGAACGGCGCGGCCGCGAGCGACCCCGGGACGGCGGCGAGAAGGCAGGTGAACGCCAAACCCAACGGCACCCCGGGCAACACCGCATGCACGAGGACCCCGACGGTTCCCCCGATGAACAACGCCGGGAAGATCGGCCCGCCGATGAACCCGCTGGCCTGGCTCACCGCGAACGTGCACTGCTTGGCGATCACGAGGACGACCAGCAGCCCGACGCCCAGGGTTCCCGCACCATCCAGCACGGTTTTGAGCTGATCGCTACCGGTGAACATCGTCAGCGGCAAGGCCACCCCGACCACGCCGAACACCACACCGCCCAGCGTCGTGCGCACGATCTCGGGCTTCACCAGGGCGAACAGCCGCGTCGCCCCTTGGACGAGCACCACCAGCACCGTCACCACGAGGGCCGCGAGCAGGCCCAGCGGGATCCCCGCCAGCAGCTGCCAATCCTCGAACGCGTACTGCGGCACCTGATAGGCGTCGAGGAACACTGCCCCGGCGATGGCGAAGTAGATCCCGAACGAGACGCTCGAGGCCACGATTTGGCCGACCAGGGCTTTGGCGAACCGGTGGCCACCGGGGCGAGCGAGTTCCAGGATGAACATCACCACGATGACCGTGCTGGAGAACAGCCCGCCGTACGCGCCTCCGAAGCCGGACAAGGTGCACAGCTGCGCGTCTTCCCGGCTGAGTCTGCGTCGTTGGGCGATCCAGCTGCCTGCGCCGCCGCCCAGAGCGCCCAGGGCCTTCTCCGGGCCCAAGCTGGCGCCGCCGATCAACGACACCGCCGAGACAACCGCGATCCCCGGCACCAACCGTGGGTCGACGTGCCCCTCCTGCAGATCGTGGATCAGCCCGGGAATCTCCTCGGGCAGGCGCATCAACCGGCGCAACAACCCCACCACGACACCCGCCCCGGCGGTGACCGCCACCCACCACCACTGCCCGCCGAACCAGCCCGGGTTCGCATCGGCATACCAGCCGCCCCCGAACCCGATCACGCCCATGAACACCAGAGCCATGAACGCGCCGAACACCCCCAGGGCCGCCGCGTACCCCATGAGCACCCAGAATTCCCGCTTCTGCGTGTACGGCGGTGACGGCGCGGGCTCGGACGTAGCGCTCATGAAGCAAACCACCCGCCGACGCGACCCTTCCGCCCAACCGCCGCCAGTACCTGGCTCCCCGACCGAGCCCTGAGGCGCGTCCCTGCGCCCGGAGGGCTCGCTGTCGCAGATCGAACCGCCCGGTACCGCGACCTGTACCGCCGCAGCCCCCCGCGCTCGTCCTTGGCGCGTGACTCGGAGCCTTCGGCGGTCGCGGGTGGTCGGCCGATCGCGGTCGGCGGTGTAGTCGGCGGTCCGCAGGCATATCCCGTTCGGCCCGAGCGCGAGCAGGGCGGAGGCCACGGGAAACGTGATATCCCGTGAGCACGATGAACGGCGTGGCCCCGGCAGTGCCGGCCGCGCCAAGGGGGCACGAGTCGTCTGCTCATCCGGTTCCGTCCGTCGCACGATCGGCCGGCCGCGAAGGGGTCGCCCACCGGGAGGATCCTGGCCATTTCCGATCCGCCTGTCCTCACCCGGCGCGGGTGGAGCGAGGGTGGGGGCCGTGTTTGGACTCCTGAGGAAGCCGATCTCATCTCACGCTCCAGTTCTCCAGCGCAAACGGGGTGCGGCGCAGCATCGATTCCCCGTCCCGGACGTCCTCGGCGACGTCCTTGGCCGGATCCGGCACACTGCCGTCCCCCCGCCCTCCTGCACGGTGCAGACCAGCTCCCCTCCCCGACACCCCGCCGTCTTGGACCCGGTCGGCGACGCCCGCAGGGCATCAGCGGGCCGACGCTGTCGCGCCACGAGCGCGATGCAGCGGCGCGCGTTGGGCGCTGGTCGCCGCATCGCACCACGGCCTGGGTGACCGGCATTGCCACACCTGATCGATCGCCCGGCGCACGCTCGCCGTGTCTGCTACGGCGATCGGCACCGCCGACGCGACACTCACCTGCCTTGGGGGATGCCCGGTCATCGATTCCACGGAAGCGTGCGTCGGCGGCGTGTCTGGCGCTGTGTCGACGATAACGAGTCATGGGAGCACGTCATGGTCACTACGTCCCGGCGGACCGACCCGTCTCTATCGGACCTTCCTCGGGAGTTGCTCGCAGTCGCCGCGGTGCTGATCGGAGTGGGCAGCGCGCTCGGGCTGGCCGGTCTGGCTACGGGCGCCGCCGCTCTCGCCACCGCAGGTAGGCGCTGGTACAGCCGGGCTGACCTGGGCCCCGGTGAGCTCGCCCGGCTCAAGTGGGAGCAGGCCAAGGCGGTTGCGGGAGCCAGCAGCGGAGCCTGGCGGGAGACCGAACTGGCCAAGTACTCACCGCGTAGCCGCCGCCCCGCGTGATACCGCGGACATAGCACCTGGACAGTACGAGACCGCCGTCCAGCCGCCCGCTCGAGATGAGGCCAGGGCCGGGACGGCAGCCCAGCATGGCTGGCGGCCGGGGTCGCGCCTGGCTCATTGGCGGCGCCGGCGCCCGCGGCGCGCCCGTACGGGCGACAGGATGGAGGGGTCATGGCCGAGCACTACGATGTGATCATCATCGGGACCGGGGCCGGGGGAGGAACGCTCGCCCACACGCTCGCCGGTTCGGGTAAGAGCATCCTGCTGGTGGAGCGCGGGGACTACTTGCCGCGGGAGATGGACAACTGGGATCCGCGGCCGGTGTTCGTGGAGGGGAAGTACATCTCCAAGGACACCTGGTTCGACCGGGAGGGCAAGCCGTTCCAGCCGCAGGTGCACTATTTCGTGGGTGGGGCGACCAAGATGTACGGCGCGGCCCTGTATCGGTTGCGGCCCCAAGACTTCGGCGAGCTCAAGCACGTCGACGGGATCTCGCCTGCCTGGCCGCTGTCCTACGACGACTTCGAGCCCTGGTACACCAAGGCCGAGCAGCTGTATCAGGTGCACGGCAACGGCGGCGAGGACCCGACCGAGGGGCACCGGTCCGCGCCTTATCCCTGGCCCGCGGTGTCACACGAGGACCGAATCCAGCAGATCGCCGACGGCCTGGCCAAGGGCGGCTGGAAGCCGTTCCACGCCCCGTGCGGCATCCAGCTGAACGAAGCCGACCGGCCCGGCAGCACCTGTATCCGCTGCACGTGGTGCGACGGTTATCCCTGTCTGGTGCACGCGAAGTCGGATGCCGAGGTGATCGCGGTCCGGCCGGTGCTCGGCCGGGACAACATCACCTTGTTGACGCGGGCCGAGGTGACCCGGCTGGAGACCGACCCCTCCGGGCGCAGCGTCACCGGAGTTGTCGTCACCCGCGACGGTGACCGGACTTCGTACAGCGCCGACATCGTGGCGGTCTGCGCCGGTGCCGCGAACAGCGCCAAAATCTTGCTCAACTCGGCCACCGAGGCCCACCCGCGGGGGCTGGCGAACGGATCGGACCAGGTGGGACGCAATTACATGTTCCACAACTGCAAGGCGGTCGTGGCGCTGTCGAAGGAACCGAACGACACGGTGTTCCAGAAGACGCTAGGGATCAACGACTTCTACTTCGCCACCGAAGACTACGAATGGCCGATGGGCAACATCCAGATGATCGGCAAGTCCAATGCGGAGGCGATGCGCGGGGAGAAGCCCCTGCTCACCAAGCTGTCGCCGGAATGGGCGCTGTCGGATGTCGCCCGGCACGCGGTCGACTTCTGGCTCACCACCGAGGACCTTCCCCAGCCGGACAACCGGGTCACCACCGACGGAGACGGCAACGTTCACCTGGCCTACACCTCGACCAACGACGCCGAGGCCGAGCGGCTGTACGCGGAGTTGAAGAAGATCCTCAACCATAGCGGGATGGCCGAGCACCACGTGCTGCGCAAGAACTTCTACATGGACATGAGCATCCCCCTCGCCGGGTGTGCCCATCAGGCGGGGACCTGTCGGTTCGGCACCGACCCCGCCACGTCGGTGCTCGATGTCAACTGCAAGACCCACGAGCTGGACAACCTGTATGTGGTGGACACCAGCTTCTTCCCGAGCATCGGCGCGGTGAACCCGGCCCTCACAGCGATGGCGAACGCGATGCGGGTCGGCGAACACATCGCCCAGCGGCTCGCGCCCTGAGCCTCGGCGTACGGACGGCCAACGGCGGAGATCGACGTGGTCTACAGGGCTGCGCTCATCCCGGGCGCAGCACTGGTCACGTTCCCAGCAGCGAGCACCCGTATGCCTCTCCAACATCCAGCACGAAACGACGTTCCTGCCGCAGGCCATAGTCACTGGAGGCGATCACCAAACCGCTGACTTCGGTCGGCGGCGGCTGCGGCGCCACGGCACCCGCCGCAGCCGTCGCTGCACAGGCGTCAGACCCCGGAGGATGAGTGGCCGGAAACCGCCAAGAGCGCACACCGATTGGGAAGCTCCGGCGCCACGGACTCCCATCACCATCCCTCCAGGGTGATGCCCTGCGGCGGCGATGAGGATCTGCTGGTGAGACGAGGTGGGAGGAGCGGGCATGGTAGAAAACCGCGTCGATGCGCTGGTGATCTTCGGGGCGACCGGAGATCTGGCGAAGCTGGAGACCTTTCCCGCGCTGGTCGGGTTGGTCGAGCGCGGCGTGTTGGACTTTCCGGTGGTGGGGGTGGCCAAGAGCGGCTGGGGTTTGGAGCAGTTCCGCGATTACGCCGCGGCTTCGCTGAAACTCAACGATATGGATCCGAGTAGCGCGGCGGCCACGAAGATGCTGAGCCTGCTGCGCTACGTCGATGGCGATCTCGGCGACGATGCCACGTACGAGGCGATGTCGCGGGCGGCGGGCCCGGGCGAGCGGCTGCTGTTCTATCTGGAGGTGCCTGCGTTCTTGTTCGGGCGGATCGCCCAGGGCATCGCCACCGCAGGGAGGGCAGCCGGTGCCCGGGTGATGGTGGAGAAGCCGTTCGGCGCGGATCTGGCCAGTTCGCGGCAGCTGAACGAGACCATGCACCAGTATTTCCCCGAGGAGGCCATCTTCCGGGTCGACGACTGGCTGGCCTTCGAACCCGTCGAGAACATCCTGTTCGACCGGTTCGCCAACGGGGTGATCGAGCCACTGCTCAACCGGACCTACGTGGAGAGCGTCCAGATCACGATGGCGGAGGCGTTCGACGTGTCCGATCGGGGCTCGTTCTACGACCGGACCGGTGCCATCCGGGATGTGGTGCAAAACCACATGCTTCAGGTGCTGGCCACGGTGATGGCCGATCCGCCTGCCGGGGCGGGCCTGAGCAATTGGCGCGACGCCAAGGCGCAACTGGTGAGTTCGCTCACCGCGTTGACGCCGGAGCGGGCGGTGCGCGGCCAGTACGAGGGCTACCACGACGTGGCGGGCGTCGCTAAGCGCTCGACCGTGGAAACCTACGTCGCTATCCGGCTGGAGTCGGACTCGTGGCGGTGGGCGGGCGTACCGATCGTCATCCGGGCAGGCAAATGCCTGCCGGTCACCGCGACCGAGGTGACGGTCAGTTTCCGGCACCCGCCGCGGGACTTGTTCGGGCTTGCCCCGCTGCCCCGCAACAACGAGCTGCGCTTCCGGGTGTGGCCCGAAACGGCGGTCACGCTGACCCTCGCGGGCAAGAAACCCGGCCCCGGCTGGGAGCCGCAAATGGAGGAGCTGACCTTCTCCCAGCAACCCGGCAGCGACCAGCGCCCCTACGACCGGCTGATCGGTGCTGCGCTGGACGGGGAGCGCTGGCTGTTCGCCCGCCAGGAAACCGTCGAGGCGGCCTGGAAGATCGTCGACCCGATACTCGGCGACGCCGTACCGGTCCACCCCTACCCGAAGGGCAGCTGGGGACCTGCCGAGGCTGATCGGCTGCTGCCCGATCGCGATCGCTGGCACGACCCCACCGGCTAACCGACCACGGAGATGCCGCAGGAAAGACCGGGGTAGCCGCATGGCAACCCACATCCGACGCGCTTCGGTCTTCGCGCTCGGATGGCCCCCGGCCGCGTTGTTGGACGGCTCGAGTGGAACCGGGCGGCCGGGTCCTGGCAACCGCCGATCTGATCTGCGGCTCTCGTGGTTCGCGACGGCGGGCTGCGGAGCGTAGTGCCAGGCCCGAGCAACACCCCACCACGGCGGTCGAACGGCGGCAGGACGTGCTGCTGCCCTCCTGACGGTGCGCACGTTCGGCGGCCCCCGGTCAGCTGTCACCCGAAGCGGGTGTTCCTCGGGGCTGGTGCGGGCCGTCACGGTGGGGAGGCAGTGACGGCCCGCGCCGCCGCGGGTGGCAGGACGTTCGTGATCGCGGCCATGTGTCACGTAGGAGGATCTGATGGTTCATCGGCATGTCTCGCGCAAGGATCCGGCAGCGGACTCGGCCATCGCTCCGGCCTACACCCACAGGTTGGATCTCGAGCCGATCCCGAAGTACCGGATGCCCGAGCAGGGCGCCGGTCCGGAGGCCGTCTACCGGTTGATTCACGACGAGTTGCTGCTGGACGGGAGCTCGCGGCTGAACCTGGCCACCTTCGTGACGACGTGGATGGAGCCGCAGGCCGACCGGTTGATGGCCGAGGCGTTCGACAAGAACATGATCGATAAGGATGAGTACCCGCAGACAGCCGAGATCGAGCGCCGCTGCGTGAACATGGTCGCTCATCTATTCAACGCCCCCGAGGACGGGGACGCGGTCGGCGCCTCGACAATCGGGTCGAGCGAAGCGGTCATGCTGGCCGGAATGGCGCTGAAGTGGCGGTGGCGGGCACGCCGGGCAGCGGCAGGCGAGGCCACCGACCGGCCCAATCTGATCCTGGGCGCCAACGTGCAGGTGGTTTGGGAGAAGTTCTGCCGCTACTGGGACGTCGAGGCCCGCTACATCCCGATACAACACGGCCGGTATGTGATCAGCCCGGACGAGGTGGTCGCCCGGATCGATGAGAACACCATCGGGGTGGTCGCCATCCTGGGCACCACCTACACCGGCGAGTTCGAACCGATCCAGCAGATCCACGACGCCGTGGTCGCGCACAACGAGGCGACCGGTCACCAGGTGCCGGTGCACGTGGACGCGGCCAGCGGTGGTTTCGTGGCCCCGTTCCTGCATCCCGACCTGCCCTGGGACTTCCGCCTGCCGATGGTCAAGTCGATCAATGTGTCGGGGCACAAGTACGGGCTGGTGTATCCGGGAATGGGTTTCGTGGTGTGGCGGCAGGCGCAAGACCTGCCCGAGGACCTCGTGTTCCACGTGAACTATCTGGGCGGGGACATGCCGACGTTCACACTGAACTTCTCCCGGCCGGGCAACCAGCTCATCGGCCAGTACTACAACTTCCTTCGGCTGGGCCGCTCCGGGTATCGAAAGGTGATGGAGTCGTTGCGCGACCTAGCGCTTCATGCCTCCGGCAGGGTCGCGGCGCTGGGACCGTTCGAGTTGATCAGCGACGGCAGCGCCATCCCGGTGTTCTCGTTCCGGCTCGTCGACTCCGCGCCCTACACCGTCTTCGACGTCTCCGAGCGGCTACGGACCGAGGGCTGGCAGGTACCGGCCTACACCATGCCCGAAGCGGCCACCGACGAGGCGATCATGCGCGTCGTGATCCGCGAAGGCTTCAGCTACGACCTCGCCGACGACCTGCTCGCAGCCCTGCGCAGCGCAACCGATTACCTCACCGCCAACCCGCCACGGATCTCCACCGCACCGCACGGCTTCAGCCACACCTGACCTGCAGACCTGGTCCGGCCCGGCGCTGCGGACCGCAGCGCTCGGGCAGGCATCGAGGATTGAGACCGCAGCCATGACGGATGCGCTCAGCGATGAGCTTCAGAAAGACCGAGTCGCGGAACGGACAAAGGGTCAGGGGCCCGGACGGTGAACAGTGTCGATTTCCCGGGCCCGCTCCGCGATTTTCTGACGCGGCTGGATGAGCTGCGTTCCGAGAACACCATCGATATGGACCGCGTGGGGCGGCTCTTGGTGGACCTGGCCGCCGACGAGGACTATCTCGGTCCGCTGATCGCCGAGATCCCCTCGGAATCGGCCGGAGGCAGGTGGTTGGTCAAGCCGGAACGAGGTCCCCGTCTGGTGCTGTTCCACCGGCCCGAGGGGGTGATGGCCTACACCCACTCCCACCATTGCTGGGTCGCGATCGCTCCGGTCCGCGGCGTGGAGACCCATCAACGGTGGGATGCCGTCCGCCATGAGGGCGGCCGGGCGGACCTGCGCCTCGCCGATGAGCGCGCCATGAGCCGCGGTGACGTCGCGACCCTGACCCCACCCGGCGACGTCCACAACCATGGCCACGTCCTCGGCTCGGGTCCCAGCCCGTACTCGCTCATCCTCCTTGGCGACGACATGTACGTCTTCGAACGCGAAGAGTACGACCCCGACCAGGGGACGTGGCGGCACCTTGCGCCCGGTGATCCAGGCCGGTCCCATCGCTGAGCCTCTGGACAGCAGCGAGGGCGAGCAACCCTTCGGACACCGCGGCCGAATCTCCGCGACACCCGTCTGGCGAGCGCGCGCAGCGTCACAATTCGACAGCACAGCACTACCCCGCACTCGCCACCCGGTGCCGTGCTGATAGCTGCTGGGAGTCGTCCGTTGCGGGTGATGCGCCGGCTCCTCGGTCCCGGCGAAGGTGACGACGGCGGCCGGGAGGCCCCACGGGCGGCTTTCGTGCCCGCTTTCTGGAGGAGTCACGACGGAGGTAGCCATCGCCTGCCGCGACGAGTCGATCACCGAACGACTTCTCTCATCGACGATCGGGTGCACGGAGCATGCCGTGGGGAGGCTGTGATCAAGGTGGTCGCGATGGTCGATGGGCTAGCGGTGCTCGCCGCTGTGGATCCGGTTCCGTGGGCCCGGGCGCAGATGGCGTTCACCTTGATGTTCCACATCATCCTGGTGCCGCTCGGTGTGTCGTGGGCCTTCATGACCTTGATCGCCAACTATCGGGCGGTCAAGCACCGTGACCGGGATGCGTTGATGCTGGCCCAGCGCTGGTCGAAGTACATGGCCGTGACGTTCGCGGTGGGCGCGGTGACCGGCACGGTGTTGAGCTTCGAGTTCGGCCTGTTGTGGCCGCGGTTCATGGGCCAGTGGGGTGCGGCCTTCGGCGTGCCGTTCGGGTTCGAGGGTGTCTTCTTCTTCACCGAAGCGATCTTCGTCGCGATCTATATCTTCGGCTGGCGCCGGTTGCGGCCGTGGGCGCACTTCTGGACCGGTGTGCCCATCGTGCTGGCCGGGATCCTCGGCAGTATGTCCGTTGTCGCGGCCAACGCGTGGATGAACGCACCCTCGGGCTTCACCCAGAACGCCGAGGGCACCGTGATCGCCGTCGACCCACTGGGGGTGATCTTCAACGCCGCCATGCCGCTGCAGGCCGCGCACATGCTCGTCGCCGCCTATCTGGTCGGCGGATTCCTCGTCGCCTCGGTGTACGCCACGGCCATGCTGCGCGGGCGCGTGGACCGCTACCACCGGCTGGGGTTCATCATCGCGTTCAGTGTCGCCGCGGTCGCCACCCCGATCCAGATGGGCGTGGGAGACTCGCTGGCCCGCTGGGTCTACACCAACCAGCCGGTCAAGTTCGCCGCGATCGAGCTCGTGCCCACCACCGCCAGCGACGTCCCCGAGACGCTCCTGGGCCGGCTCAACGACAACGGCACGGTCAGCGGTGGCATCCCGATCCCGGGGCTGGCCTCGTGGCTGTCCGACCCGAGTACCGGGCGCTCGACGGTCGTCCAGGGTCTGAACGCGGTGCCCGCGGACACCGAACCGACCGTCGATCAGGTCAACATCGTCCATCTCGCCTGGGACGCCATGGTCGGCCTGGGAACACTGCTGTTCCTGTTGTCCGCGTGGTACGGCCTCAGCTGGATCTTCCGGCGCAGGATGCCGACGAACAAGTTGTTCCTCGGGGCGGCGGCCGCGTCGGGTGTCCTGGCCGTGATCGCCATGGAGGCGGGCTGGATCGTGACCGAGGTCGGCCGCCAACCGTGGATCGTCTACAACATCATGAAGGTCGAGGACGCGGTCACCGCCAACACCGCGGTCTGGATCTCCTTCATCGCAGTCGTCGTGCTCTACCTCGCTGTGGGCGTCACCACGATCCTCGTCCTACGCGCCATGAGTAGACGGTTCCGCCGAGCAGGCGGCTTCATCGACCACGACGCCCCCTACGCCCCGAGCGGGCCGCCCGAGGGGACTTCCCCACGGCCGGAGGAGGCGGTCCGGTGATCTCCGCGGTCGCCGTGGTGCTGCTGCTGGCGGTGGTGGCGTACGCCGTGTTCGGAGGCGCCGATTTCGGGGCGGGGCTATGGGATCTGACCGCACGCGGAGCGGAACGCGGCGCACGCCCACGCGCTGTCGTCGAACATTCGATCGGGCCCGTGTGGGAAGCCAACCACGTCTGGTTGATCTTCATCTTTGTCATCCTGTGGACCTCGTTCCCCGAGGCGTACGCGTCGATCACACTGACGTTGTTCGTGCCGCTGATGATCGCAGCTCTGGGGATCGTGCTGCGCGGAGCGAGCTTCGCCTTCCGCAAAGCGGTCGTCACCACCCGAAATCGGCGCGTCTTCGGAGCCGCGTTCGCCCTCTCCTCGGTGCTGGTCCCGTATTGCATGGGAGCGATCGTGGGCGGGATCGCCTCGGGACGAGTGCCTGCGGGCGGCCGCGCGGGGGATCCGGTAGACAGCTGGATCAACCCGACCTCCGTGGTGGGTGGGGTCCTGGCCGTCGCTGCGGTCGCATATCTGTCCGCGATCTATCTCGTGTGGGACGCCCGACGCCTCGACGAGACGGACATGGCCGAGTACTTCCGCCGCAGAGCAGTGGTCTCCGCCATCGCCGTAGCCGTGATCGCCGCCGCAGGCGCGTTCGTGCTCCGCGCCGACGCCGCTTACGTGTTCGACGGTCTCACCTCGCGCGCCCTGCCGGTGGCCATCCTCAGCGGCGTCTGCGGTGCAGGCGCGCTGCTGCTGCTCGTGCGTGACGCCACCCGCGGCGCCCGAGCCCTCGCCCTGATCGCGGTCGCCGCCGCGGTCGTCGCCTGGGGTATCGCGCAGTCGCCCTACATCCTGCCGGAGAGCCTGACGTTCGCCGCAGCCGCATCCCCGCCCGGCACGTTGACTGCGGTACTGATCGTGGCGGTGCTCGCGGCCCTTGTCGTGCTCCCCGGTTTCGTCCTGCTCTACGTCCTCGATCAGCGCGGTCTGCTTCCCGAAGAAGGTGTCGACGACGTCGCTGAACACACGGCTGATCGCGTGCTGGATCAGCGCGCTCGGTAACCGAAACGATTGAAGGAGTAAGGCACATGAGCTTCACAACATCGCCGTTCCCGCCGATCGCCGACTACGCGTTTCTGTCGAACTGTCACACCGGGGCGCTGGTCGCGCCGGACGGCTCGGTGGACTGGCTGTGCGTGCCTGCCTTCGACTCGCCGAGTGCGTTCGGGAACCTCCTCGACCGCGGCGCGGGCTCCTTCCGGCTCGGCCCGTACGGCATCAATACGCCGACCGCGCGGACGTATGTGCCCGGCACCAACGTGATGACCACCACCTGGCACACCCCCGGTGGCTGGATCCTCGTCCACGACGCCTTGACGATGGGGCCACGACAGGGACCGGACACGGTCACCCCGCACACCAGACCGCCCGCCGACGACGACGCCGAGCACCTCCTCGTGCGCACGGTGGAGTGCCTCGAAGGATCCGTCGAGATCGAACTGGTCTGCGAGCCTGCGTTCGACTACGGCCGCGAACCCGCCGGGTGGACGTTGGTCGATGACGCTGGCCACGCCGCCGACGCAACCGGCGCCGGGCAAACCCTGCGGCTGAGCACCGACCTGTCGATCGGCATCGAAGGCGGCTCCGCCCGCGCCCGTCATGTGCTGACCAAGGGCGGGCGGGCCTTCTGCGCACTGTCGTGGGCCGACGGCCTCGCCTCCCCCACCGACGTCGCCGACGCCGCCGCGCGCATCGAGACGACCGTCCGGTTCTGGCGTAACTGGCTCGCCCGGGCGCGGGTCCCCGACCACGCGCTGCGGCATCCGCTCGAGCGATCAGCGCTTACGGTCAAGGGGCTGACGTACATGCCCACTGGCGCCACCATCGCCGCGCTGACCACCTCACTGCCGGAAACGCCCGGCGGTGAGCGCAACTGGGACTACCGGTACACGTGGATGCGCGACAGCACCTTCACGCTCCAGGCACTGCACTACCTGCTGCTGGACTGGGAGGCCGACGAATTCATGCAGTTCGTCGCCGATGTCGAGCCCACCGAAGACGGCAGCCTGCAGATCATGTACGGCATCGACGGCAGGCGCGACCTCACCGAGACGACCCGAGACGAGCTGTCCGGATACGAGGGCGCCCGCCCGGTA
>Ga0207674_10007114_pt1 | contig 13079 bp, 10 predicted proteins | sample KBSCornC72_FD_184303 | JGI IMG/M metagenome (GOLD analysis project Ga0207674, IMG submission 184303) | Corn rhizosphere microbial communities from Kellogg Biological Station, Michigan, USA - KBS Corn C7-2 (SPAdes) (version 2) | ecosystem: Host-associated > Plants > Roots > Rhizosphere > Soil ... | reverse complement strand
TAGCGCGCTCGCGCAGGTCGCGGGCACCCGTTTACATTCGGGATGCCCGCGATTGCCCTCGCCACATACGCATCGCTTCCCGGCGGCGCCGCCGACGAGCAGCCGCTCATCGAGTGTCTCGCCGCACTCGGCGTGCGTGCGCGTGCGGCCGTCTGGGACGATCCGTCGATCGCATGGCGCGACTTTGACGGCGTCGTCGTGCGCTCGTGCTGGGACTATCATCTGCGACACGACGACTTCTTTCGCTGGATCGATCGAGTCACGGCCGCCGGCGTGCCGATCTGGAATTCGCCCACGGTCCTGCGATGGAGCTCCCGAAAGACATATCTCCACGATCTCACGATCGGCGACGTTCGCACCGTTCCGACGGTCTGGCTGCTCGCAGACAATCCGCGGGCGACGACAGCTTCGCTCGCGACGATCCTGACCGACACCGGCTGGGAGCGCGCCGTGGTCAAGCCGATCATCTCGGCGTCTGCGCACGAGACGTGGAGTGTGACGATCGATGAGGCGCGTGAGGACGCCGCCGCGTGGGACGCGCGGTTGCGCGCGTTGATTACGCGGCCAGGCGCCATGGTGCAGCCGTTCGTTCAGGAGGTCGAGTCGGACGGGGAATGGTCGCTGCAATTCTTCGGCGGCGTGTTCAGTCATGCCGTGCGCAAGTACGCGGCGCTTGGCGACTTCCGCGTGACGCGCGAGTGGGGTGGCTGGCACGAGAGCATGGCGCCGCCGCCTAACGTCATCCGTCAGGCGGCGCGTGCCCTGCGCGCTGCGCCCGGAGAGTCCGTCTACGCGCGCGTCGACGGGTTCATCATGGGCGGCGACTTCGTGCTGACCGAGCTGGAGCTTCTGGAGCCATCGCTCTTCCTCGACGCCGACCCAGCCGCGCCGATGCGGTTTGCACAGGCAATAGTAGCCCGTCTCAACCACGAACGCTGAGGACGCTGGCGCGCTGCGCGTCGGGCGCCGAGCACGCTGGACGCGCCTCGGGCAAAAAAGCTTCTCGGAGCCAGTTCCTTAAGAAATCAACTCGGCGTCTTCTGCGGCGGCGCGAAAGCGCCGTTTGCGTTCCCAGCGTTCGCGGTTTCCGGTGTGCAAGAAGCTCGGTGGTTCAATTCGCCTTGCTATTTTCGTGCGATTCAGACGCTGAGACCCGCTCCACTACTGCGCGAGCAGGAACGCCCGCATCTCCCGCGCGACCTCCGCGGCGTTCGAGATGAACACGTAGTGATGCGCGCCATGGAGCTCGATCACGCGTCCCTGTTTCACCTCGCGCTGGAATTGGTCGCGAGCGGAGCGGGCGAAGGGCGTGAACACCGCGAACACTTTCTCTGCGGCGACGCGTCCCGCCGAGTCGAGCGCGGCGTACCAGGAGACGAGATCCTGCGCTGAATCCGCGACCGCATAGAACGCGAGCGCCGGCACCGCGATTTTCGCGTACGCCGGGTGCTCGACACCGGCTACGATCGCGACGCCAATCGAGTCGGGCGTAACGTCACGCAGATATCGGCCAGTCGGACCAAACACCGCTATCGCGCGGACTTCAGCTTCCGGGACCAACATTCCGTTTGCGCGCGCCATGTAGGCGCGCGCCGCGGCCGGAGACGCCGAGTCCGCGGCCAGCATTGGTGGCGACGCGGGTATCGGCGCGTTCAGAAACAACGCCGGGAGGCCAGTGCGATCGTGCGCGGCGTCCAGGTAGACCAGCTTCGCGACTCGGTCCGGATACGTCGAGCCGAATTTCGTGAGCTCATCACCCGCGATGGAGTGGCCGACCAGCACGACGCGCGTGAGGTGCAGCGTGTCGAGGACTGCCTTTATGTCGGCTGCGAGCCTGGCCGAACCGTAGCCGGACGCCGGTTGACTCGACGCGCCGTAGCCACGACGCGTGATCCCCAGGACGTGGAAGCGATCGGTGAACTGCGGCGCAAAGTCGTCGAACACATGAGCCGAGTTGCCAAGCCCCGCGAGAAAAACCACCGGCTCGCCGGTGCCGCCCCAGTCGAGCACCTCGAGCGAGACCTTTGGCGCGACGGTCACCATCCGAACACGATGGTGTGAGGGATCGGTCCACGCGGCGGTCGTGGCTGAAGGCGCGCTGGCCGACGCCTGCTGTGCAGGCGCATGAGTGGCAACAACGCAGATGGCGAGAGTCGGCGAAACCAATTTGGCAACGCACAAGGATACACGAGAGCGGATCATGAGTGGCTTCGGCGTCACGGGAATGCGGAGTTTGGATCAGCTGCCCCACGATGCCGAACCGCCTCGCGGCCCACAATGGCATCAGTGGGCGCGATTGTCTTGCGCAACGCACGCTGTACGGGGAGGTTTTCGGCGCCATGAGCTCTCCCGACAAGCCTCCCGCCTCCACGAACGTCCCCGGCGAATCGCCGGCCGCGCTCTCGCCCGACCTGGGCGAGATCGCACTCGTCATGGGCGGAGGCGGCGCGCGAGGTGCTTATCAGGTTGGTCTGCTGCGCCACCTCGCGCGCCGGTATCCGAATCTCCACTTCCCGATTCTGACCGGCGTTTCCGCCGGTGCGGTGAACGTCGCCCATCTCGCACAGCACACCGGCACATTCTCGGCGTCAGTGACGTCCCTGGAGCGGCTGTGGCGCTCCCTGAGTCCCGAGCAGGTCTTTCGCGTCGATGCGCCTGCTCTGCTGACGAATTTTCTGCGATGGGGCGTGCGCCTCGTGTCCGGGGGGACGGTCGTGGAAACGCAGACGCGCGGATTGGTGGACACGTCGCCGCTGCGCACGTTCCTCACTCGTGCGCTCGTGCCGCAAGATGGCGCACTCGCCGGGATCGACAGGAACATCGCGCGCGGCTCGCTCAGGGCGGTCGCGCTCAGCACGACCGACTACGGCACGGGCCAATCGATCGTCTGGATGCAGGGTCGCAACATCGAGGAGTGGGAGCGCCCGAAGCGCCGCGCCGTTTCGACGCGCCTGACGGTCGATCACGTGATGGGGTCGTCCGCGCTGCCGTTCTTTTTTCCGGCGGTCAAGATCGAGGAGTCGTGGCACGGCGACGGCGGCATCCGCCTAACGGCTCCCCTGTCGCCGGCACTCCACCTCGGCGCGCACAAGATTCTCGCGATCTCGACGCGCTACGACCGCTCACAGGCGGAGGCGAACCGCCCGCTCATTCGCGGCTATCCGCCGCCGGCGCAGGTGTTGAGCATCCTGTACAACGCGATCTTTCTTGACTTGATCGATCAGGACGTGCTGCGCCTCGAGCGGATGAACTTCGTGCTGCGGAAGCTGCCGCCGGAGCAGCGTTCGGGGATGCGGGTGGTGAACATCCTCGTCCTGCGTCCGTCGCGGGATCTCGGCAAGCTGTCGAGCGAGTACGAGGCGCTCCTCCCAAAGCCGTTCCGATTCCTAACGAGAGGCCTCGGCACGCGTCAGACGGCGAGCCCGGACATCCTGAGTCTCCTCATGTTCCAGGCGGACTATCTCGGCAGGCTCATCGAATTGGGAGAGGAAGACGCCGAAGCTCGAGCCGAGGAGATAGAGGCGTTCCTGAACGGAGCGCACACCGATCGGTAATTGGTTACTGGGTACGGGTTATTGGTTGCTGGAACAGGTAACAGGTTACTGGAATTGGTTATCAGTGATTTGAACCCTCGGGATGCCTCTCTGCAGCGAGAAGAGCATCCCGAGGGTTCTGATTACGTGTAACCAATCCCAGTAACCTGTTACCTGTCGCTGTTGCGCCGTTAGGGCTTTGGTCTAGCCCTGAACTGTTCGTAGAGCTTCGTGTGTCGGTCAGTCAACGGCACCTGCTCGCCCCTGATGAACAGGTACTTCACGTTGCTGCGCACATCGAGCGGATTGCCGGTGGTCACCATCACGTTCGCGACCTTGCCCGGCTCGAGGCTGCCGTAGCGATCCGCTACACCGAAGATCTGCGCGGGATTGATGGTCAGCGCCTTCATTGCTTCGTCCATGTCGAGCCCGTAGGCCGTTGCGAGCGCCGCGTTGTACGGCAGGTCGCGCACGTCCGACGCGCCCGATGTCTGGAACGCGATCTTTACCCCCGCCTTCGCCAGGACGCCCGGCTGCGCGTAGATGGCGTCATATGGGTCGTCGCTACCCGGCACCTGTGTCGTCGGCCCGACGATCACCGGGATGCCGCGGGTGGCGAGCGTGTCGGCTACCCGCCACGCGTCGCGCGGTCCGCGGAGGATCACCTTCAGCTTGAACGAGTCCGCGAGCGTGAGGACGCCGCGGATCTGCTCGATCGTGTTCACGTCGAAGATGATCGGCATCTCCCCGCGGATCGCCGGGACGAGCGACTCCATTGCCTGGTTGACGCGTGAGGCGTTAGGCACGCTGCCGCCAGCGGCGAGTTTGGCCTTGACGTCCGCGTACGCTCGCGCGTCGGCGAACAGGTCGCGCATCGCCCGCGCCTGCCGGCTCACGGTCTCGGCCGTGTCGCCCTGCGGTCGCCCACCGAAGCCACCGCCCCGGCCGCCCCCACCGGACGATGGGTACGACATCACCTGCGCCACGCGAGGCGTGATGGCCATCTCGTCAGGCGTCCAGCCCCAGAGGTCGATGAGCGCGGCCGTGCCGGACATGAGTGCGCCCGTCGCTGATGTGACCACGGTCGTCACACCGTTCACGCGCGTCACCGGAATCAGCTCCGAGTGCGCATTGACCGCGGTGAGCGCGACATCCTGCGGGTTGAAGTCGCCGATCTCTCGCGTATCCGTGGACCCGGGGACGGACCCGATCTCGGTGAGACCGAGCTCCGTTCCGCTGTCGATCATGCCGGGATACACGAAGAGGCCCGTCGCGTCGATCACGGTCGCCCCCTGCGGCGCCTGCACGTTCGCCCCGACCGCCTGGATCTTCCCCCCGGAGATGACGACGGCCCCGTTAGGTATCCGCGCCCCGACGACAGGCACCACCGTGCCGCCCCGGATGACGTACGTGCCCGTCTGCGTCTGCCCTTGCGCGACGGAGGCCAGCACCGTCATCCCGAGCCAAACGGCGAGGGATCGCGATCTGCCCGGTAGAGGGACCGTGTTCCCGGTTCCCCGTTCCCAGTTCCCAGTCATCGGTCCTCCGACGCGACGTGTGGTTTCCGCTGCTTCATCTGCTCGATCAGCTGCTCGAGCGTCGGCGACGTCGCGCGGTCGAAGAATACGCGCCCATCGATGAGCGTCATGTCGACTCGAGCGTTAGGCGCGAACGGGTGTGCCGTGAAGATCGCCAGGTCCGCGTCCTTCCCGACGTCGATCGACCCCACGCGCTTGTCGATCCCCAGCTGCTTCGCGGCATTGAGCGTGATCATCTTGAGCGCTTCCTGCTCCGACGCGCCACCGTAGTGCATGGCCTTGGCCGCCTCCTGATACAGGCGTCGCGCACGCTCGTCCGAGTCCGAGTTGATCGTCACCACCACGCCGCGCTCGGCCATGAGCGCCGCGTTGTAGGGGATCGCGTCCCACGCCTCCATCTTGTACGCCCACTCGTCAGCGAACGTGCTCGCGCCGCTGCCGGCTTTCGCCAGCTCATCGGCAATCTTGTAGCCCTCGAGCACGTGTTGGAAGGTCGCCACGCGGAAGCCGAAGTCCTTCGCGACGCGCAGCATCATGAGAATCTCGTCGGCTCGGTACGAGTGGCAGTGCACGAGCCGCTTGCCCTCGAGCACCTCGACGAGCGCGTCGAGCTCGAGATCGCGCGCGGGCGGAATGAGCGCGGCGCGCTCCGCCGCCGTTTTCGCCGCCTTCTTCTTCGCGTCGTATTGCTGCCAGTCGCGGCGATACTCCTGCGCGCGCGTGAAGGCATCGCGGAGCAGATCCTCCACGCCCATGCGCGTGCGCGGGAAGCGGCCCTGCTGACCAGGCTGCAGGTTGCGGTTCGTCTGCCGCACGTTCTCGCCTAACGCGAACTTGATCCCCGGCGGCGCGCCCTCGAACTTGAGGCTGTCCACCGGCAACCCGTACCGCAGCTTCACGACGGCGTTCTGCCCGCCGATCGTGTTGGCCGAGCCGTGGAGGATGTTCAGCGTCGTCGTGCCGCCAGCGAGCTGACGATACAGGCTGATCCCATCCTGACGCAGCACGTCCTCGATGCGAACCATCGACGTAATCGACAGCGTCCCCTCGTTGATCGCTTCGGCCGCGGAGTGGGAGTGCGCGTCGATGATGCCGGGGGTGACGTACTTTCCGGTCCCGTCGATGATCTTCGCCCCGGCCGGCACCGGCACGTCCGCACCGACTGCTGCGATCTTCCCGTCGCGGATGACGATCGTGCCCTTCTCGATCGTGCCGTTGGACGCCGTCATGATCGTCGCGTTCGTGATCGCGACGAGCTTGCCGGCAGGCGGGATCGGCAGTGACACGGCGGTGAGGTCGAGCGGCGGCGCCTGCTGCGCGTTAGGTGCCGCAGTGGCTGCCGCTGGCCGCTGTGGATTCCCGGCCTGCGCGAATGCCGGCGATGCGCCAAGTAGCAATGTCATCCCGAGCGCAGCGAGGGATCGCAGGCTTCCCGAGCGAGGGCTCTCTACCGGGACGAGGGCGATTCCTCGCTGCGCTCGGAATGACACCCGTTCCCGGTTCCCAGTTCCCGGTTCCCGTAGTTTCCCCACATCCCGCATCCCCCATCCTTCCCGGGTGTTCATGGTTTCTTCTCCGCCGTGAACGTCATGGTCCCCATTTCGCCGGCTCGCAGACGCCCCGTCATCCGAGCTCCATCCACGTCGGCCTCGAAGTTCACCGTCGTCCGCTCGCCACCCATCTGGAACGATGCGGACCACGTCACCGTCCGACCGTTGACGCGTCCCTCGGAGATCGCTGCCGTCCCGAACTCCGAGATCATGTTCCCGTCGATCGCGTCAGCGGTCTGCGTCAGCGTCATGGTCGACGTCATCGCGCCCTGCGGACCGTTCACCGTCATGATCCACGTTCCGGCGACCTGGGCCGTCTCACCGCCGCGCCCGCCGCTCCCCGCGGCGCGCTGGCCGTTTCGGCCGGACGCCGACGGAATCACATCGTAGTCGATCCCGTCGACGAACACCGTGCGAATCCGTGTGCTGTCGCCGAGCGGTGGTCCATCCGCCACGACGAGGTCGGCGATCTTGCCGGGCTCGATACTGCCGAGTTGATCGCCGACGCCCGCAATCTCTGCCGCGCGGATCGTGAGCGCCTCGACCGCCACTTCGCGCGGAAGACCGGCCGCGATGGCCTTGTGCACGTTCGCCATGAAGTCGTTAGGCTTGAGCGCGCCCGGGGCAAGGGCGAACTTCACGCCCGCCCGATGCAGCGTTGCCGCGTTGGCCTCCACGATCTTGCGCACCGCCGCGTCACGCGTCGCGCTGTCGTTGAGCTCACGCCGCTGCGCCCCGCGATACGCCCACCCGGTCACCTCGACTGCCTGCGGAAATTCCACCGACACCACCAGCGGTCGAGCGGTCTTCACCGCATCGAGCGCGCGGAACGCTTCGGTTGCTCCCACGATCGTCAGCTTGAGATCGAACTCCTTCGCGATGTCGACCGCTCGACGAATCTCGTTCTCATTGCTCGCACCGAAAAACGCGGGCAGCTGTCCGCGCACGACCGGTACGAGCGCATCGAGGTTGGCATCGTATGCCGGACGCGGGACGCCCCTCTCCCCCGCCTTGTAGCGATCCATGAGCAGCCCGTGACGCTGTGCGTCATAGAGCTCCTGCCGCTCGTAGGCGATCACGCCCAGGAGCGTCGCGGGGTACCGGCCGGCCACGCCCTGGAATCCCATGTGCATTCCCACGGGCGCCTTGACGACGTACTGCGCCGACGAGTCGTCGCGCATGGGGATGAGCGCGGACAGACCGCGGAACGCGCCGCGCGATGGGGCGACGAGCGCAGTCGTGATTCCCGCATCGCGCGACGCCCGAATGTCGGCGGCGGCGGGCGCTACTTCGTTCGCGATCACGCGACCGGGCTCGAGCCCGACATTCCGGGCTGGCGCGCCGGCGTTTTGTCCCCCGCCGCCGCCACCACCACCTGGTCCCGCTTGGGGCTGGGGCGGCGTTGGGATGCCCATCGACGACGTCAGATCGATGAATCCCGGATAGACGGTCCGTCCGGCCAGGTCGACGACGCGTGCGTCACCCGGCGGGCTGACGTTCGCGCCAACCGCCTGGATGATCCCGTCCCGAATGACGATCGTGCCTTTCTCGATCCTTCCTTTCGTGACCGTCTCGATCCGGGCGTTGGTGAGGGCCCAGGTGCCAGCTGGTGCTGGTGCTTGGGAATGGGCGTCGCGCGGCAGGACCAGCGCGACGCCCAGGAGGATGCCGCTCACGAGCGGCGGGGCGAGACGCATGCAGGGTCTCCTGGTGGTGGACGAAACGGCGGCCGGTGGGCACGGTATCGGCCAACCGGCCGTCGATGTTACGGCGATCATACCCATGACGCTGAGTGCCGACAACGACAGACTAGTTCGCGCCCGGCCCCTTTCCCGCCAGGAATGCGTACAGCGCGTTCACTTCCTCGTCCGTGAAGTGCGAGAACCGACTCCGCGCAACGGGGGACATCATCTCCCTCTCCTTCCCGTCCTTCGGCACGCCCTCACGCATCAGCTTCGTGAACTCTGACGGCGTGTAGCCGCCCACGATCATCAAAGCAGGCGCGCCCTGAGGGTCGCCCTGGAGCCGCTCGCCGTGGCACTCGGTGCACGACGACATGGCGATGTATCGCCCGAGTGATGCCGCGTCAGGCCCCTTCGATGGGCGGGGCGCGTCGTGGGTAATGTTGCGCGGCTCCACCTTGTATTGCCCCATCGTCAGGCCAACCCGCGCAAGCAACCGCATCGAGTTCGACGGCAGCGGGTGCCCAGTCGGTTCCGGAACCGTCCGCAAATACGCGATGAGCGCGCCGAGGTCCTGGTCGTCGAGGTGATAGAACATCGACGAGGGCATCACCGCCACGCCCAGTCCGCTCGGCCGCACGCCGTGACGAAGCAGCCGCGCAAGCTCGGGGTCCGAGTATCCGCGAATTGCCTTCGGCACGTTTGGCGCAACGAGCCGGGCGATCCACGGATCGTCGAAGAACACCTTGCCCGACAAACCGGGACCGTGACATCCCTCGCACCCGCGGGTCTCGAAGATGTGGCGCCCCGCGGCAAGCGCGGCCGAGTCGGTCGGTACCGTGATCGGCGCGGCGACGATGTCGAACGTCTGGTGCAGGCGGTACTCGCTCACGCCGTAGATCGCGACGCCAGCGACGATGACGAGCGTGCCGAGCGTGATACCGATCCACTTGAGCACACGTTTCACGGCGGATCTCCTCCTGAGCTCGAAGCGACAGCAAAAGGAAAAGGCGGGGCGAAACGTTTCGCCCCGCCGATCCTATACGGCGAGCCCTTCGCGTCAAGAGCGCACGTCGTGAGCGCTATGCAGCCTCCGTGTCTGGCGTCGACTGCATGAACTCGTTGATCGATGGCGCGCGACGGTCGGCCGCGAGCTCCGCCCGCAGCGCCGTTTGCAGAATCGTCGAGCCGTTCGGCCGAGCCGGCTGCCACCTGGTCCCCCGCAGCATACCGTTTACGGCGGCGCTGGCGGACCGCCAGTCCGACCGCATTTGCGGCGTCAGTCCGACTCTCTCGACCTCCTGAAGCATCATCGCGATCGCAGCCCTGACAGCGCGCGACTTCCCTGTCGCGGAGTCGTCCCGCGCGTAGCGCTGCACGATCTGCTCGATCCGATGGTCCAGCTCCTCGCGATCGTCCTCGGCCGAAACGATCTCGGTGAGCAGGTGGGCGAAGCGGAGGAACTGCGCCTCGAGCGTTGCGCCACCGAACTGATGTGCGAAGTCGGGCTCGCAGCCGAAGAGCGTGTCGAAAAAAGCCGTCGCGAACCGATCGGCGTACGGCTGCAATCTTTGCCAGCGATCGAGCAGCATCTGCCATTCATGCCGTGCCATGCGCGGCCCAAAGGCGGTGGTATCGGAAAGCATGGTCTTATCCTCTGGGACCGACCGGCGATCCCACTCTTGAGCGTGATTGGGTGGTCTGCGGAACCGTCGAACTGCGTCCTACCAACGGTGTCCATGATACGGCGACGAGTCTCTTGAAAGTCACCAGAGAAGCTTCTGTCTCTGGCCTGGCGTTCGTTTGATGAAGTCCTCACCCCAATAATGCGGAGGCGGAATCAAATTCCGGTCACCCACAGCGTCAGCGCGTCAACGCGCGACCAACGGGCGGTCAGGCGACGCTATCGGAATTGCAAGACGCCGCCGACTCAGTTCGAGAAGGCGGCGTTTTGTGCAGTTCAGTGCCAGAGGCGGGTAGACCTGGTTGCCTACGACTCGATCAACGTCGGGATGAGTCCTGTGCCCTTATGGTTCCGGTCTCGTCCAGGATGACGCGGTATCCCTCGAGCGAATCGGGGATGGCTTTGCGAAGCTCAGGCGTCGCGCGAACCACGAGCACGTTGATGCACGGCGATCCGTCGCACAGCCCGATGGCCGTTCCCACGACGCCCGGGATTCGCATCAGCGAATCGGTGTGTGAGCTCTGGACGGCTTCGATCGAACGGCCCATCGGCGTCGAATCCCCCTCCTGACCAGCCCGAGACGAGCACGCGACACTCATGGTCGCGAGCGCGACGACCAGCGCCGCGTGCCCGCCTCGAAACTGCACCTCAGTCCCCTACTGCGAGACGATCGTTCCGCCCACTGCCTGCAGTACCGGTCCAATGGGATTGGCGAATGTCGACGTCCCTCCGCCGGCGAACAGCAGGGCGACTGGATTCTTTCCGTTCTGTGTGACGATCAGCGAGCCGGAGTCGCCGGCCCTGCTGAACGAGCCCTTGTCACCTTTGATCTGGACCTGACTCACGAAGGTCGCGACGCCGTCCGTGTACTGAACCCGGATCGTCACGTTGACTCCTACGACTACGCCAGTCGTGAGCGCCGTCGTTCGCCCGTACTTCATGACGGCCATGTTCAGCGTCGCGTTCGCCGTCGTGGAGCTGGGCGCGCCGTATCCGTTCGACGGAGTCGTCGCATTGAGCTGACTTGCGTTGTTCAGCTTTGCCAGCGCGACGTCGACAGTGTTGTTACCGCTGAAATTGATGTTCTGGAAGAAGGCGAGGGTGGCCCACGCGTACTGAGACCCCGACCCACAATTGAGGTCGTAGCGACCGGGCTGGTAAATCGTTTCACCCAGGCTGGCGGCGTTCTCACGCGCGTACACGTGATTGTTGCTGAGCGCGTAGATGGTACCGCTCTTCGAGATCTTGGCGCCGATCGTTCCGGCCGCGCACTCGAGTGCGTTCCCGGTCGACATGCCGACGAACGCTGGCCGAGCGTAGTCCGTTGGCTTGATGCTGGCGCTGCCACGGCCACCGGGTTTCGCGTGTGGGGCTGTCTTGGCAGCTGCCGGCAGCGCTGTGATCTCACCGGTCACCTCGACCGTGACCGGAACGCCATCGAGGTCTTTCGGCACTCGTGAAGCAGCGCCCGCGTTCCTTGCGAACACGGTCACCTCGGGGCGACCGTTGCTGAGCCGACCGACTGCGGTGCCGAGGAGGTCACGGTCGCCCATCAGGCGTCCCGTGTGCTTTCCCTGAGCCGCCAGCGCGGGGCCCAGGTCATCGTCTCGGCCAACGGCCGCGAGGTTGGGATCGGACGGTGGGGTTGGCGGCGTGATCCCGTTAGGTGCATCGGAGCACGCTGCGAAGGCGACAAGGGCGAGGCATGCTGCCGTAATTCGGCGAGCGCGCGTGTCGAACGACTGGGAAAACAGCATCCCGGGTTCCTCCTGTGCGGCGTGGAACGAACAACAGATGTTTCCGCACCGAGTGTGGGTCGGTGCGCACGGACCGTCAATAGTCCGTGCGACCCGGGACTTATCTCACCAGACCCATCAGGAAACCGGCCGCCCGCCCGACAGCTCCTTCACGAGCCGATACAAAAACTCCTGCCCGTCGAAGAACGACTTGATCAGCATGCGCTCGTCGCGTCCGTGCGCGCGCGAGTCGTTCATGTCGCCGAACAGCCCCGACACGCCGTACGTCGGAATGCCTTTCTGACGCAACGCCCGCCCGTCGGTCGCGCCGGTGCCCATGATCGGTACGACCGGAATGCCGGGCCACATCTCTTTCGTGAGACGTTCGACGGGGCCGAGGACCTCGGGTGTCAGTGGGGAGGCCGGGCCGCCGCGGGGTTCCGGTGCCGGCGACACGTGCACCGCCGTGTCCCCCGCCAGCCTGACGAGCGTCGCCTGCACGTCCTTCACGTCGTGGTCGGGCAGCACGCGGCAGTTCACGTTGGCGCGTGCGAGCTGTGGAAGCGCGTTAGGCGCGTGACCGCCCTCGAGCATCGTCGCCACGCACGTCGTGCGCAGCATGGAGTTGTAGACCGGCTGCGCCGAGAGGCGGCGCACGGCCGCGGTGTCCTTCGGGTTCTTCGCGACCGCTCGCATGTCGGCCGCCGTCTGTCCGGTCTCGACCTGGCCCAGCCGCTCGAAGTACGCCTTCGTCACGTCGTTGAGCTTGACGGGGAAGTCGTACCGCTCGAGCCGCGCCAGCGCATCGGCCAGATGGTAGATGGCGTTGTCACGGATGGGACGCGAGCTGTGCCCGCCCTTGTTGCGGGCCTCGAAGGTGAAGTCGTAGTAGACCTTCTCGGCGGCCTGCACGTTATGCACGAACGGCTTGCCGTTCTTGAGGAAGCCGCCGCCGCCTTCGTTGAGCGCGTACGCTGCGTCGATCAGCTCGCGCTTGTTCGTCAGCAGCCACTCCACGCCATTGTGGTCGCCGTTCTCTTCGTCCGACGTGAGCGCGACGATGAGATCCCGATCGGGCACGTAGGCTTCGCGTTTCATCCGAATCATGTTCGCGATCCAGATGGCGGCCATGGCCTTGTCATCGCTCGTGCCGCGTCCGTAGTAGAAACCATCCTTCTCGGTGAATACGAACGGATCGATGCTCCAGTCCTCGCGCTTCGCGGGCACGACGTCGAGGTGCGCGAGCAGCAGGATCGGCTTCCGCCCCGAACCGGCGGACCCGCGCAGGCGTGCGACGAGGTTCCCATCGCGCGGCCCGGAGCTCAGCACCTGCACGTCGCCTTCCGGAAACCCGGC
>Ga0207674_10007113_pt1 | contig 13079 bp, 10 predicted proteins | sample KBSCornC72_FD_184303 | JGI IMG/M metagenome (GOLD analysis project Ga0207674, IMG submission 184303) | Corn rhizosphere microbial communities from Kellogg Biological Station, Michigan, USA - KBS Corn C7-2 (SPAdes) (version 2) | ecosystem: Host-associated > Plants > Roots > Rhizosphere > Soil ... | reverse complement strand
GATCATCTTTTGCGGGCCGCGCGCCGAGACGCTCGGCCCGGAGCCGGTGCGGACGGTCACGTCATAGGGGCCGGCGACTTCGATCCGGTCGAACCCGCCGACCTGATAGTTGCGGGCGATGGCCGGGCCGCCGTCTTCGTCGCGGGTGTGGCCGCAGGCCGAGGTGGCGGCGGACGCGGCGATGACGGCCGCAGCGATGGACTTGCGCATGGTCGCTCCTATCGTGTGTGTTATCGAAGCAATACACCGGCTGGCACGCTGTCGCAAGGCAAAAGAAAAGGGCGCCCGGTGAGGGGCGCCCTTCCTGGTTTCGTCAAGAAGCCCGAGGCTCAGGCGTCTTCCTTGGCCTTGTGATGGATGACCGCGGCCTTGTTGAGGATCTCGAGGATCTTAGCCAGCGCCGACTTCTCGTCGGTCTGCTCCATCGCCCCGAGCTCGCGCGCCAGGCGCGACGAGGCAGCTTCGAAAATCTGCCGCTCGGAATAGCTCTGCTCCGGTGCGTCGTCGGGACGGAACAGGTCGCGAGTCACCTCGGCGATCGAGGTCAGATCGCCCGAATTGATCTTCGCTTCATATTCCTGGGCGCGGCGCGACCACATGGTGCGCTTGACCTTGGGCTTGCCCTTGAGGGTCTCGAGCGCGTCCTTCATCGTCTTGTCCGACGACAGCTTGCGCATGCCCACCGAGTCCGCCTTGTTGACCGGAACTCGGAGCGTCATCTTTTCCTTCTCGAAGCGAAGGACGTAGAGATCGAGACGGCATCCGGCGATTTCGGTGCTTTGCAGCTCGACGACACGGCCAACGCCATGCTTGGGGTAAACAACATAATCGCCGACGTCGAAGCTAAGCGCCTTTGTAGCCATTATACACCTTTCCAAATGCGGCAGACGAGCCAGCACCGAAGTGCCGCCCCCCGAAGCGACCGATGGTCGTGGCTCCCCGGCCAGGTTCCTAAGGCTTTCCCTTATGAATTTAAGGCCGCAGCTGAATCGCTCGCGGCCCCGCAAGACAGTTTTATAACAGAACTCGCCTCAAATTGCGAGTCCGAGTTGGCGAGGCTCGGCGCCCTGCTCTTCACATAGGTTATGGAGCCCCAGGCCGAGCAGCCGGATGCCCTTGGACAGCGGGTGGAGGGCGGCGAGGAGCGCCTGACCAGTGGTCGTGAACGCCGCCAGGTCGGGCACGTTCGAGGCGAAGCTCTTCGACCGCGTGATAATGGTGAAATCGCCGAACTTGACCTTGAGCGTCACCGTTCGCCCGGCGACCTCGGCGCGCTCGACCCGCGCCCAGGCGTACCCGGCGATGCGCTCGAGCTCGGCCGCGAGGCGGTCGGGGTCACTCAGATCCTCGTCGAAGGTGCGTTCGGCGCTGACCGACTTGTACGGCCTGTCGGGCCTGACCTCGCGCTCGTCGATTCCGCGGCAAATGCGCCAGTACCATTCGGCTGAGCTGCCGAACTTCGCCTGGAGCGCAGGGATCGACCATTCGCGCAGGTCCGCGCCGGTCATGATCCCGAGCCGCTCCATCTTCTTCGCGGTGACCGGGCCGACGCCATGGAAGCGGGCGACCGGGAGCGAGGCGACGAAGTCCGGCCCGCGCTCGGGGGTCACGACCGTGAGGCCATCCGGCTTGCGATAGTCGGAAGCGAGCTTGGCGATGAACTTGCAATAGCTGACGCCGGCCGATGCAGTGAGGGCGGTCTCCCCGCGGATCCGGCGGCGGATGTCTTCGGCGATGGCCCGCGCCGTGCCGAGGCCGTGGCGGTCCTCGGTCACGTCGAGATAGGCCTCGTCGAGGCTCAGCGGTTCGACCAGGTCGGTATAGTCGAAGAAGATCGCGCGGATCTGCTGCGACACCGCGCGATAGACGTCGAAGTTCGACTTGACGAAGATCAGCTCGGGGCAGCGGCGCTTGGCCGTGACCGAGGGCATGGCCGAGCGGACTCCGAACTTCCGCGCTTCGTAGCTCGCCGCCATGACGACCCCGCGATGCTGCCCGCCGACTGCGACGGGCTTGCCGCGGAGCTCGGGATGGTCGCGCTGCTCGACCGACGCATAGAAGGCGTCCATGTCGACATGGATGATCTTGCGCGTGGGGCGGTCGTCACTTTGCATCGCGGGCGCGTTCTGATTAAGGCGCGCGGCCATGAACATCCACGAATATCAGGCGAAAGAGCTGCTCGCGAAATATGGCGTACCGGTCCCCGCCGGCTTCGCCGCGATGAGCGCCGACGAAGCGGTTGAGGCGGCCAACAAGTTGCCCGGGCCTTTGTGGGTCGTGAAGGCGCAGATCCACGCCGGCGGCCGCGGCAAGGGCAAGTTCAAGGAGCTCGAACCGGACGCCAAGGGCGGGGTCCGCCTCGCCCATTCGGTCGACGAAGTGCGCGAGCACGCCGCCGAGATGCTCGGCAAGACCTTGGTCACGGTCCAGACTGGGCCCGCGGGCAAGCAGGTGCAGCGCCTCTACATCACCGACGGCGTCGACATCGCCAAGGAATTCTACCTCGCGTTGCTGGTCGACCGCGAGACCGGGCGCATCGCCGTCGTCGCCTCCACCGAAGGCGGCATGGACATCGAGACGGTCGCTCACGACACGCCCGAGAAGATCACCACCATCACCATCGACCCCGCGACCGGCCTGATGCCGCACCACGGCCGCGAAGTGGCGGCTGCGCATGGGCTCAGCGGCGACCTCGCCAAGCAGGCGGGCAAGGTGCTCGGCAGCCTCTATCAGGCATTCCTCGGCACCGACGCCTCGCAGATCGAGATCAACCCGCTGGCGATCAGCGATCAGGGCCAGCTTCTCGTGCTCGATGCCAAGGTCGGCTTCGACAACAATGCCGAATTCCGCCACCCCGACCTCCAGCAGCTGCGCGACTTCTCGGAAGAGGATCCGATGGAAATCGAGGCGTCGAAATATGACCTCGCCTACATCAAGCTCGACGGCAACATCGGCTGCATGGTGAACGGTGCCGGGCTCGCCATGGCGACGATGGACATCATCAAGCTGAACGGCGCCTTCCCGGCCAACTTCCTCGACGTCGGCGGCGGCGCCTCGAAGGAAAAGGTCACCGCGGCGTTCAAGATCATCCTGTCCGACCCCGCAGTGAAAGGCATCCTCGTCAACATCTTCGGCGGCATCATGCGCTGCGACATCATCGCCGAAGGCATCGTCGCAGCGGCGCGCGAGGTCGATCTGCGCGTCCCGCTGGTCGTCCGGCTCGAAGGCACCAATGTGCAGCAGGGCAAGGACATCCTCGCCTCATCAGGCTTGCCGATCATTCCGGCCAACGACCTCGGCGACGCGGCAAGGAAGATCGTAGCGGAAGTAAAGAGCCCGGTTGCTGCTTAGTCCCGTCACCCCCGCGAAGGCGGGGGTTCCGCTTTCTCTTGGGCGGGGTTGAAGAAAAGCGGGATTCCCGCTTTCGCGGGAATGACGAATTGGAGAAACGCAGATGAAGGTACTCGTCGCGGTCAAGCGCGTCATCGATTTCAACGTGAAGCCGCGGGTCAAGATGGACGGCTCCGGAGTCGATCTCGCCAACGTCAAGATGAGCATGAACCCGTTCGACGAGATCGCGGTCGAGGAAGCGATCCGCCTCAAGGAAAAGGGCGTCGTGACCGAGATCGTCGCGGTGTCCATCGGACCGGCCAAGGCGCAGGAGACGCTCCGCACCGCGCTGGCGATGGGCGCCGACCGCGGGATCCTCGTCCAGACCGACGATGAAGTGGAGCCGCTCGCCGTCGCCAAGATCCTCGCCAAGATCGCTGAGGAGGAGCAGCCGCAGCTGGTCATCCTCGGCAAGCAGGCGATCGACGACGACAATAATGCAACCGGGCAGATGCTCGCAGCGCTGCTCGGCTGGCCACAGGGGACCTTCGCCTCGAAAGTCGAGGTTGCGGGCGATGCGACTGTGACTCGCGAAGTCGACGGCGGGCTCGAGACAGTGAAGCTGAAGCTTCCGGCGGTGGTCACCACCGACCTGCGCCTCAACGAACCGCGCTACGCCTCGCTGCCCAACATCATGAAGGCCAAGTCGAAGCCGCTCGCGACCAAGTCGCCCGCTGACTACGGCGTCGACACCGCGCGGCGGCTGGAGACCCTGAAGGTGGTCGAACCGCCCAAGCGCCAGGCGGGCATCAAGGTCGGAAGCGTCGACGAGCTGGTCGAGCGGCTCAAGGGTCTGGGGATTGCGAAATGAACGTTCTGGTTCTGGTCGAGCATGACGGCAGCCACATCAAGGACGCCACGCTCGCGGCGGTGACCGCTGCCGCGAAGCTCGGTGAAGTCCATGCGCTCGTCGCCGGAAACGATGCGGCGGCGCAGGCCGCGGCGAAGATAGCGGGCGTCTCTAAAGTCTATTCCGCGAACGGTTCGGGGCTAGAGCATCAGCTCGCCGAAGCGGTCGCGCCGGTCGCAGCGAAGTTGATGGAAAGCCACGACGCGTTCGTCGCTCCGGCGACGACTACCGGCAAGAATATCGCGCCGCGGGTCGCCGCGCTGCTCGACGTGATGCAGGTCAGCGACGTGCTGTCGATCGAAGGTCCCGATACCTTCACCCGCCCGATCTACGCCGGCAACGCGATTGCGACGGTCAAGTCGAGCGACGCCAAGAAGGTGCTCACCGTCCGCACCACCACATTCGGGAAGGCGTCCGCGGATGGCGGCTCGGCCTCGGTCGAGCAGGTCGACGCCGGCGGCGAGCCCGCGGCCAGCAGCTTCGTCGGCCTCGAAGCCTCGGAAAGCGAGCGCCCGGAGCTGACCAGCGCCAAGGTGATCGTCTCGGGTGGCCGCGCATTCGGCTCGTCGGAACAGTTCCACGCCTTGCTCGACCCGCTCGCCGACAAGCTCGGCGCCGCGGTCGGCGCTTCCCGGGCCGCGGTCGACGCGGGCTACGCGCCCAATGATTACCAGGTGGGCCAGACCGGCAAGATCGTCGCTCCCGACGTCTATGTCGCGATCGGCATTTCCGGCGCGATCCAGCACCTCGCGGGCATGAAGGATTCGAAGGTGATCGTCGCAATCAACAAGGACGAGGAAGCGCCGATCTTCCAGGTCGCGGACATCGGCCTAGTCGGCGACCTGTTCAAGATCGTGCCCGAGCTCACCGAAAAGCTCTAAGAGGAGAAATGGGCCCGCCCGAGAGAGCGGCGAGCGGGCCCGAGGCTTGCTCAGTCGCTTTGGTGGCGTTCGGGGTCGCCGCGGTAAGTCGAGGACACGACATAGCCCTGCAACGGCATATGTGCCTGGCTGCCGGTGCCAGTCCCAGTCCCGGTTCCGCCGCCGCCCGAACCGCCGCCGGACGATCCGCCGCCGCTGGACCCGCCGCCACCGGACCCGCCGCCCGAGGACGCGGCTGGAACCGTATTGAGCAGGGCTTGCACGGCGATCAGGGGAGCCCCGACAAGCGGTTTTCCATCAGGCCCGCACGGGACGCCGTTGATGATCCGCACGCCGCTTGGAAGCTGGATCGCGCCCAGCCCGTGTCCGCCGTGACGGCCGTTCAGGACCGCGACGTTGACGAGGCGACCGGTAGTGCCGGCGCTGCCGTTGAGTGCAGCGACGTTCACGAGCGAGCGGCCGTGCGTCGCGGTGCGGTTGAGGATCGAGACGTTGGCGATCTTGCCCGCGCCGCCGCCGCTCCCGTTCAAGGCGGCGACATTGACCAGCGATCGTCCGCGCGTGCCGGTGCGGTTGAGTACGGACACGTTGGCGAGCTTGCCCGAAGATCCGGCACGGCTCAGCGCCGTAACGTTGACGAGCGACCGGCCGACGGTGCGGGTGGCGTTCAGGGCCGACACGTTCACGAGCCTGCCGCTGGTGCCGCCCGAGCCGTTCAGTGCGGACAGGTTGGCGAGCGAATGCCCGCTTGCGCCGCGGCCGTTGAGCACTGCGACGTTGGCCACGCGTCCAGCCATTCCGGCTCTTGCGTTCAGCGCCGAAACGTTGAGGGCCGGCCGCCCGGCAAGCCCAGGCATCGAGCCGTGGCCGGCGTGACCTACCAAAGCCGAGTTGACCGTGCCGGTGACTGTGCCGGCGAGGCCGATACCGTGCCCGCCATGCCCCCCGTAACCGCCCAGCGACGTTGCGCTGCGGACGGTGCCCGAGACGCTTCCGGCTAGACCGACGCCGCGGCCGGCGTGCCCGTGTCCGATGGCGCCGAGCCCCACAACGCTGTTGGCGAGCCCACCGGCGTTTCCGCCGCTGCCCATCGACGACCCTCGGCCGAGCAGCCCGTGAGCGGTCTGGCACAGGCAATTGACGGCGCCGAGAGCCGTCGACCTGTGGGAACTGCTGGTGTTTGAATTGACGGTCCTGCTGCTGGCCATGATACCGCCGAGCAATCCGCCGCCCAGCGGTCCGCCGGCGAGAGCCGGGCTTGCGGTCAACGCGATTGCGGCGCCCGCGAGAAGAACGACCTTAGACATAGGTTCCTCCTTTTCGAGAGGGAGGACGGGGATGCGAAAAACCCGTCCCCCTTCGTCCTGAGAACGACGGGGGGACGGGAGTTCATCCCGATTTGTAAATTCCGCTTATTTGCGGCGCACGACTCCAGGGTCGACGCGGCACTGCCAGCAGACGATCCCGCGGCCGACCTTGCCCTTGCCGGGACGGGCTTCCATCGCCAGGCGCTCGTAGGATCCGGTCAGCGCCAGCCGGGCTGCAGCCAGCGGCGCCGCGAAGCTCGTCCCGCGGACGACGGTGAATCCCTGTCCGGGCAAGGCGGCGATCATGTCCGCGCCCGGGGCCGCGAAATCGAGATGCCCGGCACGGCTCGCTTCGGGGAGCGCCTTGCCCTGCGCGTCGACGCCGGTGACCGAGACGACGCCGGGATAGGACGCCGGATATTGCGGCGGTGCAGCCGGCCCATCGTTGCCGACCGCAGCCACGACCTTGATGCCGCGTGCCTCGACCGCGCCGATCGCCCGGGCGAGCGCGGCATTGTTGGGGCCGACGAGGCTGATGTTGATCACTGCCGGGTTCTTCGACGCGGCCCAGCTCAGCGCCCGAACGATGCTGCTGGTCGAGCCGGCGGCCGGGTTGCCGCCATAGACGTCCGCGACGAACAGCTGCGCACCGCGCGCGGCGCCGCGGAACGGGCCCTGATCGCCGACCAGCAGGGAGCCGACGGCGGTCCCGTGACCGGTCGGCTGCGCGTCGCCCGCAAAGCCCTGCTGCTCGATGCTGGCGCGGACGAGCGACGGATGCGAGGCGACGCCGCCGTCGATCATGGCGATCCGAGTAGCCCGCGGGATGCTGCGCGGTGCGGATGCAAGCACCGCCCCCGCCACCGGCAGGAGTGATCCGCCCGATGGCTCATATATATGGTTGTAGTCGACCAGCATCGCCGGAGCGGCGCGGCGGATCGCCTGGAAGGCCTGGCGAACGTTCATGGTCCGGGGGATCACGAGGGTCACCATGCGAATGCCGAGTCCTGGCTCGATTTCGTCGCCGCTGACCTGAAAGCCCATGCGTCCTGCGACTGCCAGCGACGTCGGGTCCGGATTCGTTGCGATCAACTCCCGCTTGCGCACCGGCTGGCCGCTTGAGTCTCGATCGAGCACCCCGCGGTTGGCGGCGATCAGAGCGTTGAGCCGGGCCCTGCGGTAATTTTCGATTTGCTCGGGCGAGGCGAAATCGGCCTGATACAGACCGCCGACCTGATCGAGCGCCGCGGACCCCGAGAAGTAGCCGCTTCGGAGGAATTGCTGAGTCAATGCATCGGAGCTGCTCTGGCTTCGGCCGCCAGCGGCCAGCCCACCGCTTCCGAGCAGGCCGCCCGTGGTGGAGCCCAAGCCACTCAGACCGCCCCCGAGGCCGCCCACCGTATTGCCGACGAGACCGCCAACCCGGCTCGTGGTCGCTCCAAGGCCGCCGAGCGTATTGTTGAGCGTTCCGCCCAAACCGCCGACGACGCCACCGACGACGCCGCCGCTGCGTTGTGCCGAAATGGGACTGGCCAGAACCGAAGCTGCAACTGCGGTAACGAAAATCCGAGAAAAGCGCGTCATGGCTCTCTCTCCAATTGCGTTGCGTATGGATGAAACGCATGGAACGGCTCGTTTCATCCACTATGAGGCTGAATGACCGTCCCGTCCTCGTTCGACAAGGATCTGGCCGCGCTGCTGCCGCGGCTTCGGCGCTTCGCGCATGCCTTGTCGCACAGCCCCGCCGACGCGGACGATTTGACTCAGGCGACGGCCGAGCGGGCGCTGCGCTCGAAGGCGCAGTGGCAGCCGGGTACGAGCCTCGACAGCTGGGCCTGCCGGATCATGCGCAACCTGTGGATCGACACCGTCCGCTCACGCTCGCGGCGCGAGCGGGTCGAAGCGCCGGCGGAGGAAGCCGAGCGCATCGGCGAGGACCCGGCGATGGACGCCAAGGTCGAGCTGGCGCGGATGATGGCGGCGATGAGCCGCTTGCCCGACGAGCAACGCGAGGTCGTCGCGCTGATCCTGGTCGAGGGGTTCGGGTACCGCGAGACGGCCGACATGCTCGGAGTGCCGATCGGCACGGTTTCGAGCAGGCTGGTGCGCGGCCGGGTCGCCCTGCTCCAGATGGTTGGGGAATGACATGGTGACGGACGAGACTTTTTTCGCTTGGCTCGACGGTGAGCTCCACGGCGATGAGGCGGCGAAGGTGTCGGCCGAGGTCGCGGCCGACCCGGCGCTCGCGGCGAAGGCCGAGCAGCATCGCGCGATGCAGCAGAGGCTGAAGTCGGTGTTCGATACGGTTTCGAATGCGCCTGTTCCGGAACGCCTGAGCGCACTTCGGCCTGAGCCCGAGGTGATCGACCTCGCGCAGGCGCGGGGTGCGCGTAGCCGGCGCTGGTCCAGGGGCTTTCCGCAATGGACCGCAATCGCCGCGACCTTGGCGGTCGGCATTCTCGTCGGCACGATGGTCCCCCACCGAGGCGGCGCGCCGGTCACGGTGGCGGGTGGCAAGGTCTATGCGGCCGGTGCGCTCGATCGGGGCCTCACGACCCAACTCGCAAGCGCGCCTTCGGGCCACGTGCGGATCGGGCTCACGTTCCGCGACCAAGCGGGAGAGATCTGCCGGACCTTCACCGCGCCGGCGATGTCTGGCCTCGGTTGCCGCGACGGCGACCGCTGGCAGCTGCGCGGCATGTTCGCGGCGCCCGAGGGTCAGGCCGGCTCCTATCGCATGGCGGCCGGGATGGACCCCAACCTCGCGGCGATGGTCGGGTCAGAAATGGCGGGAGAGCCGCTCGACGCGGCCGGCGAGAAAGCCACTCGCGACAAAGGCTGGCGCTAGCCGCTCACCAGCCGTTCACGCGGTCCCACACGGCGACGATTTCCGGGCCGCCGTCGGTCACGAAATAGCGGTCGTGCGCGGCTGCGGTGGCGCAGGCGTGGTTGGGCAGGACTTTCACTCGGCTGCCGACCGGAAAGCGGTCAAAATCGATTGTCCCGGAGCGCGCAGTGACGATGCCATGCTCCTGGTTGGTAGCCGACACCGTCACCCCGTCGATCGGCTCGCCGCTGACTGGATCGCACACCGCGCCATAGCCCCAGTCGACTGGCAGGTCCGCCGTCCCGCGGTCGCGGCTGAGCGCGAGGAAGCCGGCGTCGATCAGCACGCGGCCGTGGTCGTGGTTGTGGCCGATCACGCTGGCGATCACGCCGATCGCGATGTCGTCGATGGCGCAGGTGGCGAGCTCGGCCTGAACGAGGTCGCCGAAGGCATAGACGCCGACTCGCACCTCGGTGACCCCGGCAAGGTCGCGCGCATAGCTGATCGTCGGGGTCGAGCCGACGCTCACGATCGGGCAGGGCAGGCCCGCGCCGCGCAGTCGTTCGGCCGCAGCGACGGTGCGCGACCGTTCTTGCTCGGCCATCGCCTCGAACTCGGCGCGGGTGCGGCAATCGTAGGATGCGCCGGCATGGCTCATCACTCCGGCGAGGCTCGGTCCTAGGCGGCGACCGATCTCGATCAGGCGCGGGTCGTCCGGAGCGACTCCGGCGCGATGGCCGTCGCTGTCGATCTCGATCAGCGTTTCGATCTTGACGCCTTCCGCGTCAGCGAACGTGCGAACCGCATCGGCGGCTTCGGGCGTGTCGAGGATCACGCGCAGCGCGCAGCCGGTGCGGATCAGCGCCGCGACCTCGGGCAGCTTGATCGGCGCGATTCCGACTGCGTAGAGGATGTCGGTCACGCAGTGAGCGAAGAAATAGCGTGCCTCGGCGAGCGTCGAGACCGTGATCGGCATGGCCGTGCCGCCGCTAAGGATCTTGAGGACGTCGATCGACTTGGACGTCTTGACGTGCGGCCGCAGCGTGACGCCGAGCTCGCGGACGCGTTCGCGCATCCGTTTGGCGTTGCGTTCGAGCCGCTGGCGATCGAGCAGCAGCGCCGGCGTGGCGAGGTCGAGGACGGACGATCCGATCACCGTCGAACCATGCCCCAGCGACTTCGCTCGGGCAAATCACGCCGAGCCGCCCGTTCGTCGAAAAGCGCCACCCCTCGGTGGCGAGGCGTTGCGCGGCTGCGAACAGCCGCTAAGCTTGCTTCGCCGAACAGAATTAATCCGGGGATTTCAAACCGATGCGCTTCAAAGCCAGTTTCGCAACGCTCGCTGCCGCGACCATTCTGACGCCTCCGGCGATTGCCGCCGCGCCGGCCGTGAAGTCGGTGCCGATCCCGACTCTGGTCAAGGAAGTGACGATCCCGCACGCCACGTTCAAGCTCCCGAACGGGCTGACGGTGATCGTGCACGAGGATCACAAGGCGCCGGTGGTTGCAGTCAGCACCTGGTACAATGTCGGGTCGAAGGACGAGCCCGCGCGCAAGACCGGCTTCGCGCATCTATTCGAGCACCTGATGTTCAACGGCACCGAGAACCTGCCCGGGGACTATTTTACCTATCTCGAGCAGATCGGCGCGACGTCGTACAACGGCACGACCTATTTCGACCGGACCAACTATTTCGAGACGGTGCCGACCGGCGCGCTCGAGCGGGCGTTGTTCATGGAAAGCGACCGCATGGGGCACCTGCTCGGCGCGGTCACGCAGGGCGTGCTCGATAACCAGCGCGGCGTGGTCCAGAATGAGAAGCGCCAGGGCGACAGCCGGCCCGGCGGCCTGGTCCAATATGCGGTCCAGGAAAATCTATTTCCGGCGGGCCACCCCTATCACCACACCGTGATCGGCTCGATGGCCGACCTCGACGCGGCGAGCCTCGCCGACGTCAAGCAATGGTTCCGCGACAAATATGGGCCGAACAATGCGGTGCTGGTGCTCGCCGGCGACGTGACCGCTGCTGAGGCGCGGCCGCTGGTCGAGAAATATTTCGGGAGCATCCCGGCCGGCCCGGTCAACCATCCGGCGATGGCCAGCGTGCCGACGCTCGCCAGGCCGAAGACCATCACGATGAACGACCATGTCGCGACGACCATCATCCAGAAATATTGGGCGGTGCCGGGGCTGCTCGACAGGAGGCTCGCGGCGCTCGACGTCGGCGCGTCGGTGCTCGGCGGCCTCGCCAGCTCGCGGCTCGACAAGATCATGGTCCGCGACGAGAAAGTCGCGGTCGCGGTCAGCGCCTCTTTGAACCCGCTGCAGCGCGCCGGAATCTTCACCGTGCAGGCGTTGGTCGCCCCGGGAACCGACCCGAAGCTTGTGTCGAAGCGGCTCGACGAAGTGATGGCGGACTATCTCGCCAAGGGTCCGACCGCCGATGAAGTGCAGCGCGCTGTGATGAGCGAAGTCTCCAACCGTATCCGCGGACTCGAGCAGGTCGGTGGCTTCGGCGGCAAGGCGGTGACCCTCGCTGAAGGGCAGACGTTCGCCCACGACAGCAACTTCTACAAAAAGACGCTGGCGCAATATGCCGCGATCACGCCCGCGGTCGTCCGAACGACGATGCAGCAGTGGCTGAAGCGCCCCGCGCTGACGGTCATCCTCAATCCCGGCGAGCGCCCGGCATACACTGAGGCCAAGGCCGCGGCCGCGCCGGCGAAGACCGCAGCCGACAAGAGCGATGGCGCGGTCAAGGGCACGCGTCAGCTTCCGCCGGTGGGCCAGCTCGCCGCGCTCGACTTCCCCGACATCGTTCACACCCAGCTGTCGAACGGAATCCCGGTCGAATATGTGCAGCGCACCGCAGTCCCGGTGACCCAGGCCGCGCTTGCCTTCGACGCTGGGTCAGCCGCCGATAGCCCGAAGCAGCGGGGGCTCGCGTCGATGACCATGGACTTACTCGACGAAGGCACGACGACCAAGTCGTCGCAGCAGATCGCGGAAGCCGAGGAGCGGCTCGGCTCGAACGTCAGCACCAGCAACGGTGCCGACCGCTCGTACGTGATGCTGAATGCGCTGACCGCCAACCTCGCGCCGTCGCTTGACCTGCTCCAGGAAGTGACCCGCGACGCCGCCTTCCGCGATGCCGATGTCGAGCGCATCCGCTCGCAAAGGCTGACCGGCATCGCTCAGCAGCAAAAGGACCCGACGCGGGTCGCCCAGCGGGTACTGCCGACCGCGCTCTATGGCGCCAACCACCCCTATGGCGGTCCGCCCGGCGATCCGGCGGCGATCAAGGGCTTCAGCCGCGCCGACTTCGCCGGGTTTGAGGCTCGCTGGCTGCGGCCCGACAATGTGAAAATCTTCATCGTCTCGGATAAGCCGTTGTCCGAAGTGCAGCCATTGCTGGAGGACCGGTTCGGCAAGTGGCAGGCGCCGGCGGGCACCAAGGGCGTGAAGGCCTTTACCGCGCCGCCGCCGCGCCCGGCTTCGCCGAGAATCCTGCTGGTCAACCGGCCGGGCTCGCCACAGTCGAGCATCGTCGGGGGCCAGCTGCTGCCGATCGATCCGCGCAGCGACATCGTCGCGCTTGACGTCGCCAACGAGGTGCTCGGCGGGTCATTCCTGTCGCGGCTCAACATGGACCTGCGAGAAACCAAGGGATGGTCCTACGGCGTCAGCGGCGATGAGAATGTGCTCGAGCACGCGGTTCCTTATGTCGTCTCCGCCCCGGTCCAGGCCGACAAGACCGGCGACGCGCTGGTCGAGCTCAACGCCCAGCTGACCAGCTTCCTGTCGACCAGCGGCGTGACCCAGGA
>Ga0207674_10007110_pt1 | contig 13081 bp, 10 predicted proteins | sample KBSCornC72_FD_184303 | JGI IMG/M metagenome (GOLD analysis project Ga0207674, IMG submission 184303) | Corn rhizosphere microbial communities from Kellogg Biological Station, Michigan, USA - KBS Corn C7-2 (SPAdes) (version 2) | ecosystem: Host-associated > Plants > Roots > Rhizosphere > Soil ... | reverse complement strand
CGCGGACGCGGCGTATTGCGCGGTCATTCCGGACAATGTCGATGACGCACAGGCCGCCGCCCTGCCTTGCCCCGCCCTGACGGGCGTCGAGATGGTGGAGGAGGGGGTGGCCCCGCTCGGTGGCCAGACCGTGCTGGTTACCGGCGCGACGGGTGGCGTGGGCCGCTTCGCCGCCTGGGCGGCCAAGGGGCTGGGATGCCGGGTCGTCGTCGCCGTTCGCGATGCCTATGCCGATGAAGCAAGGGCGCTGGGCTTTGAGGAGGTGATCGGTTTTGACGATCCGCTGCCCGATGATCTCCGCTTCGACCATGTGGCGGACACGGTCGGTGGACCCGCTGTCGGGCGGCTTTGCCGCAACCTCAAGCCGGGTGGCAAGATCATCACGGTGGCGACGACGCCGATTGAAGGCGAAGGATTGCCCGCTGAGCCGAAGATCTTCGGCTATCATGGCGATGGCGAGCGGCTCGCGCGAATCGTCAATGCGATCGCCACGGAGGAAATGAAGATGCCCGTTTCGCGGACATTGGCCCTTTCCCACGCGGCTGAGGCGCATCGCCTGGTCGAGGAGGGCGGCGTGCGCGGCCGGGTGATCCTGGTCCCCTGACCCTTGGGAAAAGCCGAGCCGGCGGCCCTGGAGTAACGGGGGCCGCCGGCCGGCTATGGCCGCGTGTTCAAACCCGGTTCGGCCTATCTGAATGCCCTGAAAAATTCGGTCAATTCGGCCACGAACAGGTCCGCTGCACTCTGTGCAGGAAAATGCCCCCCATGGGGATGAACGGAGTAGTGCCGCACATCATATACCCGCTCCAGCGCGCTGCGCGGGATGGGCGGGATCAGGTCATCTGCAAACAGCATGAAGGCTGCCGGGACCGTGATCCGCGTTCCCGGCGGGATGACGCTTTCGTGCAGATAGCCATAGAGCCACAAGGGCGCCGATGCACCATTGATCCAGTAGATCATGATATTGGCCAGGAGATCGTCGAGTGGGAAGGGTGGCCCCCCGTCGGTCGCCGGCGTGCTCCACGACCTGAATTTTTCGATGATCCAGGTTGCCAGGGCCATCGGCGAGTCGGTCAACCCGAACGCCATGGCGTCGGCTTTGTGGCCCTGGATCGCCTGATAGGCAAATTCGGGGTGAGGGGCGGAAGCCCGACCCAGCCACTCCGCTTCCTCCGGGGTTGGGCCGGGGCCTGCGGGATCGGGCGCGATGAACCCGCCTGACGTCGTGAAAAGGAGCGCCCGCAGCCCTTCAGGCGCGAGTTCCGCGAGATGCCGTCCCGCCAAGCTGCCCCAGTCCGACCCGAAAACGACATAATGTTCCAGCTGCAATTGGCTGCACAGCTTCGCCCACAAAGCCCCGATCCGTGCGGCCGATAGCGGCTGGTCGGGCGGCGGAGAAAAGCCATAGCCGGGCATCGAGGGTATGATGACGGTGAAGGCGTCCTCGACTGCGCCGCCGTGCCGTTCCGGATGCGCCAGCCGGTCGATGACGCCGTCAAATTCGACGAAGGAACTGGGCCAGCCATTGAGCAGCAGCAGCGGCAGGGGGTTGAGGCCCGAGCCCGGCTCCATGACGACATGAATGTCATGGCCATCGACATTCACCATTTGGTGGACATAGCGGTTGAGGCGGCGTTCCTGCGCCTGCCAGTCGAAGCCATTCCGCCAATGGTCCAGCAGCTTGGCGGCAGCGTCCAGTGGCATCCCCTGCCGCCACCCCGCGCCGGTTTCGACGCGCGGCAGGCGGGTCCGTTCAAGGCGGCCGGCAAGATCGGCCAGCACTTCGTCACTGACCATGATCTGGAACGGCCTGCCCGCCCGCAGGCAAGGTTCAGCGGCAGTCGGCTGCCCCCCGCCGGCGTCAGACAAGCGCTTCCTCCACTTTCGCCATATAGGAACGGTAGGCCTTGGGCTCGGGGTCCTTGCGCGGACTGTGGAAGGGCAGCAACGCCTTGAGAATACGGGGCAAGGCAAGTTTCATCACCTTTCGCCCAACCGCCTTCGACCGCTTGTGCATGGCAGCGGCCTCCGCAGGTGTAAGCGTTAGCGCGTCCTGCGCGAAGAGATAGTCCCTCACGATCTTCGACATGCCCTGAAGGTGCTTGAGCTGAAAGAAGAAGCCATGGATGCGCTGGAAATAGCCGACGCCGAACGCCCGCGCGATGTCGTGGCAGACGGTGCGATGCTCATATTCCTCCATGAGGTGCCACTTCCACAATGTGACGACATCGCGATCCGCGTCACCGATCAAATCCTCGATCTCATCGAGCCAGACGAGCGCCATGGGCGGACCCAGGGTCTCGAAGCCCTCACAATAGGCACACAGGAACTTGAAAGACTTCGTCGTCAGCAATCGCTTGAATTCCGCTTCGAAATGGCGTTCGAAATGGGCGACGTCATATCCCTCGCGCGGCAGTATCTCGTTGAATGCGGCGTGGAGAGCCGTGTGATTCCCTTCCTGGCGGATGAAGGTGCGAACGTCCTTTTTAAGCTGGACATGCCTGGGATTGGAAGCGTCCAGCTTGGCGTTCGCCTGGGACATGACACGGTTCAGAAAACGCTCGAGATGGGGAATCCATAGCGACGTGGCATTCATCTGTTGCGCGAATTCACCAACGGGTGCCCATCTGGCGGGTGTTTGCGAAAAATCGACATTTGGCTTGCGAACGCGCATGGCACGTCACCTCCTTCTTTTTTTCCAACATATCAGCTTTCCGACATTGTTCGCCATATATCCGGACTATTCAGTCGGTTGAGCCACCGAATTGATGACGACCTCTCCCCCGCGGCGCGGCGTCTTATGATACGCCATAAAACGCCGGATGCCGGGCTATTCGCGGGTCAGGAACGCCATGACCGCGCTTTCGAACGCGACTTTCTGCTCGATCATTGCCCAGTGGCCGCATTTGGGGAAGATGTGCAGTTCCGCATTGGGAATGAGGCGCAGCGGGAGCAGCGCGCCGTCAAGCGGCGTGACCCGGTCGTCGCGGCCCCATGTCAGCAAGGTAGGGGCCTGGATCTTGGGCAGATAGGCAAAGCTATGGACGGCATCGGGCCCGGCCATCCCTTGCGCGATGGCGGCAAGGCCGGCGCGGGAGTAAATTTTCCGGTTGGTCTCCAGCGCCTGGGGCTGCGTTGCGGAACTGAACCGCGCATCGATCAACTCCTCGGTCAGGATCGACTGATCGAAAACCATCGAGCGCAGCCAGAGAATGATCTGCTCCCGCGTCGGGTTGGCCACGAATTCCGCAAGTCGTTCGACCCCTTCGTAGGGAAAGGGATTGAAAATCGGCACGCCCACGCCGCCGATCGTCACCAGCCGCGTGACGCGATTGGGATGGGCTGCTGCCAGCCGCGCCGAGATCAGTCCGCCGAAGGAATTGCCGATCAGGCTGGCGCGCTCGATCTTCAGGCTGTCCATCAAATGGATGACGGCGTCGATCGTGCCTGCAAATTGGTCGCCGGCGATACCGGAACTCTCGCCATATCCCGGCAGGTCAGGAATGATACACCGGAACCGTTCGGCGAAAACCGGGGCGTTGCCTGAGAAATTGCGCCATCCCGTCACGCCCGGCCCGGACCCGTGCAACAGAAGCAGGGGCGCACCGTCGCCCGAGTCGTGATAGGCGATCTGGCCTTCGCCAAAAGGTATCGTTCTCTGAGCTTCCGGCATTCCACTTCTCCTTTTGCGATTTGACCGGAGGTGCGTGGACCAAAGCTGTCCGGGCAACCACGGCGGAGGGGACTAGATGGGAAATTTCTTTGCGGCCTATTGGCTCATTGCAAGGGCCAGCACACTGGTCAGTACGAAGCGCACCACGTCCGCCTGCCCGCGCGCGCCCATCTTGCCGTAGATTCGCTTGGAGTAGTTCCGGGCGGTGGCTTCCGTAATGCCCATCTCAACGGCTGCCTCCGCGATGGATGCGCCGCGACAGATCGCGACGGCGAGGCGCGCCTCGCTGGGGAGCAGACCGAACATTTCCGCTATCTGTTCATGCCGATCGACGATGGAATTTTCATCGTCCTGCAGGAATGCGGTCATGACAGCGGTCCGCCCCGTCGATGCGATGGGATTTAGGATAGGGACGAGCAGGAGAGAGAGCCAAGGATCGTTGCTGATGCTGAGCGCTCGCGGTTGAGTCGAGCGTCGCTGCGCGATCGCGCTCACGGCGGCGGAAAGCCGCATGTTGAGATCCCTGCCAGAAGCCGTCAGCTTACCCGCAGGAGATACACGGAGCGGGCCATTTCGACGCAGGATACGGCGGGCTTGATGACTGGCCTCTACAACGGTGCCGGTGCCGTCCAGGCTGATCCAGCCGAAATTCAGGCGGCTGATCGCATTGTCGGAAATCGCCGCGTGTATGCGTTGGCCTTCCATCGCCACATGCGCCTGCAGTGAAATGCGGAAATGCGCGGCCACTTGTTTCAGCATGATCGAATATTCCGCGGGAAAGGCCTGCTGGTCCCGGCCGACATAGAGCCACGCACCAATGCCGCTCGGCTCGCGGACCCGGACGCCCAGCATATGCCGGACTCCCCGCGGGATGAGCAGTTCATCGACATAACGCCGATGTTCGGGGTTCCGGGCGTCGATCAATCGGTCAAGACCGTAAACTTCCCCTTCCTCCAGATTGCCGTTGAGATAGGGGTCGAGCCTGTAGAAGCCTTCTTCATACATTCGGGGAATGTCAGGCAGGGCGGCTGGGCCGGCAAAAAGTTCCAGCGGGCTATTGGGTGGCCGGTCCATCGGTCGGAACAGGATGCCCGCATAATTCGCGTGGCAAACATCCCGTAGCCGATGCAGAAATCCGTCCCACGGAGCGGTTTCGAACGGTCCCCTGTGTAGAGCGATCAGCAGTTCGCTCATTTGCGTCACGTCCAGCACTGCGAGAGTCCCATTTGGTAGGTTCGATCCTGTTCAGCGCATGCCTATCTTCCCCACAAACAGCAAATGAGGAGAGTCGCATGACGGCGGAAGAGGAACACGGCCATGACCAACTCTGGGCGGATTACCTTGCCGGACTGAATGCGGCGAGGGACATCTGGATGAACTCCCCCTGGGTTCGCGACCGGCAGGAACGAAGCAGGGCGTTGATGCAGGTGACGTTTTCGGCCCATGTGGCGTTCAACATTGCCATCTCGCCCCGGCACAATTTCCCCTTTTTCGACAGGCACCCCTTCCATCATCCCATCGCCTATAGCTGGGGACTGTGCTGCCCCGACTTTCACTATCGCCATGCCTTTGTCGACGGTGCGCGCAGTTACCGGATTACGGGCCGCCGGGGCAGTTCCCCCTGGAACGAATTTTACCTCATGTCGGAATTCTGGGGCGATCCCGATTTCGTGCCGCAGTCGAAAGTGACGAAGGTCGCGCTGGCCGATCTGCACGACCATCTGTATCCCGATCATCGCAAAGTCTCGCCCGAGGAACGGGCTTCCACGATCGAAGCGCGCAGGAATGGCGTCAAGCGGCTCTACGGGCTCTGAAGCTGCGCGGCCATGGGCACAATGTAGGAGAGGGAATTTGAACAGGATAGCGGATGCGCGCGCGCTGATGGATGGCGCGGAACTTGAAACCGGACGATCTGACTGGGACGCGCCATTCACCGGAAATCCGCTTGAGCCGCTGACCATTCTGGTCGACGACCTGAATTCGACCGCCCGGCTGCATGAACTGGGCGCCCGGCGCGTCTATCGGCAACTGCACGAGAATCTGTGCGCGCGCCTTATCTATCTGGACGACCGCAAAAGGCTGATCGGCGTTGAGAACGAGCCGATCGAAAGCCCTATCTTCATCCTTGGCCTGCCCCGGTCAGGGACGACATTCCTGCACAACCTGCTGGGTTCTGACCCCGCAAACCGCGCGCCGCGGATGTTCGAGATGCTGTCGCCAGGGCCGAAAAATCCCGACCCCCTGCACCGGGCGCTGCGGCTGCAACGCGCGCAGGAAAGTGCGCAGTTCAACGGGCTGATGGATGACGACTGGCAGGGTGTGCATCCGTGCGATGCTGGCCGGGCGGAGGAATGCCCCTTCATGTGGGAACTGTTCCTGCAGTCGGTCAACTATGCGGCACGCGCGCACATTCCCAATTTCGAGCGCCATGTCTTCTCTCAGGACTTCCTGCCGCTTTACCGCGAGCAGCGCGCCCTGATGCAATATCTGCAATATGGCGAGGCGCGTCACCGATGGGTCCTGAAGACGCCGATCCACGTGCGCTTTCTGCGGGAGATCATAGAGGTCTTTCCCGATGCCCTGTTCGTGCACTGTCACCGCGACACCGCGAAAATCTATCCGTCCATGGGCAGTCTGACTTCCATCCTGCATTCCAAGCATGGCGATCAGCCGCCAGCTTCGGCCGCCGTGATCCAGGATTATGACGGAACATGGGCCGACGCATTGGCCTTTCGCGACCGCCCCGGTATGGCGGATCGGTTCATCGATATCCAATTCGTGGATTTCCAGGCCGACCCCATGGCGACCGTGGAGCGCATCTACCGGCATTTCGGCATCTCTACCGATGATCGCCGGAGGCAGGTGATGACACATTGGCTGGACGAAGACCGCCGCACCAGGGCTGGGCGCGTCCATCATAACTACACGCTGGAAAGCGCCGGACTGACGTTGGATGACATCGACCGGATGACCGGCGATTATCTGCGGGCTTTTGCGGTGCCGCTCGAACGCTGAGATCTGAGGTGGTGCCGGATTTTGGACACGGCGCTTTCGCACTTCAGGAGGCTGGATTTCGTCGCCAATGTGGCCGGTACGGCGCATGCGCGGAAACTGCTCCACACCCGCTATTGCGCAGCGAAACCTGCGGCAGCCGGGCTCACCCGGTCGCAGCTCTCGAATATGCAGACAAGGGCATAAGGGTTAACAGCGTCGCGCCGGGTGCCATCGTTACACCCATGCTTCAGCGAAATCCTGCCTCGATCACTGAACCGATCCGCACATCCATTCCGATGCAAAGGTTCGGAACGATGGATGAAATCACGGCGGCGACGGTCTGGCTCTGTTCCGATGAGTCGAGCTATGTGACAGGCCGGATATTGCCAGTCGAGGGGGGGCTATACGGCATCATGCCTAACCGTGGTTGCTCCGCCCGGAACACAATATGACGAGTATCAGGACACACATTAGAGCGCGCACGCTAGGTTAGACGCGGGATGCTCAATCCAGCTTTCACATCGCAATAACGGCGAAAGCGTTTCCGCTGGATGCGGAAACGCTCGAGCGCACAGCCTATTGCAGCGGCGGCGAACTCATCCGCCCTAGCGGGACGAGGCTGTTAGCCAGCAGCGACACCAGTTGCGCCTGCCGCGACACGTCCGCCTTGGCGAACATCGAACGCAGGTGCGCGCGCGCTGTATTGTGACGGATTTTAAGTTGGGATTCGACGTCCTTCAGGCAAAGGCCTTTGGCGAGCCCTACTGCCAGATTGGCCTCCGTTGCCGTAAAGGAAAACAGCTGCTGCAGGAGTTTCTTGTCCGCGTCGCCGACTATTTCCTTGACCCGCAGGAAGATCAGGGCCGATGTTTCGGTCTCGCCCGAAATGATTGAACTGTGCCGCCGCGAACTAACGACGAGATGCAGGCGTCGGTCGCCATCACCGCTGTTTATGAGCATCGCACGCGAACCGGCCGGTTCCTTTTCGCACAACGCAGCCCGGAGCGCCTGTTGAAATGCGCCGTCGTCGGTGCCATCCACCGCCCGAAGGCCCCGAGCCGTCATTTCCAGACCTACGCCCTCGTCCAACGCCTCCTGAGCCGTCCGGTTCAGTACGACATGGCCGCCGCCCCGGTTGATGAGAATGGCGGCTATCCCGAGACTGTCGAGCGCCTCTGTCTGAAACTGGCTGACGACCTTGATCTGCATATTCTGCCGGCGAAGTGCCATGGCGCGACGAAAGTGCTCCGCAATCTGCCGGAAAGCGTCGAGGTCCGCAGGCCGGAATTCTGAGTCTTTAAAGCCCCGGCTGCAATTGAGCGTATATTGGGCGTCATCGATCACATCGACGCATACAGTCGCCGTGACCGCAATATCGTATCGCTGCAGCAGCTTTGAGCACTGGACGGCATTGCTGACGAGGTGCCAATCAATAAGGGTGGTTTCGCCGGGCTTGAGATCCCGCGGCAGCAGTTCCCGTGCATTTATCTGTTCCCATTCGCGAATGGATTCTTCGGTGGCCCGTGGGCCTGAGGCAAAAAGATACTGCCGGTGGGTTTTGGACTGCTGGGCTATGCGAAGGCAGGCGACATTGGCTCCAAGATAGTCCCGGAGAATATCGAGCGCTTCGGGCCAGGCGTCGTCATCGTCCACGCTGCGATATATTGCAGAGATAAGAGCGTCGTAGGAAATGCTGCTGCCGGAAGCAGGAAATTTCAATTGGACTACCGCCATGCGGGTCTCTCCTATCTTTTTGATCGGTTTCGCGTGGTACATCTGACCGGATCTTGCTATGCCCTTAAATGCACATGAATGGAGATTTATGTCAATATGGCTCCGCTTCTTTGGCGCTAACCCGCTGCGCCGTCTTGCTCGGGATAATTTCTGAACATTTGGCTAAAGGCGCAGCCGAAGCAGGACTGTTCATGCTGCATGGCAGCATGGGTCAGTTGAAGCCGGAGCAGCGACGGAGCTCCGCAATATGGCCATATATTCACAACTATGGTTATTTATCGTCGCTTGCGCGCCTTTATCGCGAGTAAGGCCTAGTTCAGTTGGACGAGGTGGATATCCGCACGGCATCTATGTCTCTGTCAGGTGCGGCCCGGAACGCTCGATCGATCGAAAAGAATGGGCAGCTTTCAAACTGAATTCTGATCCTTGGGGATATGAGTAAATGATCAGGCAACAGGATGGCCACAATCCGAACCTTTCCTGCTTTCTCGAAGGAAACGGGCAATGAGCGTCCAGGAGGAAAAAGTCGCTATCCTGACAGGAGCGGGAACGGGAATAGGCCTTGCCACGGCCCGCTTGCTTGTTGCGAACGGCGTTCGCATCGTGGCCGTCGGGCGCACGCGCGAGTCCCTCCAGAAGGTCGCGGATGAACTGGGAAGCGATTCTGTGGCCCTGCACGTCGCAGACGTCACTGCGACGGAAGCGCCAGCGGCCTCCGTGGCTTTGGCGCTCGAACGATATGGCCGTCTCGATTATCTCGTCAACAACGCCGGCAAGGGAAAGCCATCGCCCGTGCACGAAACCACGGACGACATTCTGGACGATTTCCTCGACGTTCTGCTGCGCGCGCCTTTCCGCTACTGTCGGGAGGCCATTTCCGTGATGAAGCCGGGGTCCGCCATCGTGAACGTGTCTTCGACCTTTTCCATTCTCGGCGGGCTGCGGGGCGGTGCGTATTCCGCGGCGAAAGCCGGCATCAATGGCCTGACGCTGCACATGGCTGCGCAATATGGTTTTGAGGGCATTCGCAGCAACGTGGTCGCGCCGGGCGTCACGGAAACGCCGATGACGGCCTATAACTGGGAGAATGACGTCTTTCGGCGAATGAATTTCGAGATGACGCCGATGAACCGGACGTGCACGGCTGAAGACATCGCCAACGCCATCTGGTTCCTGCTTTCGGACCAGGGCGGATTCATCAATGGCCAGATCCTGGCGGTGGATGGCGGTTGGACCACCACCAAATTCTTGAGCGAAGACGCGCGCTTCGCGGAAAGAGTGGCGAAATGACGCCACCGGATTTCGGGATCACTCGTCGTGAAGTGGATGGCTGGTCGATAAGGCACGACGCCGAGCGCGAAGCACAGGCGCGCGCTGGCGGATGGTGGCTTGACACGACGATCGGTGATGCAGCGGCCCAACTTGCCGCCGAGGAACCTGATCGGGTCCTCCTGATCGACGGAGAGGCCCGGTTGACTGCGGGCGACCTCTATCAGTCTGCGCGGCGCCTGGCCGATGCCATGCGGCAACGCGGCATTGGTCGTGGCGACGTGGTATCCTTCATGCTGCCCAACTGGCACGAGTCCTGCGTCGTATATCTGGCCACGGCATTGATCGGTGCCGTCAGCCATCCGCTCGTCACGAATTTCCGCAGCGCCGAACTGCTTTTCATGCTCTCCGACTGCAAGAGCAAGGCGATCTTCGTTCCCGCCGAATTTCGTCGTGTTGATTACCGCAAGATGATGGCGGAAGTGGGCGCGCAGATGGAAAGCCCGCCCCTTGTCGTCGTCCTGCGCGGCGACCCGGATGATTGCGTGGGATATGACCAGCTGGTCGCGGAGGGCAGCTCGGAAGCGACGTTCGATCCGGTCGATCCCGGGGCCGTGCGGATGATCCTGTACACCTCGGGCACGACCGGCCGGCCAAAGGGCGTCCTACACACCCATAATACGATCAATGCGGATATCGTGCAGCTCCATCGTTTCTGGAACCGGGGTGAGGATGCGCGCTATCTGGTCGCTTCTCCGGTAAGCCATATCGGTGGATCGCTGTACGCTTTCGAAATGCCGATTCTTTTCCGCACTAGCGCGGTGCTCATGGACATGTGGGACGGAGCGGCGGCCGCGACCCTGATCGAGCAGGAGCAGTGCACGCACATGGCGGGCGCCACGCCGTTTCTGCAGCACCTGTTGAGCGCCTGTCGCGTTTCCGGCGCCCGTCTCCCCAGCCTTCGAATCTTCATTTGCGGCGGCGCTTCGGTGCCCCCGTCGCTGATACGCGAGGCGACGGAGTGGTTTGCCAACTGCGTCGCGACTCGCGTCTACGGCTCGACTGAGGTGCCCACCATAACATTGGGCTCGATCGATGCCGGCGACACCGACCATGCGGCCGACACTGACGGGAAGATTGGCGCGGCGACGGTGATTATCCCCGTCGCCAATGCCCAGGGCCTGGGCGAGCTGCTGGCCAAGGGGCCGCAGATGCTGGTGGGCTATCATAACATCGAGGACGAGGCCGCGGCGTTCGATGAGGCAGGCTATTTCCGCATGGGCGATCTCGGCTACATCGTGGATGAAGATTATGTTGTCATCACCGGCCGGCAGAAGGACATCATCATCCGCAACGGTGAGAATATCAGCCCGAAGGAAATCGAGGATCTTCTGACACGCCATCCCGATGTCGCCGAAGTGTCCGTTATAGGACTTCCGAGCGAGAAGACGGGAGAGATGGCGTGTGCGGTTGTTCTGCCGGCGGGTTCGGCAAGGCCCACATGCGCCGATTTTGCTGCCTTTTTGAGCGATCTCGGCATAGCCAAGCTCAAATTTCCAGAACGTGTTGTCTTTCGCAGCGATCTGCCCCGCAACGCAACGGGCAAGGTCTTGAAGCATGTGCTGAGGGATGAGATATTGGCTGAAACCGTAGGAAATGCAGCGTGAAACGCTATTCCATTGCGGTCATTCCCGGAGACGGCATAGGCAAGGAAGTCATGCCCGAAGGTATTCGGGTACTGAACCGTGCCGCGGATGTATTCGGCTTTTTCCTCGATTGGCATCATTTTGATTGGAGTTGCGAAACGTGGCACGCGACAGGCGCGATGATGCCGACAGACGGGATCGACCGTCTGTCGCAGCACGACGCCATCTATCTTGGCGCGGTCGGGTATCCTGGGGTTCCCGACCATGTATCCCTGTGGGGACTGCTGATCCCCATCAGGCGTGAATTCGATCAATATGTGAATTTGCGGCCAGTGCGGTTGCTCCCCGGCATCAATTGTCCGTTGAAAGGGAAGCAGCCTGGAGACGTGGACTTCTGGGTGGTCCGGGAAAATACCGAGGGCGAATATTCTCGGCTCGGCGGCAGGACGGGGAGCGGGGAGAATGAGGCCGTCATCCAGACGGCCCTGTTCACGCGGCGTGGCACCGATCGCATCCTGCGCTATGCCTTTGATCTCGCGCGGCGGCTGGATCGTCGCCACGTGTCTTCTGCGACCAAGTCCAATGGGTTGTTCTATTCGATGCCATTCTGGGACGAGCGGTTTGAAGCGATCGGGGCCGAATATCCCGACGTCAGGACCGACAGCCATCATATCGACATCATGGCGGCGCGATTCGTCATGAAGCCTGAGCAGTTCGATGTCGTCGTCGGGTCCAACCTTTTCGGGGACATATTGTCCGACCTTGGCCCCGGCTGTACCGGCACGATCGCCGTGGCGCCGTCCGCTAATCTCAATCCCGAACGTCGTCATCCTTCCATGTTTGAGCCGGTTCATGGCTCGGCACCGGATATTGCCGGACGCAATATCGCCAACCCGATAGGGCAGATCTGGGCCGGGGCGATGATGCTGGATCATTTGGGTGAACAGGAGGCGGGCGCCGCCATCCTTCAGGCCATCGGCGATGCCCTGCTGGCCGGGGAGGCGTTGACGCCGGATCTTGGCGGCTTGGGATCGACGCAGCTTCTCGGCACTGCGGTTGAAGCGAGGCTCTCTTTGCTTGCGGATGATTGCAAACGTCCGAACGGATGATGGTGGCCGCCCGCCCAAGGCGTAGTTCGTCAGGAAACAGCTTTTAGGAGTGATCCGTGGCTACCGTTCACGCTGATACCAAGGATGAAGCCATTCCCCCGATCGAGGAACTTGTAGAGCGGACGCGCGCCTTGATCCCGCTGCTGCGGGAGCGTGCCGCGGAGGATGAGGCGAACCGGACAGTGAATCCGGACACTGTCCGGCGAATGAACGAGGCCGGTCTGTTCCGCGTCCTTCAGCCGCGCCGCTGGGGCGGCTATGAGCTGGGCCAGCGCGCCTTTGCCGAGGTGCAGATCGCACTGGGCGAGGGCGACATGTCGGTGGCCTGGATCTATGGCGTGATCGGCCTGCACAGCCTTCACATTGGCCTGATGGACGACCGTGCTGCGCAGGACGTGTGGGGGAAGGACAGCTCGGTGCTGGTCGCCTCGCCCTACATGCCCGGCGGCACGGCGACGCCTGTCGAGGGTGGCTTCGAATTTTCCGGTCGCTGGTCCTATTCCAGTGGCAGCGAGCATTGCGACTGGACCTTCCTGGGCGGTTTCGTCAATGGCGACCCGACCGACTATCGCGCCTTCCTGCTGCCCAGGGCGGATGCGAAGATCGTCGACACCTGGCGCACAACCGGCCTGGCCGCGACGGGCAGCCACGACATC
>Ga0207674_10007106_pt1 | contig 13084 bp, 9 predicted proteins | sample KBSCornC72_FD_184303 | JGI IMG/M metagenome (GOLD analysis project Ga0207674, IMG submission 184303) | Corn rhizosphere microbial communities from Kellogg Biological Station, Michigan, USA - KBS Corn C7-2 (SPAdes) (version 2) | ecosystem: Host-associated > Plants > Roots > Rhizosphere > Soil ... | reverse complement strand
ACATTCAAGGTGTGACGCCGTTTTGCAAACGCGTCGACACCGTCGTGCTGCCGCCGCGACCGCGCATGCGGCGCGCCGCCTCCGCCCTGGGAAGCTGGGCCGGTGGCTCGCTTCCGCTGGTGCTCGCCGAGTACCGCTCGCCGGAGATGAGCGCGGCGCTGGCACGCGTCATCCGTGAAGAGAAGATCGACGTCATTCATGCGCATTGTCTGCACGTGGGGCAGTACGTGACCGAGCGCGGGGACGCCGCGTTCGTGTATGACGCACACAATCTCGAGCATGTGCTGTGGGCGCGCTTCGCGCGCGTGCAGAAGCCGCTCATGCGCGCCTTTGTGAAGAGCCAGATTCCCAAGTTCAGGAAGTGGGAGCGGCACGTCGGACTGCATTCCGAAAAAGTCGTCATGCTCTCGGACGACGACCGCAACGAGTACCTGCGGGTGGTTCCCGAGAGCGACGTCGCCACCATTCCCAACGGCGCCGATGTGGAATATTTCCAGCCGCAACCGGAGACCGCGGTGGAAGAGAACTCGATCATCTACTTCGCGCATTTCGGCTGGGCGCCGCAGGATGACGGCGCGCTTCACCTTCACAACGACATCCTGCCGCTGGTGCGGCGCGAGATTCCCGATGTGCATCTGGTTCTGGCCGGACGCACGCCGCCGCCGGCGATCCAGCGTCTGGCGGGCGATCGCGTGACCGTGACCGGCACCGTGCCCGACATCCGCGATTACATCGCGCGCGCCGCGGTGGTGGCGCTGCCGCTGCGCATCGGATCGGGGCAGAAGCACCGCATCTTCCAGTCGCTCGCGATGGAGAAACCGGTGGTGACCACCTCGGTGGGCGCGGAGGGAATTGCGCTCACGCACGACGAGAACGCGCTCCTCTCCGACGATCCCGCCACCATCGCGCGCTACATCGTCGAATTGTTGCGCGACCCCGCGCGTCGCCGCCGCATCGGCCTCGCGGGACGGCGACTGGTGCTCGACAGGTACGAATGGTCCGCAAACTATCGTCTGCTCGACCGCGTCTTCGAAGAAGCGGTGCGCAAGCGCCGCTAACGCATGCACGTTCGTTCACCTATGCATCGCCGGTCGCTCCTGATCGTCACCTACCACTATCTGCCGGCCGAAACACCGGGCAGCCGCCGTCTGGATGCCGTGGCGCGGCTTCTCCGCGATCGCGGCTGGGATGTCGTGATATTGACCGCCACCGGCACACGGCGCGGCGTCACGGACACGCCCGGCATCACCGTCATCCGCACCACGCGCGCGGAGCTTGCCGACGACGGTCACGGTCATCCGGCCATCGCCACACCGCTGGTCTCGCGCATCCCGCTCTTGCGGACTCTCACACGCTTTCCCGACAAGTACGCATGGTGGAACATCGTGCTCGCGCGCCGCATCGTGGCGATTGTGCGCGCCCACCGGATCGACGTGGTGCTGAGCTCGAGCCCGCCGCATTCCCTGCACCTGGGTGTGCGCGCGGCGCGCACCCTGCACCCATTCCGCTGGGTGGCGGAGTTTCGCGACCCGTGGATGTTCCCGAGCCGTCGCGCGCTTTCAGGTCTTTCGGCGGCGTGGCAGCGCCGTCTCGAGCGCAGCGTGCTGCGCTGCGCCGACCGTGTCATCGCCAACACGCCCGGCAATCGCGACGAGCTCCTGGCGGGAAATCCGGGCCTCGACGCCGCGCGCGTGCGCGTCTCCACCAACGGTTATGACGCCTCGTTGTTTGCTCCCGGATCCTTTCCGGCAACGCCGGCCGAACGCACGGATTTCACGTATGTGGGTGAGATCTACAGCGGCATGCTTGAACACTACGCGGCGGCGATAGCCGCCCTACGTGCGCGCAACAGCGCCGCGGTGCCGACGCTCGCGGTGTACGGCGCCATCGATGCGTCGGAGAAACGTCGCATTGCGTCGCTGGAGCTGGGCCAATTCATCGAAGATCGCGGCTTCGTGTCGCACACACAGAGTGTCACCGCCATGAAAAACGCCCGCGCGCTTCTCGTGCTGCTTCCGCACGAAGAGCGCTGGCGCACGTGTGTGCCCAGCAAGCTCTACTGGTACCTCGCCGCGCGACGCCCGATCGTGGCCGTCGTTCCTCCCGGCGATGCGTCGGCGCTCATCGGGAACCTGCACGCCGGGGAAGCGTTCACAGAAGTGGATACCGACCGGCTTTCGCGCCAGCTCGAATCCTTTGTCGAGCGTGCGCGCAACGCACCCGCACCCGCACGCGATCCCGAAGCGGCGGCGCGCTATTCCATGGATACGATCGTCGAGGAGCTCGAGAAGGTGCTGCGGGAGGTGAGCGATGGAAATCCCGCGTGAACGGCGCGTCGTCCTGGTAGGCGCGTTCATCGGCGCCTGTGTGCTGGCACTCGCGTTCACGCTCGTCGCGATGCGCTCGCTTGCCATTGCGGTGGGCGGATGGCTCGGCGTGCTCGGCCTCACCATGCTGTTCATCGAGCCGTTCGTGGGGCTGGTGAACTACCTCGCGTTTCTCTACATCCGGCCGCAGGATTTCGTTCCGGCGCTGCAGGGCATGCCCATCATGCTCCTCCTGGGCGGCGGCACAGCCGCACTGGTGGTGCTGCACCGCGCCGTCAGACACCGCAAGCTTGTGTTCGCGCGTGTCCCGCAGAGCGCATTCGTGCTGTGGTTCTACGCGGCCATCGTGGTCTCGCAGATGGCAGGCATGCGTCTGCACGGTGCGTTGGAAGCATCGCTCGAATTCGTGCCCACGGTGGTGATGTACTTCCTGATCGTGGAGCTTGTCGACTCCTGGAAACGCATCAAGATCATTTTGATCCTGCTGGTACATCTCACCCTCGCCCTCGCCATCCAGGGCCTCTTCATGCACTTCACGGGCGCCGGGTTCGGGGGAACCGAGGCCTACCAGGGTCGCATTCAGGCCGTCGGCATTTTCTCCGACCCGAATGATCTCGCGCTCATCATCAACACGGTGCTGCCGCTGGTGGTTCTGTGGCTCCTGCAGTCGCGCAGCCTGCTCGTGAAGCTCTATGCCCTCCCCGTCATCGTCATATTCGTGTACGCGATCTTTTTGACCGCTTCGCGCGGCGGCCTTCTGTGCCTGGGGCTGATGGCGATTCTGGTGGGCATGAAAAAGTTCGGCAAGTTTGTGGGCGTGGGCGCGGGACTCGCCATCATGGCCGCCCTGGTGGTGCTGGGACCGCGCATGAACACGATTTCGACGGAAGAAGCGTCGTCGTACGGGCGCCTGGAGGCGTGGGTGCTGGGCATGTCGCTCTTCAAGGGCTCGCCGCTGTTCGGGGTCGGCTTCGGCAACTTCATGGAGTACCACTTCCGTACCGCGCACAATTCGTTCGTGCTGTGCTGCGCCGAGCTGGGATTGTTCGGTCTCTATCCGTGGCTCATGCTGATATGGATCTCGCTCAAGAACACGCGTTTCGTGGAAAAGGAGCTGCTGGCCGACGGTCAGCGCGACTTCGCCATGTATGCCTATGCGGCGGAGCTTGCCCTGCTGCTGTTCGTCGCGGGCGCGCTGCTCCTGTCGCGCACGTATCATCCCTCCTTGTTCGTGCTCCTGGGCGTGTGCGCTGCCATTTCGCGCGTGTTCACGACGCAGAGCGACCAGCGTTATGTGCTCATCGAAAAGCGCGACCTCTTGCTCGGCTTCGTGCTCACCATCGCCAGCGTGGTGGGATTCTACTTCGTGCTGCGCGTGCTATGGTGATGCGCGGCCTCATTACGGCGGTTCTGGGGCTGGCGCTCGCCGGGCTGGGTGCCATGCTGCGCGTCCTGCGCCGCAAGAACGCGGACCTCATCCTGCGCTCGTCGTTCGAACGCCGCTCTGCGCGCGCCACCCCGCCGGTGCACATCTTCTTCTGCGTGGTCGATCACTTCGAGCCGTTCTGGAAGAATGATGACCTCGGACTTGCGCTCGAGCGCGTACGTCGCTGGCGCGAGCGTTATCCCGAGATCGCGGCGCGCCATCGCGATAACGGAGGCAGGGCGCCGCGTCACGGCTTCTTCTATCCGGCCGAGGACTACGATCGCTCGCCGCAATGTGTCGAGATGCTGGCGGAACTGGTGCGGCTCGGAGTGGCCGAGGTCGAGGTGCACCTGCACCACGATCATGACACCGACAGCTCGATGCGCGAAGAGCTCCTGCGTTACACGCGCACGCTGCGCGAAAAGCACGGCCTCTTGCGCGACGGCAGCGGACAACCCGCCTACGCCTTCATTCACGGCAACTGGGTGCTGGGCAATTCGGGGGAGGAAGGCGCGGGCTGTGGCGTCGACAATGAGCTCGTCGTGCTCGAGGAGACGGGCTGCTATGCGGACTTCACTCTGCCGGCGGCGCCGCATCCGTCGCAGCCGCCGGTCATCAACCGGATCTATTATGCGGCGGGTGACAGGACACGAGCACGCGCCCACTTTCAGGCCCGTGATGCGCGCCTCGGCCTCCGCGGTTCCGGCGGACCGCTCATCGTGACGGGACCTCTGGCTCTGAATTGGCGGCAACGGCGACGCGGCCTCCTGCCTGCGATCGAGAACGGCGATCTCACCGGAATCAACCCGCCTTCGCCCGACCGTGTCGATGCGTGGGTGCGCTGCAATATCCACGTCGACGGTTTTCCGCGCTGGATCTTCGTCAAGACGCACACGCACGGCGCGCAGGAGCGCAACAGCGACACGCTTCTGGGCGACGGGAATGGAAGCTTGTCGGCACTCTTTGCCGACCTCCTCGAACGCTACAACGATGGGGAGCGTTATGTTCTTCATTTCTCCACACCCTGGGAGATGTACCGGGCCGTAAAGGTGTTGGAGTCCAACGACGTCGACGCCATCCGGGCCATCGAGGATTTTCGGTTCTCTTTTTGACGCGCTGTCGCGCGTCGGTGTCTTTCTTGCAGCCTGCCTCTCCGGGCATCACGCCCTGCCCAATAACCATTCAGGAGTTCTTCATGCTTCGCCGCGCCACCGCGCTTGCGGTTGCCATCACCATTGTCAGTGCCCACGCCGCCGGCGCGGCGGGGAAGGACGCAGCTCCGGCGCGGGGTGCGGCCGCGGGCAACACGCAGATCCTGCTCTTCAATATGACACCGGCGGCGAGCTATGCGGTGCGACGCAACAACGTCGCGAGCGGCACGGTGGTGGCGGCACCGTCCGGTGTCGTCGCGTACGAAACCAATGCGTACAATGGCGACATCTTCCAGTTTCTCGCGAGCGGCATTACACCGGTGACACCGGCGGCGCCGTCGGGATTGGTTGCGACCGGCAACAGCCAGGGTTGCGTCTCGGCGTCGTGGAACACACCCGCGGCGTCGGACTATGTCACCGGCTACTCGCTCTTGTGGAAAACCAGCGGAAGCGTGTTCACCGACTCCGTCGCCATTGCGAGCGGCGATATCGCAAAGGGTGCCAAATGGGTGGCAGGGCACTGCGGCTTCGCCAACGGGACATACACATTCGCGCTGCGCGCGCACAACTCGTTCGACCGCTGGAGTGGGTTGTCGGCTCCGAGCACAGCGACCATTTCAAACCAGGACACGCAGGGTCCGGTGCCGCCGACAAACGTCAAAGTCACAGAGAGCACTCCGGGATGCGCGTCCGTCACGTGGACACGCTCGAGCGCGCCCGACGTCACCGGCTACCGCGTTTACGTTGGAACCCGCCCCGGAACGCAGGCGGCGTACACCGATTCGCTCGACGCCGGCAATGCGGCCGCGGTGCAACGTTGCAATCTTGCGCAGGGTACATATTACTTCGCGGTGCGCGCGTACACGGCCGTGGGCGCGATGAGTGCCTTCTCGAAGGAAGTGTCGCTCTCCGCGCGCGGTGCGGATACCGCGGGGCCATCGATCACGCAGCGCTCACCGGCGCCCGGCGCCACCAACGTGGCTCTCAACAGTACCGTGTTTTTCGTTGCCACCGATGACAGGACGGGCGTCAACGCGTCATCGATCAGCGTGAAGCTCAACGATGTGGCGAGTCCCTTCAGCACCTCGTCGGTGACCGGTGGGATCGCCGTGCAGTGCGATCCGGCGAACGACTTTCCCGCCAACAGCGATGTCTCGGTGGCGATTTCAGTCGCCGATCAGGCAACGCCGCCCAACGTGACCGTGCGCACATACAGCTTCCACACCGGATCGAGCGCGGTGGTAGACAACACACCTCCGGCAACGCACGCGACCTCGCCCGGAAACGGCGCCGGCGGCGTCGATCCCAGACCGACCATCGAAGTGCAGCTGGATGACGCGGGTGTGGGCGTGGACATTGCGACCATCGTGCTCGAGATCAACGGCAACGCCGTTGCCTTCGCCGTGGAAGGCGATCCGTCCAGCGTGCGCATTCGCTACCGTCCCGCGACGGCGTTTCCGGCCGAATCCACCGTCGATGTGCACGTGGAAGCCTGCGACCGCGCCCAGCCGCCGCACTGTTCCACGCTCGACTACCAATTCTCGGTGCGCGCGGCCAACGCGGCCCTGGCCGGAAACGGCGCCATTGTGCCCGACGGCTACTGGGCCAACGATGCGGCGCGGCCGCTGGAGGTGCGCGATCTGCCCGCGCACTGGGGCGTACACATCTTCGATACCGCCGGCGCCAGCGTGCGCCATCACGTGAACCAGAACGCGGGAGAAACCTGGATGTGGGACTTCCGCAACGACGCCGGCGGACGCGTGGCACCCGCGCTCTACCTCGTGCGCGTGACCGACGGCAGCGGCGCGGTCAAGCGCAGCGGTCGTTTTCTGGTACAGGCGCCGCGATGAGACCGACATTTCACCATCCGTCGCTCACGGCAACAACCGTGGCTCTCGTGGCGCTCGCGCTCGCGTGGGCGGCGACGGCCGCGGCACAATCCGGCGTGGGCTCGTACGGGGCGTCGTTTCTGAAAATCCCCGTGGGTGCACGCCTGATGTCCTCGCCGGGCGCGGTGGCGGGCATGCGTCCCGACGCCAGCCTGCTCTATTCCAATCCCGCGTTCATCGGCAATCTCGAAAGCACGGAGATGTTCGTGTCGTCGAGCCAGTGGCTCGACGCGCTGTCGTTCACGTCGCTCGGCTCCGCGATTCCGCTCGGCTCGCGCAATACCGTGCTGGGTGTGGGCGCGACACTCCTCTACGCCGGCGGCCTCGAGGGATATGACGCGGCCACCAACGTGGTGGGAGAAGAGAGTTACTACGACCTCGGTCTCGATGTGGCGCTCGCGCATCGCATGGGAACGAGCGGCCTCTCGCTGGCAGGCGGCGTCACATACATTCGCGAACACGTGCTGCCCTCCGATGGCAGCGGCTACGCGCTCCAGATGGGAGCGTCGTACCAGCGCAGCGCCAATCTGTTTCACGCCGCCGTGCGCGATCTCGCCGGCTCGGTGAGCTTCGCGTCGGAGCGCTGGGACATCGCACCGGAGTGGACGGCGGGCGCGGCGCACGCGTTCCATTCGAGGGCGGGACAATTCATCGCCGGGCTCGAGGCCTCGTCGTCGGACGCGTACGGCAAGCGCATTCGCGCCGGCGTCGACTACGCCATCACGTCCGCGTTCACGATCCGTGGTGGATTCAACAACGACCTCGACGCGGCGCAGTCCGCGACGTCGGTGCACGCCGGCTTCGGCATGCGCTACAGTGCATTTGCGCTCGAGTACGCGTACACGCCGCAGGATTACTTCTCCAGCACACACACCTTTTCACTGGCGTACCGCTTCGGCTCCTCGGGCATCATGTCGCCCGCTGCCATGGTACCCGCCGGCGATCAGGCACCGCCCCTGCCGGACGCGACTCGTTCGACGCCCGCACCCGCCTCGCCGATTCCTCCCGATAGCGAAGCCACGACCTTCGTCCTGGTCGGTGGATCGCACGCCAGCATGGAAAGCGCGCAGTCGGAAGCACGCACGCTCGAGCTTCTGAATATCCCCACCGAAGTCGAGCGCGAAGGCCCCCGTTTTCGCGTCGTGCTGGGCCGCTTCTCGAGCTTCGAGGATGCCGAACGAGTGCGCACGCGCTACCGCGCCAAAGGTCATGATTTCCTGATTGTTGCGCGCTGAGCCCCGACTCCAGTCAGTAACGATTGGGAGATTCCTCGCAGGGAACCACGCACGCCGTCGAATCGTTGCAACTCGGATTGAAAAAGAGAGTTAGCTGTCTGTGGCCGCATTTCGTGCTGGGTCGAAACACGCACATGGCGTGTTTTCGACCAGAAAAGACCCCTCCATCCCACCTCTCCCAAAACTCTAAGTAACGCCTGTAATCTGATATACTTGTTGGTGTTGCGGGATCGTCTGAAACACTGTCGGGAACACGCGGCATTTTTGGCCGGTGGCATTGAAAATGCTGATCAGGAGTTCACCGACGACGCTAGTTGTGTTTCGCGGGTCATATTCCGTCATATCCGCAAGATCGTTCGTCATGTTCCGGCGGTACATTGTTCCAAGGCGATTTGAATGATGACATTTGGACATCGATTTGTGCGACGCGCTGACGTTCGCTTTCCGTGGCTGATCAGCGAGAGCGTTCCGCGCCCGCTGGTGCGACGCCATGACGCCGTTCATCCGTTCGACCTTCGGGGTCGCATGGGGTGGAAGCGGGTCAAGGACGTCTCCATCAGTGTGCTCGGTATCGTGATTCTCTCGCCGGTCATGCTGTTGACGGCGATCGTCGTCAAGGCCACCTCGCCCGGACCGGTGTTCTACCGCCAGGAACGAATCGGCATCAACCGCCGTCGTGGCGATCGTCGCATGCACAATGGTGAGCTCAATGCTGACCGTCGCGGCCGCGATCGTCGTGTCCTTGTCAATTTCGGTCGCCCGTTCACGATCTACAAGTTCCGCACCATGGTCATGGACGCGGAACGCGGTGCTCCGCCCATGTGGGCGCGGGAAAACGACCCGCGCATCACGCCAGTAGGTCGGATTCTGCGCCGGAGCCGCATCGATGAGCTGCCTCAGTTCCTCAATGTGCTGCGCGGAGACATGAGTATCGTGGGACCGCGTCCCGAGCGGGCATACTTCATCGGCCGAATTGAAAAGGAGCTCCCGGACTTCCACCTTCGGCTTCGCACCAAGCCGGGGATCACCGGTCTGGCGCAGGTCCAGTTGGGTTATACCAACACGGACGAAGGCCTTCGTCAGAAGCTGCACCTGGATCTGGAGTACATCCATACGCTCGGTTTCTGGACGGACTTCAAGATCCTCATGCGCACCGTTTTTGTCGTCCTGACCGGACGAGGCGCCTGCTAAGACTCTTTTTCCCGTCGGTTTTGCCCCCTGTACCCGCCCGTGTGCGCTGCCCGCTTGGGCATGTAACTTGCTGTTTCGTCGGCATCTAGGTGAACCGCAGCAGGGCTTTTGCTTGCGGCCCCCCGTGCCGGCAGTGCATGCTCCACAACAGATGCAACGCTGAGTGACGGCAATTTGATCCGAGGGAACCCGGACCCTCGCCAAGGGGCTGAGCGAGTACGGGTACACCTCGATTGAGCGTGGGCTTGCCGGTTTACAACGGCGAGCGTTTTCTGGGGCGCGCCATCGATACGCTGCTCGCGCAGACGTATCGCGATTTCGAGCTGATCATCGTCGACAATGCCTCGAGCGACGGCACTGAAGACATTTGTCGCGCGTACGCGCAGCGCGATCGTCGCATTCACTACTGGCGCAACGGGCGCAATCTCGGCGCGATGGGGAACTTCCGGCGGGTTTTCGAGCTCGCCCGGGGCGAATTGTTCAAGTGGGCGGCGCACGACGACGAGCACGAGCCGGCGTTTCTCGAGAAATGTGTGACGGCCCTCGACGGCGATCCCGGACTGGTGCTCGCATACACGCAGACGCGTGATATCGATGCCGACGGCGCCACCCTCGGGATCCGCTCGACAGGTCTCGACACGAACAGCGAAGACGTCGCGCACCGTTTTCGCGCGCTGGTGCGCCGGGATTATCCCTGCGTGCTCGCATTCGGAGTGAGCCGGGCGAACATGCTGCGGCGGACACGGCTTCTCCAGGATTACGCCGACTGCGATCGCGTGCTCCTGGCGGAGATCGGGCTGGCGGGACGAATCATCGAGCTGCCCGACCCGCTTTTCGTCCGGCGCGAACACAAGAGCCGCTCGGTCTGGCAGTTTCGCTCGCGCCAGACACGCAGCGCGTGGTTCGATCCGTCGCACGCCGGAAAGCCGTCGTTCCCGTACACGAGGCAGTTGCTGGGTTACATGAGCGCCCTCGGACGCGCGCCCATCTCGACCGTGGATCGCATGCGCTGTGGCGGCGTCATGGCGGAATGGCTGGGACACAACGGCAACGGTCTCGTGGAGGATATGGTTTACGCGACGCGCTACGCGCTGCGGCCTTTGAAGCGCCGCATGCTGCATGAACCGCGACCGGCGCGCCCCGCGCGGCCGGCGCACTGACGGGAGCACGGTTGAACGTGGGCCTTGCGACAGAATCGCCGCTCGGAACCGCGGCAGCGAATCGTCCCGCACTCGATGACGTGGGCGTGATCGGCCTTGTTCCCGAGCGCTGGGGCGGCATGTGGCTTTCGCGTCACCAGATTCTCACGCGCCTTTCGAAATACTTCCACGTGGTGTGGCACAATCCGCCGCAGGAATGGCGCTCGGCTCCGAAACCGATCACGCACGCGGACCCGACCCCGCCGCCGTCGTCGGGCTTTTCGGTGTACGCACCCGAATCGTGGCTGCCGCGTTTTTATCGCCCGCGCGCGCTCGACCGCGCGACCGAGCAGGCGCGGCTCCATCGCTCGCGACGAATTCTCGAGAAGGCGGGCTGCAAGCGTGTGGTGACGTACGTGTGGCAGCCCCGGTTCGGCCGGGCGCTGGACCTGGTGGCGCACGACGTGAGCTGTTATCACATCGCCGATGAATATTCGTTTCTCGACATCGAACAGGCGATTCCGGCCGAGGAGCGCGCGCTGATCGAGCGCGTCGACCAGGTGTTCGTGCATTCGCCGGCGCTCATGGAAAAGAAGGGGCACATCAACCCGCACACGGCATACATCACCAACGGTGTCGACTACGCGGCGTTTTCCGCCGACGTCGCCGAGCCGGCCGACATGGCCTCGATTCCGCACCCGCGCATCGGCTACGTGGGACGCATCAAGTCGCAGATGGACTGGAGCACCCTCAGCGGCATCGCGCGGCGGCGGCCCGACTGGTCGATCGTGCTGGTGGGACCGGTGGGGCATATGGGAAGCTACGAAGCGGCCAAAGAGGAGCTGTTCGCCCTCCCCAACGTGCACTATCTCGGCAACCGTTCGGTGGGGCAGATACCGGCGTACGTGCGCCACATGGACGTGTGTTTGTTGTGCTACGCGCTCACCGATTACACGAAGTACATCTTTCCGCTCAAGCTCCACGAGTATCTCGCCACCGGACGGCCGGTCGTGGGATCGGACATCCGCACACTCCGGGACTTCAGCTCGACGGTGCGCATCGCCAAAGACCTCGACCAATGGTGCGCGGCCATCGAAGCCTCGCTCTCACCCGGGGAGCGCTCGAGCGAGCGCATCCGCACGCGGCAGAGCGTGGCGCGGCAATACGACTGGAACACAATCACGGAACGGATCGCAGGGATCCTGTGTGAACGACTGGGCGGCGATGCGCCGGCCCGCTTCGCGGCTGTGTCCGCAAGGAAGGCTTGATTCCGATGCAACCCACCCCGGCCCCTGACGTGGTCACCGCCGGCCCGCTGGCGAGCGCGGGTCTCACGTGCCGTTTCTGCGGCGCATCCCTGCGGCTGTCATTCGCCGACCTCGGCATGACGCCGCTGTGCCAGAAGCACGTGAAGCCGTCGCAGCTCAACGACGCGGAGACGTTCTATCCGCTGCACGCGCTGGTGTGCACGTCGTGCTGGTTGGTGCAGCTCGGTGAATACGCCACGCCCGAGGAGATCTTCGCGCAGGAGTACGCCTACTTCTCGTCCTTCTCCGACACGTGGCTCAAGCATGCGCGCGACTATGCCGAGATGATGCGCACGCGGCTCAAGCTGGGCCGCGACAGTCTCGTGTGCGAGATTGCAAGCAACGACGGTTATCTGCTCAAGAACTTCGTGGCGGCGGGCGTGCCGGTGCTGGGCGTCGAGCCGGCCTCCAACTGCGCCGAGGCGGCGGAGAAGATCGGCGTGCGCTCGGTGGTGGAGTTCTTCGGCACCGCGACCGCGGGAGAGCTCTCGTCGCGCTACGGGCACGCCGACCTCGTCCTGGGCAACAACGTGCTCGCGCACGTTCCCGATTTGAACGACTTCGTCGAGGGCATGCGCATCATGCTCAAGCCCACCGGCGTCATCACCATGGAATTTCCGCATCTGATGCAGCTTGTCGAGCAGAACCAGTTCGACACCATCTATCACGAGCATTTCTCGTACTTCTCGTTCACCACGGTGGAGAAAGTGTTCGCGGCGCACGGCATCACGCTCTTCGACGTGGAAGAGCTGCCCACCCACGGCGGATCGCTGCGTATCTACGGCCGCCATCACGGGCATACGCTCCCGGTGCACGACCGCGTCCTCGATCTCAAGCGCCGCGAGGAGAAGTGGGGCGTCACGCGCCCGGATGTCTATCGCTCCTTCGACGAGAAGGTGAAAGAGACCAAGCGGGCGATCCTGGCGTTTCTGATCGAAGCGCGGCGCGCCGGAAAAACGGTGGTGGGCTACGGAGCGCCGGGCAAGGGCAACACGCTCCTCAATTACTGCGGCATTCGCACGGATTTTCTCGATTACACGGTGGACCGCAGCCCGCACAAACAGAACACATACACGCCCGGCACGCACATTCCGATTCATGCGCCAGAGCGTATCCGCGAAACACGCCCCGATTACGTATTCATTCTGCCCTGGAATCTGAAGGACGAGATCATGCAGCAGATGTCGTACATCAGGGAATGGGGCGGGCGTTTCGTGGTTCCCATTCCGGAGGTTCGCGTCCATGAGTAGCACCGGCCGTATCCAGATCGAGCCGCTCCAGACTCTCCTCGACCGCGATCTCGACTACGTGTGCGAGAATCTGCGCGACGAGTTCTCGAAGATGGCGGGCCAGCGCGTGCTGATGACGGGCGGCGCCGGCTTTCTCGGCTACTATATGGTGCAGTCGGTGCTGCACTGG
>Ga0207674_10007105_pt1 | contig 13085 bp, 16 predicted proteins | sample KBSCornC72_FD_184303 | JGI IMG/M metagenome (GOLD analysis project Ga0207674, IMG submission 184303) | Corn rhizosphere microbial communities from Kellogg Biological Station, Michigan, USA - KBS Corn C7-2 (SPAdes) (version 2) | ecosystem: Host-associated > Plants > Roots > Rhizosphere > Soil ... | reverse complement strand
CTCGAGAGCGTGCGGCGCGAAAGCACCCGCATGATCGCTGGCTGGATGGCGTGCAACAAGATCGCGCTGACGGCTGGCGCCAAGCGGCTGGAGCGCGAGGTCATTGAGGTGGGGCTGGATGACGGCACGACGGCGGCGATAGTTCCAGACGCCATTAGAGCCTCGCTGGTGCGGGCGGAGGGGCGGCAGGTTACGATCTACACCTACGAGGAGATTGGCCGCATCCTGAGCGCCCACGGCCTCGTCAACAAGGTAAAGGCAACGTGGCCGGGGGCGCAGGTGGTGGCGGCGAAGGCCGTGCAAGATCCGTTGCGGGCGATCGACAAGCCGACGGGGTTTGACACGCCGTTCGACGACGAGATCAAGATCGCCCGCTAGTAGGCGATCAGGTCGCAGTCGTCGAGATCGACATTGACGATCTGGTCGCTGCCGTCGAGCCGCCCGGTGGCGACGTCCTCGCGGGCCTTGTAGGTGGTGCCCTTGAGCAGCGCCGGGCGCTGGCGCCAGAGCGTGGTGACGTAAAGGACTTCCCCGACACGCTGTTGCATGCCGGGGTTGACGTAGTCGGGGATGCGGACGCGCAGCTTCATCTGCCGGGCAGGGCGTCGATGGCTTCGGCGTGCTTTTCGAGGTCACGCCGCAGCCAGATGATGAAGGTCTGACGCTCGATCCAAGCGTCGCGGGCAGCTTCGTATTCCTGCGGGCGGTGCTGGTAGTCGCGGCCATTGGGGGTCGCCGCCCAGTCGGCGGTGTAGACGCCGGGCTCGCCGTTGAGCGCCTCGACGCACAGGCCGGAATCGTCGGCGAGCGCCACCATGCCGGCGGCGCTGGCAGCGGCATGCGCCTTGAGGCGGGCGTTCTGGGCGAATGTCGTTCCAGTTTCCTCGGGCTCGGGCAGGTCGAGGTCCTTGGCGGAGATCAGCACGATGCCGAGCGGCGAGAACAGCTCGCGGAATTCGGCGAGCTTGCCGGCATTGTGCGTCGCGACCAGGAGCTTTTCGCCACGCTTGAGCCTGGGGATACTACCCATCGAGGGCGGCCTTCTGGAGACCGGTCAATTCGCCGATGCCCTTTTCGGCCAGCTCCATCAGCGTCGACAGTTCCTCGCGGGTGAACGGGGTCTGCTCCGCCGTGCCCTGGATCTCGACGAAGCGGCCGCCGCCGGTGAGCACGAAATTGGCATCCGTCTCGGCCTCGACGTCCTCGAGGTAGTCGAGGTCGAGCACCGGGGTGCCGCGATAGATGCCGCAGGAAATCGCCGCGACCGACTCGCGGATCGGCTCGGCGCGGGTCAGCGAGCGGGCCTTCAGCCACTGGATGGCGTCGTACATGGCCACATAGGCGCCGGTGATCGAGGCGGTGCGGGTGCCGCCATCGGCCTCGAGCACGTCGCAATCGAGGGTGATCTGGTTTTCGCCCAGGGCGTGCATGTCGACCACGGCGCGCAGCGACCGGCCGATCAGGCGCTGGATTTCCTGGGTGCGGCCCGACTGCTTGCCGGTGGCGGCCTCGCGCTTGGTGCGGGTATTGGTCGAGCGCGGCAGCATGCCGTATTCGGCGGTGACCCAGCCCAGGCCCGAGCCCCGACGCCAGCTGGGCAGGCTGGTTTCGACGGAAGCGGTGACGAGCACCTTGGTGTTGCCGAAGGTGATCAGGCAGCTGCCTTCGGCCTTCTGGGCGACGTTGCGCTCGATCGTGACGGCACGCATTTGGTTGGGATTGCGGCCGGATGGGCGCATGAAACGGTCTCTGGTGGGTACGTTAACCGCCTCTTAACCCTGCCACGCCGTTGCCACAACCCGGCGCCGGCTTTCATCGACCGGCGTTTTTGCCTAGATGGTTACAGGCGCAATTTGATGGAAAACCCCCTGCACCGAATGGAGAAAGTTCCCGACAACTTCCTGCAGGGCCTCAATGCCCGCAGCCAGGACATCTTCCGCAAGATCGTGCAGCGCTACCTGGAGACGGGCGCGCCGGTCGGGTCGCGCGACCTCAGCCGGATGCTGGCGGTCGGCCTGTCGCCGGCGTCGGTCCGCAATGTCATGGCCGATCTCGAGGATCTGGGGCTGATCGCGGCGCCGCACACTTCGGCCGGCCGGCAGCCGACGCAGCAGGGCCTCAGGTTCTTCGTCGACGCCATGCTCGAAGTGGGCGCCGTCGACGAAGCGGAACGCGGGCAGATCGCCCGCCAGATCGAGGGCGAACACGCCTCGCTCGAGGAAATGCTGACCGAGGCCTCGTCGCTGCTCTCAGGCCTCAGCCATGGGGCGGGCGTGGTGATCGCCGCCAAGTCGGACATGGTGCTCAAGCACGTCGAGTTCGTGCGGCTCGACGCCACGCAAGCCATGGCAATCCTGGTCGGCCAGGACGGCACGGTCGAAAACCGTGTCGTGCCGCTGCCGCCCGGCCTCACCTCCTCGGCACTGACGCAGGCGTCGAACTACCTGGCCAATGTCGCGGTCGGCCGCACTTTGGCCGAAGCCCGCGCCGAGGTGTCGCGGCAGCGCGCCGCCCGCATCGCCGAGCTCGACGAGTTGACGCAGCGGCTGGTCGATACCGGGCTTGCCACCCTCAGCGAGGGCAACAGCGTGCAGTCGCCGACGGTGATCGTGCGCGGCCGCTCGAACCTGCTCAATGCCGCCATGGAGTCCGAGGAGCTCGACCGGATGCGGCGGCTGTTCGACGAGCTTGAGCGGCAGGATGGGCTGATCGACCTGCTCGGCGACGCCGAAAAGGCCGATGGCGTGCGCATTTTCATCGGCAGCGAGAACAAGCTGTTTGCGCTGTCGGGGTCGTCGGTGATCCTCAGCCCCTATCGCGACGCCAACGAGAAGGTCATCGGCGTCCTGGGGGTGATCGGCCCCACCCGGCTGAACTATTCCCGCATCGTTCCGGTCGTCGACTACACCGCACAGGCGATTTCAGCGGTACTAACCCGGAAAAAGTAGGCACATTCTCGCGTAAACCCCACAAGGGTTGAATCTTCGCCCCAACTGGCCGATATCCGGGTCAAAATCGCCGGAACATCCGGCTATCCCCCAAAGTTACAGGATTTGTGATGAGCGACGACACCATGGCGCAGGACGGGTTTGAGCCTCGTCCCGAGATCGAGACGCCGGCGCCCGAAGCCGATCCCGTCGAGGCGCTGGCCAAGGAAAATGCCGACCTCAAGGACCGCCTGCTGCGCCTTGCGGCCGAGATGGAGAACCTCCGCAAGCGCATGGGCCGCGAGATCGAAGACACCCGGTCTTACGCGATCACCAAATTCGCCCGCGACATGCTGACGGCGACCGATTCGCTGAGCCGCGCCTTGATCGTGCTCCCCGCCGAGACCCGCGACACCGCCGACGGCCCGCTCAAATCGCTGATCGACGGCATCGAGCTCACCGAGCGCGAGATGCAGCGGCTGCTTGCGGTGCACGGCGTCAAGCCGATCGAGGCCGAGGGCCAGAAATTCGACCCGCACAAGCACCAGGCGATGTTCGAGGTCCCCGACCCGAGCCGCCCCGAGGGCACCGTGGTGCAGGTCGTCCAGACCGGCTACGCTATTGGCGATCGCGTGCTGCGTCCGGCAATGGTGGGTGTTGCCAAGGGCGGAGCGGCGACCCCGCCGCCCGGCGAGAGCCACATCGACAAGAACGCCTGAGCCCGTCGCCTATCTGAAATCGCTGAGCTGCATGCGGCGCACTCCGGCCGCGTTCATGCGTTTCCACGCCGCGGCGAGCGATCCGTTCGTGTCGATGGCGCGGGTCGCATCCTCTATCACGATCGATTCGAAGCCCAGATCCATCCCGTCCTCAGCGCTCCAGGCGACGCAGAAGTCGGTGGCGAGGCCCACAAAGAACAGCCGCTTGATGCCGCGTTCGCGCAGATAACCGGCAAGCCCCGTCGAGGTCTTGTGGTCGTTCTCCTTGAAGGCGGAGTAGGAATCGATGGTGTCGCGATACCCTTTGCGCACGATGGTCTGCACGTTGGGCAGGTCGACCGCCACGGAGAACTGTGCGCCCTTGCTGCCGATGATGCAGTGGTCGGGCCACAGCACCTGCGGACCGTAGGGCAGTTCGAGCACCTCGAAGGGCTTCATTCCCGGATGGTTGGACGCGAACGACACGTGGTCGGCCGGGTGCCAGTCCTGGGTCTGGATGACGTTCTCGAACCTGCGCGCCAGGGCGTTGATCGGCTCGATGATCTCGTCGCCCCCGGCGACGGCAAGATTGCCGCCGGGGAGGAAGTCGTACTGCACGTCGACAACGACCAGTGCGTCCTCGACGCTCAACCGCATCGTTGCTGCCCGTTACTTGGCGGCTGACGACGACGAGGCCGGGGGAGCCTCGCTCGACGAGGCCGGGGCCGGAGCACCCGTCAGGAGCGCATTGCACTCATCGAAGGTGTACTTGGCGCTGGCGCCGTTGCCGCCAACCACCGCGGTCACTTCGGTCACGAGGTCGGTCTTGACCTTGGTCAGCGCCTCTTCGGTGAAACCGCCATCGAGATACTTCTGGCTCGCGTCGTCGATCAGCTTGTTGCCGCCGTCGATGAAGCCCTGCGCCTGGGCCAGCTGCTCGGAAGGCACGCCGGGCGGGGGGTTGGAGAAGGCAACCACGAGGGCCTCGCCGCACCAGAGCTGCTTGGCTACGTCGTCGCTGACCGTCTGGGCAAATGCGCCCGTGGTGAAAAGCGCCGGCGCAAGCGCGAGCGCGAAAATGAGCCTGTTCATGGATCCGGTTTCCTGTTGGCGTGGAGAGTTTAGAGCATATCAGCGCAAATGCGCCAATGCCGACACGGGCGGGCTGTTTGCGCCGAGCAATGTGGCCGAAGCGAGACGGCCGGAAAGCCCCGGAAAATATAGGCCCCGCCGCTTGCAGGCCCAAAAACCCGCCCCTATATAGCGGCCAAGGCCTGCTAGACGGGTCAAATCCAAATTCAGCGAGGAGCCCGAAGCCCCGCGAGGGGTCAGCGGAACTGCCGAAATCTCTTGGAGTTCGCGGTCCGGGTTCGCTTAGGAAAGAGGCAAGTAATGGCTAAAGTAATCGGTATCGACTTGGGCACCACCAATAGCTGCGTCGCAGTGATGGAGGGCACGACCTACAAGGTCATCGAGAACTCCGAGGGTGCGCGCACCACCCCCTCGATGGTCGGCTTCACCAAGGATGGCGAGCGCCTCGTCGGTCAGCCGGCGAAACGTCAGGCGGTCACCAATCCCGAAGGCACCCTGTTCGCGGTCAAGCGCCTGATCGGCCGTCGCTACGACGATCCGATGGTCGACAAGGACAAGCACCTGGTGCCGTTCAAGATCGTCAAGGCGGACAATGGCGACGCCTGGACTGAAGTCGACGGCAAGAAGATGTCGCCCGCCGAAGTGTCGGCGATGATTCTGACCAAGATGAAGGAAACCGCGGAGGCCTATCTGGGCGAGAAAGTCGCCCAGGCGGTGATCACGGTTCCGGCCTACTTCAACGATTCCCAGCGCCAGGCCACCAAGGACGCCGGCAAGATCGCCGGTCTGGACGTGCTGCGCATCATCAACGAGCCGACGGCAGCCGCGCTCGCCTATGGCCTCGACAAGAAGAACACCGGCACCATCGCGGTCTATGACCTCGGCGGCGGTACCTTCGATATCTCCGTCCTCGAGATCGGCGACGGCGTGTTCGAGGTGAAGTCGACCAATGGCGACACCTTCCTGGGCGGCGAGGACTTCGACATGCGTCTCGTCGACTACCTCGCCGACGAGTTCAAGAAGGAGCAGGGCATTGACCTGCGCAAGGACAAGCTTGCGCTGCAGCGCCTCAAGGAAGCTGCGGAAAAGGCCAAGATCGAGCTGAGCTCGGCGACGCAGACCGAGATCAACCTGCCGTTCATCACGGCGGATGCCTCGGGCCCCAAGCACCTCACCATGAAGCTCACCCGCGCCAAGTTCGAGCAGCTGGTCGACGACCTGATCCAAAAGACCGTCGAGCCCTGCCGGCAGGCGCTCAAGGATGCCGGCGTCAATGCCAGCCAGATCGACGAGGTCGTCCTGGTGGGTGGCATGACCCGCATGCCCAAGGTGGTCGAGACGGTGAAGTCCTTTTTCGGCAAGGAGCCGCATAAGGGCGTGAACCCGGACGAAGTCGTGGCGGCCGGTGCGGCCATCCAGGCCGGCGTGCTGCAGGGCGACGTCAAGGACGTTCTGCTGCTCGACGTGACCCCGCTCAGCCTGGGCATCGAGACGCTGGGTGGCGTGTTCACCCGCCTGATCGACCGCAACACCACGATCCCGACCAAGAAGAGCCAGGTGTTCTCGACTGCCGAGGACAACCAGAGTGCCGTGACCATCCGGGTGTTCCAGGGTGAGCGCGAGCTCGCGGCGAACAACAAGCTCCTGGGCAACTTCGACCTTGCCGGCATTCCGCCGGCACCGCGCGGCGTGCCGCAGATCGAAGTGACTTTCGATATCGACGCCAACGGCATCGTCAATGTTTCGGCCAAGGACAAGGGTACCGGCAAGGAGCAGCAGATCCGCATCCAGGCCTCGGGTGGTCTCAGCGACGCCGACATCGACCGCATGGTCAAGGAAGCCGAGGCGAACGCCGAGGCCGACAAGAAGCAGCGCGAGGCGATCGAGGCCAGGAACCAGGCCGAGAGCCTCATCCACTCGACCGAGAAGTCGCTCAAGGACTATGGCGACAAGGTCGGCGTCGACGAGAAGACAGCCATCGAGACGGCGCTTGCCGACCTCAAGGGCGTGCTCGAGGGCGGCGACGCCGAGGCGATCAAGGAGAAGACCAACGCATTGGCGGAGGCCTCCATGAAGCTCGGCGAGGCGATGTACAAGGCCAGCCAGGCCGAGGCGGAAGCCAAAGCCGCAGGCGGCGACAAGCCGGCCGACGACGACGTCGTCGATGCCGATTTCGAGGAAGTGAAGGACGACAAGAAGTCGGCCTAAGCGATGCTCGAAAGCTTGAGCGCATAGATCAAGGGCGCTGCGGAGCGAGCTTCCGCGGCGCCTTCATTTTTGGGATATAGCCAGCCACATGGCAAAGCGTGACTTCTACGACGTGCTGGGCGTGCCGAAGGGCTCCGACGAGGCCGCCCTCAAGGGCGCGTATCGCAAGCTTGCCATGCAGTTCCACCCGGACCGCAATCCGGGGAACGCCGACGCCGAGCACAAGTTCAAGGAAATCAACGAAGCCTACGACACGCTGAAAGACCCCCAGAAGCGGGCCGCTTATGACCGCTTTGGCCATGCGGCGTTCGAGCAGGGCGGCTTCGGTCGCGCCAATGGGGGTGCAGCCGGCTTCGGGCCGGAGTTCACCTCGTCGATGTCCGATATCTTCGAGGACATCTTCGGCGACTTCATGGGCGGCGGACGCGGTCGCGGCCAGCAATCGCGGCTGCGCGGCTCGGACCTCCGGTACAATCTCGAGATCAGCCTCGAGGAGGCCTATCTCGGCCGTACCGTCGAGATCGACGTGCCGACGCTGGTCACGTGCCATACCTGCGAGGGCTCGGGCGCCAAGCCCGGCACCGGCATGTCGACCTGCAAGCACTGCAACGGGCATGGCAAGGTGCGGGCGGCGCAAGGGTTCTTCACCATCGAGCGCACCTGCCCGGTATGCCAGGGCCGCGGCCAGATCATGGAGCAGCCCTGCACCGATTGCGGCGGCCAGGGCCGCAAGCAGGAAAACCGCAAACTGAGCGTCGATATCCCCAAGGGCATCGAGGACGGCACCCGCATTCGCCTTGCCAATGAGGGGGAGGCGGGACTGCGCGGCGGCCCGCCGGGCGATCTTTACATCTTCGTGTCGGTGAAGCCTCACGATTTGTTCCACCGCGACGGCGCCGACCTCTATGCGCGCGTGCCGATCGCCATGACCACCGCGGCGCTGGGCGGCGAGTTCGAGGTACCGACCCTCGACGGGGCGCGCGCCAAGGTGAAGGTTTCGCCGGGCACCCAGCCGGGGCAGCGTGTGCGGCTCAAGCAAAAGGGCATGCCGGTGCTGCGCAGCAAGGACACGGGCGATCTGTATGTGCAGCTCGACGTCGAGACGCCGCAGAACCTGACCAAGCGCCAGCGCGAACTGCTCGAGGAATTCCACAAGCTGACGACCAAGGAGACCTCGCCGACGAGCGACGGCTTCTTCGCCAAGCTCAAGAATATCTTCGACGCGTAGGTGCTGCCTCGAAGCGTCCACAACCTCTGCGCGTCATCCCCGCGAAAGCGGGGACCCAACTTGCCACCGCGCCAGAGGCTGAATGGGTCCCCGCTTCCGCGGGGATGACACTGGTGGCTGGGGGCGCATTTGTTGACTGAAACACCACTCCAGAAAACTGCGATCACCATCTGCGGCTCGCTGCGCAAGGACGCCCTCAACGAGCATCTGCGCCGGCATATGTCGATGAAGCTGCGTGAGGCGGGCGTGGCGGTGACCGACCTCGACCTGCACGATTTCCAGATGCCGATCTTCGACCAGGACATCGAGGATGCCGGCAAGACACCGGAGGCCGCGGTGCGCCTCGCCGAGCTGTTCCGGACCAACGATATCGTCCTCATCATTTCTCCCGAATACAATGGCGGGATCACGCCGGTGATCGCCAACACGATTGCCTGGATCAGCCGGCAGAAGCCCAGTCCGTTCCGCCACGCCATCTTCGGTATCGGCGGCATGAGCGACGGCAAATACGCGACCATCTTTGCGCTGTCGCATCTGCGCGACAGCCTCAGCAAGGTCGGCGCCCTGGTGGTGCCGACGCTGCTCGGCCTGGGCCCCTACCCCGACGTGTTCGGGCCCGACGATGCGCCCAATGAGGGCAACATCCAGTGGAAGGTCGGCCAGATGGTGCGCGAGCTGACACACTTCTCGCGCGGCGGCATCTGAGGTGTATGCGCTCTACGTAACGCATCCGCAGGTGCGGATCGATCCGAACGTGCCAGTGCCACGCTGGGGCTTGTCGGAGGAGGGCCGCGCCCGAGCGGAAGCCTTCGCGGGCCACCCGCTTGTTACCGCGGCGCGCCGGGTGGTGGCGAGCACCGAGACCAAGGCAATCGAGCTCGCGCAGATCCTGGCGGCTGCCATCCGCGCGCCCTTCACCACCGAAGCCGAGTTCGACGAGAATGACCGGTCATCGACCGGATACGTGCCGGCCGAGCGGTTCGAGCAATTGGCGAACGCGTTCTTTGCGCGTCCCGACGAGTCGGTAGACGGCTGGGAGCCGGCGGCGATGGCGCAGGCCCGCATCGTGCACGCCTTCGAGACGGCACTCGTGCATCACCGCCCGGAGCGGCCGATCATCATGGCTGGACATGGCGCCGTTGGAACGCTGCTCAAATGCGCGCTCGACGGACGCAGGATCTCCCGCGACGAGGATCAGCGCCGTATCGGCAACCCCGGCGGCGGCAATGTGTTGGTCATACGGCTCAGGGACCGCGCGCTGCTCAGCGACTGGGTGGCGATGGAGGAACTGCCTGAGACGATCGCGGGATTGTAGCCACCCACGGTGTCATCCCAGCGAAAGCGGGGACTTCTGTTTGCCGACCCTGCAACTAAGGCTACACGCGAAGCCGGTCGACGCCGGCCCTATCTGTCCAGCTCATCATCAGCCTTCGCCAACGGAGTTCCCGCTTTCGCGGGAATGACCCGGTGGAGAGGGTTGCAGGGCGCGATCACACCTGTTTGTAAAAGAAGCTGCAATCGGCGCGATGGGTGCCGTCTGCAGTCGTTGCATAGCCTGGCACGATGCCGAACCGCGTCCAGCCGAGCTTCAGATAGAGCCGCTCGCCGTCGCTGTCGGTCTCGGTGTCGAGGGTCAGCAGCGTGCGACCGAGGCGCCGGGCTTCGGCTTCCGCGGCCCGCATAAGGGCGGCGCCGATGCCTTGCCGACGCGCGCCGCTGTGCACCAGCAGCTTGCCGATATCGGCGCGAAACGACTGGTTCTCTTGTCCAGCCAGGATCAGCTGCACACTGCCGGCGACGCGACCATCGTCTGCCGTCGCGACGAACAGCACACGCTCGCCGCGGGCGTGGCTGGCGAGCGCCCCCTCCCACCACCGCTCGGCTTTGTCACGCGTCATCGGCTGCACGAAATTGACCGAGGCGCCGTGCTCGACGGAATCGACGAGCAGATCGATCAGTTGCTCGCGGCTGCGCTCTGCACCATCGGCATCGAGGCGGAGGATTGGGACGAGCACATTGTCGATGCCTAGGGGCTCAGGCATGCGCCTCCTCCTTGAGCCGGGCGCGAAGTCCGGCGTCGAGGCTGTGCCAGCGCACCCCGCGAACCGCGCCGGCCAGTGCGAGGCGGGTGTGGATACAGGCGTCCTCGGGCAGGTCTTGGCGGATCTTGCGGAAAGCCGCGACGTCGCCGAGGCGCAGGAGCTGGGCCGGCGACGTTACGCCGGCGGTGCGAAGCCGGTGGGCGAGCACTTTGCCGATATTGGGCAGATCTTCGAGAGCCTGGGTCATCGTCCCTCCGTCTTGTCGGGCAGGTGGTCGGCGAGTCCGAACAGGTCGATCGAATCTTCGAAGGCGAGCTTCAGGCGGTCGAGGCGAGCCGGGTCGTGGTCGAATTCGCGCAGGCGGACGGGACCGGCCACCGGGGCGCGCGCCATCAGGTCCTTGCCCTTGTCGGTGATGGCCACCACCCTGGCGCGCTTGTCGCGGCTGTCGCGCTCGACCGTGCACAGGCCCAGGGTGCGCAGTTCGTCGATCGACTGGCCGAGGGTCGCCGGATGCATCACCAGGGTCTTGCGCAGCGCCGCCAGCGGCAGCGCCGGCCGTTCGCCGAGGATTCGCAGCACGGCGAGCTGCAGGCCGGTGATGCCGTACTCCTTGCGCAATTGCTGGTTGAAGTTCTGGATCGCCGCGTCCAGCCGGACCCAAGCGACGATGGCGGAGAGGGCCTGTTGCTGCATGGCGGTACTATGGCAGCATAGTATGGGGTTCGCAAGGTGTTATGGCGGCATAGGAATGTAGTCAAATACCTGATTTTGCTGGAGCTGCCCGCCTTGCCCTTGCTTCGCGTCATTGACTCAGGCATCAGGCCGCAAATCGGAGATCGCCATGGCCGGAACGCTGATCGTCGCCCTCGATGTGGACAGTCGAGCGGAGGCCGAGTCGCTGGTCGCCCGGCTCGGGGAGGCGGTCGACTTCTACAAGATCGGCTACCAGCTGGTTTATGGCGGCGACGGGCTGGCGCTGGGCAAGGCGCTGATCGCGGCCGGCAAGCGGGTGTTTTTCGACCTGAAGCTGCTCGATATCGACAACACGGTCGAAAAAGGCGCCGCGGCAATCGCCAGGACCGGGGCGAGCATGCTGACCGTGCACGCCTATCCCCAGTGCATGCGGGCCGCCGCCAAGGCTGCGGCCGGATCCGGGCTCACCATCCTGGGGGTTTCAGTACTGACCTCGATGGACGACGCCGACGTGGCGGAGGCGGGGTTCGCCCGCGATACGGCAGGGCTCGTGTCGCTGCGCGCCGGCCAGGCCAGGGCGGCCGGGATTGGCGGGCTGGTGTGCTCGCCGCTTGAGGCAGAGATGGTGCGGGCCATCGTCGGGCCGCAGATGGCGATCGTCACCCCCGGCATCCGTCCCAGGGGCGACGTCGTCGGTGACCAGAAGCGGGTAATGGGACCGGCCGAGGCGATCGCTGCGGGGGCGTCGCATCTGGTGGTCGGCCGGCCGATCACCGCGGCGGCCGATCCGGCGGAGGCGGCGCGGTCCATTCTGAAGGAAATGCAGGGCATCCGGATCGCTTGAACACGGCGGTCATCCCGCCAGGAGCGGGGACCTCCGTTTCCAGAGGTTGACGTGCAAATCACCACAACTGAGGTTCCCGCTTTCGCGGAGATGACCTTTGTGGGTAGAGGTGAGTGATGAGTGACCTGAAGATTGCCATCGCCGGTGCCGGCGGACGCATGGGCGCCGCCAATATCCGCGCCGTCACCGCCACCCCGGGCATTGTCGTCCACTCCGCCTTCGATCGGCCCGGCTCGCCGGCCATCGGTCGCGACGCCGGGGAGGCCGCCGGGATCGAGAAACTGGGCGTCGCCATCATTGATGATCCGGAGGCTGCGGTGGTGGGCGCCGACGCCATCATCGATTTCACCGGCCCGGCCGTCAGTGTGATGCTGGCCGAGCTGGCGGCGCAGCGCGGCATGATCGACATCATCGGCACCACCGGCTGCTCCAAGGAAGAGGACTGGGCCATCGCCAAGTCGGGCTCGGCCGGGGCGCGCATCGTCAAGACCGGCAATTTCTCGCTCGGGGTCAACATGCTCGCCGGCCTCGTCAGGCAGGTGGCCAGGTCCCTTCCCGATTACGACATCGAGGTGCTCGAGATGCACCACAACCGCAAGGTCGATGCTCCCTCGGGCACTGCGCTGATGCTGGGCAAGGCAGCCGCCGACGGCCGCGGCATCGATTTCGACGCCAACGCGGTGCGCTCGCGCGAGGGTCATACCGGGGCGCGCGTGCCGGGCAATATCGGCTTTGCGACGCTGCGCGGCGGCAATGTCATCGGCGAACATACTGTCATGTTCGTGGGCGACACTGAGCGCATCGAGATCGTGCATCGCGCCACCGACCGCGGCATGTTCGCGGCCGGCGCGGTGCGGGCGGCGCTGTGGGCCAGGGACCAGCCGCCGGGATTTTACGACATGGCCGACGTGCTCGGCTTCAAGGAGTGAATTGAGTTATGGCCGGTACGCTGATCCTCGTCCGTCACGGGCAGAGCGAGTGGAACCTCAAGAACCTGTTCACCGGCTGGAAGAATCCGGACCTCACCGAGCAGGGCATCGAGGAGGCGCGCGCCGCGGGGCGCAAGCTCAAGGCAGCCGGCTACAGGCCCACGGTGTTTTACACGTCCGCGCTCGTACGCGCGCAGCACACCCTCGACCTGATCCTCGAGGAGCTCGGCATCGTCAATGTGGTGATCACCCGCAACCAGGCGCTCAACGAGCGCGACTATGGCGATCTCAGCGGCCTCAACAAGGACGACGCGCGCGCCAAGTGGGGCGAGGAGCAGGTGCTGATCTGGCGCCGCTCCTACGACGTGCCGCCGCCGGGCGGCGAGTCGCTGAAGGACACCGCCGCTAGAACGCTGCCCTA
>Ga0207674_10007104_pt1 | contig 13086 bp, 8 predicted proteins | sample KBSCornC72_FD_184303 | JGI IMG/M metagenome (GOLD analysis project Ga0207674, IMG submission 184303) | Corn rhizosphere microbial communities from Kellogg Biological Station, Michigan, USA - KBS Corn C7-2 (SPAdes) (version 2) | ecosystem: Host-associated > Plants > Roots > Rhizosphere > Soil ... | reverse complement strand
TGAATTATCTTTCCGGTTTTTAGTCCACGAGTGTTTATCAATGTGAGGAATAAGATCATCAGCACGGCAACTAATTGTTGAGTCGAAAGAGTCAACGCGTAGCCGTTGAACGATAGTCCCGCAAACGAAAAGGGACTTATTAGTATGATTGGCCCAAGTAGATAATGCTCGGCCGAGATTGAAGGTGTTAGGACTCCAGTGAAGTTTGCAAAAGCGACTGCAACGGCAGCTATCGTGCCTGATTGGATGATGAGAAACAGGCCCCAGCCGAACAGAAATCCAATAGATGGACCATAAGCCTCTCTGAGGAAAACGTACTGACCGCCTGCCCGGGGCCACATCGCCGCCAGTTCAGCGCAGCAAAGAGCGCCCGTAATGGTGAGCACACCCGCGAGTGCCCACGCCACCAGTAGCCAACCAGGTGAGCCCACCAGTCGAGCTGATTCAGCGGAAGTGATAAATATCCCGGATCCAATCATCGAGCCTACGACGATCATGGTGGCGTCAACGAGATTTAGTCCGCGCTCGAGCTTGGCAGGGTTATCTGTCACTGGTGCGTCGGTATAGTTGGCCCGCACCGTGTGTGTCAAGGAAAAAACGGCGAAGTTCATGAGTCCTTAATCGTTGGTCTATTGCGATCTGCGATTTTTCGATTATTAATCGTTTCTATGAAATCGAGCTTTGGGTAGCGGTGCGGCCAGTACAGTACCGCGAGCGCAGCGACCGGATACGACACTCAATATCCTCAGGGTTCTCACGAGCGCTTTGTTGTGTGTGGCACCGCCGCGCTTCGCTCCCGGTAGTGTACTGGCGGCTTGCGGTTCGACAGCGTGAAGCCCGGGCGAAAGAGCGTCAAAGGTCGAAAATGCTCCAAAAGGCCTGCTTGACACTGTCGGGACGCTCCCATAGTCTTTCGAACTCGAAGTTTTTGCACACATAATTAGAGGTGAATCAGCCAGATAGAGTCTGAACGTATGGTAAAAAACGAAATAATCGCTTTAATAACTAACAAGCAAGCCAGGATTGGTGTAATAGGCTTGGGGTATGTGGGTCTTCCACTCGTAGTGGAGTTCGGCGTAAACGGATTTAAGGGGTATGGGTTTGAAGTCGATTCTCACAAGGCAAACCAGATCAATGAGGGGACCTCTTATATTGGAGACGTCCCTTCCGACAGAGTGAAAAAGTTAGTTGACGAGAAACTTCTGCAGGCTACAACCGACTTCCAGCACCTGCGCGAATGTGACGCAATAATAATCTGCGTCCCGACTCCGCTGCGAAAAACCAAAGAACCTGACGTCTCTTACATTCTCGCCGCCGCCGAACAGATTCAAAAGAATCTACGCAGGGGCCAGCTAATAATTCTGGAATCAACCACCTATCCCGGCACGACTGATGAAGTGCTCTTGCCGATGTTTGAGGAAACGGGCCTTAAGTTGGATGAGGATTTTCTACTCGCATTTTCTCCCGAGCGTGTAGATCCAGGTAATCCACAATTCCTGACGCATAACATTCCGAAAGTAGTCGGAGGCGTTACGCCAGATTCGACCGAGGTGGCAGCACATCTCTACTCGCAGATTGTTAAAGACGTGCATGCGGTGACTTCTGCTCGCGTGGCAGAGGCCGCCAAGCTTCTCGAGAATACTTTTCGAGCGGTAAACATCGGCATGGCCAACGAGATGGCCCGACTGTGTTATGCACTCAACATCGATACCTGGGAAGTGATCAAGGCCGCCGCTACCAAGCCGTTTGGCTTCATGGCGTTTTACCCTGGACCCGGTATTGGCGGTCACTGCATTCCACTAGATCCCCACTACTTGTCATGGAAGGCACGCCAGCATGGGTTCGACTCGCGATTCATAAGTCTTGCCGAAGAAGTGAACTCAAGGATGCCGGAACATGTGGTCCAACTCGTAGCCGATGGTCTAAACGATGATAGTAAATCGATGAAAGGCTCAACGGTATTACTGCTGGGGGTTGCCTACAAAAAAGATATCGACGATGTCCGAGAGAGTCCGGCCTTGTCTATTATCGACCGGTTGCGAGCCAAAGGCGCACACGTGCGATATCACGACCCGTTCGTCTCTGAAGTGCGATTCGATGACGCGCACACTGACTCGGCAGGCGAGCCACTGAGCTCAATCGCATTGACGGATGAGGCTCTGAATTCCGCGGATTGTGTCATCATAGTGACCGATCACAGCACGGTCGATTACAAACGAGTTTGTTCTTTGGCCCCGCTTGTTGTTGATACTCGAAATGCTCTCAATGGAGAAATGCGGCAGGAGAGTTCAGCAAGAATAATCAGGTTGTAGTCCGCGATAGTTTAGTCCCGCCCAATCATGCTCAAGTGCATCAACGTCGTAGGCGCTCGGCCCAACTTCATGAAAGTTGCGCCGATCGTCGCCGCTATGAAACGGCGCGCGTCGAAATTCAACTCACTCGTGCTTCATACTGGTCAACACTATGATGCCATGATGTCGGACGCTTTCTTCGTAGACCTGGAGCTTCCGCAACCGGACATTCATCTCGGAGTTGGCTCGGGAAGCCATGCGGCGCAAACTGCCGCGATAATGGAACGGTTTGAACCGGTCGTACTTGAAGAAAAACCTGATTGGGTTCTGGTAGTTGGCGACGTAAACTCGACGATCGCCTGCGCTCTTGTATGCGTCAAGCTCGGTGTTAAGGTTGCACACGTCGAAGCAGGTCTGCGCAGTCGCGATAGGACCATGCCTGAAGAGATCAACCGCGTGCTCACGGACCAGATTGCTGACTTGCTGTTAACTCCATCACCCGATGGAAACGTTAACTTGAGGAACGAGGGAATTCCTGAAGAGCGGATTCGATTTGTCGGTAATGTAATGATCGACTCCCTCTTCAAAAATCTTGAGAAGGCTCGTACATCAAATATTAAAACTGAACTTGGTCTAGCTGGTAAGGATTATTCGGTATTAACACTCCATCGACCCGCAAATGTTGATGTTCGCGAGCCATTCGAACGAATTCTTGACGCTCTCGAAAATATTAGTGCGCAACTCCCGGTGATCTTTCCTGCTCATCCCAGGACGCGCAAGACCATTGCAGACCTGGGTTTGGAGTCGAGGCTCGCTTCGCTTACTAATGTGCGAATTATCGATCCGCTTGGTTACCTCGACTTTCTTTCACTCTATAGTACAGCGCGACTCGTGCTGACGGATTCGGGCGGCATCCAGGAGGAAACTACTTCGTTGGGTATTCCGTGTCTCACATTGCGAGAAAACACTGAGCGACCGATAACCATCGAATTAGGAACGAATGTATTAGTTGGTACTGATACCGCGTTGATAATTAGCGAAGCGAACAAGGCATTGAATGGCTCAGTTAAACGGGCCAACCACAATATTCCACTCTGGGATGGTCATGCAGCTGAAAGAATTCTTGATGTGCTCGAAGAGGTTTCCCCCACCTAAGTCTTTTCATGAGTTTTGTCAGAAAATTGAAGCGCGCGATCCGGGGCGAAGTCAGTCCTAAGACTGCTACCCTCGAGATTCTTCGTCGTACCGACGCTGCGATTAAGGCGCGTAACGAACGGAACTCTCTGGCAAGCGAATCGAAACAGCCCGCCCATCTTTGCCGTCCATATTCTGACCTTAACGACGAGCAACTTCTTGAGCATTTCCAAACACGTCAGGTTCCGCGATCTTTGCCGGGACTAAAAGTCTCAGGTGGGTCAAGCGATAGCGAACGCGTGATCCATGATGCTGCGCAGATTGTGGATCAGCACTGTTGGGAGATACTCGGGTTTGGCACCAGATCTTTTGTGGCTGGAATCGAATGGAACCGAGATCTTCTGTCCGGATATGAGTGGCCCTTAACTTACCATCGTAATCTTACGTTCTTACGCCTCGATGGCTCCGATGCACGAGTTGTGTGGGAATTGAATAGATTGGGCCATCTGGTCCCACTCGCAGCTGCCTACGCCACCACGCTTGACGATCGTTTTCTAAGAGCATTTTTCACACAGTTGGATAGTTGGAAGGATCAGAATCCTTTTGGCTATGGGGTCAACTGGGCGTGTGCAATGGAAGTTGCATTGAGGGCAATCAACTTGTTGGCAGCTTTTGAAATATTTCGTCGTTCCTCGCACCTGACCAGGGTCGATTTAACGAATATTCTAAATTTGCTTCAGTTGCATGGAAGGCACATCCGGCGAAACCTTGAGTATTCGTACATTGCCACCAGCAACCACTATATGACTGACGTAGTCGGACTCGTATGGCTGGGCGTTTCGCTCCCCGAGTTATCTGAAGCCTCAAGCTGGCGTGAGTTTGGTTTGCGCGAAATGCTACGCGAGATAGACAAGCAAATCTTGCCAGACGGTGCCGATTTTGAAGCCTCAACAGGATACCATCGCCTTATTCTCGAGTTACTCCTTTATACTTTTATCCTTTGTAAAGAGAACAACATCGAGATTCCCGAACAGTATTGGGCCAAGCTGCATCGAATGCTTGAATTCACAAGAGTCTATTTGCGACCAGATGGGCTAGCGCCGCTTATCGGCGACACTGATAGCGGACAGGTCTTGCCGTTTCAACGCAGACGTGCGAATGATCATGCTTACCTGCTGTCGGTCGGTGCAGTTGTTTTCAACGATGCTCGTCTCAAAGTTCCAGGGATGGACGCACCCGATGAGTTGCGCTGGATAGTGGGAGCAGAGGGTGTCGAATCGTTTAAGTTGATGACGCCGAAGCTTGACCTCGAAAGGTCCAGGGCTTTTCCCGATGCCGGCATCTACGTGATGCGAGACCGAGACTTATATCTTTGCTTCAACGCGAGTGGTGCCGGTGTGCATGGTCGTGGTTCACATGGACACAACGACGTATTGAGCATAGAAGTCTCGGCTTTCGGGATTCCTTTCATTTGCGATCCTGGGACATTTGTTTATGGAGCAAACCGGGAGGCGCGTCATGCGTTTCGCTCCACTCGTTACCATTCAACTGTTCAGATTGACGATGAGGAGCAGAACACTACTGACATAAACGTTCCCTTCGTTATCGGCAATGAAGCCCAACCAGAAGTCTTGCATTGGGAAAGTAATGAGGATCTGGATATTGTGGTGGCAGAACATCACGGCTATCGACGGTTTGAATCGCCGGTAACCCACCGGCGGACGGTGACTTTTGATAAAAAGCAACGGACCTGGAGTTTGGTAGACGATTTCGCCGCCGACGGCGATCATGAGTTCGCAGTGCGATTTCACTTTAGTCCCGACCTGGATGTCCGCCTGGAAAACTCGACAGTAGTCGCCAAAAGCAGCACCGGAAAGTCACTGCACATCTCGTCGTTAGTAGATTTCCCGGTCGCTGAATTGGAAGAGTTGGCCAGTTCGAGAGACTACGGAGAAAAGAGACCGTCTAAGTCCGCTTGCTGGCGTATTCGCGGCGGGGCAGGACGCTTCGAATGGAGAATCACTCCAGTTGACGACCTTGATATCAGGTAAGAAGAGAAAATAAATGTGCGGTATTTGTGGTGTTTGGGAGTACCAGGCCAACGAGGGACGAGTAGATAGCTCGCTGGTTGCGCGTATGCGTGATCAGATGGTCCATCGTGGGCCGGACGACTCAGGCGAGCTTATCTTTGACGAACGTCGAGGAGGTTTGGGTTTTCGACGCTTATCCATAATTGACTTGTCTGCCGCGGGCCATCAGCCCATGCATGGATGCGACGAACAGTTATGGCTTGTCTTTAATGGAGAGATCTACAATCACGCCCATCTCCGTAAGGGTTTAAAGGAGCGCGGTCACCGTTATGCCTCGCTCACCGATTCGGAAACTATTCTTCACCTGTACGAAGAAAAAGGAGTCGAGTTTGTTAACGAGATTGAAGGAGATTTTGCGATCGCTCTATGGGACGCGAGAGCTCAACAACTCGTACTGGCTCGCGATCGCGTTGGCGTAAAACCTCTCTACTTCTATCAGAAGGATGGCCGGTTCATCTTTGCGTCAGAAATCAAGGCTATCCTGCAACATCCCGCCGTTTCTCCGGATATCGATGAGCGAGCGCTTTATCATTATTTGACCTTCTTAACCACTCCTGCGCCGAGCACTTTGTTCAAGGACGTGCACAAGATTCCAGCGGGTCACTTTCTGGTTGTTAAACGTGATGGCTCTTTGAACATGCAACGCTACTGGGATGCTTTGCCTCCTCACACTTCTACGACCAAAAGTGCGGAAGAACATCAGACGGAGATCTTAAGGCTCCTAAGAGAGTCCATTAGTAAGCGCATGATGTCGGATGTTCCGTTTGGCGTTTTCTTATCCGGTGGCGTTGATTCCTCAGCGAATGTGGCGCTGATGTCCGAACAAATGTCGCGCCCTGTCGAAACATTTACGGTTGGTTTTAGCGACGCTGAATATCTCAACGAACTGGATTCAGCGCGGCGAATATCGAAGCAGTTCGGAACCAACCATCACGAGGTCATTATCTCCGAAAAGGAGATGCAGCAGTTCCTTCCCGATCTCGTTTTCCACCAGGACGAGCCCATAGCTGATCCGGTTTGTATTCCTCTTTACTATGTTTCGAAACTTGCAAGAGAGTCGGGAACGATTGTGGTCCAGGTGGGTGAGGGCTCCGACGAGATCTTTAGTGGCTATGAGAACTATGTCAAACATCTTCAGATCTACGAGCGGTTTTGGCAGCACGCGAAAAAAGTGCCGGCTTCACTCAGAAGAGCATTCTCTGAAGTAACGGTTCCAATACTCGCGGCGACTGGAAAACAAAGGACAGCCGTTGAACTATTGCGCCGGTTGGGAGCGGACGAGCCATTGTTCTGGGGCGGCGTGGTGATTTATGACGAACGACTAAAGCCTCTCGTCTTGTCGAAAGAGCTTAAGAGCAGGCTAAATGGTACGTCTTCACTTCAGGTAATTAATGAATATGTTTCGCGCATCGAGACAGAGCGACCCGATTCAGATTTTCTCAACCGCTTGATCTACCTTGAGTTGAAACTGCGCTTGCCTGAACTCCTGTTGATGCGCGTCGATAAGATCACAATGGCTACGAGTGTGGAGGCCAGGGTCCCCTTTCTTGATCACCACCTGATCGAATATGTGCTCGGTATACCGCGCGAGATGAAAGTTGTAGGAAGCAGCGGGAAACATATTCTAAAACAAGCACTTGAAAGCATTTTGCCCCATGACCTTCTCTATAGTCGGAAGCGAGGCTTCGGGGCTCCGGTCCGTGAATGGTTCCGGCAGGAGTTAGGTCCATGGTTTGACTCGCACCTCATGAACTCAACCCTGAAGCGTCGCGGTTTGCTCGATTACGACTTTATCGATCAAATGTTGGACCAGCACCGTCGAGGCGCCCGCGATTGGGGATTCCAACTATGGGGGCTTTTGAACCTGAGCCTGTGGTATGAACGTTGGATAGATAGATAAATAAGTGGCCAATAGATCCCGCACGAAGTCCACCGCAAAAGCGAAGTCCCGGCGCCCATTCAGTCACAGCGTTGCGTTAACGCTCGTTACCCGAGTTTTGATGTTGGCGGGTGCGTTGACCACCAGCGTGATAGTCGCAAGATGGTTAGGAACAACCGGCGTGGGCTCGCTTGCAGTGCTTAGTGTAACTGTTGCCCTCTCAGTGCAGTTAGGTTGCGCGGGTTTGCCTTCGGCTAACACCTATTTTATTTCGCAGGACAAAACTAACCTCGCCAGTGTGTGGTCCAACGCCCTCTTGTTTGCGATGCTCATTGGATCTGTCATCGCCCTGCTGGTAATTCTCGTAGCAAGGTCCAACCCTTCACTATTTGGCCACGTGCCGCTCGAGTTAGTAACGCTCGCCGCTGCCTCCATCCCATTTCAGTTAATCAACTTGCTTGGTCTAAACGTCCTGCTTGGGATTGAGCGAGTGGCGCAGTTCAATATTCTGGATGCGCTTTCACAGTTGTTGTTACTGATTAATGCAGTGGTTGCCTTCATCCTCGGTGTCGATCTCTTCATGCTTGTACTATTCAACACAGTGTCAGCCGTTGTCGTATGTCTCGTGGTCGTTGGGATCATCTTCAGGGATATCGGCAAGCTTAGTTCTGACTTACTCAAACTGGATGCGCAATTATTCAAGCGGATGATTGGCTACGGTCTCAAGTTCTATATCTCGGTAGTGTCGGGAATTATTATCCTGCGAGTCGACTTGCTGTTGGTCAATAAACTCCGCGGAGCCAGCGAAGCGGGTGTATATGCTGTTGCAGCTCAGATGAGCATGCTACTGATCCTGCTGCCATCGGTTATTGCCACGTTGCTTTTCCCCCGGGTTACTGCTGTTCAGGACGTGGCAGGCGAGCTGACAATGAGGGCTACCCGGCATACCGCGTTTGTAATGTTTGTTGTTTGTCTGGTTGCCGTGCCCTTTGCCTTTGCTCTTCCCTATGTTTATGGAGAGTCTTTTCGAGGCTCAACCGTTCAATTGTTAATCCTGCTGCCGGGTGTTCTGCTGCTTGGTATCGAATCAGTAATGGTTCAACACTTCAATGCCCAGGGATTGCCCTTTACTATTCCAGTGTTTTGGATGATTTGTGTAGTAGCCAACATCAGTCTCAATCTAATTGTTATCCCCAAATTTGGCGCAAACGGAGCGGCGGCGGTTTCGACCATCACCTACGCTCTCATCTTTCTACTTGTCGCAGGCTACTTCCGCACGAAGACAGGCCACAGTCTCTCAACAGCATTACTGCTGCGGCAAGGCGAGTTCCGACAACTTTTTAATGTGCTGTCACCAGGAGCTTCACTCAGATAGCGAAGATAATGCAGCCTGATGTTGGGCCAACAAAGGTACTCCTGCTAACGCTCGATGGAAACGAAACCCGAGCGAGAGCGATGTTGGAAAAGCGGTTTCCCGGAACCTCAATCGTTACTGTGCCGCGGTCTACATTAGAGTCGCAGGGTGTCCTCAAGAGTCTGGCGTTCTTAAGAAGCCAGCGCGCTGATGTATTCGTTCTGTCGATGGAGAATCTGTCATACCAACGGGGGCAGAATCTTTTGACGTTGTTTGGCGCTCTATCAGGCGCACGACAGATCCTCGCACTCGATTCACACGGTCAGACCAGGGTCGAATCCAGTGGCGCTTCGCTCACCAGAGCGCCTTTCCGGTTGTTACAGGAATCATCTTTAAGTGGCCAGGCAATCGTAAGGTCGTATCGAGATCTACGCCGTCTTGAGCAGGCAGTAAAAGCAACGCGAACGTTTAAGAGTCGCGACTCTGGTGGTCCGCTCCAGTTGGTTTTTTTACGTGCGACACCTGGACCAGGTACTCAAGCTGGGGGAGCTTCCAGCCACATTAATGGATTCATCAAGGCGGCGGTTCGGGCCGGCGTTAATGTGCGTTTGCTAACAAATGATTATATTGCCGGGTTTGATGAGACGGTGCCTATGACTCTCATCCCGTTGCAGCCCAAGGGAATCACACGATCAGCCTTTGACCTCTACAACAACCTCGTGTTTACCGACGGAGCTGAACGAGAGATTCGGCGACTCAAGCCCGACTTGATTTACCAGCGATACGGCCGGTTTACCTGGGCCGGTGTCTCGGCGAGCCTTACTGCAAACAAACCTTTGTTCCTGGAGTACAACGGTTCTGAGGTTTGGGTCGGTAGATACTGGGATTCTGCCGGTATGTTTCCGCTGCTTGAGAGATTTGAACGATTGAATCTGGAAGCCGCCGCTCGTATCTTCGTTGTTTCCGAAGTTGAACTACAGAATCTGTTACGAATCGGAGTTCCTGACGGCAAGATCGTTTTCAATCCAAACGGCGTCGATGCCGAGAAATTCAGGCCAAACATCGGCGGGGCGTTCGTTAGGAATGAGTTAGGTATTAAACCGAATGAGGTACTGACGGGGTTTGTCGGTTCGTTTGGACCGTGGCACGGCGTACTTGAACTTGCGCGGGCCATCACTCGAATCCCTCCTGATGTACCGCTGAAGTTTCTGTTGATAGGAGCAGGAAAGTTACGAGACGAGACCGAACGGTTAGTTAAGGAAGCGGGAGTTGGAGAGAGGGTGATTTTTACAGGCTCGCTGGCGCACGAAAGAGTCCCGACTTATCTTGATGCTTGCGATATCCTTGTGTCTCCTCATGTACCGCTTGAGGATGGCAGCGATTTTTTTGGCTCGCCAACGAAACTTTTTGAGTACATGGCGATGGGAAAAGGAATCGTCGCTAGCCGTCTCGGCCAGATTGGCGATGTGTTGGTTCATGAAAGAAACGCTCTTCTGGTTGAACCAAAACACATAGAGGAGTTGAGTGATGCATTGATTCGCCTTGCGGGCTCTCGTGAATTGAGGGACCGATTGGGCCACCAGGCCCGGCTCGATGTCGAAGACAAATATACTTGGAATCACAATGCTCAAAGAGTTCTCGCGGCATACTATGAGTGGCTAGAACAAAATTGAACATGAAGTTGGAAGTAGAAAAACAACATGCTCGTGAGCAATGGACCAACGATCCTTGCGGTTCCACGTATGTTCGAGAGGAAGAGTTAGGCACGCGTGAATTCTTCGAGGCAGTTGAGCGCCACCGCTATTCCGAATATGCGCCGTGGATGCCTGAGCTGATGGGGTTTAGCAAATTCCCGGGCGCGGAATTGCTTGAAATCGGGTGTGGAATGGGAACCGACCTGCTTCAGTTTGCACGAGGTGGCGCGCAATGTACCGCAGTTGACATCACACCACGCTCAATCGAAATCACCCGACATCGATTTGCGCTCTACGGTCAAGCTGGTTCCTTCCTCTTATCAGATGCTGAGCACTTGCCATTTCGTTCGGAGAGCTTCGACGTAGTTTATTCGAATGGCGTTTTACACCACACGCCAGACACAGAAGGCTCAATCGCTGAAGTGCACCGGGTTCTTCGTAAGGGGGGCACGGCCAAAATCATGGTCTATCATCGAAACTCTTTGAATTATTGGATGGAGATAGTTCTACGCCGCGGTGTACTCGGCGCGGAGTTCCTTCGCGGACGATCAGCTGAAGATATTATGAGCCGGGTAATCGAGTGTAGCGATCATGATGCGCGACCTCTGGTTAAAGTCTACAGTCGGAAACAGGCGATGAAGTTGTTTGAAAGATTTACTGATGTTCGCGTCGACGTTGAGCAATTGACGCGCGCTGAGCTTCGTTTTCTTTCGCCGTTGCTATCCCAGTCAACTTTCAATGCTTTAAGCAGGAGACTTGGTTGGAACGTGATCGTCACCGCGCGCAAATAGGTTGTTTGATTCTAGACCTGAGATGAACCAAAGTGGATCTCAACATAAAAAGCTAATCGTTGCGTTAATCGCCATCACCCTGCTCGGTTTTGTAGTTCGGCTGCTTACGTCTAACTTCATTGCTGCACATCTGAATGACCCCGGCTGGTTCCAAAGCGGTTCCTTTGCCATTTTCGATAGACAGGCCCAAAACGCACTCGACGGTAAGGAGTCGTTTTTCTGGATACCTGATTCTTCTCGGACCGATCTGATTCAGTATCCTCCGGGTAATAAACTGTGGATTGGATTCATCTACACGGTCACAGGTGTGCGGTCCGCGCTTTCCGTGCAACGTGTCCAATTAGTGTTCGATTCGCTCTCTGTTCTTTTGATAATTGGAATCGGTGTTTCTTCGTTTGGTTGGAATGTTGGCTTAATAGCTGGTTTGCTCGCGGCTTTATCGCCACTCTTAGCTCTTTACGGTGTGACGCCAGGAGCCGACGCAATTACAAGCTGGTTCGTACTTGCGTCTGTCTGGTGGCTGGTGCTTGCTTGTAAGCGTAAGAGTGTCGCCCATGCGATTGTTGCCGGCGTGCTGCTTGGATTGGCTTGTTGGATTCGGGTAAATCCGCTCTTTCTCTTTGGCGCATGGTTTGTTGGTTTGCTCTTCTTTTTGAAGGCGCCGTTAAAGAAGCGGCTTCAGTTGGGACTCGCCGCGTCATTTGCGACTATTCTAGTTATTGCGCCAGTCGTGGTCCGAAACCTGGTTGTTTTCTATCCACAAATTGCTCCGACGGGTTTGAATGTAGGTTGGAATTTTCTGGCCGGTATAGGTGAAACTGAACGGGGAGCCGAATTTGGAGCCCCATGTTGTGACCAGCAGATGATTGAGCAGGACAGGATCGCGATGGGCTTGCCCCCGGATGCGCCGCTTGGCCTGGTCTATCCGGATGGTATCACGCGTGATCGTCAGCGAGGACAAAGGGCCCTGGCAATAATCAAGGCTCATCCTGTCTGGTATGTGAAAGTGATGGCGCGGCGATTTCTCGGTCACCTGAAATTGGCAGGTAAGCCCGTGCCTTCGTTAGGAAGTACCGGTGTAAATGTCACCAGCGAGAAAACTCTCCCGCCGGCGCTGCAACGGTTTCCATTCTCCGTAACCGTGAACGCACTTGGGATGATTCAGAGCGTGCTGCGATATCTGGCCTTGCCACTTATTCTCGTTGGCGTGTGGATATCATTCAGAAACAACGTCGAGATGGCTGGAGTTTTGATGACAACCGTTGTCTATTACCTTGCGAGTTTGTCAGTCGCACACTCAGAGGTGAGGTACGCCTTACCGATGCACGGCATCCTTTGCGTCTTCGCCGCTGTCGCCGCGTCCAAAGTTAGAATCCCGCGACCGTCGCCAATGATACTCAAGACCTCACCCTGATCCTTTGCGCCGCAAGTTACAGTACCGCGAGCGCAGCGACCGGATGATCCTCGATAGCTCACCAAGACCCTTTGCGGCGCGCGCGAGTTACAGTACCGCGAGCGCAGCGACCGGATGATCCTCGAGACTTCACGAAGACCCTTTGCACCGCTAGTTACAGTACCGCGAGCGACCGGATGATCATCGAGAGCTCACCAAGACCCTTTGCGCCGCAAGTTACGATACCGCGAGCGCCGCGACCGGAACGATCCTCGAGAGCTCACCAAGACCCTTTGCGCCGCAAGTTACGATACCGCGAGCGCAGCGACCGGATGATCCTCGAGACCTCACCAAGACCCTTTGCGGCGCGCGCGAGTTACAGTACCGCGAGCGCCGCGACCGGATGATCCTCGAGAGCTCACGAAGACCCTTTGCGCCGCAAGTTACAGTACCGCGAGCG
>Ga0207674_10007100_pt1 | contig 13087 bp, 19 predicted proteins | sample KBSCornC72_FD_184303 | JGI IMG/M metagenome (GOLD analysis project Ga0207674, IMG submission 184303) | Corn rhizosphere microbial communities from Kellogg Biological Station, Michigan, USA - KBS Corn C7-2 (SPAdes) (version 2) | ecosystem: Host-associated > Plants > Roots > Rhizosphere > Soil ... | reverse complement strand
AGCTAAAAGCTAAAAAATGTTACAACCGAAAAGAACGAAGCACAGGAAAATGCAGAAGGGTCGCATGAAAGGCGATGCTAAGCGCGGGACTACCATTGCTTTTGGTTCATATGGATTAAAGGCGTTGGAGCAGCATTGGCTAACAGACCGCCAGATCGAAGCAGCCCGCCAGGCATTGACCCGTCACATGAAACGTGAAGGAAATGTATGGATCCGGGTTTTTCCTGACAAGCCAATTACACGCAAGCCACTTGAAGTGAGGATGGGTAAGGGTAAAGGTAATCTTGAATTCTGGGCAGCCGTAGTGAAACCAGGTCGTATTTTATTTGAGGTGGATGGAGTATCAGAACAAACGGCAAAAGAATCATTGGAACTGGCTGCAGGAAAATTGCCGATCAAAACAAAATTCGTTGTACGCAGAGATGTAGTTGCGCAATAATTAATAAATCGTAATAACGATGGGAAAGATAACAGATTTTCAAAAAAGTATTCACGGCATGAATGAGCAGGATCTGAAGGCAAGGATCAGGGAAGATGAATTGCGGTTAAAGAAATTGGAATTTGCTCATGCGATCTCTCCCCTGGAGAGCCCGATAACCATTCGCAACCTTCGCCGTGACGTTGCACGGTTGAAAACAGAATTGAAGAAAAAGGAATTAGAAGCTTAATAAGGTCACCGTAGAAACAGGGCATGTCTCTACGGTGACGACCAAAATAAAAAAAAATGGCTGAAAGAAATTTACGCAAAACAAGAATCGGTGTTGTCACTAGCAATAAAATGACAAAAACGATAACTGTTGCCGTAGAAAGAAAGGTAAAACACCCTATCTACGGAAAGTTTGTGAAGAAGACCACCAAGTTCCATGCGCATGATGAAAAGAATGAGTGCAGCATTGGTGACCTGGTAAAGATCATGGAAACCCGTCCATTGAGAAAAACCAAAAGATGGAGGTTAGTGGAGGTGGTTGAGAAAGTGAAATAGAAGAAAGCCTCAAGCTACAAGCCGTAAGCTGTAAGCAAGAGATAAAAGTTTTTTTAAATAATGGGAGGCAGGCTTGAGCTTGCAGCCTGAAGCTAAAAGCGAAAAAAATGATTCAGCAAGAAAGCCGTTTAAATGTCGCGGATAACAGTGGTGCCAAAGAGGTGCTTTGTATCCGTGTACTTGGAAACAGCGGCCAGCGCTATGCAAAAATTGGCGATACGATCGTAGTTACGGTAAAAGATGCATTGCCCGCAGGGGGAATTAAGAAAGGAACAGTGACAAAAGCGGTGATTGTTCGTACCACAAACAAATTACGCCGTAAGGATGGATCGTATATCCGGTTTGATGACAACGCTGTCGTATTACTGAACCAGTCAGATGAACCGAGAGGTACACGCATATTCGGGCCTGTTGCACGCGAGCTTCGTGATAAGGGATATATGAAGATCATTTCGTTGGCACCGGAAGTGTTGTAGTCGTGAAACGTGAGACGTGAATCGTGAAATGATTCACAATGTCAGAAGGTGGTACTCACGATTGACGAAAAAATTAAAGAATATCTCAATAAGAGAAATAAAATGAAAACAAGATTCAAACCAAAGTACAATATCAAAAAGGCGATAGCGTAGTTGTTATCGCCGGTAATGATAAGGATACAGCGAAACCCCGCACGGTAAAGCAAGTATTGGTGACAGAAGGCAAAGTGATCGTGGAAGGAGTGAACATTATTTCCCGCCACACAAAACCTTCAGCGCAAAATACCAAAGGTGGAATTATCAGGAAGGAAGCGCCGATCCATATCAGCAATGTGATGTTGTGGGATGCGAAAGAAAAGTCCGGTGTGAAAGTCAAGAGACAAAGAAATGAAGACGGAAAAACAGTTCGTATATCAAAAAAATCCGGGGAGGTAATTAAGTAATGGCAACGACAACATACACTCCAAGATTGGAGAAAAAATACAGTGATGAAGTAGTGCCTGCGTTGATGAAAAAGTTTTCGTATCAGAGCATCATGCAGGTGCCCAGGCTGGAAAAGATCAGCCTGAACAGGGGTGTGAATGGTGCTGTATCGGACAAAAAGCTGGTAGATGTTGCTGTCGACGAGCTGTCGACAATCACTGGTCAAAAGGCAGTGACGACGATGTCGAAAAAAGATATTTCAAACTTCAAGCTGCGCAAGAACATGCCGATCGGAGCAAAGGTTACTTTACGTGGTGATAAGATGTATGAGTTCTTAGATCGTTTGATCGCTGTTGCCTTACCACGCGTTCGTGACTTCAGAGGCGTAAATGAGAAATCTTTTGACGGTAGAGGAAACTATACATTGGGTGTTACCGAACAGATCATTTTCCCGGAAATAGATATCGATAAGGTAACAAAGATTACGGGGATGGATATAACGTTTGTGACAACAGCAAGCACAGATGAAGAAGCCTATGAATTGCTGAAAGAATTAGGAATGCCTTTTAGAAACATTAAAAAGTAAAACACAAATTTCAAATCACAAGTTCCAAATGCAACAAATAGATTTTTGGAATTGGGAATTTGGTCTTGAAAATTTAAATCAAATATGGCAAAAACATCAGTAAAGGCCAGGGAACTAAAAAGACAGCGGATGGTAAAGCAGTATGCTGAAAAACGTGCTGCATTAAAGGCCGCCGGTGACTGGAAAACATTGGATGAACTTCCGAAGAATTCTTCAAGAGTTCGTTTAAAAAATCGCTGCCAGATATCCGGCCGCCCGAGAGGTTACATTCGTTATTTTGGAATTTCCAGGATAGCGCTTCGTGACATGGCTTTGAATGGAAAAATACCAGGCCTGAAAAAAGCAAGCTGGTAAATCCGTGAGTGGTGAGTCGTGAATCGTGAGTACGGCTCCTTCAATTTGAGTCTTCAATTGACGATTGACGATTCACGTCTCACGAAAAAAATTTTTGAACTGACTTAATAAAGAAATATGGTAACAGATCCTATAGCAGATTTTCTGACAAGAGTCCGGAATGCACAAATGGCGGGACACCGCATTGTGGAGATACCTGCTTCTAATTTAAAGAAGCGGATGACGGAGATCTTGTATAACCAGGGCTATATTCTGAAATACAAGTTTGAAGATGATAACAAGCAAGGCGTTATTAAGATCGCTTTGAAATATGATCCGAGAACAAAACAACCGGCTATTCAAAGCCTGGAAAGAGTTAGCCGTCCGGGTTTGCGTCAGTATGCCGGTCCTGCTGACCTGCGCCGTGTAAAAAGTGGCCTGGGCCTGGCTATTGTATCTACATCCCAGGGTGTGATGACTGATAAAGAGGCAAAGGCACAGAATGTAGGTGGCGAAGTTCTTTGTTACGTATCATAACAGGCTTTAGTTGTGATGAAACAAAATTGTTGATACATTAAGCTGAACTATACTAAGCTGACCGGTCAACATGAAATTGAAATTTGATTTTTGAAATTTGAAATTTTTTAAACTATGTCTCGTATAGGTAGAAAACCGATCACTGTTCCCAATGGAGTGACAATTACTGTGGGCAACGATAATGTTGTTGTGGTGAAGGGTCCGAAGGGAGAATTGAAACAAACAATTGATCGTGATATCACGGTTGAAGTGAAGGATGGATTAGTAAGCTTTAACAGACCAACTGACCAGATCCGTCATCGCGCATTGCATGGACTTTATCGTGCATTGATTGCTAACATGGTGAAAGGTGTTACGGAAGGTTATAAAAAGAACCTTGAATTGATAGGCGTAGGGTTTAAAGCATCTAACCAGGGCAATGTAATTGATCTTTCTTTGGGCTATTCTCACAATATTATCTTTGAGGTGCCTAAAGAATTGAAAGTTGCAACCGCGACCGAAAAAGGACAGAACCCCACGATCTCATTGGAAGGTATCGACCGCCAATTACTTGGCCAGGTTGCCGCAAAGCTCAGGGGATTGCGTAAGCCCGAACCTTACAAAGGAAAGGGTGTTCGTTATGTTGGCGAAGTTGTTCGTAAGAAAGCTGGTAAGGCAGCAGGTAAATAATGCCCCTGTCTCCCTAAAGGGGGAACTTAGGAGGTACAGTTCTTAGAAACATTAATAGGAAAGTTTTATAAATAACGTTTCTGGCAGAATCAGAAACATCAAAAACTCTCCGCCTTAGGCGGAATGGGGGTTAATATGAATCCAAAAGTTAAATCACAAAGAAGGCAGAACATCCGCTACAGGATCCGCAGAAGGGTTGGTGAAGGCACTCATCAAAAACCGCGTCTTTCTGTATTCAGAAGCAATAGCGAGATATATGTTCAACTGATAGATGACCTAAAAGGGGAGACCTTAGCATCTGCGTCATCAAAGGATAAAGATATCGTAGCACAGAAAGGAACGAAGACAGAGAAAAGTAAGTTGGTGGGAGCTGCCATTGCAAGAAAAGCTACTGAGCTTGGATTGAAGGAAGTAAGATTTGACCGTGGCGGTTATTTGTACCATGGTCGTGTGAAAGCAATAGCTGACGGGGCAAGAGAAGGAGGCCTTCAGTTCTAAATTGGGAAATTGTTCAATTGGGAAATTGGGAAATTTCAAAATCTCCCAATTCCAAAATTTCAAAATTAAATATGTCAAAAGTTACTTTAAACAGAGTTAAACCAGGCGATCTCGAGCTAAAAGAGAAGGTCGTTGCTATCAACCGCGTGGTGAAAACTACAAAGGGTGGCCGTGCATTTAGTTTTTCTGCTCTTGTTGTGGTAGGCAATGAAAACGGGGTGGTTGGACATGGATTGGGTAAGGCAAAAGAAGTACAGGAAGCGATCACAAAGGGTATTGAAGATGCAAAGAAAAATCTTATCAAGGTACCTGTGATGCATGGAACGATTCCTCATGACCAATGGGCGAAAGAAGGCGCAGCAAAGGTGTTGATAAAACCTGCTGCTGCTGGTACTGGCGTGATCGCAGGGGGCAGCATGCGTGCTGTGTTGGAAAGTGCCGGCGTTCGTAACGTATTGGCTAAATCATTGGGTTCTGCGAATCCGCATAATGTGGTAAAAGCTACGTTTAAGGCATTAGCTATGCTGCGTGAGCCGATCTCGGTTGCTAAGACAAGAAACATCGGTTTGAAGAAAGTGTTTAATGGATAATCGTAGTTATAAGTACTACGTTGTAGGTTATATGTTACTGAAAAACTTACAACTTATACTTAAAACGTACAACTTGTAAAATGAAAAAGATAAAAATAACTTTAGTAAAAAGTCCGATCGACAGGCCAGAGCGTCAAAAGCAAACGCTGAAAGCGCTTGGTTTAAACAAAGCTAATGCTGCTAAAGAAGTAGAAGCAACTCCGCAAATACTGGGCATGGTTCGTAAGGTAGAACACCTGGTAAAAGTGGAAGAAGTATAAATATTTGGAAAGGTACAATTGGGTCCCGCGAGGCGGGACGAAATTGCAATTTCCCAATTTCCAAATCCAAAATTTCAAAATTGCGAGGGGTGATTCCCCGCTGAGTACAAAATCAAAAGAAATGAAACTACATGAATTAAGACCTGCAAAAGGCGCAACTCACAAAGAAAAAAGAATTGGTCGTGGGGACGGTTCCGGTCATGGTGGCACTTCCACGAAAGGTACAAAAGGTCAGCAAAGCCGCACCGGCTATAAGAGAAAAATGGCGCATGAAGGTGGCCAGATGCCAATTCAACGCCGGATTCCGAAACGTGGATTTAATAATGTTCTTCGTGTTGAATACAAAGTGTTCAATGTTGGGCAGGTTGATCATTTGGCCGAGAAGTACGGAATTAAGGAATTTTCTTTGGAAAATCTTTACGTTAACGGATTAATAAGCCAGAATGATAGAGTGAAAATTTTAGGTAACGGCGAAATAAAGGCACAGCTTGCTTTTAAGGTAAATGCTGTGAGTGAAAAAGCAAAGTCGGTTATCGAAGCAGCGGGCGGTACGGTAGAGATAGTCAAATAAATCGTAAAACTTAGCCGAGTCATTTTTAATTGGTAAATTGAAACGTGAAACGTGAAATTTCGCTTCTGACGTTTGACGTTTCACCAAATGACTAGCGCACACAACGCACAAGTGAATGATTCCGAAAAGTTGGGACAGGCTACAACAGATGAGGATTGTGGCAGCGGGGAGCTGACTAAAAAATAATTAAGTTTCTTAAATCTAATAACTCTCGTGAAGAAATTTATTCAGACACTTAAAAATATTTGGAGTATTGAAGAACTAAGGAGCAAAATTCTCTATACTCTGTTATTGATCCTGATCTACCGCGTCGGTACACATATAGTGCTACCGGGTATCAATGCTGTTGAAATCCAGCAAAATCAGAAATCAAATGCAGGCGGTATCCTGGATCTGATCAATGCTTTCTCAGGAGGTGCCTTTAGCCAGGCTTCCATTTTTGCACTTGGAATCATGCCATATATCTCTGCATCTATTTTTATGCAGTTGATGACTGTTCTTGTTCCCCAGTTTCAGAAAATGCAGAAGGAAGGAGATAGTGGCAGAAAAAAGATCAATCAATATACGAGATATCTGACCGTGGCAGTTACTGCAGTACAGGCTTCGGCGTATGTAGCCTACCTGAAGCAAATACACGGTTCGGCAATTCTCCCGGCCTATGCAGGCTTTTTTTGGCTGTCGACCGTGATCATTCTTACAGCAGGTACTTTGTTTGTAATGTGGATGGGTGAAAAGATCACCGATCGCGGGCTTGGCAATGGAACATCCCTTATTATCATGATCGGGATTCTCGCGCGTTTGCCACAGTCATTTATCAATGAGTTTACAGCAAAATCTACCAGACCAGGATTTATTTTGATCTTCATTATTGAAATAGCTGTTTTGATCGCTATTATTCTCGGATGTATTTTATTGATACAGGGAACAAGGAAGATACCGGTAAACTATGCCAAACAAATTGTTGGCAACAGGCAGTTTGGAGGTGCGAGACAATTTTTACCTATCAAGGTAAACAGCGCTGGTGTGATGCCTATCATCTTTGCGCAGGCAATTATGTTCCTTCCTACGCTTTTTAATTTGAGCAATACTATAAAACAATCGGAAACGGGACAGGGTCTTGCACATATTTTCACAGACCACACCAATGTTTGGTATATGGTTATTTATTCAGTGGTCGTGATTGGATTTACGTTTTTGTATACGGCGTTAATATTTAATCCCAAACAAATTGCGGATAACCTGAAACAGAATAACGGCTTTATTCCTGGAGTGAAACCGGGGCAACCAACAGTAGACTTTATAGGCGCCATCATGGATAAGGTCACTCTGCCCGGTGCGGTTCTATTGGCGATCGTCGGTATTTTACCAGGGATAGCTCAACTTTTGGGAGTGACCCAGGGTTTTTCAACTTTCTTTGGCGGCACATCCTTGCTGATCATGGTCGGCGTAATCCTGGATACATTACAACAGATCGAAACGCAATTATTAATGCGCCAGTATGATGGATTGATGAAGAGTGGTCGCATACAAGGCCGGCAAACGGCTACTACGGTGCAGATGTAACCTCATTAAATGAAAAGTTATACGACCTGGTGAGTACTTGCCAGGTTTTTTATTTAGCGTGCTTAATGACGATATTTGCAGAATGATGATCCTGAAAAATAAAGAAGAAATTGAATTAATGCGGCAGAGCGCATTGTTGGTGAGTAGGACCCTGGCTGAAGTTGCTAAGATATTGAGGCCCGGTATTACTTCCATTACATTGGATAAAATGATCGGGGATTTTATTCGTGATCATAAGGCCGTTCCTTCTTTTTTGGATTACCGCGGGTATCCTTTTAATTCATGCATTTCAGTAAACGACGTGGTAGTGCATGGATTCCCAAATAATGATCCTTTGAAAGAAGGTGACATTGTTTCGATTGATGTGGGTGTGATATTGAATGAATGGCACGGAGATCATGCTTACACTTTTGCTATTGGAGACCCGGGCGATGAGGCAGCGCAGTTGATAAGGGTCACGAAAGAATCACTGTACAAGGGAATTGAAAAAGCAGCTGCTGGAAACAGGATTGGAGACATTTCATTTGCAATCCAGGAACACACAGAAAAGAGATATGGCTATGGTGTGGTGAGAGAGTTGGTAGGCCATGGCCTCGGAAAAAGTATGCATGAAGATCCGCAAGTGCCAAATTATGGAAAAAGAGGAAGCGGTGCTAAGATGAAAGAAGGGTTGGTACTTGCCATTGAACCAATGATCAATCTTGGTACAAAGAAAGTATATACCGAAGAGGACGGCTGGACAGTTCGGACAGAGGATCACAAGCCTTCGGTTCATTTTGAACATGATGTTTGCGTAAAGAAAGGGAAGGCTGACATACTTTCAAATTATGCCCCGATTGAAGCAGCGGAGAAGGCCAATGTAAATTTGTATTCTGCCAAGAGTAAGGAGTTGGCAGTGTAACAAGAAACAAGAAACATGAGATATATACTCTGCTTTATCTCTTTGCTGCTTTCTTTGCTTACAGTTGCTCAAACTTCAGATCTGGCAAAAATTCGTTCTTACCGGGAAAAGAATGAGCCAGCAATCTATAGTGATTTCATTTCCTTTCTAAAGATTCCGAATGTTGCAACGGATACTGAGAATATCAGGAAGAATGCTGATTTTCTTTTGCAATTGATGAGATTAAAAGGTATTGAACATCTTCAGTTATTAGAGGCAAATGAGAACAACGTCCCGCCTGTTGTTTATGGCGAAGTAAATGTTCCCGGTGCTGAAAAAACAATTATTTTCTACGCCCACTATGATGGACAACCTGTAAATCCATCATTGTGGGCGCACGGGCTGGGACCTTTTCAGCCGCAATTACTAACGGGGCGAATCGATGAAAATGCCACCATTCAAACGTCTGTAAATTTTCCATTGGATGAAGACTGGAGAATTTATGCAAGAGGCGTTTCCGACGATAAGGGTGGAGTAATAGCCATACTTACGGCGTTTACTGCTGTTAAAGAATCAGGAATACAGTTTCCTTACAATATCAAATTCTTTTTTGAAGGTGAAGAAGAACAAGGCTCGACTCACCTGCACGAGATCCTGAATAAATACAAATTGCAATTGCGATCTGATTGCTGGATCATCTGTGATGGACCGGTTCATCAATCCGGGTATAAACAAATTGTTTTTGGTGCGAGAGGCGATGCTCATCTTACATTAAAAGTATTTGGTCCTAAAAACCCGTTGCACAGTGGTCACTACGGGAACTGGGTCCCTAACCCCGTCATGGAACTATCGAAACTGTTGGCATCAATGAAAGATGACAAAGGCAGAGTAACGGTTAAAGGTTTTTATGATGACGTTGTTCCGCTTACCGAGGCCGAACGGCAGGCCCTGGCAAACCTTCCAGACGTTGAAAAGGAGTTGAAAAAGAAAATAGGATTTGTAAAAGAGGAGATGAGCGGGAAAAGTTTAATGGAAAGTATTAACCTGCCTTCTCTAAATATAAATGGAATCGAAAGTTCGAACGTTGGTACGATACAGGCAAATGTGATCCCCATATTTGCAACAGCTGTGATCGATCTTCGACTTGTTCTCGGGAACGATTGGAAGAAACAACAGCAGAAAGTCATTGATCATATCATTGAACAAGGATTTTATGTTACCGAAAATGAACCAACTGGCGAGGAAAGAAATAAATACGCAAAGATCATACAGGTAAGAAGAGGTGAGGGTAACAACGCGGAGCGGACTTCAATGAACTTGCCGGTTGCAAAATCAATTGTGGCCGCAGTGCAGCAAACTGTAAAAGATCCCGTATTGCAAATACCCACGTTAGGTGGCAGTTTGCCACTCGAGGACCTGGTGAATGTATTGAATGCAAAATTTTTGATCGTCCCTATTGCTAATTTTGATAATAACCAACATGCGGAAAATGAAAACATACGGATCAGAAATTTTCGCGACGGTATTGACATGATGGCGGCGATCATGTTGATGAAATGGTAGGTCAGGGATGAACACAGATTAGTTATTGCTCGTATGCTTCTTTCAATTTCTTTATGTCGAGTTTTGACATTTTAAGCATTGCTTGCATCGCGTTCTTCGCCCTTCGTGCGTCTTTTCCGCCGATCAGCTCGCCTAAAATTTCGGGAACAACCTGCCATGATAAACCGAATTTATCTTTCAGCCAGCCACATTGCGATGGCTTACCACCGCCTTCAATGAGTTTGTCCCAGTAATAATCTACTTCTTTCTGATCCTTGCAACTTATAAAAAGAGATATTGCCTCGGTAAATTTGAAGATGGGGCCGCCGTTAAGCAACATGAATTGCCGGCCTTCAAGTTCAATGGTTGCGGTCATGATCGTTCCCTTTGGACCGGGGCCAGCTTCTCCGTAATAACTTGTATTAGTGACCTTAGAGTTTTTGAAAACCGATGTATAAAATTTGATCGCCTCATCGGCATTATTATCAAACCATAAAAAGGGAGTTATCTTTTCCATATTGCTAAATTTATTTCACAAAGATGAGGTCATTTCAAAATTTCAAGAGGGTGTCACAACGTCCATTTGAGGGCTAAATGCGACATTAACTTTGAGCAGGTTGTTTGTCCAGTTGCGGTTTTAATTGAACATAGGCCCAGGCTGTGAATGGAAGAACGACGATCAATAGCCAGAAAACAGGATTATTGGTGAAGAGTACAATGACCAGCGTGAGCAAAATGACCCAGACAGGATATATAAACAATAAGAGCGCTACGAGGAGGGAATCGTAATGGTCATTGTTCACCGTTTTTTTATACGTAAAATTTTTTACAGGAATATAAAGTGGCGCATGTACAAGCCACCCGATCGCAGCCGGTATAAATAAAAATGTCTTTGCAAAAAGCGAAGGCTTCTTTTCCAACATTCTTTTTTGTTTCTGAATATCGGTTTTGTTAATCTCGAAAACAAGTTGATGAAGCTGTTCTTTTAGTTTTAAGTTGAATGCAAGGTTTCTTTTTCCATCTGGTTCATCACGTTCGAAGTCGTTTTTTGAAAGGATCTCACCAAAATTGATGAATACATTCTTGGAAAACCTTCGGAATGAACTGTAGTTGATACCCACGGGCAGCACCTCCAGCGGAATATTTTCTTCCCAACTGCTAAATGATAACCTCGCCGTTCCTTTTCTCAATGGTCGTAAATGCCATTCATTGATGCATTTTGCTTCGCTAAATATCAAAACGACCCCATTTTTTGAAAAAACCGTTTTGCATTCATCAAAGGTTTCATAATTAATGCCGAGATTTTCCACACCTTCACTGGTTCTGTATACAGGGAACATTTTTAAAGCCTTGAGCATTTTTCTGTAAAAGGGCTTCTTGAAAACGTCTCCTCGTGCTAAGGAATAGACAGGCTCTCTAAAAAGATCGGCAATTATAACAGCGTCTAAAAAAGAATTCGGGTGATTGCAGGCGAGTAACAGGGGCCCCTTCTTTTTTAATAATCCAGGCTTATTAATAATGACACGGCGACAAAAGATCAACATTGCCAACCGTAGAAAGGGCTTGAGAATTTTATAAAGCAATCAATAATTTTGGGTGAATATAATAAATGGATGCAAGCCCGGCCTAAATACAATGATGTAAAATTTTTTCTCGTTGCCATCGGTTTTATCAGTGCATTTAATTACTACCTCACATGGAGTCACATAAAACTTAACTGGTTCCTTGTTCTGACTTACGCGATCGATACGGTCCAGGGATGGATAGCCTGGTGGGCAGTTCGCTCCATTATTATTGACATGGATAAAAAAATGCCTTACGGGGATCGTCCTCTAAGGAGAATTCTGATCCAGCTTGTCATAACGACTATCAGCGGTTTATTGATCATTATCCTTTTAACGGAGCTGGTAAGTCTTATAGCCCGTGGTCACACCGCGCCGCTCAGTTTTTATCTTTATGATGTTTTCATTATCTGTATCTGGTTCTTCGTGATCAACGGCATATACATCGGAATGCATTATTACAGTGAATGGAAAGAATCGGAACATTGGCGGCAAGAGGAAAAAAAGGTGAGGGCCGCGGGCTTTACCGTTAAATTGGGAAAACAAAACCTATTGATCCCTTTTGATGAGATCACTGGTTTTTACACTGAAGAGGGGTATACGATATTGCTGAATCATCAGGATAAAAAATTCTTTCCTGACAAATCGCTGGATAAGATCGAAAAACAATTGCCAGAAGAATGGTTTTTTCGATTGAACAGGCAATATATTCTTCATCGGAATGCAATTACAGGCTTCAAAAGAAGCAGTGACGGAAAAATAGATGTAACTCTAAAAGGGCGTGCGAACTTACCCGAGGCTGTCCAGGTTAGCAGGATCAAAGCTGTTGCATTCAAGAAATGGTTTCAGCCAGGAGTCGAATCATAATTATTGTCCGCATTTCAACGCCGGTTTTTGACTAATCTCTCTCTTTTCGCATATTAAAATGCCACACTTCACCAGAAAACCGCCGATATTCTTCCCTTTGCCCCTTGTTTCAAACATAGTTTTGAGAAAAATTAGGAGCATGAAAAAAGGATTTCTTCTCGTTGCGATGTGCCTGGCGGCTTTTCTCAGTTCGTGGGGCCAGGACAAAGTGAGCCGGGGATACCGGAACTTCCCGGTTATCGTAACCATCAATTTTCATTCTTTAACACTCCCGTTTAAAGATCTTAAATCTAATTTATCAAATGTGGGTTTTGGAGTAGGTACCGAAGTAAGTTTCAATGGAAAACAAGACTGGGTGCAGCAGTTCAGTATTAATTGGAACAGGAATGAAAACGTAGGAAACGGTTTGTTGATTAGTACCCAAACTGTTTGGCGACCGACCATTGCCGATCATTTTTATTCCGAAATAAAGGCGGGCGTGGGATATAACCTTTGTTACCGCCCGGTTGAGTCCTACCGCCTGAAGAATGGTGAATGGGTTTCGGTTGGCAATAAAGGCAAAGGAATGTTTACACTTCTCGGAGGTGTTTCTGCAGGATATAACAATTACTCGTCGACCACTTATGTTTCTCCATTTGTTAGTTACCAGCTAATGGTTTTGAAAGGATATAACAAGAGTATTCCTATTATTCCCGAAACATTACTGCAGGTAGGATCAAGAATACATTTTTAAACATAATTAAAGATA
>Ga0207674_10007099_pt1 | contig 13088 bp, 12 predicted proteins | sample KBSCornC72_FD_184303 | JGI IMG/M metagenome (GOLD analysis project Ga0207674, IMG submission 184303) | Corn rhizosphere microbial communities from Kellogg Biological Station, Michigan, USA - KBS Corn C7-2 (SPAdes) (version 2) | ecosystem: Host-associated > Plants > Roots > Rhizosphere > Soil ... | reverse complement strand
GATCCGCGGCCGGGGTTTGCGTGGTCGTGGGATGATCTCGGCTACTCCACCGGCGCCATGTTCGGCGCGCTGAACCTCGCAGAGAACCGATTGTCGGTGACCGTAACGCCCGGTGCCGTTGCCGGCGCACCGACCAGTCTCGCCTACAGTATCGACGCTCAGGACCTGCCGATCACGAACCGCAGCGTGACAGGGCCGGTGGGCAGTGCCCCACTTGTATGGCCGGAGATGCGTCCTGGCGAAGACGTGCTGACGATTGCCGGCTCCGTGCCGGAGGGAGGAATGTCCGAACGCGTCCTGGTGTCGGCAGGGAACCCTACCTTGTGGTTTGCGCGGATGCTCCGCCGCCGTCTCATCGCATCAGACATCGACGTCGCGGGGCCCGCCGCTGACGGGGACAACATCAGCATCCCGCCGCTCGACACTGCAGCCATTCTCTATACCTACCGTTCGCATCCCTTATCCGATGTTGTCCGGCCGCTGCTGAAAGAGAGCATCAATTTGTACGGCGAGGCGGTCCACCGGCTGAACGCATCGGGCCCGTTGCCGCACACCAACGACCAGGCGCTCGACGGGATCAAGCAGCGGCTGTTGTCGTGGGGGGTTTCCGCCGACGGCTTTCAGATTGTCGACGGCTCCGGCCTGTCGCGGCGGGATGTGCTGTCGCCGGAAGCGCTGCTGACGGTGCTGATGAAGATGTACGAGCCGGGGGGCGTCTCGCCATGGATGCGAGCGCTGCCGGTGGCCGGCGTCGACGGCACCCTGTCAGCCCGCATGAAGGGAACTCCAGCGGAGAATAACGTCCGCGCCAAGACCGGGACGATGTCGAACGTCCGCTCGCTGGCGGGGTACGTCACCACTCGCGACGGCGAGCCGCTCGCTTTCACATGCATCATCAACAACTTCGAGGGTACCGGCGCACAGGCCAACGCGGCGCTCGACGCGGTCGCCGTCCGTCTCGCGTCGTTTTCGAGGTAGGCGGGTCGGAATAGAGATAGGCCGACCTTCAGGTCCGCCTTGTCCGTGTGCGCTGATTCGACTACCCTAGCGCGCGTCTGGAGGGTTGCTGCGATGCGTAAAACCGCGAGCGTGTTCGGACTGGTGTCTCTGGTAGTCGTACTTTCCAGCCTGGGGCTGCGCTCGCAGGCACAGCCCGGGCAGGCACTGGACGAAGGTGGCGCGCCGGTCTTCAAGGTCGATCCGTTCTGGCCGAAGTGGCTGCCGAATAAATGGAGCATGCAGCAGGTCACGGGCATCGGCATCGACCCGAGCAACGATCACGTCTGGTTCCTGAATCGCGCAGCGGCGGCGAACCCGGACGAAACCGGCGGCGCCAACGGTCGTCTCGACTGCTGCATCCAGGGTCCCGAGCTGATTGAGCTCGACCAGGAAGGCAATGTCGTCCGCGCGTGGGGCGAGAAGGGCAAGACCGAGAAGTGGCCCACGGCGCTGCAGACGGTCATCGTCGATTCAAAGGGCTTCGTCTGGGTCGCAGGCACCGCGGCGCAGGACAGCATCGGGAAGTACACGAAGGACGGCAAGCTGGTGTGGGACTTCGGCCATCGCCCGCCGGCGGATGCCAAGGACTTCAAAGAGAACAATCAGATGACCGACGCCTTCGTCAGCAAGGGGCGCTTCCAGCTCGACGAGACGGCGAATGAGATTTACATCATTAACCAGCGTCGAGTGCTCGTCTACGACATGACGACCGGCGCATTCAAACGTGGGTGGGGCGGTCATGGGATGCCGCTCAGCGAAATCACCAACGAGCCTCTCCCGAAGTACAAGTGGACGGGCGGCCCGCCGACCGAGGAGAAGAACCTCGTCCCCGATCTGCACTTCGTCGAAATCACGAAGGATCGCAAGGTGTACGTCGGCGAGCGGGGGCAGAACCGTATCGAGGTCTTTACGACCGACGGCAAGTTCCTGCAGGAGTTCTACGTATCGCCGAACACGCCGTCGCAGCGCGCCGAGGACTGCGGTGGTCTTTACAGCAAGGATTTCCCGCCGTGTGGGACCACGTACAAACTGGCGATCTCGCGCGACGCGCAGCAGAAATATCTCTACGTGGCTGATGGCACTAACGACAAGGTGTGGATCCTCGATCGCGCCACCGGCAAGACCATCGGCAGCTTCGGCAGAAATGGCACGTATGCCGGGCAGTTCCACTGGATCAACGCCATCGTGATCGACTCGAAGGGCAACATTTACACGGGCGAAGTGGAGGAGAACAAGCGCATCCAGAAGTTCGTGCCCGTTCTCGCGAACGCTCGCCGCTGATTTCTAGGTTCATTGGGTTCATTGGGTTCAGACGGTTCATTGGGTTCGCGCCGAACCAGAACCATTTGAACCCTATGAACCCGATGAACCCAATGAACCCTGTTTCCGTACGCGAACTGAATGAGGCGGACCTCCCCGCCGCCGTTGGCATCGTCGCGCGCGGCATGCGCGACAACCCGCTCCACATTGCAGCGTTGGGCAACGACGTCAATCAGCGTGTGAAGCGGATCACCGGAATGTTCAGCGTAGCGTTGCCCCTCGTTTTGTCCAAAGGCATCCTGCTCGGTGCGTTCGAAGAGGGAACGTTAGTCGGCATCGCAGGAATGCTCCCGCCAGGTCAATGCCAGCCGACGGTGGTCGAGAAACTCACATTGGCGCCGCGCATTATTCCGGGTGTCGGGTTCGATGCCGCAGCGAAGGTCCGGAGCTGGCTCGAGCAGTGGGCCAGGTACGACCTGCAACAGCCGCACTGGCATCTTGGACCCGTCTCCGTGGATGCGCACCTGCAGGGGACCGGGATTGGAACACGGTTGATGAACGAGTACTGCGCGCGCGTCGACGCCACGCATGTGAACGGCTACCTCGAGACCGATAAGCCTTCAAACGTGACGTTCTACGAGAAGTTCGGCTTCAAGACCATCGCTTCCGTCGCGGTGCTCGAGACGCCAAACTGGTTTATGAAGAGATCGGCTCGGTAAGAAATCCCAAATCCCAAATCCAAAACGTCGCGGTCACGAGTCACACAGTCACGAGCCACAGAGACTCAGAGACACAGAGAATCAAGTTCCTTTGAAGCAGGCCTGTGTGGTTGTTACGGCCGTTGGTTGAAGTTTGCGGTTTAGGATTTATCTCGTAAGAGGCGCCAGGCGTGGAGCGACCGGCGAGGCATCGCTGCTCACCGTTTCCGGCGTCAGCGACAGTTCGACGGTCTCACCCAGCTTCACTTCTACGACCTGACGTTTCTGCGCACCAGCGGAATCCCTGACGACGAACTCGCGCGTGCCGATTGGGACATGAAGCGCCTCCAGCGGAGCGATGCCGATGCGCTCGCCCTCAATGAAGACTTCCGCGCCCGGAGTTGTCGTGATGTGAACTTCGGCCGACGGCAGAGCAACCGTGTACGGAAGTACATGACCAGCAGGAATCGTCAGACTCGCAATTGCGCGGTAGTGGAACCGTTCGCTGACGAATTCGATCTGATGCGTACCGCTGGCGAGGAGCAGCTGACCGTCTTCGGTGGTGCCGATACGCTTGCCGTTGGCGTAGACCTCCATCGGGATCCGTGAGAACGCCGTCAGAAATCCCGGGCCGGTGATCGCGGCTGGCTTGTCGTCAGGACGCTGAGCGGTGGGAACGACGGTCGGCGCCGGGACCGGGGCCGGGGCTGGAGCCCTCACGATGTCGACTTGCGGCAGCACGCGTTCAGCAACCGTGAGGGCGCTGCGCGTCACGTCGGGCGCCGCCGCAATCGCCTGTTTCGCAGCCGCCTTCGCGGCGATCTGCGCCGTGTCGACCAGAGCTGTCGAACTCCTCGCCGCGGTCGAGACGGCGCTGGGCAACAACAGCAAGCCAAGGCCGATCAACAGCGCGATGAGAGCGACCATCGCCGCGACGCGCCAGCGAACGTCAGGCGACGAGCGCGGCGGCGTCGGCGCGGCCGTTTCAGGATCTGCCGATCGTAAGCTCGCCTCATGACGAAGACGCTCGAGCTCGGTCGCGAGCCGTTGGTCGGCCTCGCGCCGTACGCGCTCGACTTCATTTTTCACGCGGCGGATGATTTCGGCCTCGACGTGTGATGGGTCCGGTGTCGGTGCGGTCGGTGCGTGCGCTTCAGCCGACTCGGTCGGGAAGTCGTTCCAGCCAGCCAGCTCCGACTGATCGTGAGCCGCGGCGATCAGGGTCGCCATCGCGCTGACGCGATCCTTCTCTGCTGCCGCCAGACACATTCGGATGTCGTACGCCGCCTTTTCCTGGGCGCCAGGTTCGCTCAATTTCGCGATTTGAAGTGTGCGCACTCCGGCGCCCCCTGCAAGCGAGGCGAGGTGAGCCGCCGCCTGGTCGCGCTCCGCCTGGGGAACGTTGCGGCCGAACACGAGGACATCGGGCAGGCGCTGGTTCATCGCGACAATCGCGGCCTGCATGGTCGGGACGATGGTCAGGTTGGCGCCGAGTTTTCGGCGGACGACGGCTGTGAGCGGAGCGGCCTGAGACGCGTCGGGCTCGAGCGCGAGGACGAGATTCATATGGAGGAGGTCTGCTTCTGCCGTTTCAATTGACATGCCGCGTAAGTCGGCCGGAAACGGCAGGCTGGGGGTGAGGGGCGGTTACGGTTCCTGAATTCCCGTTACAGAAACGAAACTCTCAGGGGACGAGACAACCGCCACGAACGAAGGACGGTAATAAATTGTCTACTCGTCGATCAGATCTCCTTTCTCCCTACGCGTGATCTCGTGATGAATCGGGCTCACAGTAGCGAGGAACGGGTAGAAATCCGACGAGGGAGAGCGGGAGTACCTCTTAGTGAGTTGACGTCGAACGCTGCAGCAACTCTCGCGTGCGCGCCATGATTGCGGCCAAGTCTCCGGTGAAGCCGCCGCCCTGCGCGAGATCGGCTTTGCCGCCACCGCGGCCGCCGAAACGGGCAATCAGTTCGTTGACGACAGCTGTTGCGTCGACGGACATTCCAGGTGAGCGCGCAATGACGACGGGATGTGAGGAGGCGGTGGAGAACAGCGCGACCACGGCGTTTGCCTGTGCCGCAATATGCGTCGCGATGCCTTTGAGGCCGCTCGCATCCCACCCATCGAGTGCCTCCACGACGACCAGCGCCGCCCCGCTGCCGACCTCAGAGGCGCCAATGAGACGCGCGGCTTCGTGAGACGCCAGCGCCTCCTGCAACCTTCGCAGCATCCGACGAAGATCTTTTGCCTCCGCCTGCGTCCGCTCGATGGCGGCGGGCAACTCGCGTGGGAGCACCGAGAGCAGGCGCACGCTACCGGCAACGGCGTCGCGCAGCAACTGGAAGGCCTGAATCGCCCGGGATCCGCAAGCGAACGTGACGCGTGTGCCACCCTTGAACTTCTCGGCGGCTGTAACGATGAGCGATCCGATGGCTCCTGTGCTGGACACGTGGGTCCCGCCACACGCCGACAAATCGAAATCCTTTACTTCGATCAGTCTTAGCGTCCCTTCGCGAGCCGGTTCCTTGCGCAGCGGCAGCGCCGCCGCATGCTCGGACGTCACGAAGCGAATTGTGACCTCCCTGTTTTCCGAGACGACGCGATTGGCTTCTCCCTCCGCGCGCGCAATCTGTTCCCATGACGCCTCCTGGTGGAGATCGATTGTCGAGGCGTCTGAGCCCATATGAAAGCTGACCGTGCGGTTCTCGAAGAGCCGATCGAAGGCCGCGGACAGAATGTGCTGCCCGGTGTGCTGCTGCATGTGATCGAAGCGGCGCGCCCAGTCGAGTTCGGCGCGAATGATTGTGCCCTCGGTGACAGGCGCCGAAAGAATGTGCACGACGTCATCGTCGACATCGATTGTCTCGATGACGTCAATCGCGAACCCAAAAAATCCGCGCCGCTCCTCACCCGCATCACCCGCCCTACGCACTTCACCCGTCCTGCCCACCTCAAAGAGCTTGCCCGTATCGAAGGGCTGGCCACCTGATGTCGGGTAGAAGGCGCTTCTATCGAGCCGGACGGCTGGTCGGCCGTCGTGCACGAACGCTTTCGTGACCGAGGCCTCGAAACGGCGGCAGTACGGATCGATGTAATAGATGCGCGAGGTCACGCCGCTTCCGCGGACGCTGCAGGGAGTTCGAAGTAGAAGATGGCGCCACCGGCAGACGCGCTACGGTAGCCGATCCGGCCGCCCAGCGAGTCGATGATGCCGTAACTGATCGAAAGGCCCAGGCCGGTACCCTGGCCGACGGGTTTCGTCGTGAAGAACGGCTGAAACAGCTTCGCTTCGTTGTCGGGCGGAATACCAGGCCCGGTGTCCTCGACTTCAAGCAGGACGCACCCTTCAATATCGCACGCGCGGATCGTGATACGGCCCGGGAGCCGGCCGGAGGCAAGAATGGCCTGCTCCGCGTTGACGACAAAATTCAAGAGCACCTGCTGGAGCTCGGTGATCACGGCAGACACGTAGAGCGTCGAACGATCCTCGACACGCAGCTCAATCTGCTCGGATTCGAGGCGCCGCTGCCGCAGCTCCGCGACCGAGCTGATCACGTCGACCAGACGAACCGGCGCCGCCTCGCCCGGCTGCTGCCGCGCGAACATGGCCAGGTTGCGGATGATGTTGCACGCGCGGGCACTCTCCTTCTGAATCAGCCGCAAGTCGCCTTTGACCGACTCGGGCACATCGGCCTGCATCTGCAGCAGTTCGGCAAAGCCGAGAATCGCCTGAAGCGGATTGTTGATTTCGTGCGCGACGCCGGACACGAGCTGGCCGACCGCGGCAAGACGCTCCTGCCGGATCACCTGCCGTTGCAGCGACTGCAGCTCCTCACGCATGTGCCGCTCCTCGGCCATCTGCCCGTCGAGCGCGCTGCGCGTGTCGTTGAACCGCCGCAGCATGAGGTCGAATGCATCCTGCAGCTCCGCGAATTCGCGCGTCGGCATTGGGCGCCGCTCCACCGGGGTGAAGTCGCCGGCGCCGATCCGTTGCGCCGCGGTCTCGAGGTGCGTGAGCGAGTTGGCGAGTCGCCGCGACAGGCCGAATGCCACGATCAGCCAGCCGGCGAGGCCGAACGCCAGGATGGCGAAGCTGCGCGCCCACAGTGACGCCGCGCGATTACGCGCAAGCGATATCGGCATTCCAACACTGACCACCCACGGAGCGTTGTCGATACTCGCTTCGCTGTAAATTCGACGGATCCCGTCGATTCCAGTTCGCTCCGTCGGCTCCCGATCGTAATTGACTGGACGCAGGTCGCTCGGCAGCCACTGGCCGGTGTATCGATCCGCCTGCAGACTCCGTGCGAGCAGCCGGCCGTCCTGATCGACGACGTTCACCACCGAACCGTCCGGAACGGGGATGGCGCCCACGGAATCCTGCAGCGTCTTCAGGTCGATGAAGAAACCGAGGGCGGCAACGATCTGTTGCGTGTCATCGCGCACCGGGTATCCGAGAACGATGTAATGAACACCGGATGGACCGACATAGAGCGGCGACACCACCCGCTTGCCGGAATGGAACACCCTGCCCCACCATTCGGTCGCGCCAACTTTCATTTCGTCGCCGTCGGTGGACGACATCGCGTGTGCGACGACCTCTCCCGACGGACGAACAAGGTCGATGGACGCAATGGTGGAATGACCCCCGATAATTCTGCGGATGAGAATTTCCGCGAGCGGAGGATTCAGCGTCCGAATCTCAGGGTTCGAAACGAGATTCGCGGCAGTGCCGTCGAGGTAGGTCAGATCGCGGTTGATGTACGCCGCCGTTGTATAGGCGACGAGGCGGGTCTGGTCGCCGAGCTCCATCGCGCGCTCACGGAAGGTGCCCATGCCGGACCAGATGGCCGCGGCGACCACCGGTACCAGAAGCAGCCCGATTGCAATGGCCAGCTGGCGCTGCAGGGAGAGGGACCAGAACGACCGCATTCGCCCGTACCCTTATCGGCCGACCAGCGGATCCGCCACACCCGCCTCCGCGAAGCCCGCCGCCCGCAACTGGCAACTGTCACAATGGCCGCACGGACGACCATCGGGACCAGGGTCGTAACAGCTGTGTGTCAGGCTGTAATCGAGTCTGAGCGCCTGACCTTTCCGGATAATGTCGGCTTTCGACAGCATCTGCAGCGGCGCGTGAATGCGGAACGAACCGCCGTGGACCCCTGTGGCGGTCGCCAACGAAGCGAGCCGCTCGAACGCCTCGATGTACTCGGGCCGGCAGTCCGGGTACCCGGAGTAATCGAGGGCGTTGACGCCGATGAAGATGTCGCTGGCGCCCAGCACTTCCGCCCAGCCGAGCGCAAGCGAGAGAAACACCGTGTTCCTCGCTGGGACGTAAGTGGCGGGAATATCCGTACTCGAAATCGCGCGATCTTTCGGCACGGGGATGTCGGCGGTCAGAGCGGAGCCGCCGAACGCGGAGAGATCCACATCGAGCTCGATGTGACGCTCGACACCGAGAGCGGCCGCAACGTTCCGCGCAGCCTCAATCTCGCGCACGTGACGCTGTCCGTAGCGCACTGTCAACGCGAAGAGCTGAAAGCCTTCAACCTGTGCAAGTGCAGCCGCCGTATACGAGTCGAGACCGCCGCTCAACAGCACCACGGCGGGCCTGTGTGATTTGTGATTGGTGATGCGTGATTGTGCGGTCATCGCGCGACAAATCACAAATCGCTGGTCACAATCGCGACGCCTACACTCCCCGTGTTGCTGGATCCCAGATGTACTTGTGAAGCTGCAATTGGACGCGAACGGGAAGATCGTCGGCGAGCACCCATTCAGACAGGGTGCGGGCATCCATCACGCCGTGAACAGGCGAAAAATGTACGGCAGCAGCCCGACCGGCGAGCTCGTGGCGCGCGACGATCTCGCGCGCGTACTCGTAATCGGTACGATCCTTGATGACGAATTTCACCTCGTCGTGCGGTTGCAGCCGCGCGAGGTTCGACCAGTCGTTCTTCTCCGACTCGCCGCTGCCAGGGCACTTTACGTCCAGAATGGTCACGACGCCTGTCGGTACGCGGGCGGTGCTGCGGTGGCCGCCTGTCTCGAGGAGGACAGTCCGTCCACGCGCAAGGAGGCTTTCCAGCAACGGGTACACCTCCGCCTGCAGCAGCGGTTCGCCTCCGGTCACCTCGACGAGAGGACACCTGTACGCGTCGACCTCCTCGAGAACGCTGTCCAGCGAGCGCTTGGTCCCCTCGTGAAAGGCGTAGGGCGTGTCGCACCATGAGCAGCGCAGATCGCACGCTGTCAGCCGCACGAACACACACGGCCGCCCCGCGTAACTCGACTCGCCTTGGACGGAGTAGAAGATCTCGTTGATGGTGAGCATTCGCAGCTATCAGGTATCACGTATCAGGGGTGGTTAGGTATCAGGCCTGAAACCTGGACCACGCCTGAAACCTGATACCTGATTGTAAGATCCCCCCATGGGCGAAGTCCGCGTCGGCACGTCGGGCTGGAGCTACCCCTCGGGCAAGGGGACGTGGAACGGTCTCTTCTATCCGAAGACGCGATCGAAGCGGCAGCGGACGGACCGCTTCGACGAACTCGCGTTCTATGCCGAACATTTCGATACGGTCGAGGTCAACAGCACGTTTTACGGACAGCCCCGTGCCGACGTAACCCGCGGGTGGGCTGCTCGCACGCCGTCTGGATTCGACTTCTCGCTCAAGCTCTATCAGAAGTTCACCCACCCGAAGATGTTCAAGGAGGCAGCGCTGAAAAGCGCGCCGGGCTCGGAAGGTGAACTGCTCGATCTCCTCGCGCAGGTGACCCGGTCCGACATCGACGACTTTCGCGCCGGCATCGATCCGCTTGCCGCCGCAGGGAAGGTCGGTGCGTTGTTGGCGCAGTTTCCGCCCAGTTTCAAGGCTTCACCGCCCTCGCGTGATTACCTCGCGCAGCTGCTCCGTGCGTTTGCCGAGTATCCGGTCGCGGTGGAGCTTCGGCACCGGAGCTGGAGCGATGCGATCGCTGAAACGCTCTCGCTCCTCAATTCATTCGGTGCAGCGTGGGTGCAGATCGACGAGCCGAAGTTCCGTTTCTCGATTCGGCAGAACTATCTTCCCAATGTGAAGAGCTTCTATTACATGCGGCTGCATGGTCGGAATGCCGCGCAGTGGTGGAAGCACGATACCAGCGAGGACCGGTACAACTATCTCTACTCGGCGATGGAACTGCGTGAGTTTTCCGAAACCGCGAGCGCCGCAAAGGAGCTGGTGAAGAAATCCTACCTGTACGCCAACAACCATTTCTCGTCGAAGTCGGTCGTCAATGCGGTCATGTTGAAAGCGCAGCTGGGACAACCGATCGAGGGTGAGTATCCAGAGTCTCTCGTCGAGACGTATCCGGAGATTGGTGAGGTTCTGCCGGGCCGGCTACAGCCGACCCCTATCAAGGATGGCTCTACGACGCGGGTTCCGGTCGTAAAGTGACTCTGACGATTCGATCTGTAACGGCCAGCTTGCGAACGACGTCCATCCCCGAGATGACCTGGCCGAACACCGTGTACTGACCATTCCACTTCGGTTGCGCAGACAGCGAGATGAACATCTGGCTGTCGGCTTCGCGCGCATCCCCGGGATGCGCCATCGATACGGAGCCCACTTTGTGCTGCCGCTTGTTGTTGAATTCCGCAACACCGATTGAGCGACCACTGCCCGCGTCGAAGCCACGGCCCCACCACGCTTGCTTCGTCATATCGCGCGTCTGCGGATCGCCAAACTGCACGAGCTGATTCGGGACGATACGAAGGATGCGCTGTCCGTTATAGAAGTTGCGCTTGATGAGCGCGATGATGTGATCGACCGTCTTCGGCGCCTCGTTCGGGTACGTTTCGACCTCGAACGTCCCCTTCATCGTCTCGACGACAAAGACTGGTCCCGCCCCTGGAGACTTCGGCGCGTTCGTGGCGGATGACGGGGCGGGTCTGGCCGGCGGCTTCGCGGCCTGCGCGGATAGGTTCACAACCGCTGCCGCTACGACGACGATGGTCAGAATGCCACGTTTCATGTTGCGCTCCTTTGGCGAACCCCAATTTTTGGGCAAACGTCGGCGATGACGCAATCCCCGCACCGCGGGCCGATTGGTCGGCAGATGTTCTGCCCCCACGTGACGAGGTACAGATTGATGTATGGCCACCAGCGGGAATCGGTGGCCTTGTAGAGCGCCTGCTCCGTTTCGTCGGGCGCTTTCGTCTTCACCCACCCAAGCCGGTTCGAGATCCGGTGGACGTGGGTGTCGACACAGATGTTGCGCAGACTCTTAAAGCCGACAATCATCACCAGGTTCGCCGTCTTCCGCCCCACTCCAGGCAGCATCACCAGTTCCTTCAGGGTGGAGGGCACGCGGCCGCCGAAGCGGTCGAGCAGCATCTTGCAGCACGCTTTTACGTGGCGCGCTTTGTTCCGGTAGAAGCTGACCGGGTAGATCAGCCGCTCAATCTCCTTGACCGGCAGCGCCCCCATCGTTCGCGGCGTTCTGGCTCGCCGGAAGAGCCGGGTCGACGCCGCGTGGGTGGTGGCATCCTGGGTTCGTGCCGAAAGAATGGTCGCGATCAGAATCTGGAATGGCTCTTCGGCTTCTTCCTCGGAGATCTTCTCGACCGCCGGCAGTTCAAGACCGGCAATGGCCTGAGCCAGCGAGCGCATCACGGTTTCGATGACGGTAGGAGCAGGTTTGAGGGAGCGCGGCACGATTACTTCAAGCTACATTAAGAACGTGAGACGACCAATCACGGCCGGCGTGCTCTTTGTGGCAATCCTGTCGGGGGCCTGCGGTAAGCCGCTGCATGTCGCAACGTTGCAGCTTGGGAACCGCCTGAATGGCGATAACACGATCGGCAACCACACCACGCGATTCAAGCCTGACGACAGAATCTTTGCAGCGGTACTAACCGACGACACTGGATCCTCTCGGATTGCGGCACGGTGGACGTATAACGGCCAGATGGTGAGCGAGGAAGAGCACCGGGTGTCGTTCAAAGGGGCCGGCGCGACGGCGTTTGAATTCAAGAGTGCGAGCGCCTTTCCCGTGGGCGACTACAAGGTCGAGATTCTCGTAGACGGCCAGTCCGTGGCGTCACGCGATTTCCGGGTGGAATAGTCGCGCCGGCTCGGCCGGTCCTTTCCATTGCAGTTCATCGACCGAATCGAACAGCGTCATGTCTGAACGCAGGGTGGCGAGCCTGCGGAAGAGGAACGCGTGGTCTCGCTGGTGGTCCAGCGTATATGCGAGCGCTGCCGGCTTGGCCACATTGACGCCCGTCCACTCGCGCGAATCGCGCGGAATCGACTCGAGGTGACCGAATCTGGCGAGCACCGCGGCCGCCGAGCGCGCGCCCCATCCTGATAAGCCGGGATAGCCGTCGGCTGCGTCGCCGACGAGGGCGAGGTAATCGGGAATCGAGACGGGCGGGACGCCAAACTTCTCGACGATTCCAGCCTCGTCGCGAATGATGCGGCGCCGCCGATCCATCTGGACGATCCGCGTTCCGCGTACGCACTGCGCGAGGTCTTTGTCCGGCGTGCAGATGACGACCCGCTCAACGCGGGGATCGCGAGCAGCGGCCGTTGCGGCGGCCGCCAACGCATCATCGGCTTCCAGTTCCACCATCGGCCAGGTCGCGATACCGGCTGCCGCGAGCGCGTCCTCGAGGAGAGGAAATTGAGCCAGCAAGTCCGGTTCGATACCGTCGGCGGTCTTGTAGCCCGGCCAGAGGTCGTTGCGAAACGATTCGATGACGTGATCGGTTGCGACGCCGACGTACTGCGCGCCACCGTTGATCATGCCGAGCACTGACGTCACCACGCCGCGGACAGCCGCGACTTCCCGTCCGTCCGCATCGCGGAGGGACGGCATCGCGTAATAGTGACGGAACAGCTCGTAGGTGCCGTCGATGAGGTAAATCTCCAGCGCGAACTCCGGGATCACAGTATCCTGCGAACTCGATGCCTGCGAAACGTACTTCCGGATTTGCCATCGAGCCGCCGATTGAGCCGATGCTCGCGAAGCTCTCCGAGGAGCTCCCGCCGGAAGGGTCGTTCTTGTATGAGCCGAAGTGGGATGGATTTCGTGCGATCGTGTTTCGAGGAGACGCTGACGTCTACATCCAGAGCCGCG
>Ga0207674_10007098_pt1 | contig 13088 bp, 8 predicted proteins | sample KBSCornC72_FD_184303 | JGI IMG/M metagenome (GOLD analysis project Ga0207674, IMG submission 184303) | Corn rhizosphere microbial communities from Kellogg Biological Station, Michigan, USA - KBS Corn C7-2 (SPAdes) (version 2) | ecosystem: Host-associated > Plants > Roots > Rhizosphere > Soil ... | reverse complement strand
GACCCCCCGCCGGAGGACCCACCGCTAAAACCAGAACCGCCCGAGCTTCGTGGTGAAGAGCTCATTGTATGGGCGGCGCGACTCGACATATCGGCCAGCCTGGTTGAGAAGTTGTCCAGACTGAATGATGTCGAGTTGCTGCCGACGTACCAGCGGGGCGGCTCGCGGTAGATGTCCTGGAACGCCTTGGCCCAGCGGCGCTCCACTCTGAATGCCATCGCAAAGGGAAGGAAACGCTCGAACATCTCGGGCGTCTTCACCACCCGCTGGAGCCGGTCTCCTTCGACCCTTCGCAGAAACTCCTCAAACCCCAAGACCCGTTCGAGGGCCCGGGCACCGGCCACGGTTCGGGCCGGCATGTAGTTTCCGAAGACTGCCACGATGAGCCCGCTGCTTATCGCCGCCAGGGCTACCGGAAAAGGCTCCAGGTTGAACCGCCCAACGCCCACGGATATTCCCAGAGCCATGATAGTGGCGCCCAGCACGATCGCCAGCACAATCCAGATCGTACGCACCCGGTCGGGCCGGGAGCGGTACAGTCCCTTTTCCACCAGTCTGGAGAAGATGCCGTCTTTGATATCAGGGAGGTGACGATAGAAATCGTTCTCCAGATCCGACAGCTCCACGGTGCGTCCGTCCTCGAAGATTCCCTCCAGGACCTCATGCTCGTGCTGAGCGAGTAGCGGGGCTCCTGCCGGGGGATCGAGTCGCTCGAAGACGTATTCGTGGCCCTTCATGAGACCCAAGAGCTTGGGCTTTTCCTGCTCCACGATGCGGAGGTAGCCCCGGACGGCAAGGTCGACCATGGTGGCCGTGATGTCACGCATGTCCGCCTGATAGTCGACCAGGGTTCCCGCCTCGGCGGGACTCAGACCATCGGGCGGCTCGTACTGAACCACGATCGGGAGCCGGCGGGGATCCTTCCCGACCCGGATCCAGAGCGTCAGCATGCCGAGGAATACCACGATGGGAATGCCCAGGGGCCAGTTGCTGGAGAGAAAGCCCACCGCCACATCGGTCTTCGTTGGCTCCAGTACGGCTCCCTTGTCCCACCCAACCACCGCGGTGAGCCCCTCGTGAAAGCCGAGCGGCTTGGGCATCGTCACGTGAATGCTGCGGCCCTGGATGTCCACTCTGGCATCGCGCTCGGTTGAGCCGTACGCCCCGTTGAACGAGATCGCCCGTACCCCGGTTGCCGTGGAGGGGAGATCGATCCGCGCCGTCGCGAGCCCCACCGGGACGTCCCACTCGTCGCCGGTCACGTTCCAGTAGAGCTCGTCGTGATCGGGGAAGAACCGCAACCCGTTGAGCGCCCGATAGTGCAGCACGATCGTCCTGGACGCGTTCTCCGCTCCGGGCACCCAAATCTTGTACTTCAGGTAGTGCCGCTCCCGCGAGCTTTCGACCTTCAGGGCCTGGCCCGACTGGTCGGTCGCGCCCTGGAGCTCGAGCCGCAGAGTCCAGTTGAATCCCTGGGGCGTGTGATACTCCACGGGAATCGTGCGGTAGATCCCATTCCACGACCCGGTGAATTCCGCGGTGATGGTTTCCGAGACGTCGATGCTGGCGTCGCGGTTGACCGCGATGATCGCGTCGAAACGAGTGATGCTTAGCGAACGGGATGACTGGGCGAACAGGACGGACGAGGCGGACAGGGCGGACAGGACGAACAGGACGAACAGGACGAGGGAGCCGATCCGACGAATTGGGCACCTCATGCCCGGCCCCCGAGATCTACCGATGGGGTCGCCTTCTCCGAGTCGTCGCTCAGGCCGAAGAACTCTCGGGGCCGAAACCCAAGCGCGCCGGCGAGGAGATTCTTGGGAAACTGAGCGAGGCCGGTGTTGTAGTCGCGGACCACCGCGTTGTAGTACCGCCGCGCGTTCTGAATGTGATCTTCGATCTCGCTCAGGCTCTTTTGCAGGGAGAGATAGCTCTCGCCGGCCTTGAGATCAGGATACGCCTCGGCAAGTGCGAACAGCTGGCGCACCGACCCGGCCAGCGTCTGCTCCGCGTCCCCCGCTGCCTTGGGACCCTGCGCCTGCATCGCCCGGTTGCGCGCATCCACCACCGCCTCGAGAGTCCCTTTCTCATACCCGGCGTGACCCTTCACCACCGAGACCAGCGTAGGTACGAGATCATGCCGCCGCTTGAGCTGCACATCGATGTCGGCCCAGGCGTTGTTGGCCAGGAGTCGAAGACGGGTGAGGCTGTTGTAGGTGAGGATACCGAAGACAACGAAGACCAGCACGACGAACAGGGCCAAACCCATGGGTTTCTCCCGGTGCGGGGGCGGGAATTCAAGTTAACCACTCAGAGCTTCGAGAGGGGAGAAAGCGCAGCGAGGGATCCAGTGTTCTTGCCTTGGCGTCTACGCAGGGACGGTAGATCCCTCGCTGCGCTCGGGATGAGGTGTTACCCTCGCTTCCGCGTCATCCTGTCCTTCGTCGGGCTTGTCACCCTTCGGCCGACACGACACCTTGGGGCCAAGTTCCCAACCCAGGAAGGTCGCCCATGAAACCGTCTCGCCTCGGCCTGCCACTCGGCACCGCCGCTCTCCTTATCCTCGGCTCGATCGCCACGACTCTCGCGTGCCAGCAAACCACCGGACGGAGCCCGGATGCGGTGATGCTTAAGCGCATCGCCGAGGCGGTAGATGGCGACCGGAGCGGTGGCATGGTGTATGTGGTCGCCGGGTACGATCCGGTCAACCCGATCGTCGGGGTGTTTCACGACCCCAAGTCCGCGGCAGCCGCGGCGTACAAGGCAGGCAATGACGCAGCGGTGTTCGGTCCCTATCAGGCGGCGCGGGATTCGACCATCGCTGAAACCATGACCTGCGTCCATCTCAAGACCTCGGTGATGAACCTTCGCTGCGTCCCACCGGGCAGGACAACCCAATTCAGCGATATCGCCAGCCTGACGCTCATGATCACTCGCACCGACGGCGGGCGAGACAGCGTCCCCCTGCCCCAAGGCGCGGATGCCATTTTCCTCGGCGCCCCGGCAGTGGACAAGTTCGTCGTACCCTACTACGTGAGGCTGGTGGGGCTCACGGCGACAACCGACATGCGTAACGGATTCGGCAAGCCCTAAGGCGTGAGGTCTGGCCCCAGGTCCTTGAACCACGGAGAGCGTACAATCTGACCCCGTGAATCGGGGTCACTCCTGAGTTCCTCCCGCAACAGCGTGAGCGCTTCCTCCCGCTGACCCAGCAGCAGGTGGACGTACGCCTCTTCGGTTCGCACCTCGGTTCCCGGATGGGCCGCCGAATCGGCGTGAACCCTTGCGACGATAGCGCGGGCACTGTCTTTCATACCGGCCCGGGCCGCGGTCATCGCCGCCATCATCCGGAAATAGCTCCACTGGCTGCTGAACATGCCAATCGAGTCGCGCTGTTCGATGCGCTCGATCTCCTGCCACGCCTTGCCCACATCGCGGCGATTCTTTCCGGTCCAGCCGAGGAGAATGAGGCGGCAGGTCTGAAACCTGGGATCGCCGGCGTATCGGCTGATGCCCATCTCACACCAGCGCGCCGCGTCGTCGAACTTCTGCAGGTTGAGCGAGGCGAAGAAGAGGAGGCTCACCACCGCGCGGACTTCGACCAGATAGGCGTCACGGTTGAGCGCCGTCTCCAGCGCCTGTACCGACTCGGTGAAGCGCCCATCGGTGTAGAGCAGCTCGCCCAGGGCGTACCAGCTGCGGGCATCATCCGGTCGAGCATCGAGTGCCGCGCGAAGATCGGCTTCGGCCTGACGCTTGAGCGTGTCGGTGCCCGTCATGTTCGGGGAAGTAGCCAGCCATTCCCGCGCGTACCCGCGCAGGGCCAGCGCCTGTGGGCCTCCGTTGGACCGAGCCAGCGCTTGCTCGGCGATAGCAAGCGCCCGCTGCATCATCGGGCTGTAGGGCATCGTGTCCTGAGTGAACAGCGCCAGACGTAACGCCACCCATCCGCGGCCGATCGTCGGCGTCACCCATTTGCGATCGAGCTTCTCGGCCACGGTGTAAAGCGAATCGGCCCGGTGCCAGAGATCCGTCGCGTCGGCCTCGTTGCCTGCCAGCGACGCATCTACCCCATCACGAACCAGATCGTCCGCCCGGGTCACCCGCTCCCAAGCCTCCAGCGACTGGGTTTCCTCCCGTTCCTTCCGCAGTTTGACCTCCTGCCCCAGACGCTCCCGGAGAAACGTGGCGACCTGCCCCACGACCGCCTGGCGCAACGCCAACGCCGCGTCGGGCCGAACCTCGAAAGACTGAGTGCGCAGTTGGTCGCCGTTGGACGGATCAACGAGACGCACGGTGACCCGGACGACATCGGGGGAGGCGCTGAGACTCCCACCTACTACGGTCCCGACACCCAATACCTTCGCTATGCTGTCTACCGGCGCCGGATGATCGCGATAGAGCCGCACTCCGTTCGGCGAAATGACCTGCAGCCCGTGGACCTGACTCAGTTCATCAATCACGTCCTCCGTGAGGCCCTGGGCGATCAACCCGACCTCAGGGTCGGAGGAGAGGTTGTCGAAGTAGAGGACGGCGATGCGTTCAAGGGCCGGCGGTAAGGCGGTAGGGCGGGAAGGCGGTATGAGCCCTCGGGCGACGAAGGCGGCAATGGCGACCAAGGCGACGACGCCGATCCCTTTACCGATCCGCCGAGCCGCCGAGCCGCCGAGCCGCGATGGCTCCTCGCCTTTCGCGTCGGCCGCCAACGCATCCACAAACTCCGTCGCCTTGCTGAAGCGTTCCGCCGGCACCTTGGCCAGCGCGCGCCGCATTGTCGCCTGTGCCGCGGGCGAGAGGCCTGGTCTCAGGATCGTCAGGTCAGGGACCGGAGCCTGAAGGTGCTTCGCCAGGATCGCGCGCGGTGTCTCACCCAGGTAGGGGACCTCGCCGGCGAGCATCTCGTAGACCACGCAACCGAGGGCGTAGATGTCGCTGCGACCATCAATCCGCTCGCTGGCCCCGGCCTGTTCCGGGCTCATGTAGGCCGGCGTCCCAACTGCGACTCCCTTCTCCGTCAGGCGATCGGTGCCCGAGGCTTCGAGCGCCATGGCGATGCCGAAGTCCGCCACAAGAGCATGCGATCCGCTGAGGAGGATGTTTTCCGGTTTGATGTCGCGATGGACGATGCCCTGGCTGTGGGCGAAGTCGAGCGCCTCGGCTACATCTCGGGCGACCGCGAGGGTGGACTTGAGTGAGAGCGCGCCTTCACGGTCGAGCAGGTCGCGCAGCGACTCCCCTTCCACATAGGGCATGACGTAGAACAGAGTGCCCTGAATATCCCCTGAGTCGATCAGGGGAATGACGAAGGGGTGACGCAGCTGGGCGGAGATTTCGACTTCGCGCAGGAAGCGGTGTCGCCGGTCGGGATCGGCAACACCCTGGCGAATCACTTTGATCGCGACGTCGCGGGAGTGCTGAAGATCGCGAGCGAGGTAGACGATCGCATTCCCACCGCGACCGATCTCGCGACCAAACTTGTAGCGACCCTCGAGTAGAGCGGTAACCCGCTTCAGCGGCTCGTCCGAATCCTCTTCTTCTTCTTCCTCCTCCACCGCACGAATAATCGGATCCGCGAACACCGCAGCAGAGTCCACCAGGAAGCGATCGTCCACCTCGGCCTTGGCGCACGATGCGATGAGGTCCGCGGCGGCGCTCTCCAGCGCCGAGTCCCCCGCGCAAGCCTTGTGGAGGAATGAAGCACGGGTTTCCGCCGGCAGTTCGAGGGCCTGATCGACCAGCTCCAGCAGGCGGCGCTCGAATTCAGGATTCATCAGTGGAGATGTCGCATCAGCCAGCCCCTCGCCCGTACCCAGTCGCGCGCCACGGTCCGGGGAGTCACCCCCAGCAGCTCCGCGGTTTCCTGTTCGGTCAGTCCCACGAAGAAGCGGTACTCCACCACCTGAGCCAGGCGTGGGTCAATCTCGACGAGCTGCGAGAGGGCTTCATCCACCGCCATCAGGAGATCCGCCCGCTGCGCGATCTCCTTTGCCGAGGGATGAGCGAAAATGGCGTCCGATCGCTCCAGCGAGGCGAGGGAAACCGGCTCCTGCCCAGGAGAACGCTTGATGGCGCGGTGACGCCGAGCGTAGTCGACCAGGATCCGACGCATGGCGCGAGCCGCGAGGGCAAAGAAGTGGGGCCGATTGTCGAACTGGGAATTCCGCTGATCGGCCAGCTTCAGATAGGTCTCATGCACCAGCGCGGTTGTGGAGAGAGTATGCCCCTTCACTTCGGCACGGAGCCGGCGATGGGCCAGACGGCGCAGCTCGGCGTAGACGGCTGGGAAGAGCGTGTCGAGTTCGAGATGGGTCGGACGGGACGAACGGTCGGATTTGGTCATGACGGGAGAACAGGTCGGACGGGGCGGACGCGGCGGGCAGGACGCACGGGGCGGGCGGGGCGGGCGGCCACGCACTGAGCCAAGCAGAAGGGGCCATTCGCGATAGCTGCCATCAAGCGCTCTGTCCGTCCTGTCCGCCTTGACCGCCTTGACCGTCCTGGTACGACCCATCCTGTCTGACTTCGTCGACCGCCAACGCGTCTTCTCATGTCGAAGAGTCTGAGCCTGGTGAGGAGCAACGTACCGATGCCTCTAAGCCTCGGCAAGCCAACGACATCGTGTTGCGATCCGCGCACCACGTCCGGCCATTTCCAGTCGCAGGAGGGTTGTATGAAGCGGTTGATCTCGGCAGTTGCGGGCCTCGCGTTAGTCACGGCGGCATGTCAGGACTTCAATACGCCCAGTGACCAGTCACCCGAAGCCCCGTCCATCGATGCGGCACCCGAGTTGGATTCGGCGCAGGTCCAAGCGACCGCATCCGCCCACATCTGGGCGGTCGTGGACCAGAACGGCAATCTGATTCATGGTAATCGCACCACCGGCGTCGTGAAGTTGGGGCCCGGGCAGTACGAAGTCAGCTTCAACCGCAATCTCACCAGCTGCGCCTACGTCGCGACTACCCGGAACGCCTACAGTCAGGCGATCCAGGCCTCGACCGCCGGAGGCCACCTGAGCGCCAACGGTGTCTATGTCGAGACCAAGAACCAGGGTGGCGGGCTGACCGATGGTCCGTTCGACCTGGTGGTCACCTGCGGCGGCACTGGAATCCGGTATGCGGTGGTGGGCTACTCCGCGGACCTGGTTCGCTCCACGAGTGGAACGACTCTGAGCTTCCTCGGCGCGGGCCGGTACAACATCCGCTTCGCCAACCCAGTGACGGGCTGCGCATTTATCGCGACTCTGGCTGATCCGGGCAGCGCGCTCGTCTATTCGCCGTCCGGCGTGTACACCGGCAGCGGTCCCGACGCGAACACCGTCTACATCGAAACCAAGAACCCGGGCGGCGGGCTGCAGGATGGCGTGCCGTTCCACCTGGAACTGATCTGCTCCTCGACCGCCAACGCTCGCTACGCGGTGGTCCGGGCGACCGGCGCCAAGCAGCGGTCGTCCTCGGGCATGACGACGATTCGGCCCTCGACGGGGAACTTCCAGATCAGCAGCAACAGCCTCGGCATCAGCGCCTGCGCCACCGTGGCGACCCGCGGCTCGGTTGACACGGCGGTACCGTTCAACCCGGCGACCGTCGAAATCGTGCCGGGCCCGACTAACTACTCGATCGATGTCCAGGTCCGTCAGCTGCTGTTCTTTGGTGGGGCCTTGAGGAACCTGGCCTTCCATGCGGCATCGGTGTGTTGAACTGCAGTCAGTAGTCTGTAGTCGGTAGTCGGGGGTCTGTAGTCTGTAGTCGGTAGTCAGTGGCCCGCAACGAAAGAAGCGGAGAGCAGGGAACGGCGCAGAAGTGAGGACAACACCTCATCCCCGAGCGCAGCGAGGGATCTAGTGTCCTAGCCGAGACGTCATGGCAAGGATATTAGGTCCCTCGTCGCTTCGCCCCTCGCGATGTTCGGGGCAAGCTTCTCCCGTCTCCATCTCCCGATTTGCTGTCGCCTCCACGCACCCCTATCCTTCCCGCTCTCGCGAACCCGCTCAAAAGGATTGTCGCTTGCCGTTCACTCCGCTCAAGCTCCACCCGAGTCTCCTGAAGGGTATCAAGGAGCTGGGATTCATTCGTCCGACCCAAATCCAGACCGATGCCATTCCCCCTGCCCTGGCTGGGCGCGACGTGCTCGCCTGTGCAACCACCGGGAGCGGGAAGACGGCTGCGTTTCTGTTACCCATCCTGCACCGACTGATCGAACGGCCCCGCGGTGCCACCCGGGCCCTGGTGATCACTCCAACTCGGGAGCTTGCGGCGCAGATCCTCGAAGACCTGAACGACCTGGCGGTGCACACGCCAGTGAGTGGCGCTGCGGTATTCGGCGGAGTGGGAATGGCGGCGCAGGAGCACGCATTCCGCACCGGGGTCGACGTGTTGATCGCGACGCCGGGCCGCCTGCTCGACCACCTCAGGTCCCCCTACGCCAAACTCTCGGCGCTCGAGGTGCTGGTCTTGGACGAGGCGGACCGGATGCTCGACATGGGCTTCCTGCCCGAGATCCGGAAGATCATTCGCCATCTGCCGACCAAGCGGCAGACGCTCTTCTTCAGCGCCACGATGCCCGATCCGATCGCGGCACTCACCCGCGACATGCTGCGCGACCCCGTGACCATCAACCTGGGACGGAAGGCAGCGCCTGCAGTGGGGATCACCCAGGCGGTCTACCCCGTACCGCAGGAACTCAAATCCGCACTCTTCCTGGCGTTGCTCCAGCGTGGTGAGCTGCAGGAGGCGCTGGTCTTTACCCGCACCAAGCATCGGGCCGATCGGGTGTGGAAGTTCCTGGTTCGAAACGGCATCGAGGCGGAGCGGATTCACGGGAACCGGTCGCAACCGCAGCGGACTCAGGCGCTGGCCGGGTTCAAGAGCGGGAAATACCGGGTCCTGGTCGCCACCGACATCGCGCAGCGCGGGATCGACATCGAAGAGCTGGGTCACGTGGTGAATTTCGATGTACCCAAGGTGGCCGAGGACTACATCCACCGGGTGGGCCGCACGGCGCGGGCGGAAGCGGTGGGCGATGCCTTTACCTTCGTCGCACCGGACGAGGAGGCGGATCTGCGGAACATCGAGCGAGCGATCGGCCGGCGGCTGCCGAGGGTGTTGGTTCCCGATTTCGACTACAAGGCACGGCCGGAAGCGCGTCTCGAGGTGCCATTGGGAGAACGGCTGGCCGCAATGCGTGCCAGGAAGAAGGAGGAGCGGTCGCGGGCGGACGCCAAGGCGGCACGTGCGGGGCACCGGCCGGCAAACCCGACCCACCGCAAACCATCGGGGCACGGACACCGGCGATTCGGGAGCAAGCCATAGAGCCGGGGGAACGGCGGAATGGCGGAATGGCGCAGGCGTCTCCCGTCTCCCCGTACTGCAGCGCCTGCGCCGGATCGACTACCTGCCAACGAACCAGGCGAGCGCCGCCCGCATCTGGTCCGCCTTTACTGTGTGCGGCCCTTCGAACTCGTGATACGTCACCTTGTACCCGGCTTCCTTCAGCATCGGTACGATGCGCCGACTGGTGGTAGCAATCGGAAGGATCTGGTCGCTGGTTCCGTGGGCGACGAATACGCGCGGCATGCCCACCGCTCCAGCAGGCGCGAAGAACCCCGGGGAAAACGCGATGAGGAAGCCGAAGAGGTCTCCGTTGCTCACTCCGAGAGAAAGGGCATAGCTCGCCCCGTCCGAAAAGCCCCCTAAGGCAACATGTTTTCGATCGATGTTACAGCGGTGGAAAACCACGGTGAGGGCTGAATCGAGGAGGCGTACGTCGGGGCCGAACCCACCGATCATCAAATCCCAGGTCCGGTCTTTCGAATTAGGCATCAGCAGTACGAGTCCCATGGTATCGGCCATTGCGAACAGCTCGGCGGACCCGGTCCACAACTCGGCGCTCTGCGTTGCGCCATGCAGCAGGACCAGGAGGGGTGCGGGACGGCCGGGACTATAGCGTCGGGGAATGTAGAGATAGGCATCCCGAGTGGCAGAAACGCCCAGCGCGCTGAGTCCGGGGGTAGCGGTGTCCGACACCACCTTCGGCCGGGCGCGAAGATGGTCGGCGACGCTGGTCTGAGCCCGCGCGCTGTTCACGAGAACCGTGCTCGCCAGCAAGACCGCGACTCCGGCGGTGAGTACAACGCGCGATCTGGCCGTTCGGCGCCTTTTCATCCCCCGTTGTACGGCGGCTCCCGAACCGAGGTTTCCTGGGAGACGTCTACTCGTATCGAAGCGCCTGGATCGGATCGACCCGTGATGCCCGTCGGGCCGGGATGTATCCCGCTCCCAGTGCGACCAGAATCAGCACCAGTACCGAGAGAGTAAACACCACCGGGTCGTGGCCCTTGAGTCCGTACAACAGGCTGCTCGCCGCGCGGCCCAGGCCGACGGCCGCGGCGATGCCGATTACGCTGCCCACGATCAGCATCACGCTCACCTGCCGCATCACCAGGGCTCGGACCCGTCCGGCATCGGCGCCCAACGCCATGCGGACCCCGATTTCGCGAGTGCGCTGCGCCACGGTGTAGGCCAGCACGCCATAGAGTCCCACCGCGGCAAGCAGTGTCGCCAGGACCGCGAAAGATGCCGAGAGAATACTGATCATCCGGTCGAGGAAGACGTTCTCCCGGATCTGCTGCGGCATGGTCTTCAATCCCTCGATCGGCAGCCCCGCATCGATCCTCTTCATGAGGGTGGGAATGGTGCGGAGCAACTGCTCCGGCGGCAACGAGGTCTTGACGTAGAAGTTGATGAATCCCACCCGACTGTCCTGGTGCCACGGGGTGTAGAAGACCGGCGGAATGGTGTCCTTCACCTCGCTGTACTTGGCGTCCTCGATCAGCCCCACGATCTGGATGTTCATCGAGTCGGGACCGTTGGTGGACATGAATTTGCCTACCGCATCGTCACCCAGTTTGAACTTCTTGGCGAAGGTCTGATTGACGATGGCGACATCGCCCGAGCCCTTCCGATCGGCGTCGGTGAACTCCCGACCCTTGATCAACCTGATGCCGAGGGTCCCGAAGTAACCGGCACCTACCTCATTGAAGCGGGAATTGTTGTCGACATCGGGGCCGGAGGGGAAACCCTGGACGTCCACATCGCTGCCCCAATTGTCGCCTGCCAGGAGGGGGACCAGGGACGCCGTGACACCGGTGACGCCTGGCAGACTCTTCAGCTCCTGTTCCACCCGGTCGAACAGCACCGCCGAACGAACGCTGTCGTAGCCGCTCCGCACGGGGGAGATGCCGAAGGTGACCACCTGATCCACCTTCACTCCCAGATCCACCCGGGTCACGTTCATCAGGCTCTTGAGAAACAATCCCGCGGAGATGAGCAGGCCGGTAGCCAGGGCGATCTGAACGGTGACCAGGCTGGCCCGGAATCGGGCGGCGCCGCGATGGCCCTGAATCGAGCCCGCGTTGGCCCGGATCGAGGTCACAAGGTCAGAGCGAGTGCTGTGCAACGCCGGGAAAAGTCCAAACAGGATTCCGGTCACCAGGGAGACCGCGGCAGTAAACAGAATGACGGGCGGCTGCAGCTCGAAGCGCAGAGTAGCGATCGCCTCCGGAGGCAGCAGCGAGGCAATGAGCGACAGGGTCCACTGGGCAATGATCAGGCTCGCGATGCCACCCATGAAGGCGAGCAGGACCGATTCCGTCAGCAACTGGAGGAGGAGCTGTCGACGGGTGGCACCAAGGGCGAGGCGGACGCCCATCTCCATCGCGCGGCTCGCGCCGCGGGCCAGCAGCAGGTTGGCGATGTTGGCGCAGGCGATGATGAGTACGATGGCGGTAATGCCGAACAACATGTAGAGCGGAGTGCGAGCTTCATTATGTATCGAGCTCTGACCCATCGGGCCCGACGTCACTCCAAGCTCCTTGGCCTTGAACTTCGCCATCGTTGCATCGCTCATCTGCTCCTGCAGCGGTGCTTCGACGTCGGTGATGATGGGATGGTAGATCCCATTGAGGGCAGACTTCGCCTTGTCCAACGTGACCCCGGGCTTGAGTCGGCCAAAGAGGTACACCCAATAGGAGCGGCGATTGTCGAAGCTGGCGGGTCCTGACCACACCACCCCACGCATGCTGATCGGCACGAAGACCAGCGGCCGGGTGCCCAGCGTCGTGCCCTCGAAACCCTTGGGTGCTACACCCACGATCTGCAGGGACTGGCCATTTACGGTGAGCGTCTGACCAATGACGTCGCGGTCGGCTCCGAAGTGGGCCTGCCAGTAGCTGTAGCTCAGCACGGTGACGTAGTTGGATCCGATGGTCTCATCGTCGGAGGGGCCCAGCAGACGACCTGCTGCGGGTGTCAGTCCCAGCGTCGGGAAGTAGGAACCGGAGACGAACATGCCGTCTCCGGTGATGGGCTCACCCTTAAAGGAAAGGTTTACCCCGAAGCCCCGGTGAGCCACGAGACCTGACAGCACGGTCTGGCTCTTCTCCAGGTCCCGGTACATCGGATAGCTGAAGACCACGTCACAGTCGCCGGCCTGATTGCAGGACTGCATCCCGGGCTTGGGGCCCGGCGTGGAGAGGTTGATGAGCTGTTCGGGATGGCTCACCGGCAACGGCCGGAGCAGCATCTGATCGAACATCGAGAAGATCGCCGCGTTGGCGCCGATGCCCAGGGCCAGGGAAAGGACCGCGACTGCAGTGACGAATGGGGTCTTGAAAAGCGTTCGGAAGGCGAGCTTCAGGTGGCGCATCGGAAGACTCGGCGTTGGGTACGGGTGATCGGTTACGTGGTTAGAGCGGCAGGACGGCAGGGAGCGCGATTTTGTTTCGGACTGGGACGATGGGAGGTGTCTCGCTCGCCTACTCCATTCGCCCGTCCTGACCGCCCCGACCGCCCTGCTCGTCCTGTTACCCCGACCGCTATCCGACACTCCGAAGGCTTAGAAGGTTGGACCCAACACCCTGTCCCCCTTCCCTAGTGGGAGGGGGGGCACGGTCTGCATTGAATTTTGGAGTATTGACCATCGAACATCATTGCCGGTGCTCCGCTACCTAACCCTCTTGTCCCTGCTGGGAAAGGCAAAGGGACACACGTCCCATGGGACTCCCCGAGTCACTGACAGGCCACGGTGAA
>Ga0207674_10007097_pt1 | contig 13089 bp, 16 predicted proteins | sample KBSCornC72_FD_184303 | JGI IMG/M metagenome (GOLD analysis project Ga0207674, IMG submission 184303) | Corn rhizosphere microbial communities from Kellogg Biological Station, Michigan, USA - KBS Corn C7-2 (SPAdes) (version 2) | ecosystem: Host-associated > Plants > Roots > Rhizosphere > Soil ... | reverse complement strand
ATCCGCCCGACGATGATGAGCCATCTCCAGGCGATGGACATGATGATGAAGGGCCACATGCTCGCGGACACGACCGCCGTGCTGTCGGCGATAGACCCGGTGTTCGGGGAGGTGGACCGGTGAGCGTCAGCAGGAACCGGATAGCGGCATTCGCTGCTCCCGTGGTTGGGGTCGCACTTGCCGCGCTGATCCTTTGGCCGCTTCTCGATCGCAATCTCAGCCCGGTGACATCGGGCGTGATGATAGGCGCCGCCGGGGCGATCTGCCTGCTCGGCGTCGGCCTTGGAATTTGGAACGTGCGGCGCTCGGAGGCGCGTCGCAAGGCCAAAGAACAGATCTGGTTGAAACACTGATGACTGGTCAAGGATCTTTCATTGACGACGCCGAGCAGCGCGCCCGCTGGGAACGGTTCGCCTGGACCGACGAGAATGCGCGCAAAGCAAAGGAGATCGTCGCGCGCTACCCCGAGGGGCGGCAGGTCTCGGCTGTGATCCCCTTGCTCGATCTTGCGCAGCGGCAGGTCGGGGCGGAGACAAACACGCAAGGGTGGCTGCCGATCCCCGTGATGGAGTTCATCGCCCGCGAGCTCGACACTTCGTACATCCGCGTGCTCGAGGTCGCGACCTTCTACACCATGTTCAACCTGGCGCCGGTCGGCCGCTTCCACGTCCAGGTGTGCGGGACGACGCCGTGCATGCTGCGCGGCTCCGATGATGTCTTTTCAGCATGTTACAAGCGGGGCCTCAAAAAGGGTCACACGACCCAAGACGGGCTGTTCACCCTGACAGAAGTCGAATGCCTCGGCGCCTGCGCCAACGCGCCGATGGTCCAGATCAACGACGACAATTATGAGGATCTGACCGAGGAAGGGATGACCGCGATCCTCGACATGCTCGCGGCGGGCAAGGCGCCCAAGCCCGGCCCGCAGATCGACCGCCAGACCAGCTGCCCCGAAGGCGGCCCGACCACGCTCAAGAAAATGGCCGAGCGCAATTACGACTACCGTCCGCAATGGACGGCGACGGCTGGGGAGGGGGCATAATGATCGGAATCATCATCGCCGTGATCATCGGCATCCTCGTGATCGGACTGATCCTCAAGGTCCTGAAGATCGCGATCATCCTCGCGGTCGCCGTGGGCATCGTCATGTTCGCGCAGAACAAGTTCGGGACGAAGCGCATCAAATGACGCTTTTCGCCATCATCGTTGCGGTCGTGCTCGCCTTCCTCGCGTTCAAGTTCGTGAAGGGCCTGATCAAGTTCGGCCTGCTCGCGGTCATCCTGATCCTCGCTTTGTGGTTCGCAAGCGGCGGGCTGCACGGAATGGCGGTGCGCTGATGGGCTACACCGGGCCTCTCGCGGACAAGGATCGCATCTTCACCAATCTCTACGGCTTTCAGGAGCCGTGGTTGAAGGCCGCGCGCCAGCGTGGCGATTGGGACGACACGAAGGCGCTGCTCGCCATCGGCCAGGACGCGATCATCGAGAAGGTGAAGGCGTCGGGGCTGCGCGGCCGCGGCGGCGCGGGCTTCCCCACGGGCATGAAGTGGGGCTTCATGCCCAAGGAGCCCAAGCCCGGCAAACCCAACTTCCTGGTAATCAACGCCGACGAATCGGAGCCCGGGAGCTGCAAGGACCGCGAAATCATCCGCCACGATCCGCACAAGCTGATCGAAGGCGCGCTGATCGCCGGCTTCGCGATGCGGGCACGTGCTAGCTACATCTACATCCGCGGCGAATTCATCCAAGAAACCCGCGTGTTGGAGCGCGCGGTTGCCGAGGCGTATGAGGCTGGTTTGCTGGGCAAGAACGCCTGCGGCACCGGCCACGACTTCGACCTGTTCGTCCACCGCGGCGCTGGCGCCTACATCTGCGGCGAAGAGACGGCGATGCTCGAAAGCCTCGAGGGCAAGCAGGGCAAGCCGCGCCTCAAGCCGCCGTTCCCGGCGGGCGCCGGCCTCTACGGCTGCCCGACGACGGTCAACAACGTCGAGAGCATCGCGGTGGTGCCGACGATCCTCCGCCGCGGCCCGGAATGGTTCGCCGGAATTGGCAATCCGAAGAACGAAGGCACCAAGCTGTTCCAGATCAGCGGGCATGTGAATTGCCCGTGCACCGTCGAGGAATCGATGGGCATCAGCTTCCGCGAGCTGATTGACCGCCATGCCGGCGGGATTCGCGGCGGTTGGGACAATCTGTTGGCGGTCATTCCCGGCGGTTCGTCGGTCCCGCTGGTGCCGGCCAAAGAAATCATGGACGCGCCAATGGACTTCGACGGCCTTAAGGCGCTCGGCTCCGGTCTCGGCACCGCGGCGGTGATCGTCATGGACAAGTCCACCGACATCGTCCGCGCAATCAGCCGCATCAGCTATTTCTACAAGCACGAGAGCTGCGGCCAGTGCACGCCGTGCCGCGAGGGCGCTGGCTGGATGTGGCGCATGATGGAGAAATTGCGCGAAGGCGACGCCGAAGTCGCGGACATCGACAAACTGCTCGACGTGACAAAACAGGTCGAAGGCCACACAATCTGTGCCTTGGGCGACGCCGCAGCCTGGCCGATCCAAGGACTTGTGCGCCATTTTCGCCCCGAGCTGGAACGCCGAATCGCCGAGCGCGCGGGCCGCCAGTTGCTGGAGGCTGCCGAATGAGACGATTGAGGATCCGCCAGTTTGTTGCATTGTTCGCCGCTGCGTCCCCGGCCGCGGCGCAGCTGCGCTACCGTATCGCCGAGGCGCTGTGGCGGCTGGGAATGGTGCACAGCTGATGAGCACGCAGACGATCATCATCATCGTGGCAATAGTCGCGCTGATCGCAGTGCTCGTCGCTCGCCGCAGCGGACCGCACGTCACGCAGATCGATCGCACAATTGCTCGGGAGAAGAAGGGAGAGGATCAATGAAGCCTTTGTACGTTCTGATTGCCCTTGCGTTACCTTCGACCCTCATAGAGTCGCCCGCCGCGGCCGCGCCCAACGATGCTCAGCAGCGTTATCTCGCCTGCATTTCCGAAATGCGTCCTGGGCAGGTTCGCCAGCTGCTCCAGGCGTCGACCGCGGATGATGCGAGTTTGCGGTACCATGCGCTTGCCGACGACGATCGCTGCTTTGCGCGCGTTTATGGCAACAGGGAGTTTCGCCCCGAAGACGTGCCCTCACAGGAGATGCTTCGTGGGAAGCTGGCTGAGCAAGCGCTTCGTGCCCGCGAAACGGATGTGAGGGCGCTCCAGCCCCTGCCGCTCCAGCAGAAGCGCTACATTCGCACCTGGTTCGGCGGCACCGGCCGTCATCCGGCAGTCGACGAAATGGCCGCTTGCATGGCCGATACGGATCCGGCCGGAATTGCCGAGCTGATCAAGACCAGCCCCGGCGGCGGCGATGAGAACGACGCTGTCACGGCCCTTGGCCCAAACCTGACCAAGTGCCTCAGCGCCGGGACGAGGCTCGATGCGAGCCGGCAGGCGCTTCGCGCCGCGCTCGCAGATGCGCTCTATCAGCGGCTGAGCAACCCGCCGTTGTCGATGGCGAAGTGAGGAACTAGTGCCCAAAGTCACCGTCGACGGCGTTGAAATCGAGGTCCCGCAGGGCGCGACCGTGCTGCAGGCTTGCGAGCTTGCCGGCAAGGAGATCCCGCGCTTCTGCTACCACGAGCGGCTGTCGATCGCCGGCAATTGCCGCATGTGCCTGGTCGAAGTTGCGCCCGGCCCGCCCAAACCGCAGGCGAGCTGTGCTTTGCCCGCCGCCGACGGCCAGACGATCAAGACCGACACGCCGATGGTGAAGAAGGCGCGCGAAGGGGTGATGGAGTTCCTGCTCATCAATCACCCGCTCGACTGCCCGATCTGCGACCAGGGCGGCGAGTGTGACCTCCAGGACCAGGCAGTCGCCTACGGCCGCAGCTTCTCCCGTTACGAGGAGAACAAGCGCGCCATCGACGACAAGTACATGGGCCCGGTCATCAAGACCTCGATGACCCGCTGCATCCAGTGCACGCGGTGCATCCGCTTCTCGTCAGAGGTGGCTGGAGTCGACGAAATCGGCATGCTCTACCGCGGCGAGGACAGCCAGATCACGTCCTATTTGGAGAATGCCGTCGGCGGTGAGCTGGCGGGGAACCTTGCCGACGTTTGCCCGGTCGGCGCGCTATTGCAGAAGCCGCAAAGCTTCGAGACGCGCCCATGGGAGCTGAGACGCGTGCCCGGCATCGACGTCATGGACGCAGTCGGCTCAAACATCCGCCTCGACGTCCGTCAGCGGCAGGTCATGCGCATACTCCCGCGCATCAACGAGGACGTGAACGAGGAGTGGATCAGCGACAAGGCGCGCCACCACGTCGACGCGCTCGTCCGCAATCGGCTCGACCGCCCTTGGATGCGCGAGAAGGGCAAACTGCGCGAGGCGAGCTGGCCTGAAGCGCTTGATGTCTTCGCCAAGCGGCTGAAGAAGGCGGGGGCGAAGACGGCGGCGATCGCCGGCGACTTGCTCGACGCCGAGACCATGTATGCGGCGAAAAAGCTGCTCGAAGGGCAGGGGAGCAGCCTGATCGAAGGGCGGCAGACTGGGATCGCCTATGACGCGAGCTCACTGAGCGCCGTCGCATTCAACTCGACGATCGCCGGAATCGAGAATGCCGACGCGGTGCTGCTGGTCGGCTCGAACATCCGCTGGGAAGCGCCGCTGATCGCGACCCGCGTCCGCAAGATCGCGCGCAGGGGCGGCAAGGTCTTCGCCATCGGGCCGGAGGTCGATCTCGGCATGAGGGTCCAGTGGTTGGGCAACGACCTCAAACTGCTCAGCAAGCTGCCGGGAGAGGTCACCAAGGCCCTCACCAGCGCCGAACGTCCCGCCGTGATCGTTGGTCCGGGAGCGCTGGCTGCAGGTGCCCTTGGCGCCGCCTTAGCACTGGTTGATCGGCTCGGGCTGATCAAGGACGGCTGGAACGGCTTCAACGTCCTCCACACCGCTGCCTCGCGGATGGCGGGGCTCATCCTCGGCTATGCGCGGCCGGGCGCAATCACCGACATCGAAGCCGCTGCGCCCGAGCTCGTGCTGCTGCTCGGCGCCGACGAGGTCGCTGCTGATAAATTCAAGGCCGCCTTCAAGGTCTATATCGGCCACCACGGCGACAATGGCGCGCGGATGGCCGACCTGGTGCTCCCCGGCGCTGCCTATGCCGAGAAGCACGGCACCTACGTCAACACCGAAGGCCGCGTGCAGTGGAGCGAGCGCGCCGTGTTCGCGCCGGGCGAGGCACGCGAGGACTGGGCGATCCTGCGCGCGGTCAGCGAGCTCGCCGGTAAGAAGCTGCCGTTCGACAGCTATGACCAACTCCGCGCGGCGATGATCAAGGAGTTCTCGCAACTCGGCCGCCGCGACGCGCTTGTCGACCTGCCATGGTCACCGCCAAAACTCCCCGCTAAGGCCGAAGGGTCGATCCGCTACCCGATCGGCGACTTCTTCCTGACCAACGCCATCTGCCGCAACAGCCCGACCATGCAGCGCTGCTCGCAAGAACTGGTTCGCGGAGTCCAGTTCAAGGAGGCCGCGGAGTGACCGCGCTCTTCCAATCCTGGGGCGCGAGCTACGGATGGGCGTGGTTCTGGTCGATGTTCATTGGCATCCTCGTCATCGCCCTCCCGCTGATGCTCGCGGTGGCAATGGTCATTTACGCCGAGCGCAAGATCTGGGCGGCGGTCGCGCTTCGGCGCGGGCCGAATGTCGTCGGCCCCTGGGGCCTCCTGCAAAGCTTCGCCGACGGGCTCAAGGTCTTCCTCAAGGAAACCATCATCCCGACCAGCGCGAACAAAGGCCTGTTCCTGATCGCGCCGATCGTCACCTTCACCGTCGCGCTGATCGTCTGGGCGGTGGTCCCGTTCGCGCCGGGCGTTGTGCTCGCCGACGTCAATGTCGGCCTGCTCTACATCCTCGCGGCGAGCTCGCTCGGCGTATACGGAGTGATCGTCGCCGGCTGGGCGTCCAACTCAAAATATCCCTTCTTCTCTGCACTCCGCGCCGCCGCGCAGATGGTGAGCTACGAAGTGTCGATCGGCTTCGTGCTGATCACCATCGTGCTCTACGCCGGCACGTTCAACCTCAGCGGCATCGTCCTCCAGCAGAAGGGCTTCGGCCTTGGCATCGTCAACGCTTTCGGGTTCAACCTTTTGCTGTTCCCGATGTGGGTCGTGTTCCTGATCAGCTCGATGGCCGAGACCTTCCGCACGCCCTTCGACCTGGTCGAGGCGGAGAGCGAGCTCGTCGCTGGACACCAGACCGAATACTCGTCGATGAGCTTCGCGCTCTTCTGGCTCGGCGAATATGCCAACGTGATCCTGATGTGCGCGCTCAACTCGATCCTGTTCTGGGGCGGATGGCTGCCCCCGGTAGACTGGGCGCCGCTCTATTACGTCCCAGGCATCATCTGGCTGCTCGCCAAGATGTGCTTCTTCTTCTTCGTCTTCGGCTGGGTGAAGGCAACTGTGCCGCGCTATCGCTATGATCAGTTGATGCGCCTCGGCTGGAAGATCTTCCTGCCACTGTCTCTGGTCTTCGTGGTGCTGGTGTCGGGCTGGCTGATGCTGACGAGGTACTCATGAAGCACTGGATCAAGTCTTTCACGCTGTGGGAATTCGTCCGCGCGCACGCGCTGACTTTGAAATATTTCTTCAAGCCCAAGGCGACGATCAACTATCCGTACGAGAAGGCGCCGACTTCGCCCCGCTTCCGCGGCGAGCATGCGCTGCGCCGCTATCCGAATGGCGAGGAGCGTTGCATCGCGTGCAAGCTCTGCGAGGCGATCTGCCCGGCGCTCGCCATCACCATCGAATCCGAGCCGCGCGAAGACGGCAGCCGCCGCACGACACGCTACGACATCGACATGGTCAAATGCATCTACTGCGGCCTCTGCCAGGAGGCGTGCCCGGTCGATGCGATCGTCGAGGGGCCGAACCTCGAATTCGCCACCGAAACGCGCGAGGAACTGCTCTACGACAAGGCCAAATTGCTCGCAAACGGCGACAAGTGGGAGCAGGCGATTGCCGCCAACCTTGCCGCCGATGCACCCTACCGATAACGCGCGCCGCAACAGGAATCCCCGCTTGATCGCAATCCTCGCCTTTTACCTGTTCGCGACGCTCACCATCGCCAGTGCGCTGGCAGTGATCTTCTCGCGCAACCCAGTGCACAGCGTGCTGTGGCTGATCGTCGCCTTCTTCAACGGCGCGGCGTTGATGCTCATCCTCGGCGCCGAGTTCATCGCGATGCTGATGGTCATCGTCTACGTCGGCGCAGTCGCGGTGTTGTTCCTGTTCGTGGTGATGATGCTCAACATCGACTTCGCGGTGCTACGGCGGGGTTTCACCAAGAACCTGCCGTTCGGGATCCTGATCGCGCTCGTGCTGCTGGCCGAGGTGATCGTCGCCGTCACCGCGTGGCAGGCAGGACCGACGCTCAGTGGCGCGGCGATTCCGCCAACGACGACGCCGAACATCGTCGCTCTCGGGCAGCTGCTCTACAGCCGCTACCTATTCGCCTTCGAGCTCGCGGGCCTGATCCTGCTGGTCGCGATGGTCGGCGCGATCGTACTCACCCACCGCAGCCGTGGCGACACGCGCACGCCCAAGGCTTCGCGCCAGCTGCGACGGCGGCCCCAAGACGCCGTGCAGCTCGCGCAGCCGCAAGTGGGCGAGGGGGTACAGCTGTGATCGGCCTCGCCCATTACCTCACCGTCGCGGCGATCCTGTTCACGATTGGCGTGCTCGGCATCTTTCTCAACCGCCGCAACGTCATCCTGATGCTGATGGCGATCGAGCTGATCCTGCTCGCCGTGAACATCAATCTGGTCGCCTTCTCGGCCTATCTCGGTGACTTAACGGGGCAGGTGCTGGCGATGTTCGTCCTCACCGTCGCCGCCGCCGAAGCTGCGATCGGACTCGCCATTCTCGTCATCTTCTTCCGCCGCCGCGGCTCGATCGCGGTCGACGACGTGAACCGGATGCACGGCTGATGCACCCAGTCCTCTTCATCGTTTTTCTGCCGCTGCTCGCGGCGATCGTCGCGGGGCTGTTCGGGCGATGGATTGGCAAGACGGCCGCTAAGGTGGTGACCACCGGCTCGCTGTTCATCGGCGCATTGCTAAGCTGGCCAATCTTCTTCCAGTACATCGGCGGAAGCGCCGGATCGGTCGTGGTACCCGTGCTCACCTGGATCCAATCCGGCACGCTCACGGTCGACTGGGCGCTGCGCGTCGATGCACTGACCGCCGTGATGCTGGTCGTCGTCACGACCGTTTCCAGCCTCGTCCACCTCTACAGCTGGGGCTATATGGACGAGGATCCGAGCCAGCCGCGGTTCTTCGCCTATCTGTCGCTGTTCAGCTTCGCGATGCTGATGCTGGTGACCGCGGACAGCCTGATCCAAATGTTCTTCGGTTGGGAAGGCGTGGGTCTCGCCTCCTACCTGTTGATCGGCTTCTGGTACCATAAGCCGAGCGCCAACGCGGCCGCGCTGAAGGCCTTCGTCGTCAATCGCGTCGGCGATTTTGGCTTCTCGCTCGGTATCTTCGGCACCTTCCTGGTGTTCGGCACGGTCTCGATCCCTGCAATTCTCGCCGCCGCGCCGGGCATGGCCGGATCGACCATCGGGTTTGCCGGAATGCGCGTCGATACGATGACACTGCTCTGCCTGCTGCTGTTCGTTGGTGCGATGGGCAAGTCGGCGCAGCTCGGTCTCCACACCTGGCTACCCGACGCGATGGAGGGTCCAACACCGGTTAGCGCGCTGATTCACGCTGCGACGATGGTCACTGCGGGCGTGTTCATGGTTTGCCGCCTGTCGCCGATGTTCGAAGTCTCGCCGACCGCGATGCATGCTGTCACCTATGTCGGCGCCGCGACCTGCATCTTCGCCGCGACCGTCGGCTGCGCGCAGAACGATATCAAACGGGTGATCGCTTATTCGACCTGCTCGCAGCTCGGTTACATGTTCTTCGCGGCGGGCGTCGGCGCATACGGCGCGGCGATGTTCCACCTGTTCACCCACGCCTTCTTCAAGGCGCTGCTCTTCCTCGCCGCGGGCAGCGTGATCCACGCGATGCACCACGAGCAGGACATGCGCTACTATGGCGCGCTGCGGAAAGAGATCCCGATCACCTTCTGGGTGATGGTCGCGGGAACGCTCGCGATCACCGGGGTCGGTGTCGAGGGTTTGGGCTTCGCCGGCTTCTGGTCAAAGGACGCGATCCTCGAGAGCGCCTGGGCCAGCGGAAGCGTTTCTGGGACAATCGCCTTCTGGCTCGGCTCGCTCGCGGCGGTGCTGACCAGCTTCTATTCATGGCGGCTCATCTTCCTGACCTTCTTCGGAGAGGCGCGCTGGGGCGCGTCGGAGCATATCCAGCACGCCGTCCACCACGTTCATGAATCGCCCGACGAGGAGCATGGCGACAGCGCCCATGACGCCGGCCTGCCGCCCGCCGGCACCGCCGGCTATCACCCGCACGAAAGCCCGCTCACAATGCTCGTGCCGATCGCGCTCCTTGCGCTCGGGGCGCTGCTCGCCGGTCAGATGTTCCACGCGATCTTCATTGATCCCGAGCGCGCACCCGAGTTCTGGCGCGGCAGCCTCGCCTTCAGCGGCCATCTCGCCGAGGCCGCGGAACACACGAGCGTGTGGGTCAAATGGTCTCCCACGATCGAGATGCTGATCGGGCTTCTGGTCGCTTGGAACAATTACATCCGCGTTCCGGAGGCGCCGCTGCGCTTCGTGCAGCAGTTCCCCGCGGTGTACCGGTTCGTCAGCAACAAATGGTATTTCGACGAATTGTACGACTTCCTGTTCGTCCGTCCGTCGCTGTGGCTCGGCCGTCTCCTTTGGAAGGGCGGTGACGAGGGGACAATCGACCGCTTCGGTCCGCACGGGGCGGCCTATGCCGTGGGCCTTGGCAACCGGATTACTTATCGCCTCCAGTCTGGCTATCTCTATTCCTACGCGCTGGTGATGCTGCTCGGCCTGATCGGCGCCGCCAGCTGGGCGATCTGGTGGGCAAAGTGAGCGGACTTCCATTGCTGAGCCTGCTGATCGTCGTTCCGCTTATCGCGGGCGTCTTGTGCCTGCTGGTGAAAGCGCAGGGCGCCCGCTGGACGGCGCTCATCGCGACCCTCATCGAGCTGGTGATCAGCATTTATTTGTGGGCGCAATACAACCCCGACGGCGCGCAATGGCAGTTCCAGGAACTTCATCCGGTCGGCGGCGGCGTGAACTGGGCGCTTGGCATCGATGGAATCGCATTGATGCTGATCGTGCTCACCGCTTTCCTCATGCCGATTTGTATCGGCGCGAGCTGGCGCGCGATAGAGAAGCGCGTCCCCGAATACATGGCCTATTTCCTGCTGATGGAGGCCCTGATCATGGGCTCCTTCGCCGCCCAGGACCTGTTCCTCTTCTACATCTTCTTCGAAGGCGGCCTGATCCCGATGTACTTCATCATCGGTATCTGGGGCGGCGCAGAGCGCATCAAGGCCAGCTACAAATTCTTCCTCTACACCTTGTTCGGCTCGGTGCTGATGCTGATCGCCATGCTCTACATGGCGGGAACGGCGCACACGACTTCGATCCCGGCGCTGATGGCCTACGACTTCTCGAAGGAAGCGCAGACTTTCCTCTTTCTCGCTTTCCTCGCCAGCTTCGCCGTCAAGCTGCCGATGTGGCCGGTCCACACCTGGTTGCCCGATGCGCACGTCCAGGCGCCGACCGCAGGTTCGGTGATCCTGGCGGGTGTGCTGCTGAAGCTCGGGGGCTATGGCTTCATCCGCTTCTCGCTGCCGATGTTCCCCGACGGATCGGCGCAGTTCATCCCGCTGATGTTCATCCTTTCCGGGATCGCGGTCGTCTACACCAGCCTCGTCGCGCTGGCGCAGCGGGACATGAAGAAGCTCATCGCTTATTCGTCCGTCGCGCACATGGCGTTCGTCACCTTCGGCCTCTTCGCGATGAACCGCCAGGGAATCGAGGGAGCAATGTTGGTCATGCTCGGCCACGGATTGGTGTCGGGCGCGCTCTTCCTCTGCGTCGGCGTGGTTTACGATCGGCTGCACACACGCGAGATCGACCGCTACGGCGGGCTTTCCGACAATATGCCCGGCTATGCCCTGCTGTTCATGGTCTTCACCATGGCCAGTGTCGGACTCCCGGGCACCAGCAATTTTGTCGGTGAGTTCCTGAGCCTGGTCGGCACCTATCACGCGTCGAGCTGGGCCGCGATCGTCGCCACGACCGGGATCATCCTCGGCGCCGTCTACATGCTGTGGCTCTACTGGCGGATCTGCTTCGGGACACAGCGCAATGCCGATGCCGCCGCCATGCCCGATCTCAGCCCGCGCGAATGGTGGCTGCTGGCGCCGATCGCGCTCGCAGTCTTCTGGATGGGCATCTACCCGGAAAGCTTCCTTCACCCGATGCGCAACGATGTCGGGCGCCTGATCACACGCATGGAGCGCGTGCAGCCAGCCGGTGACTCGAAGCTGACTTTGGGCAAGGGCGCGGCCCACATGGATATGGGACACATGCACTGATGGGCCGCTTCGCGCCTCTTCTGCCCGAGCTGATCCTGTCGATCGGCGGGACCATTCTGATGATGGTCGCGGCGTTCACAGGTCGTCGCGGCTCGAGCGTTACCAGCTGGCTCGCGGTCGGACTGCTGCTCGCCGCCACCGTCGCGTTGATTGGCGCGCCCTCTCACGCCGGGCCGATCTTTGATGGCTTCGTCGGTGCGGACCTGTTCGCGAGCTTTGGCAAGGCGATCATCTTCCCCGCCGCCGCAGTTGCAATCATCGCTGCCCACGGTTGGTTCGAGCGCGGCACCGAGCATGCCAGCGAATATGCGGTGCTGATCGTGTTCTCCGCAGTAGGAATGAGCGTCATGGTCTCGGCGACGAGCCTGGTCGCGCTCTACGTCGGCCTCGAGCTTACGAGCCTTGCCAGTTACGTCCTTGCTGCCTACCGCCGCACCGACGAGCGCTCGGCCGAGGCCGGGCTTAAATATTTCGTGCTCGGTGCTCTGGCGAGTGGCATCCTGCTCTACGGCATTTCGCTGCTCTATGGCTTTACCGGAACGATGAGCTTCACCGGCCTCGCCGCGGCGTTCGGTCGCGGTGCGCCGACGCTCGGCCTGCTGTTCGGTCTCGTGTTCGTGCTCGCCGGGCTCGCTTTCAAGATCAGTGCGGTGCCGTTCCACATGTGGACCCCGGACGTCTACGAAGGCGCGCCGACGCCAGTCACTGCCTTCTTCGCCTCGGCGCCTAAGGCTGCCGCGGTGCTGCTCGCGACGCGCCTGTGCGTCGAAGGGCTCGGCCCCGCGACCGACGCCTGGCGGCAGATCGTCATCTTTGCTGCGCTCGCCTCAATCTTTCTCGGCGCGGTCGCCGCCTGGGGCCAGACGAATATCAAGCGGCTACTCGCTTATTCCTCGATCAATAATGTCGGCTTCGCGCTGATCGGTCTCGCCGCCGCGGGATCCGCAGGCGTCTCTTCCGTGCTCTTCTACATGGCCGTCTACGTCGTCATGACTCTAGGCGCATTCCTCTGCGTGCTGTGGATGCGCAATTCGGACGGCCAGCCGGTCGAGGAAATCGCCACTCTCTCGGGACTCGCCCAGACGCGGCCCGGATTCGCGGCGGCGATCGCCATCTTCATGTTCAGCCTGGCCGGCATCCCGCCTTTGTTCGGTTTCTGGCCCAAGCTGGTGGTGTTCAGGGCAGCGATCGCGAGCGGCTATATCTCGTTGGCGGTCGCCGGCATCCTCGGCACCGTCGTCGGCGCCTATTACTACCTCAAGATTATCAAGGTCATGTACATGGACGAGCCAGCGGAGCCCTACGCGCGCATCCGCCAGCCGGTACAGGGCGCGCTGATCCTGCTTGCGGCGGTTCTTGTATCGCCGCTCGGCTACCTGCTGATCGGCCCGCTTGGTTCATTGACTGACAAAGCCGCGGGTAGCCTCTTCTGAGCCGCATCATTATCGTAGACCTCACCGGCTCGACCAACGCCGACTTGCTTGCCGATCCGACCGCCGTCGAGGGCCGCTGGCTGGTCGCGCTTGAGCAGG
>Ga0207674_10007096_pt1 | contig 13089 bp, 13 predicted proteins | sample KBSCornC72_FD_184303 | JGI IMG/M metagenome (GOLD analysis project Ga0207674, IMG submission 184303) | Corn rhizosphere microbial communities from Kellogg Biological Station, Michigan, USA - KBS Corn C7-2 (SPAdes) (version 2) | ecosystem: Host-associated > Plants > Roots > Rhizosphere > Soil ... | reverse complement strand
CGTTGCCCACGCCGTCGGGGAACCGGGAGCACGCCGAGTTCAGCAGCAGCCGCGGCGTCTCGATCGAGTACCCGGCCACCGCCACCATCGCCGCCCGCTGGAACCGTTCGCGGCCGTCGCGGACGTAGTGCACGCCGAGCGCCCGCCCGGATTCCCGGTCGATCGCGATCCGGGTCACCATGGAGTCGGCCCGCACCTCGGCGCCGTGCGCCAGCGCGTCCGGCACGTGGGTGATGAGCGGGGACGCCTTGGCGTTCACCTTGCAGCCTTGCAGGCAGAAACCCCGGTAGATGCAGTGCGGCCGGTTACCGAACCGGCCGTTGGCGATGGCCACCGGCCCCACCCGGGCCTCGATGCCCAGCGCGCGGGCCCCGCGCAGGAAGATCTCGCCGTTTCCGGCCACCGGGTGCGGCCGGTAGGGGTAGCCGTGCGGATCGCCCCACGGCCAGCGCTCCCCCGCGACCGGCAGTTCCTGCTCGATCTGCTCGTAGTAGGGGCGCAGCTCCGGATAGGTCAGCGGCCAGTCGGCGCCCACCCCGTCCCGCGCGAGAGTGGCGAAGTCGCTCGGGTGGAAACGCGGGGTGTACCCGGCGTAGTGCACCATCGAGCCGCCGACCCCGCGGCCGGAGTTGTTCGAGCCCATCGGGACCGGATCGGTCCCGCTGATCACCCGCGGGTCGGTCCAGTACAGCCCGTGCGAGCCGGCCTCGTCACTGACCCAGTCCGCGTCCGGGTCCCAGAACGGGCCCGCGTCCAGGGCCGCGACCCGCCAGCCCGCCCGGGCCAGCCGCTGCAGCAGCACCGAGCCGCCTGCCCCGCAGCCCACGATGACCAGGTCGATCTCATCGGTGTCCGCGAACCGCCGCATGTCCGCCCGCAGCCGGTGGTTGGTCCGGGACCCGTCGTTCGGCAGCAACCAGGCCGACTCGTTCCTGTCGCGCACCCCGGGCATCAGGCTCCTTCCCGGATCGGGTCGCGGGACGGCCTGGCGTCGCGGACCTCGAACGGCTCGAGCTTGTCCACCCCGGCGTTCTTGTAGCCGCGCGGGTAGGCGGGCCCGGAGAAGCCGATCTCGTTCCAGGCCAGCGGGTGCGCGTACAGCGCCGTGCAGGCATACCGCGTCCACAGGCTCCACACGTGCGCCGCGTTCAGGCCGTGCCAGTCCTTGGGTCCCCGGTCCTGCACGGCCTGGATCAGTTCCAGCTGCTGCTCTTCGGGCGCGGCCGCGAACGCGGTCCCGCAGCGCATGTCCGCGTCGGCATCCAGGTAGGCCAGGGTGTCCCGCCAGGCCTGGCCGTCTTCGGGCATGTCGGAGTACCGCCAGCCGTCGGTCTCGCCCGCGGCCAGCCGGGCGTCGATCATCGGCAGGACGGGGATCTGAAGGTCATCCTGCTGCCCGGTGAGCAGGTTGACCAGCGCGGCGGCGCAGGCGGCTTCGGCTCCGGTGAAAAACGCGAGCGGGGCGGGCGGGTCCAGCCGGGAGGCCACCAGGCCGGCGGTTACCCGGTCCCAATGTCCGGCCTGGCGGAGCACGTCGAAGCCGGGGAACCGGTGGCCGGGACCGGTTTGCCGCCGCTGGTAGGGGCCGGGCCGGTCGTTCACTTTTCCCGCCGCAGGACCGCGGCGAGCAGGCCCATCCCGCCCACCATGGTCACGAGCAGGGGCGCCAGCAACGGCGGTCCCATCTCCATGTTGTAGCGGGCGTTCGACCAGCCGCCCGGCTTCTGGGCGATGCCGCGGGCGTGCAGGTAGGTGCCCTGCAAGCCATTGGCCACGATGGCCGCCGAGGCGATCGGCAGCGCCGTCTTCGCCATCCGCCGGCTGAAGAACCCGGCGACCCCGGCTGCGGCCCCGACCGGGCCGAGCACGACCGGGACCCACATCATCTTGTTGCCGAAGCTGGCACTGTCGTGCTCGAAGTAGATCTCCGCCGCGGTCACCAGCGCGCCGCCCGCGGTCAGCGCGGACAGGCCGCGCTCGAAACGCCCGGTCCGCACGTTGCGCACCATCCGGTCGATACCGTGCACCGGTGGCCGCGACCGGCCCCGCCGTAGCTTGCTGGCCTGCATGGCCATTCCTCCGTTCAGTAGATCGCACCTGGTAGATCCCGCTGAGCCGCGCGGCGGGCGGCCCGGCGTGCGGCCGTGGCGCCGCCGGCCGCGAACGCGGCGGCGATCAGCCCGCTGACCATCGCCGGACGCCGCCACCGGGGATCGGCCAGCGCCAGGACGGCCATGCTGAGCGCGTGGGCCCCGTCGGCGCCGGCCCCGAGCGCGAGCAGCCGGGCCGACGGAGCGGCCACGCTCACGGCGGCCTGGGCGAGCTGGCGGGCGCCGAGCACGCGAACGGCGGCCACGGCCCCGGGATCGAGCGGGCCGCCCAGCAGCTGCTCGGCGGAGCAGCCCGGCCGCAGCAGCTGAACCGCGCCGTAGCCGGCTCGCGCGCCTGCCAGCCAGGCGTTCACCGGTGTCCTCGCCGGCCGACGGCCGCCGCGACCGCGGCTCCGGCCAGGCCGAGGAGGGCGCCGCCCAGCAGGCCATGGTGCTGAGAAGCCCACAGCTGGACACTGCGCGGCTTGGCCTGGCCGTCGAAGCTGCCGTGCGCGGTGTAGTCGTGACCAGACGGCCCGTCGGCGGGTTTCCACAAGTTGACGGGGCGGGACGAGGACTCAGGCCGGTCGTCCTGCTGCGCGGAGAACCCGGTGCGGGCCAGGTAGCGGTCGAGCAACCCGGGGGCGACCGCGTTGGCCGCGAGGGTAGCGGCCGTGCTTCCGCCGACCCAGTACTCACGCCGTTCGGGATGATCGGCGGCGTACAGGACCCCGTGGGCCGCCACCTCCGGCTGGTAGATCGGCGGCACCGGCTGGGCCGGCTTGGGCAGCCGGGACAGCACCCAGTCGAACTGCGGAGTGTTGACCGCCGGCATCTGCACCATGGTGACGCGGACGTTGCTCTTGTCGTGCAGCAGTTCGCAGCGCAGCGACTCGTTGAAGCCCTGGATGGCGTGCTTGGCCCCGCAATAGGCGCTCTGCAGCGGGATCCCCCGGTAGGCCAGCGTGGAGCCGACCTGGACAATCGTGCCGACGTCACGGGGCAGCATGCGCGTGAGCGCGGCCATCGTGCCGTACACGTAGCCGAGGTAGCTCACCTCGGTGACCCGCTTGTACTCGGCCGGGCCGATCTTGCTGAACGGGGCGAATACCGAGGTGAAGGCCACGTTGACCCACACGTCGATGGGACCGAGGGCCTGTTCGGCCTGCGCCGCCGCCGCTTCGACCTGATCCGGGTCGGCGACGTCGGTCGGGATGGGCAGGGCCGTGCCTCCCGCCTGCTCGACGTCGCGGGCCGCGCCGTCCAGGCCCGCCTCGCCCCGGGCCAGCAGCGCCACCTTCGCGCCGCGGGCGGCGAAGGCCAGGGCCGTGGCCCGCCCGATCCCCCCGCTGGCCCCGGTCACCACGACCACCTGTCCGACATGCTCAGTGCTCATTCCATACCTCCGCTGTTCTGTGGATGTGGGCCGGCCTGCGCCGGCCATGGGGAGGCGAGCCGCTGCGCCGATTCCAGCAGCAGGGCGTGCACGAAGGCCTGCGGCGCGTTGCCGCGCACCTGCCTCTGCAGGATGTCGTATTCCTCGGTGAGCAGGCCAGGAGGGCCGCACGCGGCCCGGTTGCGCTCGAACCAGCGGACCGCCTCGACGTCCCGGCCGTGCTGGTGCAGGGCCAGCGCCATGGTGAAGCCACACAGCAGGAAGGCGCCCTCGGCCTCCCCCAGCGGCCGGTCGTCAGGGCGGTACCGGTACATGTACCCCTCGCTGGACAGTTCGGTTCGCGCCGCCTCCAAGGTGGCCAGGGCCCGCGGATCCCCGGGTGGTACCGCCCCGCGCAGGGCCGGGAACAGCAGCGCGGCGTCCACTCGGTCGTCGCCGGGCGCCCGCTGCCAGCGGCCGGAGGGATGCAGGCAGTCGGCCGTGACCTCGGCGAGCAGCGCGTCCGCGAACCCGCTCCAGACCGCGCCCTGGGCCGCCGGGGCCACCGCGGCGGCGGCCCGCAGGCCGGCTACGCAGGTCAGCCGGGAATGCGCCCAGCGCTGGTCGTCCAGTTCCCAGATCCCGGCGTCGGGCTCGGAGCCTCGTTCCTTGATCGCCGCGGCGGCCACTTCCACGGCCCGCCAGCCCTCGCGATCCAGCCGGTCGTGCGCGGCCGCCGCGGCCAGCAGCATCAGCGTCTCGCCGAAGGCGTCGAGCTGGAACTGCTTGTTGACCCAGTTACCGACCTTGTCCGACCCGCCCGGGTACCCGGGCAGATCCAGCCGCCGCTCATCGGGCACCGGGTCGCCGCTGACCGTGTAAGCCGGCTTGAGCTGCGGCCCGTCCGCGAGGATCCGTTCCGTGACAAACCCGGCCGCGGTGTCGAGCAGCGGGTGAGGGCCGGCCGCGGCGACCGCCTGCCCGCTGAAGCACTGATCACGGATCCAGGCGTACCGGTAGTCGTAGTTCCGTCCTTGTTTGGCGCGCTCGGGCAGGCTCATGGTCGCCGCGGCGGCCATGCCGCCGTCCGAGCTGGTCAGGCCGCGCATGACAGCGTAGGCGTGCCGCGCATCGCGGTCCGCGATGGTGCCCGACAGCTCGGGCACGGCCTGATCCCAGGCCGCGCTGGTCGCCGGCCAGGCCTGGTCGGGGTCGGCCGGCTTCTCCGCCAGCGGGCGATCCGAGATCTCCAGCACGAGGTCGTGATGGCCGCCCGCCGGGACCGTGATCATGGCCCGAAGACCGCCGCCGGACCGTCGCACCGCCATCCCCGCTCCGGACCAGCGCAGGTACAGCGGGCCGCAGCGCGCGGTCCACACGTCGCCCTGACGGGAGATCCGGCTGGGACGATGCCGGCCGAATCCCGCCCGCGGATCGAGGAACACCCGCACCCGGGTGTCACCGTCTACCGCCAGGATGCGGCGCAGCGCTACGGCCGTGTGCGGGTCGCCCGGCATGCTCAGCGCCTCACGGCATTCGATGACCTGTGATGTGGTGACCCAGCGGCTGCGCCAGATCAGGCTGTCCTGCTCGTAGTAGCCGCCCCACACGAAGGATGGTTCGGCCGGGGTCACGGCGTACACGCCTGCCCCGCCGATCAGCGTGGAAAACACCGCGTCGGAATGCCAGCGCGGCACGCACATCCAGACGAAGTCGCCCCGGGGGCCGACCATGACTCCCCGCTCGCCGTCGGCCAGCAGCGCGTATTCGGACAGCACGTGGAGCGGAAATTCCGGCGCGGAGCCGCGGCCCGTCATGAGGCCCGGCCGGTCCCCATGCGCAGGTCCGCTCCTCATTGACCTTGGCTGGGGAGGACTTCCCTGGCCTTGGTGAGAAGGCCTTCCTTCAGCACGCCCCACCGGTTCGCGTCCCCCTTGAGCAGGGCCAGGGCGGCGTCCTTGGCCTGCTCGAAGGTGGCGTGCGGCGGGATGGGCGGAATGTCCGGATCAGTGCGGACGTCCAGCACGACGGGCCGGTCCGCGGCCAGGGCCTGGTCCCAGGCCGGGCCGACCTGACCGGGCTCGTCGACCGCGATCCCGAGCAGGCCCAGGCTGCGGGCGAAGTCGGCGTAGGACACCTCGGGCAGCTGCTGGGACTCGACGAACTTCGGCGCGCCCTCCATGGCCCGCATCTCCCAGGTGACCTGGTTGAGGTCGTTGTTGTGCAGCACCGCGATGATCAGCCGGGGGTCGGCCCATTCCTCCCAGTAGCGCTTGATCGTGATGAGCTCGGCCAGGCCGTTCATCTGCATGGCGCCGTCGCCCGCAAAGACGATGGCCGGCCGGTCGGGATGGCCGAACTTGGCCCCGATGCCGTACGGGACACCCGGGCCCATGGTGGCCAGCGTGCCCGACAGCGAGCCGCGCACCTCACCGCGGAACTTCAGCTGGCGGGCGTACCAGTTCGCGGACGAGCCCGAGTCGGCGGCCACGATGGCGTTGGCCGGCAGCCGGGTCGACAGCTCGCGGAACAGCAGCATCGGGTTGACGGGGTTGGCCTCGACGTCGGCTTCGGCGTCCATGGACCGCCACCAGCGCTCCACCCCGGCCTCGATGCCCTCGCGCCAGGACCGGTCCTCCTGCCGCTTCAGGTGCGGGATCAGCGCCCGCAAGGTGGCGGCCGCGTCACCGACCAGGTTGACCTCGTACGGGTAGCGCATCCCGATGAACTTGCCGTCGATGTCGATCTGGACCCCGCGCGCCTGGCCGAAGTCCGGCAGGAACTGCGTGTACGGGAAGTTCGAGCCCACCGTGAGCAGGGTGTCGCAGTTCATCATCAGCTCGTAGCTGGGCCGGGTGCCGAGCAGGCCGATGGCCCCGGTCACATAGGGCAGCTCGTCGGGGAGCACGTCCTTGCCCAGCAGCGGCTTGGCCACCCCGGCGCCGAGCAGCTCGGCGATCTCCTCCAGCTCGCGGCGGGCCCCGCGGGCCCCCTGCCCGGCCAAGATGGCGACCTTGCTCCCGGCGTTGAGGACCTCGGCGGCCCGGGCGATGGCCGTGTCGTGCGGGGCGGGCACCGGCCAGTCGGTGCCGACCGACGAGGGCACCATCTTGAACGCGTGGCCGGGCGCGGAGTACGCCAGCTCCTGGACGTCGGCCGGGATGATCAGCGCGGTGGGCGCCCGTTCGGCCAGGGCGACGCGGATGGCCCGGTCCAGCACATTGGGCAGCTGCTCGGGCACCGTCACCATCTGCACGTACTCGCTGGCCACGTCCTTGAACAGGGACAGCAGGTCCACTTCCTGCTGGTAGGACCCGCCCATGGCGCTGCGGTTGGTCTGGCCGACGATGGCGACCACCGGTACGTGGTCCAGCTTGGCGTCGTACAGGCCGTTGAGCAGGTGGATGGCCCCCGGCCCGGAGGTGGCGGCGCAGACTCCGACGCGGCCGGTGAACTTCGCGTACCCGACCGCCTCGAAGGCGGCCATCTCCTCGTGCCGCGCCTGGATGAACTGCGGCTGATTATCGGCCCGGCCCCAGGCGGCCAGGATCCCGTTGATCCCGTCGCCCGGATAGCCGAACACGTGGCGCACGTCCCAGGCGCGCAGCCGCTCGAGCAGGAAATCGGCAACCGTCGGTGCCATCGTCATCCTTCCGCCGTCAGTACTCAAACAAGCCGGGCTGGCCAGCAGACTGCTGGAGCGCTCGACTCGTCGGCACTACCCCCGCCGACGGCGTCAAACCTGCCGATCAGCGCGCCAACCTCAGGCACAGCCCAGGAGACGGCGTCGTGCTGACCCTTGCCTGGGGGCCGCCTTTCACGCGCGGTTCCGGTGCGGGCCGGCCCGGTTCCGGTCAGCGGGCTGGCGGGACGGCGGGGTGCTCGCCGAAGAAGCGGATGAACTCGGCGCTGGCGTCCGGCCCGCGCGGGTCGGTGTAGGAGCCGTGCGGGACACCACCGGACCAGGCATGCCCGCCGTGGTGGATGGTCCAGCACTCGGCCAGGGCCGCGCCCGCGGGGTCCTGGTAGCAGGTGCGGGTGTAGGCATGCCCGCCGGGCACCTGCCCGGTGGTTACCACGGTAGGCGTACCCGGGCTCACGCTGTCCTGGCTGGCCACGCCCAGGGCGTGGTCGATGAGGCCCGTGGCGTTGGCGGGGGCCACGATCGCATCCCGGTCGCCATGGAAGACGATCAGCGGCAGGGTGCGGCCCGGGGGCCGGTCCGGCCGGGGCGGGCCCTGCTTCATCGCCGCGAACGCGGAGGCCACGTCGCCGGCTGCGGCGTAGGGCAGCCCGGAGTGCACGCCGACGGCGGCGTAGAGATCGGGGTAGACCGCGGCCATCACCGCGGCCATCGCACCCCCGGCGGAGAATCCGGCCACGTATACCCTGGTGGCGTCTACCCCGTAGCGATCGGTGACCTGGCGGGTGATCCCGGCGATCAGCGACGGCTCGCCGGCGCCGCGGCGCTGGTGGCCGGGCGCAAACCAGTTCCAGTACCGGCCCGCGTTCGCCGAGGGGGACTGCTCGGGGTAGGCGACGAGCAACGCCTGACGCTCGGCCAGGTCGTTCATGCCGGTGGCGGCGGCAAAGGTCGCGGCGTCTTGGGTGCCGCCGTGCAGCATCACGACCAGGGGCATGGGGCTGTCGGCGCGGTCGGCGGGGACGTAGAGCCGGTAGTCGCGAGTGCCGGCGGCGTTGCTGTAGGAGAAGGCGTCAAACCGGCCCGCGGACGGCTTCACGGCCGGGACCGCGGGCCGGTGCGTCCGGCGGAGAGCCTGCGCGCCCCGGCTGGGTGCAGCGCGGCGGGTCATCCAGCCGGGATGGATCCGTCTCGGTTGTGTCTCCTGGCCGGCGGCCAGCGCTAGCGGGACAGCCGGGCGGCGGTCCGGCGTGCCACCGGTCTCCTCCCCGGCCGATGGGGCATCCGGCGCCTGCCGGGCTACGGCCGGGCTGGCCAGGGTTTGCTGGATCAGCGCAGTTGCCTCGAGCAGGCGGCCCTGACGGGTCAGGCGAGTGGCCTCAGCCATCGCCGCCATCTGGCGTGCGTTCATGCCGGTGTCCCTTCTGGTGGTTCTCTTCGCTGGGCTGCTGGCAGGACGGCTTGTACGCTGCCGGACCAGCGGTTGTGTTCACCGTCACGCAGGCTCAGGCGGTGCGAGACGCGAGGGCTTCCTTCACCGCGGCGGGGGCCCGGAAGGCGCCGAGCACCTCCACTGAGGCAATCGTGGCCAGGGCCAGCTGGGGAGAGACATCGGCGGCGATGCTCGCCAGCCCGAGCACCCGGATATGGATCATCTGCCCGGCGTCGCGGATCTCCTCCAGGTCGCGGCGGGTGTAGTGACAGCTGCCCAGAGTCAGGGTGCGCCGGGCCGCTGTCTGGTCGAGAGCATCGCCCCGGGTGGCGAGCTGGGTGCGGATGGCCGTGCGGATGAAATCGGTGCGGTTGGCGTAGAAGCCTTCCTGTACCAGCAGATCGATCTGCCCGAGGTCCACCAGTCCCAGGTTGATAGTGATCTTCTCGGTTTTCTCGCTCTCATCTCGGGCCATCCGTACACCATCTCCTCACCATCCATATGGATGGTAACGTCAGGGACAGCGGTGATTCAACAGGCCAGCGGCAGTTTCCGTGAAGCTATGCGTCTTGCCCAGCCTCCGGGCAGCAGCGGACACGGCCCGGCGGGGTCGCCGGTTGAGCATCCGGACAAGGCGCGCCGCGCTCGGCGTACAGGTAATCAGCGAGGACGACTTCCGTCGACATCCCGGCCGGCTTGGACCGGATCACCTGCCTCGTGCTGATCATGCAGGAACCACTGACCCTGATCAGCATGCAATTTCCGCGCTCCCCCGCGTTCATCCCGCGCGCAGTTCCGATGGCTCCACGGTTTCAGCCGTTACGCACTGCATAACAACATGCGAGCCCGTTCTGTGCTGTGCGGCAGTGAGACAGCACAACGCCGGTACCGAAAGCAGCGATTGCTCCTGGTACCGGCGTCCCTAGTGTTGGGCGGGGCAGGCTTGTTACTTGCTGTCTGCCTCGACCAGGCGCTCGATGAGCTCGTCGACGTTCCCCGACTTGGGCAGCTGCCGTTTGGCCAGCTGGTCGCTCAGCTCGGCCTTGGTCAGGCCCTCGTAGCGCTCGCGGGCCTTGTCATGAGCCTGCCTGGCCTGCTGGCGCTCGGCGAAGCGGGCTTCGCGTGCCCGCTCCTTCTCGGCCTGCTCGGCCTGCTCGCGGGCGGTCCGCTCGGCCGACTCGGCCTTGTCACGCACGATGTCGCCAGCCGACTCGGCCTTTTCGCGCACGAGGTTACCGGCTGACTCGGCTCGGTCACGGACCATTTCCGATAGCGTGCCTGCCGCCTCCGCCCACTTGATGGTGAGGCGGCGGTTGATGTCTACCGTCTGCTGCACGAGATCGAAGTACCGTTCAACGGCCGGGATCAGGTCGATCTGCGGCAGCCCGGGAAGCCGGTCGGTCAGGGTCCGCGCGCCCTGCGCCCAGAAATCGGCGGTCTTGTCCACCGCACTGCGGGCTCGGCTCGTCGCGGAGCTGTATTGCCTGGTCATGCTCGTCATGTGTTCTCTCTTCACCTTGTTGAATATGCTAACTATATCAAGCAAGTGCTTGCTAAAGCAAGCGATAGCGGCCCGGCGTACTGCGTCGGAGCTCGGCGGCGGGGCTGACCGCAGGTCCTGACCGGCCTCCACGAGACCAGCTGGAGCCCCGACGGCGTCACGATGCGCCCCGCCAGCCCCGCGAACCGGTACGGGTCAGCGATCTGCCTTGCGGCGTTCTGTCTTGCGGGCCGCCCGCCGGGATACGGCGGTGACCGTAGAGTCGGCCTGATGCAGCGCCTTCGCTGTCCGGGTGGATGGATCATGGCGCCGGGCGGCCAGCGCCAGGCGATGCACGAGCGCCCGGGTCAGCGGCAGGGCGATAGCCAGCAGCAACCACATCCGCAGGCGCCTGGAGAAAAATGCCCACATGCTCAGGTCCCTTCGTCGTCCCCCGTGAGGTGCTCCGGTGCGCTACCCTCCTCGTCCCGGGCTAACCACGTCCCGAGCCGCCTGCTACTCCAGTCGGGCATGGTGACCCAGGTGGGTGAGCACGGTGTCGGCTTCCAAAAATGCGACAGGCGGAACCGGGCGGCGGTGAGCTGGATGTCGGAGAGCGCGCTATGCGGATGCGGTCAGGCCGACGAGGTCGGAGCTGGCCTGCCATAGGCGGGCCGCGGCAGCGGTGTCGCAGGCGGCCTTGGCGGAGGTCTTGGGCTTGCGGTTGGCGAAGTACTGGCCGGTGATGCCCTCGACCTGAGGTGAGGAGGCGAGGTAGACCGGGGTGACCGCGCCTTGGGCTGGGGTTTTCATGAAGGGGCGCGCCGCGCGGATCACGAAGCCGAAGTGCGCCGCCTGGTCTTCAGCACCGAAGCTGGTGCGCACTACTCCGGGATGCAGCACGGTGGCGGTGACTCCGGTGCCTTCCAGGCGGCGGGCCAGCTCGTAGGTGAACATCACGTTGGCCAGCTTGGACTGGCTGTAGGCGCGCTGCCCGGAGTAATTCCGCTCGCCCTGCAGGTCATCGACGTCGATGCGGCCCCTGGCCTGGGCGCCGGAGGAGACGGTGACGATCCGGGCAGGTGCGCTGGCGGTCAGGCGGTCCAGCAGCAAGTTGGTCAGCAGGAAGGAGGCGAGGTGGTTCAGCGCGAAGGTGCGCTCCAGGCCGTCAGCGGTAACGTGCCGGTGGGCCCAGAATCCGCCGACGTTGTTGACCAGCACGTCCAGACGCGGGTAGGCGTCCGCCACCTGGGCGGCCAGACGGCGCACCTCAGCCTGGACGGACATGTCGGCGGCAAAGACATCCACCGCTGGATTACCCGTCGCAGCGCGGATTCCGGCCGCGGCCGCGGCCGCGCGCGCCTGGTCGCGGCCGGTGATGCCGACACGGGCGCCCAGCGCGGCGAGTGCGGCGGCGGTGGCCATGCCGATGCCTCCTGTGCCGCCGGTGACCAGAACGGACTTCCCGGCCATGAGAGGAACCTCAGCCATGGCTCAGTCCCTGGTTGCCGAGTCGGCCGAGCCTATACGTCCGAGTGCGCGTCGCCATTGCGCCGGGCCACTGCGTCCGGCTGCGGCACTGCGACGGCGGCAGTCAGCTTGCCGTTGCTTACCTGTACGGGGATCTGCGGGACCTCGGGTATCGCAAGCCGCTCCTCGCCCGGAAGCTCGGCCTCGGCCGCGGCCACATCGCCGAAGTCCGCGAGAGACGCCGTATCCGCGGCTGGCTTCCTGTCGTCCGCAGGCGCCGACGGCGTGAACTTGTCGAAGAACCGGAGCAGCTCGACCGGCACCGGCATGACCAGCGTGCTGTTCTTTTCCGCGGCGACCTCGACCACCGTCTGGAGCAGCCGCAGTTGCAGGGCGGCGGGGTCGCGGGCCATGACGTTGGCTGCCGCGGCGAGGCGCTTGGAGGCCTGGTACTCGCCGTCGGCGGTAATGATCCGGGCGCGGCGCTCCCGTTCCGCCTCGGCCTGCCGGGACATCGATCGCTTCATGCTGTCGGGCAGGGAGACGTCCTTGAGCTCCACCCGCTCGACCCGGATGCCCCACGGGCCCTCAGTTGGCTCGTCGATGATCCGGCGCAGCTCGCGATTAACCGAGTCCCGCTCGGAGAGCAGCTGATCCATCTCGGACTGGCCGATGATCGACCGGAGTGAGGTCTGCGCCTGCTGGGAGATGGCGAACATGTAATTCTGCACGTTGATCGTCGCCTTGATCGGGTCGACGACCCGGAAGTAGACCACGGCATCGACCCGGACGGTCACGTTGTCTTTGGTGATGCCTTCCTGAGCCGGGACGGCCATGGCGACGATCTGCATGTTGACCTTCTGCATGCGGTCGCCGACCGGCCGGATCAGGGTCAGCCCGGCGCCACGAATCCCAGGCAGCACCCGTCCGAACCTGAAGATGATGCCCTGCTCGTACTGCTGCACGACCTTGAATGAGCGGCCGGCCGCGATGAGCCCGGCCACGACGAGTACTACCAGGATGACCACCAGGGCGACCATCGCCAACACCTCTTCTTCGGTGGCGCCGTGGTAGCTGGCCGCCTTCGGCGGGCTCATCCTCGGTGCCTGCCTTCAGCCTATCTACGCAACCAAAAACTAGCAAAATATTTCTAGAAACTTAATCCGGTTATTAAGAGCGCCGATACGCTGACAGGGGTGGGCAGAGCTCGTTGGCGTTCGGCAGCCACGGTTCCTCGACGATCGCGGCGACGTGCGGCCATAGATGGACTCCTGGCATGAGCAGGAATCCGCGCTCGCCGACCTGGACGACGCGGCCTTGCGGTTGGCGGCCGACAGGCCCCCGGCCGGTCCAGCGGAGCTTGGGGCGGAGCCCATCGAGGACGCGGCGCAGACCGTGCCCTGTCAGCACGCGGGAGCGTTCCTCGACGTCATGGTTGAGCAGCGAGCAGCTGTACATCCAAAAACGGCGTTACCAGGGCGGCCTGAGCGTTGTGGAGCCGCGCGGCGAGCTGGTCTCGTGCTCGCTCGGGATCAGTGACCAGAGAAGGGACTCACCGCGCAGATGCTCCTCGCGGATTCCGCCCTTTATCGTGGCATG
>Ga0207674_10007091_pt1 | contig 13097 bp, 12 predicted proteins | sample KBSCornC72_FD_184303 | JGI IMG/M metagenome (GOLD analysis project Ga0207674, IMG submission 184303) | Corn rhizosphere microbial communities from Kellogg Biological Station, Michigan, USA - KBS Corn C7-2 (SPAdes) (version 2) | ecosystem: Host-associated > Plants > Roots > Rhizosphere > Soil ... | reverse complement strand
CGGCTCGATCAGATCGCGATCGAGTTCGATCGCAGTGAGATGTCCGGCCTTGCGCAACAATGGCAGTGTCAGCGCGCCTTCGCCGGGGCCGATCTCGACGATGCGGTCGTCGGGTCGAGGCGCAACCGAGGCGACGATGCGCGCGAGGATGCCCGGATCGTGCAGGAAATGCTGGCCGAAGCGCTTCCTCGGCACATGGCGTTCGCGATCGTCCGTCACGGCTTGCAGAACGCCGGTGGCGAGGCGCGCAGCTCATCGAACAGCCAATCGCGAAACAATTTGACCGCGGGCTTGTTCATATGCTGGCGCGGGTAGACCAGGAAGCAGGTGCGCGGCGAGGGCAGACGCAAGTCGAACGGCGCGACCAGCGTGCCATTGCGCAGTTTCATCGCCGCGAGCGAGCCGCGCGTGAGCACCGCGCCCTGGCCCTGCACCGCGGCCTGCAGCGCGAGCTCGGAATCGTCGAACACCGGGCCGCGGCGCGGTTCGGGGATGTCGACGCCAGCGGCTTCGAACCATGATGCCCACGGTGTGTTGCGGATGCGCAGCAGCGGCACGCGCGCGAGGTCCGCGGGTTTGCGCACGCGGTTTGCGCGCGCGAGTTTCGGGCTCAGCGTCGGGAAATACTCGTCGTCGAACATTTTTTCGCTGACGAGATCGTCGTAGCCGCCGGTGCCGAAACGGATCGCGACGTCGACGCCGTCGTTGCGGAAATCGGCGAGCGCAGTCGTGCTTTGCAAGCGCAACTCGACGTGCGGGTAGCCGTCGAGAAAACTGCCGAGGCGTGCGACCAGCCATGCGGCAGCGAACGAAGGCAGCGTGCTCACGGTTACGATATTGCCGGCGTCGCCGCCGCGCACGCGCTCGACCGCCGCATTAAGCGTGTCGAGCGTGGTGCGCACATCGAGCGCGAGTTGACGCCCGGACTCGGTCGGGCGCATGCGCCGGCCTTCGCGCTGCAGCAGCCGCACGCCGAGCGCTTCCTCGAGCGCATGGATCTGGTGGCTCACCGCGCTATGCGTGAGCGCCAGTTCGTCGGCGGCGCGCGTGTAGTTCTCGTGACGCACGGCGGCTTCGAGAACTCTGAGCGAGCGCAGCGGCGGTAAACGGTGCCAGGGGTTCATCTGTGAATCCATCTCACAATTGGATCGAGAAAATAGCGGTTTTTTGCCTGACACACCAGCCTTATGATGCGCCCTCAAAGCGAGTGCTGGAGCCGACATGAACCTGAAGACCATCACCTATTTGACCTTGCTCGGCATGATCTGGGGATCGTCGTTCCTGTTCCAGCGCATCACGGTGCCCGTGCTCGGTGCACCGGCGACGGCAGGATTGCGCACGGTACTCGCGGCGCTGTTTCTCGCTGCCTTGCTCGCGTTGCTGCGGCGACCGCTCAACTGGCGACAGCGCTGGCGCGATTACGTCACGATGGGGTTTTTCAGCGCCGGCGTGCCGTTCCTGTTGTTCGCGTATGCGGCGCATTACTTGCCGGCGGGCTACTCGGCGGTATTGAACGCCACGGTGCCGCTGTTTACGGTACTGCTCGGCTGGCTCGCCGGTCCGCGTCCGTCCGCGTCCAAGCTGATCGGCGTCGTCGTCGGCATGATCGGCGTGGCCACGCTGGTTCGTTTCGGTGTCGTTGAATCGTCGTGGGTGACGGCCGCCGCGTTTGCGGGCTTGCTCGTGGCGTCGCTGATGTACGCGATCGGCGCGCGCATGGCCAAGGATCGCTTCACGGGTGCTGATCCGCTGGCGATGGCGTGCGGCAGTTTGTTCGGCGCGTTGCTGCCGCAGGCGCCTTTCGCACTGTCGAGCATTCCCGCGGTGACCCCGACCCTCGGCGTGGCGATCGCGCTGCTCGCACTCGGTGTCGTCTGCACCGGTTTGGCGTATCACCTCTTCTACGAATTGATCCGCGACGCCGGCAGCGAACGCGCGACGACCGTGACGTTCATCGTGCCCGTGTTTGCGCAAATCTGGGGTGCGATGTTCCTCGGCGAAGCGATCACGTGGGCGAGCGCCTTGGGCTGTGCGCTGGTGTTGTTCGCAGTGGCGCTGATTTTCGAACGTGTGCCGGGATTGAAGCCGCGGTCGATGGTGCCGGCGTTGGGCAAGGCCACTTAACTTGCAGCGACCAATTCGATAGCCAGCTTCGACGCCGCGACCATGCTCGCGGCGTCCGCTTTGCCGGTGCCGGCCAAATCAAGCGCCGTGCCGTGATCGACCGAGGTACGCACGAACGGCAGGCCGAGCGTCACGTTCACGGCATCGCCGAATCCGAGCGCCTTGAGCACCGGTAAACCCTGATCGTGATACATGGCCAGATACGCATCGACCTGCGCGCGGCGCGCGGGAAGAAATGCTGTATCGGCAGACAGCGGGCCTTCCAGGTGCATGCCTTCGGCGCGCAGCGCAGCGAGTGCCGGAGCGATCACTTCGATTTCTTCGTGCCCCAAGTGTCCGCCCTCGCCGGCATGAGGGTTCAGGCCGAGCACGGCGATGCGCGGATTGTCGAGGCGAAAACGGCTACGCAGGTCGTTGTATACAATGCGCAAAATTTGTACGAGCCGCGCAGCCGTGATCGCAGCCGGTACGTCGGCGAGCGGCAAATGCGTGGTCGCCAGCGCCACGCGCAGCTGCGGCGCCGCGAGCAGCATCGCGACATTGCAGCGCGCCCGCGCGGCCAGAAATTCGGTGTGGCCGCTGAAGGCGATGCCGGCATCATTGATGACCGCTTTGTGCACCGGCGCCGTGACCAGCGCGTCGAACTCGCCTTGCAGGCAGCCGTCGGCAGCGCGCGTCAGCATCTCGACCACATAGGCTGCGTTGTCGACATTCAGTCGCCCGGGCGTCACCGCGGCGCGGGCGGGCACGTGCACGTAACGCAGCTGGCCGGGCGCACGCTGATCGCGCCACTGTCCATCATCGGGCTCGATCGAGAGCGTGAGGCCGCGCGTCTGCGCGGCAAGCAGCAGCAGGTCCTTGTCGCCGACAACAATGAGGTCGGCGGCGATGTCGGTCGCCGCCAGTGCGGCGACGAGTTCAGGGCCGATCCCGGCCGGTTCGCCGGTGGTGATCGCGAGGCGGGGAAGGAAGCGACTCGTCGTCATGCAGTGCTCGGTACCGGATTCAGCCTTTTCCCTTCTCCCGCTGGCGGGAGAAGGTGCCGAAGGCGGATGAGGGTGGAATGGCGGAGTGTAAGGGTCTTTTGCTGTGCCACCCTCACCCGGCGCGCGGTGCGCGCCGACCTCTCCCGCCAGCGGGAGAGGTGAAACTTAAGGTGCCGGCTTGTCGGCCGCAGCGCTCTCCGCGCCTGGCAAACGAATCTCCACGTACGATTCCGAGCGCAACTGGCGCAGGAAATTCTCGTATTGTTCTTCGGCTTTGCGGTTGCGGATGATTTCGCGCGCCTGCTCGCGTTTGGTTTCGGCCGTGCGGTCTTGCTGGCGTGTACCGAGGCGCTGCAACACGTGCCAACCGACGTCGGTCTGGAACGGCGCGGAAATTTCGCCGTCCTTGAGCGAAGACACCACTTCAGCCACGCGCGTGCCGTACTGCTCAACCGGGAACCAGCCCATGTCGCCGCCGCCACCGGCGGTGGTGGCATCCTGCGAGTCGTGCTTGGCGACGGCCGCGAAGTCCTCGTGGCCATCGACGATGCGATGGTGAATATCGGTCGCCGTCTTCAGCGCCTCATCGCTGCTGACGAGATCGCCGGTCTTGATCAGGATGTGACGCGCATGGAATTCGGTGACGACTTGCTTGCCGTCGGCGCGTCGGTCGATCAGTTTGACGATGTGGAAGCCGCTCGGGCCACGCAGCGGCTGCGATACCTGGCCGGGCTGCATGCCTTCGACGAGTTCGGCAAACGCTTCCGGCACCTCGTCGTAACGGCGCCAGCCGAGATCGCCGCCTTGCAGCGCGTCCTGGCCGCTCGAGTAGCGGATCGCCGCGGCGGTGAAGTCCATGCCGCCGTCGATCTCCTTTTTCACTTTCTCGGCCTTGTCGTGGGCGCTCTGGATTTGCGCGGCGTCGGCGCCGTTCGGCGTGGCGACGAGGATGTGCTGCAAATGCACTTCGCCGGATTTGAGACTGTTGCTGGCGAGCAGGATGTCCACTTCCGCGTCGCTGACATTGGCCTGACCCTGCACGACGCGCTGTTGCATGTGCTGCACCGTGAGCTGCTCGCGCAGACTCTTGCGGAAATCGTCGTAGCTCATGCCGTCGCGCGCGAGCGACGCGCGCAGCTGGCTCAGCTCGATCTTGTTGTTCGCGGCGACGCGCTGCGCGGCCTGATCGACGTCAGCGTCGCTGATGCGGATACCGGTGTCCTTCGCGCGCGCCACTTGCAGGCGCAGCATGATCAGGCTTTCCAGCACCTGGCGTTCGAGCACGTCGCGCGGGGGCAGCTGTTGCGGATTCTTCTGGTATTGCGCGAGCACGCTGGCCACGGCGCGGTCTAGTTCGCTTTGCAGGATCACATCATCCTCGGCGACGGCGACGATGCGGTCGAGCGGCTGCTTCGACAACATTTGCGCCTGTGCGGCGCTGGCGCCGAAAGCGCTAATCAGGAAACAGGCAACAGCGACGATTGGTTTCATCGGGCAACATCCAGTGGGCGCGAAAGTCGGCGCATGCGCGCCGAACACGCAATTTTGCGGTTCAACAGGTAAGAAATCCGTTATTTGGCGACCCGGAGCCGCCGCTATTCGTAGCCAAGAATAGCACGCCGCAGGAAATTCTCGGTGCGCGCACCGGTATTGCCGAGGCCCTTGAACTCGATTTCAAAGTACACCCCGGTGTTCGGGTGCACCTGGCCGATCGAGCTGATGTAGCGACGCACGAGCACGCGCATCGCGACGCAGCAGCTGTCGTATTGCGTGCCGGCGAACGCTTCGAGCAGGCGTTTGTCGAGCAGCGAATAGTAATAGCGTCCGACCAGACTCCAGGTTTCGTTCAACGGATACAGCGCCGACGCATCAACCTGTTCCATCAAGCCGCGGCGGAAGCGATAGGACAGATTGATCGCGCCTTCGGCACCGAAGCGATGTTCCAGGCTCAGTGCGGAAAGATCGGTGTGGTGCAGGTTCTCGACCAGCATCTGCGTGGTGGGATCAACGATCTTGCCGTTCGGGTTGTATTGCTGATCCCACTTGAACTCCCAGCGGTCGTTCAGGCGCAAGTCCAGTTCGGCGACGTAATCCGACCCGGAGAAATCCACCTCCGGACGCCCCGGCAACTGCACGCGCTGCGCATCGAAGTAGTGGATCTGGCCAATGCTGGCGCTGAGGAATTCGTCGCCCGAGGCGGAGTCGAGCAGGCGCGAAGTCAATGCCAGCGTGAGATTGTTGGCATTGCTCTGGCGATCGGCGCCGACGAACGAGTTGCTGCGGAACAAGCTCGGGAAATCGAATGTCGGAAGAATCGTGTCGAAAATCGGCAGGTCCGACTGGTCGCGATACGGCACGCGCAGGTAATACAAGCGCGGTTCGAGCGTCTGCGTCAGGCTGTTGCCGAACAAGGTGAGCGGGCGCTCGAAGATGAGGCCGGCATCGAAACTGAAAATCGGCGTGCTGCGCGAGGGTGATTTGTCGGTGAACGTCGGCGTGCCCGGATGGGTTGCCGCGTAGCCGGCCAGATCGTGCAAGTCATATGTGGTGTAGCGCAGCCCAAGTTCGGGGCGCACGAAATAGCCCGCGGCTTCGATCGGATAAGCGATGTACGGGTACAGGTCGACGCGTTGTCCTTCGATCGACGCGAACTGCACGACGCTGCCGCTGCCGGCAATCACGTCGAACGGACCCTTGCGGAAATTCACGTACTCGGCGTTGGCGCCGGCGGCAAGGCCGCCGAGCAGATCGTGCTCGCCGGTGAATGTCGCGCGCGGCAGACGCTGATAGGGCGTGAACGCGTCGGAAAGATAGGGTTGCGTGATCTGGATTGCGTCACCGCCGATGCTCGCGTTCCACCAGGCGCCGCGCCCGTTCAGGTAAGCGCTCGAGCCGAGCAATGTGTTGGCCGATGAGGTCAGGCTGTTGCCGTAATCCTGGAAATACTGCTTGTCGGAAACGCGATTGATGTCGACGGCGGTTTGCCAGTTTTCCGAGAACGTGGTGGATTCCTGCACGCGAAACGCGTAGCGGCGCTGCGGCAGGTCGATGGGTGACGGTGGGCCCTGGAACATCGGCGGCGCACTCGCGTATTGCGCGCGCTCATCGTCGACTTCCCCATCGTGCGGCACGTAGTTGAAATCGATCTGCGCCTTGTCGCTCGCATCGAGGTAACGGAATTGCCCGGCCAGCATGCCGCCGCGATTCGACGACCAGCGCGGCTCGATCGTGGCGTCGTAGTTCGGCGCGAGGTTCAGGTAATACGGCGCGCCGATGACGAAGCCGCGGCGATTGCCGTAGCCCAGATGTGGCGTGAGAAAACCGGATTCGCGTTCGTTGCTGAGCGGAAAGCTGAAATACGGAAACCAGAAGAACGGCACGTCCGCGTAATAAATCGTCACATCGTGCGCGTAGCCCTTGTTCTTGGCCTTGTCCATTTCGAGCTTGTCGCTGTGCAAGTACCAGCGGCGATCGCTCGGGTCGCAAGTGGAAAATGTGCCGTCGGTCAGCGTGCCGTGTTCGGCATCGGTCATGTCCGCAGCCGCAGCAGTGCCATTGCCGCGCTTGCCGAGCATCTGGTAGCGAATGTGGTCCAGATCCGCCGTACGTGGCGTCGTCGTGCCTTTCGCGTGATCGGCCGACATCATCATGCTCGAATCCTGCACGTAGACGTGGCCTTGGGCGTCGTACGCGGTGCTACCCGAATCGTACGTAATGGTGTCCGCGCGCACCAGTTCGTCGAGGCGCTGGATCTCGGCTTCGCCTTCGAGCCGGTAATGCGAACTGTCGGTCGAGGAAACCTTGCGTGCGAGGATGTCGGTCGGTGCCTTGTCGCGGTCGCCGGCGGCGGGCAATCCGGGACGATAGAAATCGAGCAGATCGTTGCGCTTGCACAGCGCAAATTCGTCGGCATGTTTGGGCTTGGCACACTTGAGCACGCCGACCGGACAGACCGGCGCATCGGCATCCTTCGCTGCGGCAAGATGCGCGCAGGCGAGCGACAAGGCCAGCGCGAGCAGGCGCGGCGAGCAAAGGCAACTGAGCACGGTCATCCGTCCAATGGCTGACAAGCGAGGCGGCAAGCTTGCCTGAATCGCGTCAGTCCAGCAACGCGTTGACATGTGCTGCCACGCTCTCTCGGAGCGCCTGCAGGCTGTAGCCTCCTTCCAGACTCGAAATGACCCGCCCGTCCGCGGTGTCGTGCGCGACCGCCACGAGCTCGCGCGTCGCCCATGCGTAATCGTCAGCGACGAGATTCAGGTCCGCTAGTGGATCAAGCCGGTGCGCGTCGAAGCCGGCGGAAATCAGCAGCAATTGCGGCGCGAAAGCGCGCAAACGCGGCAGGATGATGCCGTTGAATGCCGCGCGGAATTCCGCACCCGCCGCGCCGCGCGCGAGCGGCACGTTGACGATGTTGCCGGCGCCGGTTTCCTCGGGCCTGCCGGTGCCCGGATACAACGGCCACTGGTGCGTCGACGCATACAACACGCGCGGATCGTTCCAGAAGATGTCCTGCGTGCCGTTGCCGTGATGCACGTCGAAATCGACAATCGCGACGCGCTCGATACCGCGAGCGAGCGCGTGCGCCGCGCCGACCGCGACGTTGTTGAACAGGCAGAAACCCATTGCGGTGTCGCGCGTGGCGTGGTGACCGGGCGGGCGCACCGCGCAGAACGCGCGCGCGCACTTGCCATCGATCAATGCATCGACCGCCGCGCAAACCGCACCGGCGGCTCGTTGCGCCGCTTCGAGCGAATGCGCAGACATCGCCGTATCCGGATCGAGCCGCACGTAGCCGTCCTGCGGAGCGCTCGTGAAAACTTCGTCGATCAACCCGCTCGCGTGCACGCGTGCGAGCTGTTCGCGCGAGACGCGCGGTGCTTCGATGCGGTCAAGAGCAGAAAAGCGGTCGCTCGACAATGCTTCGAGCACGGCGTGCAGCCGCGACGGCGATTCCGGATGACCGGGGCCGGCGTCGTGGGCGAGACAGGATGCGTGGGTGTAGAGCAGCACGAGCGATATGCTCGGTCAGTGCGACAGTATTTGCAATTGCGCAGTCGCATCGGCTTCGGCCATGCGCTTGGCGGCGCCGAGAATGTTCCGCGGCACCCACTCCGGAAACGCTGTTTCGTGCAGCACATGCTTGCCCTCTGCCGTGTGCACCTCGTGCAGGCGCGCGAGGCGCTCGCGCGGAAAGCGATCCGCGAGCCGGACCAGCGCCGGCCACAGACGTTCGTGCACGTAAGCGATCTTGCCATCGACAATGCGGCAGACGAGGATTTGCGGCGCATCGCGCGCGGCACGTGTGATCGCAAAGATTTCCTTGCCGCGCGGATGCGACCACCAATTGCCCCGGATCGATTCGCCGACGATCGTCTCGGCGAGAGAAGGAATCGCGCCCCGGCGCGCGGACTCGGCAACCACGCCGTGACGTTCGATGAAATCGAGCGCCTGCGCGGCGTTCAGGACTTCGGTTTTTTGCGTCGTTCGTGCTGCCACAACACTTCGCCATGGCCGCTCGCACGTGCGAGCACGCGCGCGAGCACGAACAGCAGGTCCGAAAGGCGATTCAGATAACGGATTGCCTCGGGCCGCACGCTTTCCTGACGCGACAGCGTGACAACTTCGCGTTCGGCGCGTCGGCACACGGTGCGGGCAACATGACAGCAGGCCGCGGCCATGCCGCCGCCCGGCAGGATGAAATCCTTGAGCGCCGGCAGATCGGCATTGAAGCCGTCGAGAGTAGTTTCCAGGCGCTCGACATCGGCGTCGTCGACCATCGCCATGCCCGGAATGCACAATTCGCCGCCAAGATCGAACAGATCGTGTTGCGCTTGCGTCAGCGTTTCGCGTACCGGTGCGGGAATTTCCTGCGCGAGCACCACGCCAATCGTGCTGTTGAGCTCATCGACCGTGCCATACGCCGCCACACGCGCGGAATCCTTCGCCACGCGCTTGCCGTCGCCGAGGCCGGTGGTGCCGTCGTCGCCGGTTTTTGTGTAGATTTTGGAAAGTCGATTACCCACAAAGCTCGTCATTCCGGCGAAAGCCGGAATCCAGCTCCTTGCTTTCTCTCCGCATCAGGCGTTGACGACTTGCAGTGCGGGCCAGCGCTTGCGCATCAACTCAAATCCACCAAACAACACCGCGCTCCACACCATTGTTCCGGCGAGCGTGCCCTTGAAGAACGGAATGCCGGCGACGTAACACGCGGCGAGGCTCTGCGTGCAGGCGTCGCCGACGCCGGTGCGTGCGCTGAGCCAGGTGGCGAAGTTGGTCACGACGAAAAACAGCACGGCGCTGGCGAAGCTGCCCGCGGCCACGCGCAATGCGCTGACGTTCCGCGCGAGCCAGCGCCCGCCCCACGTCGTCATCGCGATGCAGCCGTACACTGCGGCGAGCGTGCCGAGCCAGTCGTTGAGCAAGGCAGGCGACAGCGTGGCGGCAATGATCGCGTCAGCGACGGCCATCGCACCGAGCGGCACGATGAAGGCGAGACGGCGGTCGGTGAAATAGGCGCCGCCGAACAGCGCGATCGCCTCGACCGGCGTGAAGTTGTACGGGAACACGCCCGGCACGAAGTAGATGACGAGGCGCACGCCGACCGCGAACGCGATCATGGCCGTCAGTATCCAGGTGCGCGGGGAGAGGGAATGAGTCTGGGCTTGCATGGAAATCTCCGGTCCTTGCGCTTCAATCCAGCTGAAAGCTGGCGGCATTCACATAGGATACTTCAAACTGCCCGTGGCGGGTGCGCACTCGCGCGCTGTGCGCGTGATCGATCGTCAACGCAAACGCGCGCGCCGGCGGCAGTCCGAGGGCGTGGCAGAGCAGGGCGCGGATCGATCCGGCATGCGCGACGGCGAGCACGAGATCATCGTCACCGGTGGACGCGAGCAGCGACGAGAGCCACGCGCCGGTGCGGCGGATGACGTCAGCGAAACTTTCGCCGCCGGGGGCTTCCTGAATCACCCAGTTGTTCGCCCAGTGCTCGTAGCGCGCGGCGTCGCTGCCCATGACTTCTTCCCAGCGCTTGCCGTCCCATTGGCCAAGGTCGACTTCGCGCAGTCGCGCATCTTCGAGCGGCTCGATGGCGAATTTGGCGGCAAAAATCGACGCCGCCTGCTGCGCCCGTTTCAGGTCGCTCGTGAACAGGAAACGCGGCGCGCGGCCGGTCCACGTTGCGGCGAGCTGCTGCGTCGCACCGAAACCCGAGGCTGACAGCGGCGCGTCGGTCTGGCCCAGACACAAGCCGGGCGCAGCTTCGACATCGCCGTGGCGGACGAGGATCAAGTCCATTGCATGGATTCCCGTTGACCGCCCCAGATTATCACCCTGCCGCGAACGCTTCGATGCCGGGTTATGATTCGTGCATGTCCGAACATGATGTTCTGATCGTCGGCGGAGGTTTGGTCGGCTCCAGTCTCGCGATCGCGCTGGAAAGCTCCGGCCTGGACGTCGCACTGGTCGAAGCGGCGCCGCCGCGTGTGGACCTGCAGCCGAGCTACGACGAACGCAATCTGGCGCTGGCGCGCGCGACCGTGAACGCTCTGTCAGCACTGGGTGTCTGGCGGCGCGTTCGCGCACGCGCTACGCCGATTCAACGTATTCATGTCAGTCGCAAGGGCGAGTTCGGCGCCGTGCGCCTCGCGGCGAGCGCGCACGGCGTCGACGCGTTTGGCGCCGTACTGCCGGCGCGCGAACTCGGCAACGGCCTGCTCGCGCAACTGGACGCATGCCGTTCACTGAAGCGCTACGCGCCGGCAAAGCTTATGGCGATCGAGTCCGGCGCGGACACGATGACGGCCAGGCTGGCGACGAACGACGGCGAAGCATCCGTGCGCACACGCCTGCTGGTCGGCGCGGATGGTACGCCGTCGTTGGTGCGCGGCGCACTCGGTATACAAACCGACAATGTGGATTATGCGCAGACGGCGTTCGTGTGCACGGTGACGCCTGAACGCGCGCCGGACGGCTGCGCGTTCGAACGTTTCACCGCCAGCGGACCGGTCGCCCTGCTGCCGCTGCCGGACCGCCGCGCTGGCGTCGTGCTTACGGTTCCCGGCGCGGATGCGGCACGCGTCGCCACACTCGACGACGAGGAATTCATCGATCTGTTGCAGGAGCGCTTCGGCTACAGACTCGGGCGCCTCGCGCGCCCCGGCAAGCGCGTGTCATATCCGCTTGTGCGCGTGCAGGCGCAGCGCTTGCACGCGCCGCGTGGCGTGCTGGTCGGCAATGCCGCACAGACGCTGCATCCGATCGGAGCGCAAGGCTTCAATCTCGGTTTGCGCGATGCGTTGACGCTCGCCGAATTGTTGGTCGACACGGCGCGTACGCAGTCCGATCCGGGGGCGGCGGAGTTGCTGCGCGCTTATGCCGAGCGACGTCGCGAGGATCGCGAAGGCACGGCCGCGATGAGTGATGGACTCGCGCGCTGGACGGCACACGAAGCGCTGCCGCTGAAGTTGCTACGTTCGTTTGGCATGCTTGCGCTTGATCGCATCGCTCCGCTGCAAGGCGATTTTGTGCGGCGCGCGATGGGGTTCCGCGGCAACGTGCCACGGCTGGCGTTGGGCGACGTGCGATGAATCGTGCCGGTTGCGACATCGCGATCGTCGGCGCCGGCATGGTCGGCGCGACGCTTGCGCTGGCACTCGCGCGCGATGGTTTCGAAGTCGCCGTGGTGGAATCGCGTGCACCGGCGCCCTGGCGTGCCGAAGACGAAGTCGACCTGCGCGTTGTCGCGCTTGCGGCTTCATCGATTGCGCTGTTCGAACGACTCGATGTGTGGCGGGCGATCCGCGCGGCACGCGCGTGTGCGTATCGGCGCATGCGCGTCTGGGATGCGCTCGCGCCGGGACATCTGGATTTCGACTCGGCCGACGAAGGCGCGGACGCGCTCGGCTACATCGTCGAGAACCGGCTGATCCAGCACGTGTTGTGGCAGGCGCTGCAGGCCGATACGCGCATTGCGCTGCATTGTCCAGCCAAGGTCGCGGCGACGGAAATCGAAGGTGAGCGCCGCGCGTTGCAGTTGGCCGACGGCGGCCGCATCGCCGCGCGGCTGGTAGTGGCCGCCGACGGCGCGGATTCGGCGCTGCGCGGCATGCTCGATATCGGCACGCAGGATCGCGACTACGCCCAGCGCGCGATCGTCGCGCACGTGCGCACCGAGCGCGCGCACGAAGACACGGCGTGGCAGCGTTTCATTTCAGGCGGCACGATTGCGTTCTTGCCGCTCGCCGACGGCCGGCCCTTCGCGGCCATCCCTGGCCTCCAGGGCACTTGGGCTCCTGCCCGGCGCAGCTCGATCGTGTGGTCGGTGCCGAACGCAGAAGCCGAACGGCTGCTCGCGCTGGACGACGCGGCTTTTCGCAATGAACTCGGCGCCGCGGTCGATTTTCGTCTTGGCGCGATTACCGGGTGCACAGCGCGCGCGGCTTTTCCGCTACGCATGAAACTCGCCGACGACTATGCCGCGCCGCGTTTCGCCCTCATCGGCGACGCCGCGCACGTTGTGCATCCACTGGCCGGGCAGGGCGTCAATCTCGGTCTGCGTGATGTCGATGAACTGTGCGACGCACTGCTCGAAGCACGCGACGCGAAGCGCGATTTCGCCGCCGATGCGGTATTGCGGCGCTACGAACGCCGTCGACGCAGCGACAGCGCAGTCGCTGCGTACGCCTTCGATGCAATCCAGCGGATCTTCGGCAGCGACAGCAGGCCGCTGGCCGCGCTGCGCGGATTCGGCCTCGACGTCGTCAACACGATCGCGCCGCTCAAGCGCTTTTTTTCCGGCCGCGCCGCGGGCCGATAGGGCATCCGCGGGCGCGTTCCCGAGTTCACGGTGTGCTGTGGCGATCAGGGGATGTGGGTCGCCTGACACGCATGGCTGAATTTCCTCGTTAGCAACTAGCCGCTTTTCTCACCGGCTTGCGCCGCGATGCCCGCGCCAATCAGCGCCGACAAATACGGAATCGCCTG
>Ga0207674_10007081_pt1 | contig 13105 bp, 13 predicted proteins | sample KBSCornC72_FD_184303 | JGI IMG/M metagenome (GOLD analysis project Ga0207674, IMG submission 184303) | Corn rhizosphere microbial communities from Kellogg Biological Station, Michigan, USA - KBS Corn C7-2 (SPAdes) (version 2) | ecosystem: Host-associated > Plants > Roots > Rhizosphere > Soil ... | reverse complement strand
CTGCGGCGCTAGGCTTCAGCATCGTCCCCGACGAGGCCAGGGAGCTTGCCGAGATTGGCATCCGCATCACGCGGGCTGCCAACGAGCAGCTCGGATTCACCCATCCCACCAACCCGGACTGGGCCCATTTTTCATTCTGCCAGATCGCGCGGCCGGTCGAGCACCGCGACGGTATGCTGACCGCCGCCAATGCGGTCTGCATCCAGCCCGGCAAGATCGACCGCTCGCCCACGGGCACCGGCGCTTCCGCTCGCATGGCGGTGCTCCGCGCCAGGGGGCAGATGCAGGTCGGAGACCGTTACCTCGCTCGCTCGATCATCGGCTCGGAGTTCCTTGGGACCATCACGGCCGACACCACGCTCGCCGGCAAGCCCGCGATCATTCCATCGATCTCGGGTCGTGCCTGGATCAGCGGCAGGCGCACGGAAATGCTCGACCCGGCCGATCCCTGGCCACTGGGGTACAAGCTCAGCGACACCTGGCCCCGGATCGGCAAGTGACCGAGACGCGAATCTCCTACGTCGCGCTCGCGGCTCTGCTGACGACGATCTTCCGCAAGCATGGCTGCAGCGATCACGTCGCCGCCATCCTCGCCGAGAACATGGCCGGTGCCGAGCGCGACGGCGCCCACAGCCACGGCGTTTTCCGCGTCACCGGCAACCTCGGGTCGCTCGACAGTGGCTGGGTGGATGGCAAGGCCACGCCCGTCGTCGAGGACGTAGCGCCAGGGGTGCTCCGTGCCGACGGCCGCAACGGCTTCTCGCTGCCGGTGCTCGCTGCGGCGCGCGAGCAGCTGATGGAAAAGACCGGCACCAATGGCATCGCACTTCTCACTATCCGCAATGCCCATCACTTCAGCGCTGTATGGCCCGACATCGAACCGTTCGCTCGCCAGGGTTTTCTGGCTCTGGCCATGATCAACTCGATGGCGAGCGTCGTTCCACATGGCGGCCACCGGAAGCTCTACGGAACCAACCCCATGGGTTTTGCTGCGCCGCGCGAGGAGGGGCGCGACCCGATAGTCTTCGATCAGGCATCGAGCGGCTGGTCCAATGGCGACGTTCAGATCGCTCGCCGCGAGGGCAGGCGACTGCCTGAGGGCGTCGGCGTCGATCGCGGCGGCAACCCCACGAGCGATCCCAACGCCGTGCTCGAGGGCGGGGCGCTACTGCCGTTCGGCGGGCACAAGGGCTCGTCCATCGCCATGATGATGGAGATTATGGGGGCGGCGCTGGCCGGCAGCGACTATTCCTTCGAAATCGACTGGAGCAGCCATCCGGGCGCCGCGACGCCGCATGGTGGCCAGACCTACATCCTGATCGACCCGCGCCGCGGCAACACGAGCGCGTTCGCGGCTCGCATGGAAACCCTGGTCGATGCCATCCACGACGCCGGGCAGGACCGGCTCCCCGGTGATCGCCGCTATGCCAATCGCAGGGCGGCCGAGCAGCTGGGCATTCCACTCGCCGCCGAGGTCCTGGCAAACCTCCGGCAACTCGCGGGCTGAGGCTAAGCGCCGGTGCCTTCGAACATGCGGCGCCGCGCGTTGAGGATGTGGCGACGCATCTGCTCGCTTGCACCCTCGGCGTCGCGTCGGCGTATCGCCTCGACAATAGCGACGTGTTCGTCCTGGACCAGTTGCACGCGCCTCTGCGTTCGCCGCAGGGACAGGCTGCGAGTGATGTTCATGCCGGCGAGGATGTGCTGGCGGAGCTGGCGCTGGATCGAGCTATGGTAGCTGTTGTGAGTAGCGTCGGCGATCGCCTGGTGCAGCCGACTGTCTTCCTCGGTGCCGATTGTGCCGGCCATCACGCAGCGCTCGAGTGCCGTCATGCAGGCGTCGATCTTGTCCATATCGGTCGGCTCCCAGCGAAGCGCAGCCAGTCCCGCCGCGACGGGCTCGAGCCCGGCGCGAAACTCGAAGCAACGCTGCACGTCGGCGATCGAGCCCACCGGAGCCAGGTCGAGCACTGCCGGATCGGGCTGCCGGCGGACATACGATCCCGACCCCTGGCGCGAGACGATCAAGCCATCTTCCCGGAGGCGGGCGAGAGCCTCGCGCACGACCGGCCGCGAAGCATCGAACATTTCGGAGAGCCTGACCTCCGACGGCAAGCGCGAGTTCAGCGCAAAGTCGCCTCGTGCGATCAACGTGACGATGCCGTCATAAATGGCATCGCTCAACCGGGTCGGCCCGCTCGTCTCCCGTCGCAGAACAGCGCTATCGTTCGTCGCCATGCCGCAACTCCACGCCCCGAGAGCTATCGCCCCTTGTTTGTCCGCCAGGCGGCGTACTCGGCCCTGGCGTCGTCTTCGGGGGGATATAGTCCGAACGTGCTGGCGCCAGCCATGACCCGCTCCTGGACGAAGTCCTCGAAGATGGTTTGCTCGTAGGCTTCGTCGGCGACCTCCTGCGCCAGATGCTGGGGGACGACCACCACGCCCTCGCTGTCACCAACGACGATGTCGCCGGGATAGACCGGGACATCGCCGCAACCGATGGGTGCATTGATGTCGAGCGCATGGTGCTTGATCAGGTTGGTCGGCGCGCTTGGACGCGAATGATAGACCGGAAACGGAAGCTTCTCGATGTCGGGCGAGTCGCGGAACCCGCCGTCGGTGACGACCCCGGCGACGCCCCGCCGATACATGCGGGTAACGAGGATCCCCCCGGCGGACGCCGCCGATGCATCCTTGCGGCTGTCGAACACCATCACGTGGCCGGCGGGACAATTCTCGATGGCGATGCGCTGCGGGTGCTTGCGGCCGTCGAAGGCACTGGGCTGATCCAGATCCTCGCGCGCCGGAATGTAGCGCAGCGTGTATGCCGGCCCGACCATCCGGGGTGCGTTCGGGTTTATCAGCCTGATGCCGCCGATGAAGGTGTTGCGGAACCCGCGCTTGAGCAGGACCGAGGTCAGCGTCGCGGTCGACACCGCCTGATACTTGCGCCGCATCTCATCGTTGATTTCCAAGGCGCGCCTCCGGACGGATTGACAACTTCTGCCAGCTTATCGGCCAAGCCGATCTGGCAATCCGTGCCACTTGCTCCGACAACATGTCAAGACTTGTAAAGTGCCCTCGCGTGGTTAGGCTGCTGCGTCACACCGGGAAACGTCATGAAGATCACCGACATCAAAACCTTCCTGATGCATGTGGGGCAGCCCGACCGGACCAAGTGGGCCTCGGACGGCCATGCCGGTAATTTCGAACAGAAGGGCAAGCTGTTCGGCAGCCGCAACTGGCTGTTCCTCAAGGTCTACACCGATGAGGGCATCACCGGCATCGGCGAGTGTTCGGGCTGGCCGCGCGTCATTGAAACGGCGATCCACGACCTCAAGTCCGTGCTGATCGGCGAAGATCCGACCCACATCGAAAAGCTCTGGCAGAAGATGTACGTCTCCATGATGGGCCACGGCATGCTCGGCACGGTCGGAGGCGGCGCGCTGACTGGCATCGACATGGCCCTATGGGACATCAAGGGCAAAGCGCTGGGCGTTCCGGTCTGGAACCTCCTGGGCGGAAAGATGCGCGACCGCATCCGCATCTATACCCACGCCAACACGCCGGAGGTTGCCATCTCCGCCAAGGAGCGCGGCTTCACCACCATCAAGTGCGGTGGTGTCTCCGATCCGGTGCAGAAGGTGCACCGCCTGCGCGAGGCCGTCGGGTATGACATGGACATCTGCATCGACCTGCACGGCCCGCCATGGCTTACGCCCGGTGATGCCGCTCGTGTCGCACGTGAACTCGAACCTTACAATCTGTTGTGGATCGAGGACCCGATCGCACCGGAGAATCTCGAGGGCTATCGCCGCATTCGCGAGTCTGCCCACGTGCCGCTGGCCTCGGGCGAGCGGCAGGCGACGATCTTCGGCGAGCGTCAGCTGATCGAGGAGGAACTCGTCGACGTGCTGCAGCCGGACACCGGCCGTGCCGGCGGCATCACGCATATGAAGAAGATCGCCGCCATGGCCGAGGCGCATCACATCATGATGGCGCCGCATTCGGGCTCGCTCGGGCCGGTGGCGGAGTACGCCGCCCTGCACCTGATGGCGGCCATCCCCAATGCCCTGATCCTCGAGCGCATCGAGGACGACTGGCCGGAGCGCCGCAAGGTCATCCTGCCCTTCCCCGAACAACGGGACGGCTACCTCGCAGTGCCCGACGCGCCGGGCCTCGGCTGCGATATCGATGAGGAGACCGTTGCGCTCTACCCGAGCCAGGGCAACGTCATGGCGCCGCAGATCGAGGGCAATCGCTCGTACAATCCTGGCACCGCCGCCGAGTACGTCTATGTGCAGACCAAGTTCGGCCGCGAGCGTTACTTCCGTCCGAAGGACGAGGGGTGAGGATCGACCGCAGGTCCGCGACAGCTGACCCGCCGAGGCGGCCGCATTGGGGCCGCGACTTCGCCTGACCGGTCAGATCGTCGTTGGCTCGCCGAACCGCGCAATCGGCGCCCCGGCGACGCCGACATCGAGTGCGAACACGCTGCCCGCGTCCTGACCCTCGCGCTGTAACGACGTGACGAACATCGTGCGGAGGTCGGCACCGCCGAAGCACGGCATGGTAGGCGCCGGGGCGGGCAGGGCGAGCCGGCGGTCGATCGCGCCGTCCGGAGCAATCCGATTCAGGCATCCGGCCGAAACGCCCGCCGACCAGTAATATCCCTCCGCATCGCACGCCGCGCCGTCGGGACGGCCCTCGGTGTCGGTCATGGTCCGCAGCACCCGCCGGTGGCTCATCGCGCCGGTGCGAGGATCGAAATCGTAGGCGGCAATGAAGCGCTGCCGGCTGTCGGAGTGGAACATGGTCCTGCCGTCGGCCGACCAGGCGAGCCCGTTGGAGACGGTCAGGCCGTCGGCGACCTTGGTGGAGACTCCCCCCGGCGTCACGCGGTAGAGCGCTGCTACTGGTTCCTTGTCCTGACGGTCGTCCATGCTGCCGACCCAGAAGCAACCATCCGGGCCGACCTTGCCGTCATTGAGCCTGTTGCCGGGGCGGTCCGGCTCGGGATGGACGAGAAACTCCAGGGCGCCGCTCTGCGGATCGAACAGATGCACGCCCGTTCGCAGCGCCACCACCAGCCGGCCGTCCGCACACAGGCCGAGGCTGCCGATCGCTGCGGGCATCTCCCACCGCTCGAGGGCGCGACTGCCGGGGTCCAGCCGGAAGATAGCGGGCGCCAGGATGTCGACGAACCACAAGCACTGGCCCTGTTGATCCCAGACGATGCTCTCTCCCACGGCCAGAGGGGTATCGATCAGTCGCGTGACGATGGGCGCGGCGATATCAGGCATGGCGTCGGCTCTCCTCATGGCGCCTGTATTTCACATGAGTGGCATCCCACACCAGCCGGCCAGCGCGTGAGCCTCGGTTGGGCACGGCGCCGAGCCCTCAAATGCTTGGCGGTCTGGCGGGAAACGAGAAATCGCGATAGGTGAGGCGGCGGTGCGGCGGTTGCCGGCCGCATGATATCGAAAATGCAAGTCAGATGAACAGTTTAGACAGACGCTTCAGTATCGCGCCGATGATGGATTGGACGGATCGGCACTGCCGGTATCTGCATCGGCTGCTCACGCGTCGCGCGCTGCTGTTCACCGAGATGGTGACGAGTGCGGCCATCATACACGGCCCGCGCGAGCGGCTGCTGGGGTTCGATGCGGTGGAGCATCCGGTCGCCGTCCAGCTTGGCGGATCCGATCCGAAGGAGTTGGCGGAGGCGACGCGCATTGCTGCTGCCCTCGGCTATGACGAGATCAATCTCAATGTCGGCTGTCCGTCCGATCGCGTGCAGTCGGGGCGCTTCGGTGCCTGTCTGATGGCCGAGCCGGTCCTGGTGGCCGACTGCGTCCGCGCCATGCGTGACGCCACCGCCAGACCGGTGACGGTGAAGTGCCGCATCGGCATCGACGACCAGGACATCGAGGCGCCGCTCGATCGCTTTGCCGATCTGATGGTCGAGGCGGGGATCGAGGCGCTCTACGTGCACGCCCGCAAGGCCTGGCTCAAGGGGCTCTCCCCCAAGGAGAACCGGGACATCCCGCCACTCGATTACGGCCGGGTCTATCGCCTGGCCGCACGCCTGCCGGTACCGGTGATCATCAATGGTGGCATCAAATCACTGAAGGAGGCCGAGGGGCACATGGGCGCCGTCTCGGGCGTCATGCTCGGCCGTCTCGCCTATCACGACCCAATGGTTCTTTCGCTCGTCGACGAGCGATTCTTTGGCGAGGCCGCCCGACCGCTCGATCTGAACGAAGTCATGCACCGAATGGCCGCCTATGCCGAGCGCGAGCTGGGCAAGGGCGCGCGCCTCAACAACATCACGCGCCACATGCTGGGTCTCGCCAACGGCCGCGCCGGCGCCCGCACGTTCCGCCAGATCCTCAGCGTCGATGCCGCCAGGCGCGGCGCCGGTCCGGAGGTCATTGTGCGCGCCTTCGATGCCCTCGAGCCCGAGCTCATGCTCGCCGTCTAGCCGTCGGACGGCCGGATCGGCCGGGTCGTCCCTTGGTAGCGGTCCAGGACGCAAGCAGACGTCAAAGCAGCCCGCCGGCCATCCCTCTCGGACCCGGCTGACCGGTGCGCCCTATTTGCTGCTCCAGAAGTCAGCCTGCAGCTGCGCCGCTTCCTCGCTAAGCAGCGGACCGACGATCTCGGTCGGTCGCTGCCCCGCCTCGAAGACGACATGGCAGGGAAGATCAAGTGTCGGGTTCTCCTCATGCGCACCGGTCTGTGCCTTGAGGTCGCGCTCCGACTGCCCGTAGACCACGCGGCCGATGCCGGCCCAGTAGATCGCTCCCGAGCACATCGCGCAGGGTTCGGCGGAGGTGTACAGCGTGCAGCCTTGGAGCTCATCGAGGCTCAGGTTCTTGGCGGCCCACGACGCAAGCAGCTTTTCGGCGTGCGCGGTGCGGTCTCCCCCTTCGGACGTGTAGCCATTGCCCTGTTCGCGCAGCACCTTGCCGTCGCGGTCTGCAAGCACTGATCCGAAAGGGTGGTCGCCGCCCTCGCGCGCCCGCTGGGCCACCGCGAACGCCTGCCGAAGCAGCCGCTCGTCATAGTCTCGTTGAGGCATTCTTCTTCTCCGACGCTTTGCCGGGGAGGGACCTTAGTCCGACAGTTGGAGCTTGTCGCCTGCGACTGAGTACTGACTCAGCGTTTCGAGGAAGGTCATGCCGAGCAGGCTGCCCTGCAGGGCGCCTCGATCGGCAACGAACGCCGACACGTGCCGCCGCTTGATCCCCCCGACCTCCATGGTGTCGAGGGTAACCACGGCCGCACGTCCGGTGCCGTTGGCCGTCGTCACCGGCGTGTCGAAGATCAGGGCTGAGACGTCGATGCCCGCTTTCCTAGCATCGCCGTAGGAGAGCACGACGGCGCTTGCGCCGGTGTCGAACAGCAGCGGCATGCTCGCGCCGTTGACGTTTGCAGCAACCAGGAAATGCCCGTCGATGCCGCGCCGGAAGCTCGCCGTTCCATTGCGCGAGTCCACTACTGCGGAGGTTGGGGAGAGCTCGCCGAAGACCCGTGCCGCCACGCCCTTGATGTCCTCGCGATAGGTGTAGCCGATCAGCGCCGCGACGAAGATCGCGCCCCACACCGCGACATTGGCAACAATCGCCGAAAACCTTTGCCGGCGGGAGAAAGCCCCCGCGGCGAACACGATCGCCAGCACCACCAGCACGATCAACTGGGCGAACTGGGCCTGGTTGAGCCCGATCATCGATCCGGCATCGGCGCTCACAAGGAGCCCGATCCCGACCGCAACCAGCAATGCGACGCCCACGAAAAGCATTGTCCAGATAATGGGGGTGATTGGGGCGAAATCAAGCGGAAGCAGCCGCGGCTTACCGCGGTTTAACCCGGCGTCGTGACTTTTTGAGGGCCGGGTGGCCTCCAAACAGCGCCTGCTTGGCAGCAAGACCGTCGCCGACGACATCGAAGAAGGCACGCACTCGGGCTGTCTTCCTGAGGTCGGCATGGGTGACGATCCAGAGTTCGCGCGTCAGCTCGGGGATCGGTTTGGGCCAGGCTCGAACCAGGGAGGGATCGGTGTCGCCCAGGTAGCAAGGCAGCAGCACCATGCCGATGCCCTCGCGCGCGGCCGTCAGCTGATTGATCAGGCTCGAGGCCCGGTAGACCACAGATGCGCCCGGGACGTGTTCGCCGATCCAGTCGGCCGCCGCGATGCCGGTAACCTCCGCGCCCCAGGAGATAAAGTCCCGCTCGAGCGCCTTCACTGGTCCATCGCGTTCCAGCACGACAGGGGAAGCATAGAGAGTCCAGCCAATGTCGGCGAGCTTGCGCCCGAACAGGTCCGGCTCCTTTGGTCGCGTCACCCGCAGCGCGATATCGGCCTCCCGCCGCGACAGCGACAGCACCCGGTTGTCGATCACCATCTCGACCACGATGCCGGGATGTACCTGGCGAAAGCGGGCCAACTCACTGGTCAAGACGGCATAGGCCAGCGTTTCCGACGACGTGACGCGCAGAGAGCCGGTCAGCCGGGTATCGCGGCCGGTCACGTCACGATCGAGTGCTGCCGTCTCGGCCTCGACCCGCTCGGCCGTGGTCGAGAACCGCTCTCCCTCCGGGGTCGGCAGATAGGCTCCTCCGGGCAGCCGTTCGAACAGCCGCGTACCGACGCGCTCCTCCAGCGCATTCAGGCGCCGGAATGCCGTCGAGTGGTTGACGCTGAGCTCTGCGGCGCCACCTGCAAGCGTGCCGGCGCGGTGAATAGCGAGCACCAGCTTCAGGTCGTTCCAGTTTTCCATGCCCAAATATAGCATGGCCATTGTTTGCAGTCATGCAAATGCGGTTGGCGAAATCACCATTCGCATTGCAGCATTGCCGCCGCTATTTCCGGGTCATCGCAACCCGGAGACGACCATGAAGCTTTATTACAATCCCTACGCCTGTTCGCTGGCCCCGACGATCGCCGCTGCCGAGCTGGGCATTGATCTCGACCTGGTCTTCGTCGACATCCTCAAGGACCCGCATCGGCTGGTCGATGGTACCGACTATCGGGTCATCAACGCCCGCAACTACGTCCCCATGCTGGAGCTCGACAACGGTCAGCGGATGACCGAGGTCGCTGTGATCCTGCAATACCTGGCTGAACATCGCGCGGGAACGCCGGCACCGGCCAGTGATGCCGAGCGCTTCCAGCTGCAGGAGTGGCTAAACTTCATTGGAACGGAGCTCCACAAGTTTTATTCCCCGTGGCTGTTCCATCCCGAAGTGGGTGAGGTTGCGCAGGACTACGCCCGCACCAAGGTGGCCGGTCGCTATCAGCTGATCGATGCCCATCTCGCCGATCGCCATTATCTTCTCGGCGACAGCTTCACCCTGGCCGATGCGTATCTGTTCGTCCCGGTGAACTGGGCAGAGTTCGCCAAGACCCCGCTCGACGCCTATCCGAACCTTCGCGCCTGGTTCGAGCGGGTGAGAGCCCGTCCAACGGTACAGCAGGCCCTGGCCCGTCACTCTGTGACGCCCAAGCGCCTCGCGGCCTAGACGAACACCATGAAGGCGGTCAGCACCGCGACCTCGATGAGCGCCATCAGCGCCCCGATCAAGTCGCCGGTCTGGCCGCCGATGAGTCGACGGCACAGCGTCACCCAGCCCCAGACCACAAGGGCACCCAGCCCATAGGCGACGGCCAGCCCCAGCACGCTCACCGCGAAACCTGCGAGCACGAAGCTCAGCACCACCATGAACACTGCGCCGATGCCGAAGGCCTGGCGTGTCACCTGGCCGGCGGTGGCCGCCGCACCCCCGACGCGAGCGGCTGGCAACGCCACCGTCAGCCACAGCGCCCCCGAGCGCGCCATTACCGTCGCGGCGAGCCAAGTGCCTGCCGCCTCCAGCGGGTTACCGATCGAACCGATGGCGGTCACCCGCAGCAGCAGCAGCGTTGCGATCGCGCATACGCCATAAGTGCCATGTCGGCTGTCTTTCATGATGGTGAGCCGTTGCTCGACGTCGTGCCCCCCGAAGAGCCCGTCGACGGAATCGGCAATGGCGTCCTCGGCCATCGCCCCGGTCACGACGATCATTGCCGCGACCGCGAGCGCTGCTGCGAACAGATGCGGCACATTCAGCCACTCCAGCCCGAGCAGCAGCAGGGCCGGTCCAAGGCCGATGACAAGGCTGGTGAAGGGCAGAGCGAGGGCAATCCGCGACAGATTCGGCCGCCGATGCGGCGCGGCCCCGGTCGGCAGTCGCGAGAAGAAGCGTATCCCCATCAGCAGATCGTCGCCGAGGCGCATCTCCCCCGCGGGCGGTCTGTTGTCGTTGGTCGGGCGCGGGCTCGGAGGGGCCGGCGGGTCGTCGGTCAAGGTCATGTCCAGGGCGGCTGCATGTCTCGTGCCTTTTCCCATCAACGAACCGCGCGACGCAAGCGGGGCAGGGCGTGGACCTGAACCCCTTCACTATCTTGTGCTTGCGGGGCTAGGAGGATTGTGAGACTCGGCCCAAGAAGACCGCCCACCCGGAAGCGTCATCCATGGCAACCAGCCCCTTTGCTGAAATCCTCGATCTGCTCAATATCATGCCCGAGGGCAATGAGGAGGCGGTCGACGCCGTGCGCATGCATGACGCACAGCTCACCAAGCCACCCGGCTCGCTTGGGCGCCTCGAGGAGCTGGTCGAGTGGCTGGCGCGTTGGCAGGGCAAGTCCAGGCCCAGTTTCGACAATCCGATGGTTGCGATCTTCGCCGGCAATCATGGCGTCACGGACCAGGGGGTAAGTGCCTTCCCACGCGAAGTGACCGCCCAGATGGTCGCCAACTTCACCGAGGGTGGCGCCGCGATCAGCCAGATCTGCGCCCAGCACGAGCTCAACCTGCGTGTCTTCGAACTGGCCCTCGAGCTGCCGACGGGCGACATCACCCGCACCGTCGCGATGGACGACAAGATGTGCGCCGCAACCGTCGCTTATGGGATGGAAGCGATCGCGGGGAAGCCCGACGTCCTGGGCATTGGTGAAATGGGGATCGGCAACACCACCGTCGCAGCGGCGCTCTACGCAGCGCTCTACGGGGGCAGCGGTGCCGACTGGGTTGGCCGCGGCACCGGCGTCGATGACAGCGGCTTGAAGCGCAAGGCCGACGCCGTCGATCGCGCCCTCGAGCGGCACAAGTCGAACCTCACCGATCCCCTGGCAATCCTTGCTCGCCTCGGCGGTCGAGAGATCGCCGCCATGCTGGGCGCGATCGTCGCAGCCCGCCAGCAGCACACTCCGGTGATCGTCGACGGCTTCGTCGCGACCTCAGCCGCGGCCGTCGCCCATGCCGTCAATCCACGGGCGATCGACCACTGCCTCTTCGCCCACGCCTCGGCCGAGAGCGCTCACCGCAAGGTGCTCGACAAACTCGGCGTCCGCCCGTTGCTCGACCTCGACATGCGGTTGGGCGAGGGGAGCGGCGCCGCGCTGGCGATGGTCCTCGCCAAGACTGCGCTGCATCTGCACACGCACATGGCGACCTTCTCGAGCGCCGGCGTGAGCAACAAGGACTAGCCCAGACCGCCGTGGCTGAGATGCTCATGCACCACCAGCCAGCCCTGGCCTTCCCGGCGAAGGACGCTGGTGCCACGACCCCTGCCGGTAGCCGGCTTACCCTCGACGATGCCCGACCACTCGAACAGGTAGACGCATGTCGCCGCGTCGTTGCCCTCGACCAGCCACCTGATGTCCCGAACGCGATAGGTCTCTGCGGTGATGGCGGCAAAGTTCTTCGCCAGCACCTCGGCAATCGCCGCCCTGCCGACATGCGATGACCCGTCGCTGAACAGGTAGATCGCATCGTCCGCAATCATGGCGAGTGTGGCCTCGAGCCGATGCGCATCGGTGTTCTCGGCGTATCGCCGCATGAACGCGGCGGGATCCTCGATCATCCCCGCGTGCCGTCGGCTTCCGAGTAGATCTGCAGCTTCTCGCGCTTCTCGACCACCGGCGCGAGAGCATCCATCACGCGAGCCCGCGGGAAGGTCGCGATCACCTCGGTGCCGAAGCGCAGCTTGCTGAACAGGTCGAACCGTCCCTGGTGCAACTCCATGATCTTCTGCACGATCGGCAGGCCGAGGCCTGCACCCTGTTCGGCTGTCTTCTGCGCGAGGCTGCCCTGGCCGAACGAGCTCAGCACCGTCTCGATCTCGTCCTCGGGGATGCCCGGGCCGTTGTCGCGCACCGAGATCATCTGTCCGCCATCGGGGGACCGGGTGACGACGCACTGGATTTTGCCCGACTGCGGCGTGAACTTGATGGCGTTGCTGAGCAGATTGAGCAGCACCTGCCGGATGGCGCGCTCGTCGCCCCAGAGTTTGGGCAGGTTGGTGCCGTAGTTGAAGGTCAGCTCGATGCTCTTGGCCTTGGCGCGGATCTCCATCATCCGCCGGCAATCCTCGGCGATATCGACCAGCGAGACTGCCTCTTCGTTGAGCTCGTACTTGCCGGCCTCGATCCGGCTCAGATCGAGCAGCTCGTTGATCAGGTTGAGCAGATGCTGGCCCGAGCGATGGATGTCGCCGGCATACTCCTTGTACTGGGGCACCTGGTGCGGGCCGAGCAGCTCCGACTGCAACACCTCCGAAAACCCGATGATGGCGTTGAGCGGGGTCCTGAGCTCATGGCTCATCGTCGCGAGGAACTGCGACTTGGCGATATTGGCCTGCTCGGCATGGCGTCGGGCTTCGTCCGACATCTCACGGGCCTCCTCCAGCTCGTTGATCAGCTGGTCCTTTTCGGCCTGGTGGATGATCTCTTCGAGCTTGGACGCGTGCAGCTGCCGGGCGAGGTAGACGAAGAACACTTCGCCGCCGATCAATACCGCGGCCAGCGACCAGTTGAGCGTATTGATGCCGCTGACGAATACCAGGTCGATCGCGACCGTCAGGGCCACCGGCAGCGTCGACATCAGGGTTGCGCCGGGGAGGGTGCGGGTGGACACCGCATTGGTTGCGATACCGACCAGCGCCAGCGCAAACATCACGACCACGAGGCTGGCGTGGTCGCGCCCGAACAGCGAAAACAGTGCCAACAGGGCCCACGAGACGCCGTACACCGTCTCGACCGTGATGAACGTCGCCGTCCATT
>Ga0207674_10007077_pt1 | contig 13107 bp, 12 predicted proteins | sample KBSCornC72_FD_184303 | JGI IMG/M metagenome (GOLD analysis project Ga0207674, IMG submission 184303) | Corn rhizosphere microbial communities from Kellogg Biological Station, Michigan, USA - KBS Corn C7-2 (SPAdes) (version 2) | ecosystem: Host-associated > Plants > Roots > Rhizosphere > Soil ... | reverse complement strand
AGCCCCTGAACGGAAGCGAGGAGCACAGCGATGAGAAGAATGCCGTTCCCAAGTGCCATCCTTGCGCTGTTGCTCGCTGCATTGAGCTTCGCCGCGCACGCCCACTGGCCTGGCCAGCCGGAGCACCAGATGGCGCAGCTTGGCGATCTGAAGCTCGAAAGCGGCGAGGTCATCAAGAACTTCAGGATGTCGTACGTCACGCACGGCAAGCTGAATGCCGCGAGGGACAACGCGGTCCTGTTCATCACCGGCTTTGGGGCGACCCACCACCTGTTCGACCACATGATCGGGCCCGGCCGGCCGCTCGACACCGACAAGTACTTCGTCATCTGCCCCGACCCGTTGGGTGCCACGCAGACCGGCTACGAGCACACGACCAGCCCGACCAACAGCGGGCTGAAGATGAAGTTTCCCTTCTACAACAAGCGCGACATGGTCAACGCGCAGTACCGGCTGATCACAGAAACGCTCGGCATCGCGCATCTTCGGGCGATCACCGGAATCTCCTCCGGCGCTGACGACAGCGTCCAGTTCGCGGTGAGCTACCCCGGGTTCATGGACGGCATCTTCCCGGTGGTGGGTGGGGCTTTGTGGGGAACACAGGGCGACCATTTCGGGCCGCTGATGGTGTCGATCATCGAATCCTGCAAGGGGTGGGACGGTGGCAACTACGACGACAACCCGAAGCAATGCGCGACCAACGCGATCTCGGTCCTTGCCATGACCTTTTACACGAGGGAATGGTGGAACCAGTACCTCGACACGCCTGAGGCATTCGCGCAGTGGCGCAGCACGTTCGGCGACTACTACCTCGACGTGCAGGACGCGCGCGACCTCTACTACCGGATCGCGGCGTGGGGGCGCGGCTGGGTCGGTGACACCCCTGGGTTCAACGGTGATCTTCGGAAGATTCTGGGCTCGATCAAGGCGAAGACCCTGTTCCTGTACAGCCCGCTGGACGAGCAATATCTGCCGCGCCACATTGATGCCCAGGTCAAGATGATTGCGAATGCGCGCGGGCTGCCCATCGAGTCGGTCGCGGGGCACCTGCTCTGCTGCAATGCCGATCCGAACGCGACGCGTGTCATGGGCGAAGCGATCCGGGCGTTCCTTCAGGAACTGAGCGCACAACGCATGACCGCCAAATGATCGCGCGGGGATCCGTCGGGCAGGCATCAACCACGGGAGCAAGCACCATGGAAGCTTCGAATCTGCTGGAACATCAGCGCCGAGAGTTCCTCGCGCGCAGCGCGGCACTGGGTGCCGCCGGCTTGTTCGGCCTGGCGGGCCGTTCGCTGGCCGCCGATCCGCCGCCTGAGACGACGCGGGTGCGGCTCGTGCACGCGCCCTTCATCTGCCTCGCGCCGCAATACCTCGCCGCGGAGTTCTTCCGCATGGAGGGCTTCACCGATTGGGAGTACCTGCCGCTGGGCTCGCGGAGTGGCGGCATCGATGCGATCGTCGACGGTCGTGCCGACATCACGATGTGGGATGCACACAGCCCGCTGCCGATGATCGATGCGGGCAAGCCGATCGTCGTGCTGGCCGGCGTGCATGGCGGTTGCTATGAATTGTTCTGCAACGAAAGCGTGCGCGCGATCCGCGACCTGAAGGGCAGGACGCCCGCGGTCCACTACCTCGGTGGCGGGGACCATGTGCTGCTCTCGTCGATGCTGGCACAGGTCGGCATCAATCCCGCGAAGGACGTGAACTGGACCACCGGCCGCGGTGCCGATGCGAAGGAGGTGTTCGCCAGCGGCAAGGCCGATGCGTTCATGGGTTTCGCCCAGGAGCCGGCCGAGTTGCGCGCCCGAAAGGTGGGCCGCGTGATCCTGAACACGGCGCAGGACCGCCCGTGGTCGCAGTACTACTGCTGTGTCGTCATCGCGCACCGTGACTTCGTGGCCCGCAACCCGGTCGCGACCAAGCGCGTGCTGCGCTCGATCCTGAAGGCGGCCGACATCTGCGCCAGCGACCCCGAACGCGTGGCGCGCTTTCTCGTCGACATGCGCTACGAAACGCGCTATCCGATCGGGCTCGAGGTGATGAAGAGCACCTCGTACACCCGCTGGCGCCACGACAACCCCGAAGACACGCTGCGCTTTCATGCACTGCGCCTGCACGAGGCGGGCATGCTGAAGTCGACGCCGCAGAAGCTCATCGCCCAGGGCACCGACTGGCGCTTCCTGAACGAGCTGAAGCAGGAGCTGAAGGCGTGACGCCCCAAACAGGCCGCAGGCGGCGCGATCCTGTGCCGGGCCTTCGTCGTGGCGTTGGCAGCGACGCGCGCCTGTGGGGCGACGCAACCGCCGAACATGGGAGCAAGAACATGGACGCTTCGAGACTGCTGGAAGTTCGGCGCCGAGATTTCCTCGTGCGCGGTGCGGCATTGGGTGCCGGCGGCCTGTTCGGCCCGGCGCGCAATTCGGTGGCCGCCGAGCCGCCGCCCGAGACGACGCGAATCCGCCTGAACAAGATTCGCAGCATCTGCATCGCGCCGGTGTACGTGGCCGACGAGTTGCTGCGCGCCGAAGGCTTCACCGATGTCCAGTACCTGGGCGATGGTCCGACCGGCATCGGCGGACTCCCGGCCGCCCAGGCGCTCGCAGCCGGAGCGGTCGATTTCAGCATGAACTTCGCCGCGCCATTGGCGGTGGCGATCGATGCGGGTGCACCGATCTCCATTCTTGCCGGCGTGCATCCCGGCTGCTTCGAGCTGTTCGGAAGCGAGCGCATCCGGACGATCGGCGACCTCAAGGGCAAGGCGATTGCATCGCCCGGCCTCAATTCGGCGCAGCATCTCTTCCTTGCCAGCATTGCAGCCTCGATCGGCCTGGACGCCGAACGCGACCTCGAATGGTCAACTCGCCCGCCCGAAGAAGCGATGCGCCTGTTCGCCGAAGGCCGGATCGACGGTCTGCTCGCCTTTCCGCCCGATGCGCAGGAGCTGCGCGCAAAGCACATTGGTCACGTCGTGCTCAACAGTGCCATCGACCGGCCCTGGTCTCAGTACTACTGCTGCATGGCGGTGGCCAACCGCGACTTTGCGCAGAAGAACCCGATCGCGACCAAGCGCGCGCTGCGCGCCATCATCAAGGCCGGCGACATCTGTGCCCGGGACCCCGACCGCGGCGCGCAGGCTTATCTCGACGTCGGCTTTCGAACCGCGCCTGAATACGCGCGGCAAGCGATGCGCGAGATTCCGTATGGCCGCTGGCGCGACTACAACCCCGAGGACACGCTGCGCTTCTACGCACTGCGCCTGCGCGAGGCCAGGCTGATCAAGAGCTCGCCGCAGCAGCTGATCGCACATGGCGCCGATTGGCGTTTCCTGGACGCGCTGAAGCGCGAACTGAAGGCGTAGACCCGCCTCGACAACGCGCTGGCGCAGGCCTACAGTGGGCGCGAACTGAAGGCATGACATGACCATGCGGCGCGCACGCTGGCCGATCCTCCTGATGGCGATGTTGCTGGCGCCCGCGTTCGCGCTGCCCGCCGTCGACACGCGTTACACCCGACTGCCGGTGATCGGCCCGGCGCCTGCCTTCGCGCTCGAGTCGGCACGCGGCCAGCGCATCGCGCTCGCCGACCTGCATGGCAAGGTTCTGGCGCTGACCTTCGTGTTCACGACCTGCAGCAGCAGCTGCCCGATCCTGACCGCGAAGCTGGTCGAGATCGGGCGTGCGCTCGGCAGCGATTTCGGCCCGCGCGTGGCCTTCGTGGCGATCAGCGTCGATCCGTTGAACGACACGCCCGCGCGCTTGCGCGACTATGCGGCGGCACACCGCGCCGACGCGCCCGGATGGTTCTTCCTCACCGGCGCGCCGGCTGACATCGATCAGGTGCTGCGGCGTTACGGCGCCTATGCGAAGAAGACCGACGGCGGGTCGGTGGACCATTTGTTCCTGACCTCGCTGATCGACCGCGCCGGCATGTTGCGCGTGCAGTACCTTGGCACGCGCTTCGACCCGCGCGAAATGCAGCGCGACCTCCAGATGTTGCTGCGCGAGTGAACACCCCGCTGCTGCGCTGGCTGCCGGTGGCCGTGGCCCGGGCGCCGGCCTCGGTGTACACCAAGCTGCTGGTGGCGTTCCTCGCGATCGTCGGGCTGCTGATCGCGATGGGCGTCGTCAGCCTCGCCGAGCTGGGCCGGTTGAATCAGCGTGCCGAAGACTTCGTCAAGCTGCAGCGCAAGATCGCGGCCTACCGGCAGATCCAGCACAGCACGACGTCGCAGCTGTACAGCGTGGCCACCGCGATGCTCGCGCCCGACGCCGCCACGCTCGATGCGACGCTGCGCCAGCTCAACCAGTTCGGCTACGACCTCGACCGGCTGCAGTTCGTCGCGCAGGACGAGGTCGAGCTGTTGCAGCGGGTGCGTGTCGAGTACGACGGATTCACCGCGGCGGTCAACGAAGTGATCGAGCTGATCCGCGCCGGCCAGGGCACCGAGGGCCGCCGCGCGCAGATCGAGCGCGCCGGGCCGCCCGCCGAACGGCTCGAGCGCCTGACGAACGAACTCGTCAACAAGGCCGAGGCCGACATGCTGGCGCGCATCGACGACAGCCACGAAGGCTACCTCGACTCGCTGCGCTGGGTCGTGGTCTTTGCGCTGGGCAGCATCGTGCTCGCGCTGGGCCTGGGGTACTCGATCTCCTGGTCGCTGGTCGGCCCGCTGCGGCAGATGGGCGATCGGTTCGACCAGATCGCCGCCGGCGATTTCACCCAACAGGTGGCGGTGCCGAACCGCGACGAGCTCGGCGCGCTGGCCGGCCACCTGAACGCCATGAGCGACGAGCTCGGCCGCCTGTACCGGCAGGTCGAGATCGCGAACCGCAACAAGTCGGAGTTCCTCGCCAACATGTCGCATGAACTGAGGACGCCGCTGAACGCGATCATCGGCTTCTCCGAGGTGCTGACCGAAGAGATGTTCGGCGCGCTCAACACCAAGCAGATGGAGTACATGCGCGACATCCATTCATCGGGCCATCATCTGTTGTCGCTGATCAACGACATCCTCGACTTGTCCAAGATCGAGGCCGGGCGCATGGAGCTAGCCCTCGCCGGCTTCGACCTGCGCGAGCTGCTCGCCGGCGCAACGATGCTGGTGCGCGAGCGCGCGAGCAACCATGGCCTGGCGCTGCAGCTCGAGATCGACGACGACATCGCGCAGTGGGTCGGCGACGAGCGCAAGATCAAGCAGGTGGTGATCAACCTGCTGTCGAACGCGGTGAAGTTCACGCCGGCCGGTGGCCGGGTCACGTTGCGGGCGCGTCGCGTCCCGGGCGAGTCGGGCGCGGTCGAGATCGCGGTGATCGACACCGGCGTCGGGATCGCGCCCGAAGACCAGGCGCTGGTGTTCGAGGAGTTTCGCCAGGCCAGCGGCGATCACCTGGGCAAGGCCGAAGGCACCGGCCTGGGGCTGGCGCTGGCCAAGCGCTTCGTCGAGCTCCATGGCGGCACGATGCGGCTCGAGAGCGCGCCGGGCCGGGGTTCGACCTTTGCCTTCGTGCTGCCCGAGCTTATGCTTCCCGAACGGGTCTCGGAGGGCGCACCATGAGCCGCCGGGCCGGTCCCAAGGCGAATTCCGGAGGCCGACAGGCCGGAGGTTGCCCGATGAGTCGCCGGGCGCGCAGCATGGAGCTTGCCTGATGAGCACGATCCTGATCGTCGAGGACAACGAGAAGAACATGAAGCTGGTGCGCGACATCCTGCAGCACCAGGGCCACACGACGCTCGAGGCCGTGACCGGCGCCGACGGCGTGCGGCTCGCGCTCGAGCGGCGGCCCGACATGGTGCTGCTCGACATCCAGCTGCCCGACATCGACGGCATCGCGGTCCTGCGCCAGATCCGAGCCGAGCCTGCGCTCGACGCGATGCCGGTGCTCGCGGTTTCGGCCTCGGTGATGCCCGACGAGCAGCAGAAGATCATCGCGTCGGGCTTCGATGCGTTCATCACCAAGCCGATCGAGCTGAAGCGCTTTCGCGAGACCGTGCTGCGCTTCCTGACGCAAGGGCGGGTGCGCCCATGAAACCCTGTGCGTCGACCGATGTGCGCGGCACGGGGGACGGCCTGTGAGCCGCCGGGCCGCCGAGGGCCACGAAGGGGCCCACTTCGTGGACCCCAAGGCGAATCCCGGAGTGCACAGCACGGAGGTTGCCTTATGACCGCGAAGATCCTGGTCGTCGACGACACGCCGATGAACGTCAAGCTGCTGGCCGACCTGCTGGCGGTCAAGGGCTACACGGTCGTTACCGCGACCTCGGGTGCGCAGGCACTGACGGTGCTCGAGGCCGAGCACCCCGATCTCGTGCTGCTCGACGTGATGATGCCGGGCATGAGCGGCTACGAGGTCTGTACCGCGATCCGCGCGAACCCGGCGCATGCGATGCTGCCGGTCGTGCTGGTCACCGCGCTCGACCCCGACAAGGAGCGCGTCAAGGGTCTCGATGCCGGCGCCGACGACTTCCTCAGCAAGCCGGTGAGCCAGGCCGAGCTGCTCGCGCGGGTGCGCTCGCTGCTGCGCATCAAGGCGCTGTACGACGAGGTGCATCGCCACAAGCTCGAGCTGACCGAGTGGAACCGCACCCTGGAGCAGCGCGTCGCCGACGGCGTGCGCGAGCTCGAGAAGGTCGGCCGGCTGAAGCGCTTCTTCTCGCCGCAGCTGGCCGAGCTGATCGTCGCCGGCGGCGCCGACGACCCGTTGCGCAGCCACCGGCGCGAGATCACCGTCGTGTTCCTCGACCTGCGCGGCTTCACCGCGTTCACCGAGACCGCCGAGCCCGAAGAGGTGATGGGCGTGCTCGCCGACTACCACGCCGCGATGGGCCGGCTGATCCTCGAGCATGAGGGCACGCTCGAGCGCTTCTCGGGCGACGGCATGATGGTGTTCTTCAACGACCCGTTGCCGGTCAAGGACCCGGCGCTGCGCGCGGTGCGCATGGCGCAGGCGATGCAGCGCGAGGTGGGCGCGCTCAGCGTCGCGTGGCAGCAGCGCGGCTATGCGCTGGCGATGGGCGTGGGCATCGCGCAGGGCTTCGCGACGATCGGCAGCATCGGTTTTCCCGGGCGCATCGACTACGGCGCGATCGGCACCGTGACCAACCTCGCCGCGCGCCTGTGCAGCGAGGCCGCCGGCGGCGAGATCCTGCTGTCGCAGCGCGTGCTCGGCGCGCTCGACGGCAGCGTCGCGACCGAGCCGGTCGGCGAGCTCAGCCTGAAGGGCTTTCAGCGGCCGGTGCCGGCGTTTCGCGTCGCGCTGGCGAACCGCCGCTGACGCGGCACCGCGAAGTCACTACCATCGGCGCTGACGGCCGGCCCGCAGCGCTTCGGGACGGCGGCCGCCGAAGGAGGCGCCCGTGCATCGACGTTCGATCCTGGCCTGCGCACTGGCCGGCACCGCGCTGCCGTGGCGCGCTTCGGCTCAGGGCGACGCCCGTGTCACGCGCATCGGCTGGCTCACCGCGCAGCGCGCGCCCAGCCTGACGCCGTATGTCGGCGCGTTTCGCAGCGCGCTGGCCGGCTTCGGCCATGTCGAGGGCCGCAACCTCGCGATCGAATTCCGCTACGGCGACGACGAGATCGAGCGCGTCGTGCCGCTCGCCGAGGAACTGGTGCGCCTGCCGGTCGACCTGATCGTCGCGCAGGGCGCCGCCGCGTTCGAGATCGCGAAGCTGAACCTGAAGCTGCCGGTCGTCTACGCCTACAGCGGCGATCCGGTCGAGGCCGGGCTGGCGCGCAGCCTGGCACAGCCGATCGGCAACATGACCGGGCTCACCTTCATGGCGGCCGAGTTCCAGGGCAAGCGGCTCGAGCTGCTGCGCGAGATCGTGCCGCGGCTGCGCCGGGTCGCGCTGGTCGCCAACCCGGAGCATCCGGGCGAATCGAACGAGCGCGCGCTTGCGCTCGATGCCGGGCGCCGGCTCGGCCTGGCGCTGCAGTACTTCGCGACCTCGACCCGCAACGAGCTCGACGCGGCCCTCGCGACCTTGGGCGCCGATCCGCCGCAGGCGGTGTCGATCTTCTGCGACGGCTTCGCGGTGCAGAACCGCCAGCGCATCATCGATTTCGCGACCGCGCACCGCGCCCCGGTGATCTCGGGCTGGCCGGTGTTCGCCGACAGCGGCGCGCTGTGCACCTACGGGCCGCAGCTGAGCGACTCGTACCGGCGGCTCGCGTACTACGTCGACCGCGTCATCAAGGGCGCGCGGCCGGCCGATCTGCCGATCGAGCAGCCGGCGATCTTCGAAATGGTGGTCAATATGAAGGCTGCCGAGGCGCTCGGCGTCACCGTCCCGCCGACGGTGCTCCTGCGCGCGGACCGGGTGATCCGGTAGGCCGCCGGTAGTCCGATTCACCGAGACGACGGCGTCGCACGACGACCGGATGCGCCGCTTGCGCCGTGCGCGCCGGCCACATCACTGCGCCGCCTCGAGATCGCGCAACGCGGCCACCAGGAAGCGCGCCGCTTCGCCGCCGGTCACGCAGCGGTGGTCGAAGGTCAGCGACAGCGGCAGCACGCGGTGCACGACGGCGCGGCCGTCGAGCGCGACGACCTGGTCGCGCACCCGCCCGGCGCCGAGGATCGCGACCGTCGGCGGCATGACGATCGGCGCCGCATAGCGCGCGCCGATCATGCCGAAGTTCGACAAGGTGATGGTGCAGCCGCGCATCTCTTCGGGCGGGATGCGGCGCGCCAGCACGTCGGCGCGCATCCGGTCGAGGCCGGCGCGCAGGTCGGCGGCGTCGCGGTTCGCGACATCGCGCAGCACCGGCACGAACAGGCCGTCGGCGGTGTCGACCGCGATCCCGACATCGATCTTCTGCAGCACGCGCCGCGCGACCGCGGCGCCGTCGTACAGCGCGTTCAGCGCCGGCGCGGCGCGGCAGCCGGCGACCAGCGCGCGCACGAGCCGGATCGTCGTGTCGGCGCCGGCGGGCCAGGCCGCGATGTCGGCATCGTCGACGATCGTCGCGGCCGCGACCTCGCGCTGCGCCAGCGCCATGTTCTGTGCCATCGCGCGGCGCACCCCGCGCAGCTCCTCGGCCGGGCCCCATTCGGCGAGCAGCTTGGCGACACGCTGCACGTCCTGCGACGTGACCAGCCCGCCTGCGCCCGACGGCGTGACCAGGGTCAGGTCGACGCCGAGCCGGTGCGCGAGCGCGCGGATCGCTGGCGTCGCCCTGATTGCCCCGGCGTTGCCGCCCGCCGCGCCGACGAGCTCGCCCTCGGCGGCCGGCGCCTGCCCGACCGGCATGTGCCCGACCACGGTGCCGGCATCGGCCTCGTCGGGCGCGCCCTCGAAGCCGACCAGCGGCATGCCGACCTGGACCCGGTCGTGCGGCGCGCCGAACAGCTTCTCGATCACGCCGGCCTGGGGCGACGGCACGTCGACGATCGCCTTGTCGGTCTCGACCGAGACCAGGGTCTGGTCGGCCTTCACGGTGTCGCCGGCCTGCACATGCCATTCGACGATCTCGGCCTCCTGCAGGCCTTCGCCAAGGTCGGGCAGCTTGAACAGTTTCATCGTCGACTCCCCTTCATCAAGACGCGCGCCGCGCCGGTGGTCATGCGGCGTTCAGGCGAAGTCGAGCACTTCGCGCGCCGCCGCGACGATGCGCGCGACGCTCGGCAGGTAGTGGCCCTCGAGGCGCGGCAGCGGCACGACGACGTCGTAGCCGGTGACGCGGCGCACCGGTGCGAGCAGGGTCAGCAGCCCGTGCTCGGCCAGGTTCGCGGCAATCTCTGCGCCGACGCCCAGCGTGCGCGGCGCCTCGTGGACGATCACGCAGCGCCCGGTCTTCGCGACCGACGCGAGGATCGTCGCCATGTCCAGGGGCTTCAGGGTCGCGACGTCGATGACCTCGGCCGAGACGCCCTGTGCGCCGAGCGCCTCGGCCGCGGCCAGCGTCTCCTGCAGCATCGCGCCCCAGCTGACGAAGGTGAGGTCGCGGCCTTCGCGCAGCACGAAGCAGACGTCCAGCGGCAGCGCCTCGCCATCGTCAGCGACCTCCTGCTTGAACAGCCGGTACAGCCGCGTCGGCTCGAAGAACACGACCGGGTCGGGGTCGCGAATCGCCGCCAGCAGCAGCCCGTAGGCGCGTGCCGGCGACGACGCCATCACGACCCGCAGGCCCGGCATGTGAACGAACAGGGCCTCGGGGCTTTCGGAATGGTGCTCGGGCGCGTGGATGCCTGCACCGCTGGGCGTGCGCAGCACCATCGGGCAGGCGAGCCGGCCGCGCGAGCGGAAGCGCAGCCGCGCCGCGTGGTTGAACATCTGGTCCAGGCACGGGTAGGCGAAACCGGCGAACTGGATCTCGGCGACCGGCTTCAGCCCGGCCGCCGCCATGCCGACCGCGACGCCGGCGATGCCGGCCTCGGCCAGCGGCGTGTCGAGCACGCGCTCGGCCCCGAAGCGCTGCTGCAGCCCGAGGCTGGCGCGGAACACGCCGCCATTGGCGCCGACGTCCTCGCCGAGCAGCACGACGCTGGGGTCGTGCGCCATCTCCCAGGCGAGTGCATGGTTCACCGCCTCGACCAGGTTCAGCTCAGCCATGGCGGTCTCCCTCGGGCGCGGCCGGTGCAGCCCAGCGCTGCGCCTCGGCGCGCTGCGCCTCGAGCGCCGCCGGCCACTGCGCATACAGGTGCTCGAACATCGCGCCGACCGGCGGCGGCGCGACCGCGAGGTAGTCGGCCACCGCCTGCTCGACCTCGGCGGCGAGCTCGCGCTGCAGCGCGTCCTCGAGAGTCTTGTCCCAGGCGTCGAGGTTGACGAGGTGCTTGCGCAGCCGCGCGATCGGTTCGTTCGCCCATTGCGCCCGCACCAGCTCGGCGTCGCGGTAGCGGCTCGCGTCGTCGGCAGTCGTGTGGTCGCCCAGGCGGTACGTCAGCGCCTCGATCAGGGTCGGACCGCCGCCGTTGCGCGCCTTCGCCAGTGCCGCCTCGACGACCTGGCGCACCGCGATCACGTCGTTGCCGTCGACCTGCAGGCCCTCGATGCCGGCGGCGATCGCCTTCTGCGCCAGGGTCTGCGCCTTGGTCTGCTTGGACAGCGGCACCGAGATCGCCCAGCCGTTGTTGTTGACGACCAGCACCATCGGCGCGCCCCAGACGCCGGCCATGTTCAGGCCCTCGTAGAAGTCGCCGCGCGAGGTCGCGCCGTCGCCGCACAGGCAGACGGCGGCGCGCGTCTCGCGACGCAGCCTGAACGCGTAGGCGACGCCGGCCGCGTGGCAGACCTGCGTGGCGATCGGCACCGCGTTGGCGAAGTCGCCGCGGGGCCCGGCGAAGTCGCTGCCGCGCTCGTCGCCGCCCCAGTAGAGCAGGCTTTCGGTCAGGCGCATGCCGCGCACGAACTGCGCCGCATGGTCGCGGTACGAGGGCAGCAGCACGTCGTCGGGGCGCATCGCCAGCGCGGTGCCGACGCCGATCGCCTCCTGGCCGAGCGCCGACGCGAAGGTGCCGATCTTGCCGGTGCGCTGCAGCGCGATCGCCTTGGCGTCGAAGCTGCGCGAGAGCTGCATCGCGCGGTACATCGCGATCAGCTCGGCCGGATCGGCCGCAAAGGCCGGGAGCGGCTCGGTGACGCGGCCCTGCGGGTCGAGGAACTGCGCGAAGCGGATCTCGAAGCTTGCCACCGGGCCCATGCGAGTCTCCTTGGCCCCGGCTCGTGACCGGAACCGTTGTTCGCCGGGGCGGATCACGCCCTGGCGGATCGATCGGGTCATCGTAGTGCGTTTTGCGTCCACGCCATAAGACCCTGGCTTCAGCAGGCGCAAGGGCGCGGGCTGCCGGCCGCGGTCATCGGCAGCGCGACGATCGGGTCAGCCCGTGTCCCGAATGTCCGACGATCGCGGTACATTGCGCTCGCTGAGGGAGAAGGAGAACGCGATGGCGGAAATGACCTTGGGCGTGCAGCGTCGCAGCGACACGCGCTGGTTCTACGTGGCGATGGCCGCGGCGTTCGCCTTCGTCGCCTTCGGCGGCTTCGTGCCGACCTACTGGGCCAAGCTGGCGAGCGGCAGCTTTGGCGGGGCGCCGATCCTGCACATCCATGCCGCGCTGTTCTTCGGCTGGACGCTGTTCTTCCTCGCGCAGACCGGCTGGGTCGCGACCGGCCACGTCGTGCGCCACCGCGACTGGGGCCTCGCCGGCATCTCGCTGGCGACCGCGATGGCGATCAGCGTCGTCCTCGCGTCGATCAATTCGATCAAGGTGGCCGAGCGGATCGCGATGGGCGACGAAGCACGGCGCTTCGCCATCGTCGCGCTCAGCGCGGTGGTGTTGTTCGCTGCGCTGGTCGCCCTGGCGATTGCGAACGTGCGCCGCGCCGAGGTGCACAAGCGCTACATGCTGCTCGCGATGGTGCCGCTCGCGCATGCCGCCACCGCCCGGGTATTCATGGTGCTGTTCGCGCCGCCTGGCGCGGTCGGGCCGCCACCGATCTTCGTCGCGGTGCCGCCGGGCCTGTTCGTCGATCTGTTCATCGTCGCGATGATCGTCCACGACTGGCGCACGCTGGGGCGGCCGCACCCGGTCACGCTGGCTGGCGGTGCCGCGGTCATCGCGGTGCAACTGCTGTGCGTGCCGCTGAGCGCGACCGCTTCGTGGATGGCGGTGGCGCGCTGGGTCGAATCGCTGGCGGGCTGAGGCGTTTCGCGCGCTGGATTGCGGCGCCGTCCGGACGCCGGGCTCAGCCTTCGGCCAGGCCGCGGACCGCGCCCAGCGCGGCGTCCAGCGCCTGGTCGGCAATGCGCTGCTTCCAGGCGTCGGTGTCGGTGTAGAACGCGTCGCGCATCTGGCGCTTGATCAGCAGGCGCTGCGCCTCGGGCGCCTCGGGGTGGTTCTCGAGCCACTGGTCGGCGCGCAGGGCCTGGATGATCTCGGTGACCGGCACGGTGCCGTACTCGAGTGCGATGCCGGTGTATTCGGCCTGCGGGCATTCCTGGTACGCGGCGAACCACATCATGCCCGTCAGCGGCGCCGACGTGGAGCTGCCGTCGTGCAGGCTGGTGACCCCATCGCCCCACCAGGCGCGGGCGCGCCGCAAGGCCGCGGCGTCGTCGCGGCAGGCGAAGATGCGCTCGCCGACGCCTGACGGGCC
>Ga0207674_10007076_pt1 | contig 13107 bp, 9 predicted proteins | sample KBSCornC72_FD_184303 | JGI IMG/M metagenome (GOLD analysis project Ga0207674, IMG submission 184303) | Corn rhizosphere microbial communities from Kellogg Biological Station, Michigan, USA - KBS Corn C7-2 (SPAdes) (version 2) | ecosystem: Host-associated > Plants > Roots > Rhizosphere > Soil ... | reverse complement strand
CCGCGCCCCGTGGTTGCCGCTGAAATCGGCCGCAAGGCACTCAAGGTGATCACACTCGCCGCTGTTCGCTTCGAGCGTGAGATTGGTATCGTGCACCGCGGCGAGGAATCACTTTCCCCGGCGGCGCGTGTTTTTCTGCAAATGGTGGAAAAGCGATTCGGATCGGCCGGACGAAGAGTGAAAGGAACCTGATGAAGTTCGAAAAAGAGCTCGAGGTCGCGAAGGCGGCCGCGCACAAAGCGGGCGAGATCATCATGGCGTCGTACAATCGCATCAGCGAGCACGACGTCGACGAGAAAGGCCGCAACGACTTCGTCACGGTGGTCGATCTCGAATCACAACGCGTGATCCTCGACGCCATCCGGAAGGCGTTTCCGCGCGACCATGTCGTCGCAGAGGAAAGTCTGCCCGCCGGTTTCAACGACGGCGCCGACCCGAAACGGCGCTGGTACATCGATCCCCTCGACGGCACCACCAACTACATTCACGCCTATCCGCATTTCGCGGTCACGATCGCGCTCGAAGTCGCCGGCGACCTGTCTGTGGCGGTGACCCATTCGCCTGTGTATCGCGAAACCTATTACGCTGTGCGCGGTGAAGGCGCATACATGAACGGCACGCCCATCCACGTGAGCAACGCCGTCGTGGGTGGCCCCATCATGCTCGGCACCGGGTTTCCGTTTCGCGCCCGCCACCTGCTGGAAATCTATCTCAAGTCCTTCTCCTTCTTTTTCAACCATTCGCGCGGGCTGCGCCGGGGTGGTTCTGCTGCACTCGACCTCGCCTACGTGGCGGCCGGCAGGTTCGACGGCTTCTGGGAGCTCACGCTTTCGCCCTGGGACATCGCCGCCGGGGTTCTCCTGATCGAGGAGGCGGGCGGCCGGGTGACCGATTTCTTCGGCGGCCGGACCTTCCTCGAGACCGGTCACATTGTGGTCAGCAATGGGCTCCTGCATGACTGGATGGTCGAAGGCGTGGGCGAGGTCTTTCCCCGCGATCTCGATTATTCCAAGCGCTCATAATAACTTACAGGACCGGTCCTTGACTCCCGACGGGAAATTCCCGATACATTGACCTTCCGGCCGGTCGCTGTTACCATCCTCGGCCGGATTACCCGTTCAACATTTGAGGAGGTCGTGTTGAGGGAAGGTCCTACGTTTGCCATCGCACTCGTGGCCGCCGGTGTGGCTGCAGCGGGATGGTTCATCGGCAATGGCTTCGTGCGCGGACGCACGGCTGGCCGGTATGTATCGGTCAAAGGCGTCGCCCAGCGCGACGTGGTGGCCGACATTGCGTTGTGGCCCATCCGCTTCACCGCCAGCGACAACGTCCTTTCCGAGGCGCAGAAAAAATTCGACGCCAGCAAGGGCGCCATCCTCGCGTTCCTCAAGAAAAGCGGCATCGACACGGCGAAGACTGAATTGCAGAGCTTCGAAGTGGTAGATGCCATGGCCGACCGCTACCGGTCGCAAACGCCGACAAGCCGGTTCATCATCAGCGGCACGCTCATGGTGCGCGTCGATGATCCCAATCTCGTGCAAGTGGCCAGCCAGAATGTCGGCGAGCTGGCGCAGAACGGTGTCGCGGTTACCAGCGGCCAGTACGGTGGCGGTGGCCCCACTTATCTATTCACCAAACTCAACGACTCGAAACCGGAGATGATTGCTGAAGCGACGGCGAGTGCTCGCGAAGCGGCAGAACAATTCGCGAAGGACTCGGGCAGTCATCTTGGACCGATCCGCCAGGCGAGTCAGGGTGTGTTCCAAATCCTCCCGCGCGATCCCGCGCCGGGAGTGGCGGAAGAATCCCAGTCGAACAAGACCGTGCGTGTCGTCACAACCGTCGAGTATTACCTCGAGAACTGACGCGGCGGTTTGTTCGTGAACTCAAAATCGGAGGTTACTCTCGTATGAAGCGTATTCTTCTTACTCTTTCGACAATTGCTCTGGTCGCGTTCGCGGCCCAGGCCAACGCAGCCGGCATGTATGCCGGCATCAAGTTGGGCGCCAACTTCGCGAATATCGGCGGCGACGACGCCGTCGATGACACCAGCATGCGCACCGGTTTCCAGGGCGGCCTGTTCATTGGCAAGCACGTCAATGACCAGTTCGGTTTCCGCGTGGAAGGCCTTTACGTTCAGAAGGGTGCGAAGGCGGACATCGACTACGGCCCGGGCATTGGTGTGCTCGAGACGGTCGAAAAGCTCGATTACATCGAGTTTCCGATTCTGTTCGTTTATGACCTCATGAACAGCGAGAGCATGGGCTTCAATCTGTTCGCGGGGCCGACGCTCGGGTTCAACATCAACGCGCAGGCGGAACCCGATGGCGGCGACAGCGCGGACATCGACAACATCAAGAGTTTCGAGTTCGGTGCCGCCATCGGTGCGGGCCTCGAGAAGAAGATGGCGGGCGGCAAGGGCATCGGCCTGGACGTGCGCTACACGATCGGTGCGACGTCGGTGTTCGAAGACGTTGCCGGCGAGTCCGTCGATGTGAAGAACCGTGGCATCGGTGTCATGGCCTTCTATTCGATTCCGCTCGGCGGATCGGCGCAGTAGTCTCGTAGAGTAAGTGCGCGGGTCGTGCCCAAGGGCGCGGCCCGCGCTTTTTCTTTTCCCGGCAGACCGGCCAGGAGGCATTCGCAATGAAACGAGCAATTGTGTTGATGTGCACCGCTCTCGTGGTTGTGTCGGCACAGGCACGCGCGGAGAAAGTCACCATCGGTCTCAAAGCCGGCGGCAACTTCGGGGATTTTGCCGGGGATGATGCGCCCGGGCATCTGAGCGGCCGCAGCGCGTTTCAGGGCGGCGGCTTCGTACAGTGCCCGATCAACGAGCGACTCAGCGTGCGCGGCAATGTGCTGTACGTCCAGAAGGGCGCGGAAGGCGACATTTCGACCGAAGACGGCGACATTCACACCGCGCTCTACAAACTGGACTACATCGACATCCCGGTCGAGTTCGTGGCTTCGTTTCCGGCGGGCAACACCAAGTTCGGATACAACGTGTTTGCCGGACCGTCTTTCAATTTCAACATGAAGGCCGAGGCGGCCATCGAAGGCCACGGCAACGATGATCTCGACGGTGTAAAGAGCTTCGAGTTCGGAGCGGTGGTCGGCATTGGCCTGACGTACGCGCTCGAGAAGCTCTCGCTCCTTGCCGAAGGGCGTTACAGCATGAGCGTGACGTCGCTGTCGGAGGACGACGACATCAAGAATCGTGGTGTCGGCGTTTTGGGTGGTCTGGTAATTCCGATCGGCGCCGAGAAATAGCGCCGGTAAGAGAGGACGAAATGAAGCGCAGCATTCTGATTCTGAGTACGGTTGCGACCACGTTGCTTGCCGCGGCGGCGGCCAATTCCGCCACGTGCCAGGTGGGCGTAAAAGGCGGCGTCTCGGTCATGGAATTGACCAATGATGGCGATTCCACCGGAGACCGCACTGGTTTTGTCGGCGGTGCCTACCTCTTGGCCGATTTTTCAGAACAGTTCGGTTTGCGTATCGAGGGCCTGTACTTCCAGAAGGGCGCGCACGAGGAAGAGGATGGTGACGAGGCAACCATCAAGCTCGATTACATCGAGTTTCCAATCCTGGCCGTGGCGCATGTTCCGCTGGGCGAAGCGGCACGATTGGATTTCTTCGGCGGGCCGACGCTTGGCTTCAACGTGAAATCAGAGCTCGAAATTACCCTGGGCGGTATCACTGCCAGCGGTGATCTTGATGGCGTGGAATCATTTGAATTCGGGGTTACGCTCGGGGCCGGGGTCGACTTCGACGCGGGGCCCGTGGTCCTCGGCGTCGACGGCCGGTACGGCGTCGGGATTACCGACGTGGGCAGCGAAGGTGACGGCGCAAAAAACCGGGGGTTCGCCGTCATGGGCTCGATCGGCTTCCCGATCGGCCAGAAGTAGGGCTTTTCGAGGCCGGCGGCTGACTCGTGCCGCCGGCCTTTTTTCCGCCAAAGATCGTCTGCAACCTCCTCCTATTAATGGCGTAGTATGTCTGTCCCGGTGCGCCGGCGCCCCTGGCTTTTCTCCGGCGCCACGGGACAGCCGGTGATATCCCCACTCCGTTCCACCGGCCACATTCCGGCCATACAAGCAGGTTTTGAAATGAGCACGACCCCGCGGAAACGGTTCCATAGTGCCATCTGGGTGGCAATCGCGTTGCTTGCGCTGGCCGCCTCCGGTTGCCAGAAGAAAGGCGGCGGCATGCAGGCCGCCGCGGGCGGAGCCGCTGCGGGAGGCGCCCCGGGCGCCGCTCCCAAACAGCCGCCGGCTCCGGTGGCGGTAGCAGCCGCCGCGGTCGGGCCCATCGCCAGCTACTACACGGCCACCGCCACCCTGGCCGCCGAGCGCGAGGCCGACATACTCGCCCGTGTGTCGGGTGTGGTCGAGAAGCTCACCTGTGAAGAGGGCGACGTGGTGTCCGAAGGCGCGGATCTGCTTCGCATCGACAACGCCGAGTACCAGTTTCGCCTCGAGCAGGCGCAGGCCGCGCGCGCCGATCTGGAGTCGCGCTACGATCGCCTCACGCAGATGAAGGACCGCGAGCTGGTTTCGCCCGAAGAATTCGAGAAGGTCAGCAACGATCTGGCTTCCGCCAGGGCCGCGGAAGGCATGGCCAAACTCAACCTCTCATACACGCGTGTAAAGGCGCCGTTCACGGGCCGGGTGGTGACGCGCCGCGTCGACGTCGGCCAGACCGTGAACGTGGGCACGTCGCTGTTCATGCTTTCGGATTTCAAGCCGCTGATCGCGCGCGTGCACGTACCGGCCAAGGAATTCAACAAGCTCAGCCCCAACCAGCCTGTCGACCTCATGCTCGAATCGAGCGCGACCAAGCTCCGTGGTCGCATCAAGCTGGTGAGCCCCACGATCGATCCGTCGAGCGGCACCATCAAGGTGACTGTCGAGATCAATGAATACCCGGAGGGCGTGCGTCCCGGCGATTTCGCGCAGGTCAAGATCGTCACCGAACAGCGCAACACGTCGACCCTGGTGCCGAAGATCGCGCTCGTGAACGACCGCGGCGAGCAGGTGCTGTTCATTTCGCAGGCGGATTCGACCGCCGAGCGCCGCGTGGTGGAAGTCGGCTTCGAAGACGATATCAACGCCGAGATCAAGACGGGACTCAAGGCCGGCGAACGCGTGATCGTCAAAGGCCAGCGCTCGCTCAAGCACGGCTCGTCGATCAAAGTGATCGACGATGCGTCCGCGCCCAAAGAAACGCTCGAAGCAAAGAAAACCGACAAGGCCGGTTCGTAGAATGCGCGGCTTTATCGCGAACGCGGTTCGACGCCGTGTGACGGTCGTGATGACCGCGCTCGCGATTGCCGCTTTCGGAATCGTCGGCTACAAACGTCTGCCGCTCGAGCTCTTTCCAGATATCGCGTATCCGTCCCTCACCGTGCAGACGGATTTCCCCGACACCGCACCGCAGGAAGTTGAAAATCTCGTCACGCGCCCGGTGGAAGAAGCCGTGGGCGTGTTGCGCGGCCTGAAGTCGATCCACTCCGTTTCGCGCCCCGGCGTTTCCGAAGTCACGCTCGAGTTCGACTGGGATTCCGACATGGACATGCTGTCCATGGAGGTACGCGAGAAGCTCGACCGCCTGATTCTGCCCCAGGAAGCGGAGCACCCCATCGTGCTGCGCTTCGATCCGTCCCTCGATCCCATCATGCGCGTTGCCGTTTCCGGCAACGGCGAGCTCAACGAGATGCGCCGTCTGGCCGAGCGCAAGATCAAGCTCGACCTGGAGACCATCAAGGGCATCGCCGCCGCCCAGGTGAAGGGCGGGTTGGAAGACGAAGTACAGATCGACATCGATCAGGAGCGGCTGGCCGCGCTTTCGATTCCCATCGATCAGGTGCGCCAGGTGGTCGGTGTGTCCAACGTGAACATGCCGGGCGGTTCTCTGCGCGGGGCCGATTCCAATTTCCTCATTCGCACCCTCAACGAATTCGACAGCGTGGATGAAATCGCGAGCGTGATCGTGGCCGATCGCGACGGCGCTCCCGTGCGGCTTCGCGACGTGGCCACGGTGCGCATGGGCAACAAGGAGCGCGAAGAGATCACGCGCGTCAACGGCAAGGAGTGCGTCGAGCTGGCGGTGTTCAAAGAAGGCGACGCCAACACCGTCACCGCCGCGCACGCGGTCAAAGCGCGGCTCGAAGAATGGAAGAAGAAGCTCCCGCCGGGCTACGAGCTGACGGTGCTGTTCGACCAGTCGCACTTCATCGAGCAGTCGATCAAGGAAGTGCGCGACTCGGCAATCATCGGCGGTCTCCTCGCCATCGGCGTTCTGCTCGTGTTCCTGCGCGATATCCGCAGCACCACCATCATCGCCACCTCGATTCCGCTCTCCGTCGTGGCGACGTTCCTGCTCATGTACAAGTTCAACATTTCGCTGAACGTCATGTCGCTGGGAGGCCTGACGCTCGGCATTGGAATGCTTGTGGACAACTCCATCGTGGTGCTGGAGTCCATCTATAGAAAGAGAAAGCACGGCGTGCCGCTGGCGCGCGCCGCGGTCGACGGCACCGACGAGGTGGCCGCCGCCGTGACGGCGTCGACGCTCACCAGCGTGGCCGTGTTCCTGCCCATTGTGTTCGTGGAAGGGATTGCGGGGCAGTTGTTCCGCGACCAGGCCGTCACGGTGAGTGTGAGCCATATCGCATCGCTCGCGGTGGCGCTGACGCTGATTCCGATGCTCTCGGCTCTGGGAGCGCGCGTGACGCGCGCCGACGTGGCGCCCACGCGCGAATCGATGATGTCCGCGTCGGAAGAAGATGCACGCGGCGTGCTCTCGCTGGGGAGAATCTCGCAGGTTTACGACCGCTTCGTGCGCCGCGCTCTGGCCCGGCCGAAAACCACGGTATCGATCGGGTGGGCGCTGTTCGCCGCGTCCATTCTGTGCATTCCGTTGATCGGCCGCTCGTTGATCCCGCCTTTGACCGAAGGTGAGTTCTTCTTCGAGGTGAATCTGCCGCAGGGCGCGTCGCTCGCGGCCACCGACAGGGTGGTGGCACAGCTCGAAGCGGCTGCGGGCGAGGACGTGCGCGTCGAGCGCAACTACTCGCGTGTCGGGAGCCGTCTCATTTCGGGCGGTATTTCGCTCAACAATACCGGCGAGAACCTGGGACAGATCAACCTGGTGCTCAAGGACAAGGCGAATGACAGGCTCGAGGAAGACGCCGTCAACTCGCTGCGCAAGAAGTTCGAAGCCATTCCGGACGTCCAGGCCAAGTTTGGACGCCCCTCCTATTTCAGCATGAAGACGCCGATCGAAGTGGTGCTCTACGGCGAGGATCTGGAGACGCTGCGCGACTATTCGCTCGATTTGTCGCGCGACCTCGAGACCATTCCCGGTCTGGTGGACGTGCGCTCATCGTTGGAAGCCGGCAATCCCGAGCTGCAGGTGGTGTTCAACCGCGATCAGCTGGCGGCCCTCCACCTCGATCTCGGATCGATGTCGTCGACCTTGCAGAATCGCGTGCAGGGCGCGGTGCCCACCCGCTATAAAGAAGCCGACCGGCAGATCGACGTGCGCATCCGAAACCAGGAAACGGATCGCCAGTCGGTGGATGACGTCGAGAATCTCGTGCTGCCCGGACCCAATGGAGCACCGATTCGACTGGTTTCCATCGCCGATGTTCGTATCGACCAGGGGCCGGCCGAGATTCATCGCCTGCAGCAGCAGCGCGCCGCGGTCGTGAGCGCCAATCTGGCCGATCGCGGACTGGCGGCGGCGGTCAATGATGTGCGCGCCCGGCTCGCCAAAGATCCGCCGCCGCAGGGCATCGCGGCCGAGCTCGCCGGCCAGCAGGCCGAAATGGCGACGTCGTTCAACAGTCTGCGCTTCGCACTTCTGCTCGCCGTGTTCCTGGTTTATCTCGTGATGGCGGCCACCTTCGAATCCTTCGTGCATCCGTTGATCGTGTTGTTCACGATTCCGCTCGCCATCGTGGGCGTGGTGGTCGGACTGCTCGTCACCGGCACCGACATTTCGGTGATGGTGCTGATCGGCGTGATTCTCCTGATCGGCATCGTGGTCAACAACGCCATCGTGCTCATCGATTGCGTCAATCGCCTGCGCCGCGCCGGCGTGGAAAAGAAAGAAGCGGTCGTGCGCGCGGGTCACATCCGCCTGCGCCCCATCATGATGTCGACCCTCACCGCCGTGCTCGGTCTGATCCCGATGGCGATCTCGTGGGGCGAAGGCTCCGAGCTGCGCGCACCGCTCGCCATCACCGTGTTCTGGGGACTTTCCATCGCCACTCTGTTGACGCTGGTCGTGCTGCCGGCCGCGTATCTCGTGGTGCCCTCGAGGGTGACCGTCGAGACGCCGGACGGGCCGAAGGAGTGAGAACATGACGCTGCCTGAAATCGCCATCAAGCGACACGTCACCATGCTGATGATCATCGTGAGCCTGGTCGTGCTGGGCGCGGTGGCCGTGTTCCGGCTTCCACTCGCGTTCATGCCCGACTTCGACCAGCCCATGCTGTTCGTGCGCTTCGATTATCCCAACGCGTCGCCCTCGCAGATCGAGCGCCTGGTGATCCGTCCCATGGAGGAAGCGCTGGGTTCGGTGAACGGTCTCAAAAACATGTGGTCGCACGTCGACAACAACGGCGGCAACGTCGGCCTCGAGTTCGACTGGTCACAGAACATGAAGGTGGCGCGCACCGACGTGTGGGAAAAGATCGACCGCATCCGCAAGGATCTCCCGGCGGACATCGGTGACGTCACCGTGTCCAACAACTGGGATGGCCGCGAGGCGGAGACTCCTATTATTGAGGGGCGTCTTTCTTCCAAGCGCAACCTCTCGGAAAGTTATGACCTGCTCGAGCGGCGCATCGTCAAGCCGCTGGAACGTGTGCCCGGGGTGGCGCACGTGCGCCTCGACGGCGTCAACCCGCGCGAAGTGCGCATCAACTTGAACGTCGACAAGATCGAATCGCACGGCGTCGACGTGCGTGCCGTGATCGCGTCCTTGCAGAGTTCGAATTTCGACCGCTCGCTCGGGCGCATCTCCGACGGCGATTCGCGCTGGACTTTGCGCATGGTGGGCTCATTCAAGACCGTGGAAGAGATCCAGAACTTTCCCATCCGCGCCGACGGACTCAAGCTCAAGGATATTGCCGACGTTCGTTACGAAGAGCCGCCGCTCGAGTACGGCCGCCATCTGGACGGCGATTTCGCCATCGGTGTCAGCATTGCGCAGGAGTCGAAAGCCAACACGGTGGAAGTGTGCGACGCGGTGCAGAAACGCATTGCCGAGATGAACAACGATCCCGAGCTCGAGGGCGTGAACTTTCTGACCTGGTTCAGCCAAGGCGCGGAGATCAAGAAGACCTTGAAGGACCTGATGTTCACCGGCCTGTTCGGGGCCATTCTGGCGGCCTTCGTGCTCTACGCCTTCCTGCGCCGTTTCTCGACCACGCTGGTCTCGGTCTCGTGCATTCCGTTTTCGCTGGTGGTGGCGTGCGGCTTCATCTGGGCGCGCGGCGGCTCCATGAACACGCTGGTGCTGCTCGGGCTGATCGTCGCCATCGGCATGCTCGTCGACAACGCCGTGGTGGTGATGGAGAACATCTTCCGCCACCAGGAAATGGGTGAAGATCCGAAGGAAGCCACGCGCAAGGGCGCGGCCGAGGTGTCGATCGCCGTCATCGCGGCCACCCTCGCCTCCATCATCGTGTTCCTTCCGCTCATCTTCAACAAGCCGAGCGAGATGAACATCTATCTGAAAGAGCTCGGCATCGCGGTGTGCATCGTCATTCTGGCCTCGCTCTTCATCAGCCAGACACTGATTCCGCTGGCGACGTCGTGGTTCATCAAGTCGAAGCCCAAGCCCAAAACCAGGGCGATGCTCAAGACGGAGTCGATCTACGAGAAGATGCTTCTGTTCAACCTGAAGCACCGCTGGCTGACACCGCTCTTGCTCGTGGGCGTGCTGGCCTCGGCGTATTTTCCGTTCACCAAGGTCGACAAGAACTTCGACGCCAACCAGACCGAGCTGTTCGTGCAGGTGAACTACATGATCAGCGAGAACCTCTCACTCGAGCGCAAAGAGCAGCTGGTCACGCGCGTGGAGAAGGCGCTGGAGCCGCACCGCAAGGACCTCATGGCGCGCTCCATCTATTCGTTCTGGAGCGACCAGTGGGTGATGACGCGCGTGTACCTGAACGAAGGCGAGGCCAACGAGAAGAACATCGGCGCGGCGCGCCAGGCGCTGCGCAGTTTGCTTCCCGAAGTGGCCGGCGTGAAGCTGGAAGTGCAGGAGAACAACCAGTTCTGGCGCCAGGACCGCGGCAAGCGCATCGCACTGCAGCTGGTCGGCGAAGATTCCGACGTGCTCGCCGAGCTGGCGGAAGAAGCGAAGCAGCGCGTCGCCGACGTGCCGGGCCTCATGGATCCGTTCTCGGGAAGCCAGGACGCGCAGGAAGAGATTCACATCCACGTCGACCGCGAGACGGCGTCGAAGATGGGTGTCAATGCGATGCAACCCGCGCAGGTGGTTGGACTCACCTTCCGCGGCCAGCGCCTGCAGCGCTTCCGCACCAACGACGGCGAGCGAGAGATGCGCGTCGTACTCGACGAAAAGGAAAACGAGACCGTCTCACAATTGCGCAACCTGCCCATCTGGACGAGCGAGGGCGAAAAGATTCCGCTCGCGTCGCTCGCCACCTTCGAGCAGAAGCCGGGATCGCGCCAGATCGAGCGCGAGAACCGCCAGACCAGCACGTGGGTGGGTGCGCGCTTCGAAGAGGGAACGCGCGAGGACTACATACCGCTGGTGACCGCAGCCATGCAGGGCATGCAGCTTCCGTACGGTTATTCGTGGACGTTCGGGAGCTGGGAAGAGCGCCGCAAGGAGAACCAGCAGGAGTTCCTGACCAACCTGATGCTGGCGCTCCTGTTGATCTTCGCGGTGATGGCGTCGATCTTCGAATCGGTGCGCCAGGCCATCACGCTCCTGGTGTCGCTTCCGTTCGCGCTCGCGGGCGCGTTCTGGACCTTGTGGGCCACCCACACCGATTTCGACCAGCCGGCGGCGGTGGGACTTCTGTTGTTGATCGGCACCGTGGTGAACAACGGCATCGTCATGCTGGCACACGTCAATCACTACCGGAAGAATGAAGGCTACCCGCGCCACGAAGCACTCATCCGCGGCTGCCGCGAACGTCTTCGCCCCGTGGTGATGACGGCGTTGACCACCATGATCTCGCTGCTTCCGATGGTGATCGAGAAGCCCTCGCTCGGCGGCACGTACTACTACTCGATGGCGCTCGTCATCATGGGTGGTCTGTTGCTCTCGACGTTCCTCACCCTGGTTCTTCTGCCGACGGCGACCACGCTCGTCGAAGACGGAACCAGCGCGCTCGCGCGCCTCGTGCTGAGGCTTGCCATCCTGCTGCGTCTGCGCAAGCGCCAGGAAGCGCTCGCGGATTGAAGGTATTCCGCTCTCTCCTAGAAGCGATTCGCGGCAGCGAGCAGGACTACACCGAGGGAAGTCTCGGTCGCGCGATATTTCTTCTCTCGGTGCCCATGGTGCTCGAGATGGCGATGGAGTCCGTCTTCGCCGTCGTCGACATCTACTTCGTTTCCCACCTCGGCTCGTCGGCCGCCGCCACCGTCGGTCTCACCGAGTCGATGCTCACCCTGATCTACGCGCTCGCACTCGGCCTCGCCATGGGCACCACGGCCATGGTGGCGCGCCGTATCGGTGAAAAGAATCCGCGCGAAGCGGCCGACACCGCCGTGCAGGCCATCCTTGTCGGCATCGTGGCATCCATCCCGGTATCGATCGCCGGCATTTTCTGGTCGAAACATCTGCTGGCGTGGATGGGCGCCGACGGATGGATTCTCGAACATGGCTATCGCTACACGCAGTGGATGCTCGGCGGCAACGCCGTCATCATGCTCATCTTCATCATGAACGCCATCTTCCGCGGCGCGGGCGATGCCGCCATTGCGATGCGCGTGCTGTGGATCGCGAACGCGATCAACATCGTGCTGGGGCCGTCGCTCATTCGCGGCTGGGGACCGTTCCCCGAGCTCGGTATCGAAGGCGCGGGCATTGCCACCACCATCGGGCGCGGCACCGGCGTTGCCATCCAGTTCTTCGTGCTCTTCCGCGGTGGCCGCCACATCAAAGTGGCACGCGATCAACTGAGCATCCACGCCTCCATCATGCTGCGCTTGATCCGCGTATCACTGGGGGGCATCGGCCAGTTCATCATCGCCACGTCGAGCTGGATCGGGCTCGTGCGCATCATGTCCGAGTTCGGCAGCACGGCGCTGGCCGGATACACGATCGCCGTGCGCATCATCGTGTTCACCTTCATGCCGGCGTGGGGATTGTCCAACGCGGCCGCGACGCTGGTGGGTCAGAACCTCGGTGCGAAGAAACCGGAGCGCGCGGAACGCTCGGCCTGGCTTACCGGATGGGCCAACATGGCGTTCATGGCCCTGGTGGCGGTTTTCTACATCACCTGCAACGAACAGTTGATCCGCATCTTCTCGCAGGACCCGGGAGTGGTGGCGGTGGGCGCCGACTGCCTGCGCATCGTGTCATACGGCTACGTGCTCTATGCGTGGGAGCTGGTGATGATCCAGGCCTTCAACGGCGCCGGAGACACCATGACACCCACGCGCATCAATCTGGTCTGCTTCTGGCTCATCGAAATTCCGGTCGCGTATGTGCTCGCGATGAAGACAAGTGTGGGCGCGCACGGCGTGTACTGGTCCATCGTGATCGCGGAATCCATTGCGGGGCTGGTGGCGATCCATCTCTTCCGCCGCGGCAAATGGAAGACGCGCATGGTGTAATCCACTCCTCCGCCTTTCGGGTGAACTACCGACCCCTCCTAGGGGTCCCCGCTGGCCCGGCCACGATCCAAACGCGTAGATTGATCCAACGGTGCCCAAGGAGTGATTACATGAGCAAGACTTTCTGGTTTGGATTGATCATCATGATTCTCGGCCTCGTATTGGCGCTGGCCGGACCGACGTTGATCGGCGGCAACTCCGCCGCAGTGGGAGATACCAGTGTGACCGTCAGCGATAACAGCGGAATTCCGAGCTGGGTCGGCTGGGTCG
>Ga0207674_10007073_pt1 | contig 13115 bp, 9 predicted proteins | sample KBSCornC72_FD_184303 | JGI IMG/M metagenome (GOLD analysis project Ga0207674, IMG submission 184303) | Corn rhizosphere microbial communities from Kellogg Biological Station, Michigan, USA - KBS Corn C7-2 (SPAdes) (version 2) | ecosystem: Host-associated > Plants > Roots > Rhizosphere > Soil ... | reverse complement strand
GAGCGCCACCGTCGGCTCGACCTTCGCCGCACGCCGAGCGGGAATCAGGCTGGCGAGAATCGCCACGCCAAGCAATGTCCCCGCGACGATCACGAAGACGTAGGGGTCGCGTGGCGATTCATCGAAGAGCAGCGGCTTCACCCACTTGGAGGCCCACAGCGCGACGAGCGTTCCGATCGCCAAGCCGGCGATCGATAATCGCAAACCATCCGTCAGCACGAGACTGATCACGTCACGGACCTGCGCACCAAGCGCGACACGCACGCCCAGCTCGTGCGTCCGCTGCGCGACGTTGTACGCGATCACCGAGTACAAGCCGATCGCCGCCAACACCAGCGCCAGCACACCGAACGTCACGAACATCGTCGCGCCCAGATGCCACGACCGTGTCTGCGAGCCGACGACATCCGAGATGGGTGAAATCGTCACGTACGATGCCCCCGGCATCTCGCGCTGGAGACGGCGTCGCACCGCCTCTTTCATTGCCGTGGCGTGTCCGTGCGTGCGCACGAACAGCCCGCCGTTCGTCGGTGCGTGCTGCGTCCACGGGAGATAGTAAAATCCGCCCGAGTCGGGGCCGAAGCTGTTCTCCTTGATGTTCTCGGCGACGCCGACGACAGTCGTGCACGGCATCGTGTCCGATAGGACTCGCATGCACTGGCCAATTGGATCTTTCCCCGGCCAGAGCAGCTTCCCCATGTTTTCGCTCACGATGGCGACGCGAGGCGTTCCGGTTTGATCCGCGTCCGTGACGCCGCGACCGCGAATGATCCGCGTTCCGAAGGTCCTGAAGAATTCGGGCGATACCGTCTGAAGGTCGAACTGACCGAGCCGGCTCACCGTGTCGATGCCCTGCACGTAGAGCCCGGTGCTCCACGAGCTCCAGAAAGGCACCGTGGCCTGCATGCTGGCGTTCTCGACGCCCGGAATTGTCTTCGCCGCCGCGAGCAGTTGTCGTCGTAGATTGACTGTCGCCGTGGAGTCGAGCTTCACGCCGCGCATGTTCAGGTTCACCATGAGCACGGGATCGACGTCATAGCCGAGTCGAATCGACTCCACGTTCCGAAGGCTACGAACGAACAGCCCCGCGCCGACGAGAAGAATGACCGACAGCGCGCCCTGCAACACGAGTAGCACCACGCGCGCGCGTGACCGGTGGTAGGTCCCTTCGCGCGAGCCGGTCTTGAGGTCACCGGTGAGATCGGCGCGTCGCGCCTGGAAGATTGGCGCGAGACCGGTGAGCAGACCGACCGCCACCGCCGCGCCGAACGCGAACAGGAGCGTCCGCGGATCACGAAAACCCGCCGCCGCCTCGCTCTTGTCGAGCAGACCGGCTCGCAGCGCCGCGCCTCCCCAGTGCGCGATCATCATCCCGGCAATGCCACCGAGCAGCGCGAGAATGATGCTTTCGGTGAACAACTGCGAAAGGAGACGTCCTCGGCTCACGCCCAGCGCGATGCGCAACGCAATTTCGCGTCGGCGGCGGAGCGCGCGGGCGAGCAGCAGATTCGCAACGTTGGCACACGCAATGAGCAGCACGATCACCGAGACGCCCCCGACCCACGTCGCCACCTTTGCTACGCTCGACGCGTTCGGCCCGCGGTCGGCGAGGATCGAGCCGATACTCGCATGCGATTTCGTCAGCGCGAGCGGCGTGTTCTTCGGCTGCTCGACGAGGTGCGCCTGGTAGCTCTTGATGAACGCCTGGGTCAGATCCGCGTTCGCCGCGGCGATCGATACGCCGGGTTTGCGGCGCACCATCACCGACATCCATCCCCAGCTATAGGTCTTCCACCAGCTCACCTTCGTGAACTTGAGCGTGGTTCCTTGTTCGGCGCCGTAGGTGGTGAGCGGGATGAACGCCGCCGGCGGCCGATCCGCCCACAGTCCGACAAATCCGCGCGGCGACACGCCGATGACCGTATAGATCAGTGAATTGATCTGGATCTTCGAACCGAGGACGTCCTTCCGTTCGCCGTACTGCGTTTGCCACATCGAGTAGGAAAGCACCGCGACCGGCGCGCCGTTGGGGATGGAGTCTTCCATGCGCGAGAAGTACCGGCCGAGCACGGGCGGAGCGTCGAAGAATTTGAAGAAGTTCGCGCTCACGATGCCGATGCGCATGTCGCGCGCGGCGTCGCCGACGCCGACCGCGAGATCCCGCGGCGAATACCCGGCGACCTCCGAGAAGCTCGTCGTCCAGCGCTCGATGTCCTTGTACCGGGCGTACTGCCCGCCGCTCGACGCCCGCTCCTTCCCGCGGAATGTCTGGAACAGGTAAATGCGGTGCGCCGTCGACGGATCCTTCATGAGCTCCGGCGGGCGGAAAAGCAGCCGGTCGACGATGCCGAACATCGCCGCGTTGGCTCCGATGCCCAGGCCGAGGGTCGCCACCACCGCGATCGTGAAGCCCGGCTTCGTGCGCAGGCCGCGAATGGCGTATTGGATGTCCTGCATCAGGTTTTCGAAGACCATGCGCGTTGGACAACGTCCTTGGCAGAACGGTTCGCTCGCGGGCGCCCGATCATGGCGCGCGGCATATATTCCCTCGAAGCGTGCCCCACCTCCCCCTCCCCTCTCCGCGCCGCCGCTTGCTGCCGTTGGCGGCGATCGTCTTCGCGGCCTCGCTCGACATCGTATCGGGCGCGTGCCTGCCGCTCATCACGCGTGATCCCCAAGTTCGTTCAGGCCTGCGCCTTGAAACCTCGGGAGCGCTGCCCGTGCGAAGCCACGCCGACGAGTTTGGTACTGCCCCAATTCCCGAGTTTGGCGTCGCGCACGTTGCTTATGGCTGGGCCAGCGACCCTGAGCGCAAGGCGAGCATCGAGGTCGGCGCGAATTTCTTCTTCATCATTCCCGAGCCCGACCTGTACGTTCACTTGCCGCGCCGGGCGACGCTCGGGCTCGACCTCGGGTTCGGTGCGGAATACGCGACCGCATCCAGCTCACTGGTGCCCTACGCGGTGCTAGGCGATGTCAACGCGCGCGGAGCCGGATGGGTCGCGACCGTCGGCCACATGAGTCGCGCCCGGGTAGGCGGATACCCCTCAGGCTCTGACTACCACAACGTCTGGCTCTCGACGCTGGGCTTCCAGCTTCCCGACGACATGTTCCCGCGCCGCGTGTTCCTGCAGGACATTCACACGGCCCAATCGCGAACGTGCTATCCGCCTGAGCCCTGTTCGGCGCCGCGATCGTGGTCCCTCCTGGCTGGCTTCTCGTTCGATTACCCCGTTCTTCATCGTTGATCATTTCGTTCCGTGAATTTGGAGCTCCAATGACCTACCGACGCACTATCCGCCCGTGCCGCCCCCCCGCAGTCGCGCTGACTCTCTCAGTCTCGCTCGCCATCCTGTCGTCGTTTGTTGCACCCCGCGCGGCACATGCCCAGGCCGGGGCCGACCCGAATATGGCGCGCGCGCTTCGCGTGCTGCGCACTGCGCCTGTCATGGACGGCCATAACGATCTCCCTTGGCGCATTCGCGAGGACACGGTCCACCCGATGGACGTCGAGGCCTACGATCTCCACAAGAAGGCGCCCGGCATGACGGACCTCGCCCGCCTCAAGCAGGGACATGTCGGCGCGCAGTTCTGGTCGATCTACATCCCGGGCGAGCCCGCCGATCCGGCCTACAAATCGAAGGGCGCCGTCGCCAGCACGCCGGGATACGCTCGCGTTCAGCTCGAGCAGATCGACATCGCGCGTCGTGTGATCGCGAAGTATCCCGAGCTCCAGTGGACGCCGACGTCGGCCGACGTGCGCGCCGCGTTCAAGACCGGTAAGATCGCCTCGCTCATGGGGCTCGAGGGCGGTCATGCGATCGAGAATTCTCTGTCGCTCCTCCGCCAGTACTACGACATGGGCGCGCGCTACATGACGCTCACCCACAACGTGACCCTCGACTGGGCCGACGCCGCGCTCGACAGTGTGAAGCACCACGGTCTCACGCCATTCGGCCGCGAAGTCGTGCACGAGATGAATCGGCTCGGCATGCTCGTGGACCTGTCGCACGTCTCGCCCGGCACGATGAGCTCAGCGCTGGACGCGACGCAGGCGCCGGTCATTTTCTCGCACTCGGCGTCGCGGGAGCTGGTCAACCATCCGCGCAACGTCCCCGACTCCATTCTGGCCCGTCTGCCGAAGAACGGCGGGGTCGTCATGGTGCCGTTCGTGACGGTGTTCGTGTCGGAGGCGGTCAGGGCCGACGACGACTCACTCGCGGCGCAAACCGCCGCGGCGGCGAAGCGCCATCCGAACGATGCGGCGGCGGTGCGGTCCGAGGTCGCCGCGTGGCGCGCCAAGCATCCGCGGCCCACGGCGTCGATCGGTCAAGTCGCCGACCACATCGAGCATATTCGCAAGATCGCCGGCGTCGATCACGTTGGCATCGGCAGCGATTTCGACGGCATCACCGAGAACGTCGTCGGGCTCGAGGACGTCTCGAAGTTTCCCGCGCTCTTCGCCGAGCTGGCTCGGCGAGGCTGGAGCGACGCGGACCTCGCGAAGCTGGCGAGCGGTAACGTTCTGCGCGTGCTCGCCGACGCCGAGAAGGTATCGGCGAGACTGAAGAAGACGACGAAGCCGTCGAACGCGACGATCGAGAAGCTAGATCGCGGGGAGAAAGTGGTTCCGTAGGTGGGAGCTATCAGCTAATAGCTAACAGCTAAAGCTGTCAGCTTTAGCTGTTAGCTATTTAGCTGTCAGCTCATCAGTCTACGATGACGCGGAATCGCATCACGCCGGCGCTGTCGAGCAACACAACCGTACGCTTTTCGCCGGCCGGTACCGAGACAACCCCTGTTGTCGCGACTTTCAGCGTGGTGCCCGGGCGCGTGACGAACACTTCCCACGCTCCCGGGTCGCTTTGCAAGTACGGCGACGTCGCCTGGTAGTCGAACGGCGTCATGATGTGCACGGGCGTCTGAAAATCGGGCTGCGTGCGCCAGATCTCGATCGACCCCGCGTTGGCGGCGAGGTGCGCGACGCGCAGCTTGGTCTTGCCGGCCGGGACGATCGCGCCGGTGTCCGCGAGCACGCTCGCCGAAAGACTCGACGCCGCCGGGGTCACGACCGCCACGCGCGTCGCACCGGTCGCCGCGTCGATCTGCACCTGGGCACTCGGCCCGTTGGGCGAAGCGAGCCGGATCTGGTGGTTCCCCGACGACACGTTGATCCGGTCCGACACCGTGGCGACCTGCAGGCCGTGCGTCACCGTCTGGCCGTCGACGATGACGTCGACCAAACCCTGGCTCGCGTTGACCACCCGAATCGCCGCCTGGCCGTTTCCTGGATCCGTCGCGCCGGAGTCCGACATGCTCGGCCCGCACGCCGCCGCGGCGACGGCTGCTCCCAAAAACAAAATCGCGTGTCGCATAATCGACGAACGATACACGTTGGACCACGCACAACAAACACTTAGTGATGGACCGGACCGAATGGGGTCTGACCCCGAGACCCCGAACGGGGTCTGACCCCCAGACGAATTAGGGTCAGACCCTATTTCGCAAGTTCTAAATAGGGTCTGACCCTAATTCGAAAGTGTGCCGGATCGCCGGAATTTGTACCGCCCTCATACGGCTGAGCCGGTCTCGGGCTCGACGTTCGGGGCCACCTCGATGGCCGGTGCGGCAACGCCCGGGTGTTCCGGCACCGTGGAAGCCGCGGCTGACTGGCTGAGAATGAGCGCCGTCGACACCTGCGAGGTCACGTTGATCAGCGTCTTGAAGATGTCGGGAATCGCGTCGAGTGCGATGAGGATTCCGATGCCCTGGACCGGCAAGCCGAGCGCCGCGTAGTACGGTGCGGCGATCAGAAGGCCGCCGCTCGGGATCCCCGGCACGCTGAAGCTGAAGGCGATCGACACCGCCGCGAGTCCGATGAGCTGACCGAATCCGAGCGGCACGCCATACAGCCTGCCGAGGAAAAGCGCGCACACCACCCACGAGAGGCCCGTGTTCGCCCGCAGGAGTGACACGCCGAGTGGCAGCGCGAAGCTGGCCACGGGCGCCGGGATTCCCAGTTCGCGCTGAGCGCCGTCGAGCATTGCCGGCAGTGCGGCGAGCGAAGATCTCGTGCTCACGACGACGATCTGTGCCGGCAGCATTGCCCGCGCGAAGCGAGCGACGCTCGTACGCGTCACGAGCGGAATGACGACGTACAACAACCCGAGCACGATCAGCAGCAATCCCGAATGCGAGACGAGATAGAACAGGATCACGCTGGCCGTCGCGTTCCCCAGGTGGACGGCGAGCGACACCGCGAGGGCAAAGGCGCCGATCGGCGCCAGGAGCAGCACCCATCGCACGATCGCGAGCATCGCGTCGGCGATTGCGCGGAAGAATCCCACCGCCGGCGCGCGATGCTCCGGGTCGAGCTTCGCCAGCGCGAGTCCGAACAGCGCCGCGAACACGATGAGCGGCAGCATCGTGCCGTCGCTCGCTGTCGCGATCACATTCGAGGGGACGAGCGACACCAGCCAGCTGGCGAACGTCGGCGGCGTCGTGACCGGTGCCACGCCGGCGGACGCGCGCAAGGCCGCGGCGGCGGCCGGATCGACCTGCATCATGCTGTAAATCGGAGGGGCCGCGACCAGCCCGATGACCGCGATGACGACGAGCAGCGCCAGAAAGATCCCGATCGCGCGCCGGCCGAGCGTGCCGAACATCCTCGCGCCTTCGTTCGAGCCGAGCGTCGCGACGAGCAGCGACATCACCAGCGGCACGACGGTCATCCTGAGGCCGTTCACCCACATCGTGCCGAGCGGCTCGATCTTCTCGCTCAGGACGCGGCCCGCCGGCGAGCCCGTGGCGACGATGATCCCACCCACGACGAGCCCAAGCCCAAGCCCAATGAGCGCGCGAATCGGCGCTGCCGGCATCTTCATCGCGGACCTCGCATCACGCGATGCTCTCCTGGATCTGTCCGACCATGCCGATCGGCTCGCCCTCGCTCATCGCCGGTGAGGCGACGATGTACAGCACCACGCCGTCCATCGGCGAGCGGATGTCGGCGATCGTCTCGCCGAAATAGTCCGTCAAGCGGCCGAGCAGCGTATTCCGTTCGACGTGCTGGTCCGGCTTCACCAACGGATGCCAGGTGCCCGCCGCGGGGCTCGCCAGCACCTGCGACGGCTCGATCCATTTGGGCCGTTGCACCATCTGCGGCGCGCCGGGAAGCATGCCGAGATGCCGCATGACGCGGAACGCTCCGCGCACGTTGACGTCCACCATCTCCGTTGTCGGAACGCCGACTTCGCCCGCTTCCGTGGTCAGCGCCGGCTTTCCACGCACCTGCGCCGTGTTCGCGCAGAAGATCGAGGCGCCTCGGTCGCGCGGCCGGCCGCGGTCGACCACGATGTGATCGAGGCCGAACGCCAGCGCGAGATCGCGCGCGCGGTCATCGACGGCGTCGTCTACTCCGAGCTTGTTCCAATACGAGTACGGGCGAAGCGCCTCGTTCGCGTCGCCCGAGTGCATGTCGACGAGCGCGTCACACTGATCGATCACGTTGGTCGTGATGGCGTAGGCGATCCGCTCGGACGCGGTGCCGTGCGGATGCCCGGGGAAAACACGATTCAGATTCTTCTGGTCCCACGGCCCACGGTACACCGTGCGATGGACGAACGACGGTAGGTTGGCGACCTGCACGAGAATCACCGTCCCGCTCAACTCGGCGGGATTGAGCTCGGCGCGCACGCGCTGGAGCGCGACGATCGGCGCCGGCTCCGAGCCGTGCGTCCCGGCGACCAGCGCCAGCACCGGCCCGTTCGACGTGCCGGTAACGACGGATACCGGAATTCGCGTTCCCGGGTCCGCCGCTGCCGGAACGTCGAGAAAACCCGAGACCTTCTCCCCCAACCGTCCGACGATTGGCCCGACCGTGATGGTCTTCATCGCACTAGTTTGCGCTGTGGGAGCGCAACTCGGCAACTCGGAGTCCCCTTTGTCCACCTGGGTCAAACTGACCAACGTCGCGACGGCGCTGGAAGCGGACATGCTCGTCGAGCATCTCCGTGCGGCGCGCATTCAGGCCGTCGCGCGCGGCAACGACATCACCGGGATCTTCGGGCCGGGCTTCGGAGGCGCGACCGCTCGGGGCGTGGACGTGTTCGTGGCGTCGATCCATCTCCACACCGCGCGACAGATTCTCGCCGACTATCGCGGCGAGGACCGATAGCGCATCCGCGCGTCGCAGCGGACGGGGAAGTTCACGCTCGACGCGATGTAGCAGAGGGCATGCGCGCGCTCATGAAGCTCGTTCATGCGCGCGGCGTCCACCTCGGTCGTCGTCGTCACCGTCGGTCGAAGAATGACCTCGGTGAAGTGTCCGCCGCCGTCGGCCGTCTCTTCCATCGTGCCGCGAGCGTCGTCCGTGTACTCGACGACGACGATCCCGGCCTCCGCGGCGAGATGCAGCAGCCAGAGCATGTGGCACGACGACAGCGACGCGACGAGTAGCTCCTCCGGATTGTGCCGCGCCGGATCGCCGCGGAACGCCGGGTCGGAAGAGCAGAGCAGGGTCGGCTTGTTCGCGAACCGAACCTCATGCGCGCGATCGTACGCGCGATAGTGGCTCGTACCTGTTCCTTTATTGCCCGTCCAGGTGAGATGCGTCGCGTACGTGTGAGTGGTGTGTGGCATGGCGGCGATTGCGACGGCGCATTGCTACATTCGTTATCACGACAAGTTAGCGCACCGTCCAACAGGAGACAGCTTCGTGCCCGCTCGCGTTCCTTCTCGTCACGCTGTGCTTCGTCTCGCTACCGCTCTCGCCGTCGTCGCGGCAGTCACTGCCTGCACCGGCGACAAGTCCGGGACCTCCGGCAACAGCGCCTCGTCGATCGCAGCCGTGGACGCGGCTGCCGGCGCGATCACCTCTGAAGGGTTGCTGCAACACATCGCCGACCTCTCGGCCGATTCGATGGAAGGCCGCGGCCCGGGCACGCCGGGTGAACAGAAGACCGTCGCGTATCTGGAATCGCAATTCAAGTCGCTGGGGCTCAAGCCCGGAAATCCGGACGGCAGTTATCTCCAGAACGTGGACCTGATCGGCTATGTCGCGCACCCGACGGCATCGTTCAACGCGGGCGGCAAGACGATCGCGCTCAAGTGGCCCGACGACTACGTCGCCAACTCACGGCACAAGCGCGCCGAGACGAACGTCGATAACTCCGATGTCGTGTTCGTCGGCTATGGCGTTGTGGCGCCGGAATACGGGTGGGATGACTACAAGGGCCTGGACGTGAAGGGCAAGACGATCCTCATGCTCGTCAACGACCCGGCCGTGCGCGTCGCCGGCGACACGGCGCTCGACAGCACGATGTTCAAAGGCCGCGCGATGACGTACTACGGCCGTTGGACCTACAAGTACGAGATCGCCACGCAGAAGGGCGCCGCGGCGGCAATCATCATCCACGAGACAGTGCCGGCGGGGTATCCGTACGAAGTCGTTCGGGGCAGCTATTCGGTGGAGCAGTTCGACGTCCCGTCACCGGACGCCGAGAAGCGTGTTCCCGTCGAAGGATGGATCACGCTGCCGAAAGCGAAGGAGTTGCTCGCGGCGTCGGGCAAGAATTTCGATTCACTGAAGGCCGCGGCGGCGCGAAAGGATTTCAAACCTGTCGCGCTCAACGCCAAGGCGACCTTCCACATCAAGATCGATTCGCGGGAGATTCAGTCGCACAACATCGTCGCCAAGCTCGACGGCGGTGAGAAGAAGGACGAGTACGTCATCTACACGGCGCACTGGGATCACCTCGGCAAGGACCCGTCGCTCAAAGGCGACCAGATCTACAATGGCGCGATCGACAACGCGAGCGGAACCGCCGAGCTCCTCGAGATCGCGAAGGCGTTCAGCAAGCTGCCGTCGCCGCCGCGTCGTTCGGTGCTCTTCCTCTCCGTGACCGCAGAAGAAAAGAACCTGCTCGGCGCGAAATTCTACGCGACCCACCCACTATATCCGCTCGACAAGACCGTCGCGAACATCAACATGGACGGCATCAATCAGTGGGGAAAGACGACCGACTTTACCGTGATCGGCTTGGGTAACTCGACGCTCGACGACGTACTGGCCGATGCGCTCAAGCCGCTGGGACGCGTGGTGAAGCCGGACGCCGAGCCGGAGAAGGGCTTCTACTATCGCTCCGATCATTTCGAGTTCGCCAAACAGGGCGTCCCCGCGCTCGACATCGAGCCCGGCACGGACTTCATCGGCAAGCCAAAGAACTACGGCATGCAGAAGCGCGACGAGTACACGAACAACGACTACCACAAGCCGTCCGACGAGATCAAACCCGATTGGGATCTCTCAGGCGCGGTGGACGACGCCCGCGTCCTGTTCCGCGTTGGTCACACGGTGTCGCAAGCGGATGCGTTTCCGGAATGGAAGTCCGGCAACGAATTCAAGGCCAAACGCGACTCGATGATGAAGGCGGCCGATTCGCGGACTTCGGTCGAGCTGAAAAAACCCTGAGTCGGGTCATGACTGGCTTCGCGGCTACTCGGCTACTCGGCGTCTCGGCCAGTAGCCGAGCAGCCGAGCCGCCAACTAACGTCCGCGTTTCAGGAGTGAGCCAAGCATGCCGCGCATGATCGCGGAGCCCGCGCTCCGCGCGGCGCTCTTCGCCATCACATCCACCAACCCGTCATGTCGGCCGCCGCGCGGCCCCGTTGATCCGAAGATCAAGGCTCCAAGGCCGCCGAGGCTGCCACTGAGTGCTGGCGAGAAGCCCGAATTCGGCGGCGCTGCAACGCCGCCGATCGGCACCGTGGGTTGAGCTCCTGCGTGACGCGCCGACGCGGCCGACTGCGCGCGCGCCTGAAGCATTTCCATCGCCGACTCGCGATCGACTTCCTTGTCGTAGACGCCCGCCACGACCGAGCTCTCGATCAGCTGCCGTCGCTCTTCCGAGGTGATCGGGCCGATGCGCGATCCCGGAGCATGGATCCACGCGCGCCGCGTGATTGCCGGGGTACCGCCTGCATCGAGCAGAGAGACCAGCGCTTCCCCGACACCGAGCTCCAGGATGACCGTCTCGATGTCGATCTCCGGATTCGGGCGCATCGTCTCGGCGGTCGCCTTCACCGCCTTCTGGTCACGAGGCGTGAAGGCGCGCAATGCATGCTGCACGCGGTTGCCCAGCTGCCCGAGAATCTTGTCCGGAATATCAATCGGGTTCTGCGTCACGAAGTAGACGCCAACACCCTTCGAGCGAATCAAACGCACGACCAGCTCGATTTTCTCCAGCAGCGCCGCCGGCGCATCGTTGAACAGGAGGTGCGCTTCATCGAAGAAGAACACGAGCTTGGGCTTTTCCGGATCGCCCACCTCGGGAAGTTGCTCGAACAGCTCGGACAGCATCCACAACAGGAAGCAGGCGTACAGCCGCGGATTGTTCATCAGCTTGTCCGCGGCCAGGATGTTGACGACGCCCTTGCCATCGACCGTTTGCAGCAGGTCGTCGATGTTCAGCATGGGCTCACCGAAGAAGTGCGTGCCGCCCTGCTGTTCCAGTTGCAGCAGCCCTCGCTGAATGGCACCGATGCTCGCCGACGAGACGTTCCCGTACTGCGTCTTGAACTGAACCGCGTTGTCTCCGACGAACTGCAACATCGCGCGAAGATCAGCCAGGTTGAGCAACAGCAGACCATTGTCGTCGGCGATCTTGAACACCATCGTCAACACGCCTTCCTGCGTGTCGTTGAGGTTCAAGAGACGTCCCAACAACTGCGGCCCCATATCGGAGATCGTCGCCCGAACGGGATGTCCTTGCTCACCGAAGACGTCCCACAGCGTCGCTGGAACGCCGCCCCACTGCGGCTCAGGGAGACCGAGCTTCTTCAGGCGAGCGCTGAGCTTCTCGTTCGGAGCGCCGGGTCTCGAGATACCACTCAAATCTCCCTTCACGTCGGCGAGGAACACCGGCACCCCAATCGCCGAAAAGCGTTCGGCCATCACTTGTAAAGTGACCGTTTTACCTGTGCCGGTCGCGCCGGTGATGCACCCGTGACGATTGGCGAGGCCCGGCAAGAGACCGAGATCGGTGTCTCCCGCCTTGGCGATGATGAGAGGATCAGTCATTCGGTGAAACTGTTGTGTGGTAACGCGGACCACCAGTGGAGGTCAGTCCCGAGTTGACGTGAGTGGAGGCAGGCCCGCTTCGATTTCCTGCCGATGGGCCTCGAGCCACGGCGGCAGCACGAGACGTTCGCCGAGGTGCTCGGGCTTTTCGTCGGTGGCGAAGCCTGGACCGTCAGTCGCCAGCTCGAACAGCACGCCGCCGGGCTCCAGGAAGTAGACCGACTTGAACCAGAACCGGTCGATCACTTCGGTCGGTCGTCGATTGGCTTTCGCTACTCGCTCACGCACCCTCAGCTCGACCTCCTCGTCGTGCACGCGCCACGCGACGTGATGCATTGTTCCGACGCCCCACGAGCCGCGCGTTCCGTCCGCCATCTCACACGCCTCGAGATATTTCCCCGAGCCTCCGCCGGCGACCGAGAAGCGATGCCATCCCTTTTCTTCGCCGTCGTGCTCGAAGCCGAGCACGTCGCGGAGAAAGTCTCCGGTGAGTTTGACGTCCCGCTCCCAAAGCCTGACCGTGTGCAGCCCGACGATCTGTCGGTCGCTCGCCACCGGACTCCGATCCCACGGCGTGAATTCGCGCTCGTCGCTCGTCTCCACTAGTGCCAGATGCTGCGCGTGCGGGTCCTCGAACACGATGGCGCGCTCTCCGCGCCGCATCTCTGTCGTGGTGATCTTGACGCCGTGCTCCGTCAACCGATCGCGCCAGTAGTCGTGGCTTCCCGACGGGATGGCTAAATCGATCTCCACGCCAAGACCGACGCCCAATCGTCCGTTCGGCGAATTACGGAAAGGGAAGAACGTCAGATCGGTGCCGGGATGTCCGTCGGCGTCGGCATAAAACAAGTGATAGGTGCCCGGATCGTCTTGGTTGACGCTCCGCTTCACGAGCCGCATGCCGAGCACCCGCGTGTAGAACTCGAGGTTCTGCTTGGCGTCGCCGGATATGGCGGTGATGTGATGGATGCCTGCGATTTCGGACATGTATGATTTCGGCGATGGGCGATGGGCGATGGGCGATGGGGGCCGACCG
>Ga0207674_10007070_pt1 | contig 13118 bp, 12 predicted proteins | sample KBSCornC72_FD_184303 | JGI IMG/M metagenome (GOLD analysis project Ga0207674, IMG submission 184303) | Corn rhizosphere microbial communities from Kellogg Biological Station, Michigan, USA - KBS Corn C7-2 (SPAdes) (version 2) | ecosystem: Host-associated > Plants > Roots > Rhizosphere > Soil ... | reverse complement strand
CTCCAGACCCCCGCTCACCAGGGAATCCAGAACCCCCCGGGAACGCCGAACCCTCCGGATACCCGGGGCCGTCCGCCGACGGCCAGGGCGGCTGGCGGCGCGTGTCCGCGGCCCGGCGGGTGCGGCTCGCGCCCTGATGGTCCATAACGTCGAGCGTAGCGCCCTGCTCAGTTCCGGTAGGGTGGACGCAGAACTTTCCCGTCTCACGCTATCCCGTGTAGCTGTCCGGCGACGAACCGTGAGGTCCGCGCCCGGACGGGGTTGCTGGCGGCTTCGCTTTGGCATCGCTGCGTGAGACAGAGTATGCTGCATTGGCGTCATGCGCGACGGGCATGCACGCGGTGTGCCTTCGTTCGCGCAGTTCGCGCGGTTCGATGCGCCCGCGTGGTGTGCCGGCAGCGGTTTACCAGTACGGTCAACCAGCAGGGCGCCCAGGGCGGTCCTCACCAGCAGGTGCAGGCCGGTTGAAGATCACGATACATATGCGAAGGCTTAGGACTGTGCGCACATTCAGCCCGAAGGACAGTGACATTACCCGGCACTGGCATGTCATCGATGCTTCTGACGTGGTGCTCGGCCGCCTGGCCAGCCACGTGGCCGTGCTGCTCCGGGGCAAGCACAAGCCGATCTTCGCGCCGCACGTGGACACCGGTGACTTCGTGATCGTGGTCAACGCGTCGAAGGTCGCGCTGTCCGGCAGCAAGCTTGAGCAGAAGCACGCCTACCGGCACTCCGGCTACCCGGGCGGACTCCGGGCGGTCTCCTACGCCAGCCTGATGGAAAGCCACCCCGAGCGCGCGGTGGAGAAGGCGGTGCGCGGGATGCTGCCGAAGAACTCCCTCGGCCGCAAGACGCTGCGCAAGCTCAAGGTATACGCGGGCCCCGACCATCCGCACGAGGCGCAGCAGCCGAAGCCGTACGAGATCACCCAGATCGAGCAGTGACGCAGTAGAGCAGTAGGACAGAGCAGAGGAAGCACGAGGTCTAGACCGTGGCCGAGCCCACTGGCAGCACCCCCGTCGTCGAGGACGACGCCGAGACCGGCGAGTACACCGCCGACGGCGAGTTCGGCGCGGAAACCCCGTCGGAGTACACCACCGAGAGCTCCCAGGACGCCCCGGCGCGGGCCGTCGCGCGGCGCCCGGTGGTCACCGGTCACGCGGCCGGCACCGGCCGCCGCAAGGAGGCCATCGCCAGGGTCCGCATCATGCCCGGTTCGGGCCAGTGGACGATCAACGGCCGCACGCTCGACGTGTACTTCCCGAACAAGGTGCACCAGCAGCTCGTCAACGAGCCGTTCGTGACCCTGGGCGGGGAGAACCAGTTCGACGTGGTGGCCAGGATCACCGGCGGCGGCGTCACCGGGCAGGCCGGCGCGCTGCGCCTGGGCGTGACCAGGGCGCTTACCCTGGTCGACCCGGAGAACCGCCCGGCGCTGAAGAAGGCAGGCTTCCTGACCAGGGACGCCCGGGTCAAGGAGCGCAAGAAGTACGGCCTGAAGAAGGCCCGCAAGGCGCCCCAGTACTCCAAGCGGTAAGTACCGCCCGCGCGGAGCCTGTCGAGCCTACGCGCACGAGCCCGGCCGTACCAGCAGAGCAGCGAGCGGAGCGAAATGGCTGAAGCGGGGCAGCGTAGCCGTTTGTTCGGTACGGATGGTGTCCGGGGGGTGGCCGGTGACGAGCTGACCGCCAGCCTGGCCCTGAACCTCAGCGTGGCCGCGGCCGCCGTGCTCGGCCGCGCCGAGGCGGGGCACGGCGATGCCGGGCACGGGGCGCGGCCGGTGGCCGTGGTGGGCCGGGACCCGCGCGCCTCGGGTGAGTTCCTCGAGGCGGCAGTGGTGGCCGGGCTGGCCAGCGCCGGGGTCGACGTGCTCAGGCTCGGGGTCATCCCCACGCCGGGCGTGGCCTTCCTGACCGGAGCGCTGAACGCGTCCTTTGGCGTGGTCATCTCGGCCAGCCATAACCCGGCCGCGGACAACGGGATCAAGTTCTTCGGACCAGGCGGGGTCAAGCTGCCCGACGCCACCGAGGACGCCATCGAGGCCCAGCTCGGCGAAGCGGCCACGACCCGAGACTTCGGCCGGGTCAGTGACGCCCGCGCCGTGCACGAGCTGTACCTGGATCACCTGCTCGCCACGCTGCCGGAGCCGCCGCAGCCGCCGCTGGCGGGACTGCGGATCGTGGCCGACTGCGCGCACGGCGCCGCGTACCTGATCGCGCCGCAGGCGCTGCGCCGGGCGGGCGCCGAGGTCATCACCATCGGGGACGAGCCGGACGGCCTGAACATCAACGAGGGCTGCGGTTCCACCGCGCTCGGCGCGCTGTCCGCCGCGGTGGCGGAGCATGGCGCGGACGCCGGCATCGCCTATGACGGGGACGCCGACCGGTGCCTCGCCGTTGACGCGGACGGTCAGCCGCTGGACGGCGACCAGATCATGACCGTGCTCGCCACCGGGCTGAAGGAGGCGGGGCGGCTGGCCGGCGACGCCGTGGTGGTCACGGTGATGTCGAACCAGGGCTTCCACGTGGCCATGCGCGACGCCGGCATCGCGGTGATCGAGACCCCGGTGGGGGACAAGCACGTGTCCGCGGCCATGCGGGACGGCGGCTACGTGCTCGGCGGCGAGCAGTCCGGGCACATCATCATGGGTGAGCACGCCACCACCGGCGACGGCGTGCTGACCAGCCTGCAGCTGCTGGCCGCGGTGAACCGGCACGGCGTGCCGCTGGCCGCGGCGGCCAAGATGATGCCGAAGTACCCGCAGGTCCTCGTCAACGTGCCCGGCGACGCGTCGCGGCTAGGGCCGCGGACCGACGCGGCGGTCCGCCGGGCCGAGGCCGAGATCGGCGGCGACGGGCGCGTCCTGGTCCGGCCGAGCGGTACCGAGCCCAAGATCAGGCTGATGATCCAGGCCAGGGACGCGGCCCTGGCCGAACGCGTCGTGGGGCAGCTCGCCGAGGATGTCCGGCGGGCGCTGGCCGGGCAGTAGGCCCGGGAGCAGGTAGAGCCATGCGAGACGCCTATCAGGTCGCCGCCGTGCGAGCCGCCGAGCAAGCGCTGATGGACCTGGTCCCGGACGGGACGCTGATGGGCCGGGCCGCGACCGGGCTCGCCTCGATCTGCGCCAACCTGCTCCGTGCTGCGCCCGGCTATGTGTACGGCGCCCGGGTGGTGGTGCTGGCCGGCCGCGGGGACAACGGCGGCGACGCGCTCTATGCCGGGGCCCTGCTGGCCCGCCGCGGCGCGGCCGTCACCGCGATCGCGGCCGGATCCACGGTGCACCCCGGCGGCGCCGCCGCGCTGCGCCAGGCGGGCGGCCGGGTGTCCAGCCCTGCCGACGTCGGCTCGGCCGATGCCGTCCCTGCCGCCCACCCGATCGCCGGCGCCGACCTTATCGTCGACGGCTTGCTCGGTATCGGCGGTCGCGGCGGCCTGCGCGAGCCGTTCAGCAGCCTTGCGGCCGAGGCCGAAACAGCCCGGCAGGCCGGCGCCACGGTGGTGGCCGTCGACTTGCCCAGCGGCATCGACGCCGACACCGGGGCGGTGGAGGGCCCGGCGGTCCGCGCCGACGTCACCGTGACGTTCGGCGCGATCAAGCCCGGGCTGCTGATCGACCCGGGCGCCGGGCACGCGGGCGCCGTCGAGCTCGTCGACATCGGACTCGGGCCGTACCTCCAAACAGGTCCCGCGGCCTCGGCCCCGCAGCGGGACGACATCGCCGAGCTGCTGCCCCGCCCGGGCGCCGAGTCGGACAAGTACCGCCGCGGCGTGCTCGGCCTGCTGGCCGGCAGCGACCGCTTCACCGGGGCGGCGCTGCTGTCCGCGGGCGGGGCGGTGCACGGCGGGGCGGGCATGGTCCGGGTGGTGACCACGCCGGAAGCCGCCGTCCTGGTGCGGCAGAAGTGGCCCGAGACCGTGGTCACCGTGCACCCGGACGAGGGCGACTGGGACCTGCTCGGCTCGGTCGGCCGGGTCCAGGCGTGGGTGGCCGGCCCCGGCATGGGCACCGATTCCGACGCCGTCGCCCGGCTGACCGCGATCCTGCGCACGGACCTCCCGGTCCTGGTGGACGCCGACGGGCTGACCATCCTGAGCCAGCATCAGGACCTGCTGCCACGCCGGGCTCCGACGCTGATCACGCCGCACGCCGGCGAGCTGGCCCGGCTGCTCGGCACCGACCCGGCCAGCGTGGAGGCCCGGCGGCTCGAGCACGCCCGCCGGGCGGCCGCCCAGCTGGGCGTCACCGTGCTGCTGAAGGGCTCGACCACGGTTATCGCGCCCCCAGACGCTTCAAGGGACGGACCCGTGCTCGTCAACCCCACCGGTACCCCGTGGCTGGCCACCGCGGGCAGCGGCGACGTGCTGTCCGGGCTGGCCGGAGCGCTGCTCGCGCAGGGCCTGGCCCCCGCCCAGGCCGGCCTGGCGGGCGCCTACCTGCACGGCCTGGCGGGCAGGCTGGCGGCGGCAGGCCCGGGCGACGGGACCGCGCAGGCCCCGATCGGCGCCTCCGACCTGGTCCGGGCGCTGCCGGCCGCATTCCGGAGCCTGTGATGAACGTGGAGAGGGAAGCCGTCGTCGACCTCGGCGCGATCACCGCCAACGTCGCCGCGCTGTGCGAGCTCGTCCACGGCAGCCAGGTGCTGGCCGCGGTCAAGGCCGACGGGTACGGCCACGGCATGGTCCCGGCCGCCCGGGCGGCGCTGGCGGGCGGGGCGGCCTGGCTGGGCGTGGCCGACCTGGACGAGGCGGTCGCGCTGCGCCGGGCGGGCCTCACCGCGCCGGTGCTGTGCATGATGACGTTCGGCGACCCGGCCGAGGCGGTCCGGCACGACATCGACCTCGCGGCCGGCTCGGCCGGGTACGTCGCGGCGGTCGAGGCCGCGGCGGTCCGGGCCGGCGTCCAGGCCCGGCTGCACCTCAAGGCCGATACCGGGCTGAGCCGGGGCGGCGCCACCCCGGCGGACTGGCCCGGGGTGGTCGCGGCGGCGCTCGCGGCCCAGGCCCGGGGATCGGTCCGGGTGACCGGCCTGTGGTCGCACTTCGCCTGCGCCGACCTGCCGGGGCATCCGTCGATCACCGCCCAGCTGGCCAGCTTCGCCGACGCGATCGCGGTGGCCGAGAAGGCCGGCGTCACCCCGGAGGTCAGGCACATCGCCAACACCGCGGCCGCGCTGACCGTGCCGGAGTCCCGGTACGACCTGGTCCGCTTCGGCGGGGCCGTCTACGGCCTGTCCACCCTGCCCGGCGGCGCGCCGTCGTGGCTGCGCCCGGTGATGACGCTGCGCGCCCGGCTGGCCATGGTCAAGCGGGTGCCGGCGGGCACCGGCGTCTCCTACGGCCACCGGTACGTGACCGCCCGCGAGACCACCCTCGGCCTGGTGCCGCTCGGGTACGCCGACGGGGTGCCCCGCGGCGCGGCGGGCCTGTCGCTGGTCAGCGCGCGCGGCCGCCGCTGGCCGATCGCGGGCACGGTCTGCATGGACCAGTTCGTGGTCGACTTCGGCGACGAGCCGGCCGCGGTCGGGGACGAGGTGGTGCTGTTCGGCCCCGGCGACGACGGCGAGCCGACGGCGCAGGAGTGGGGCGAGGCGCTGGGCACCATCTCCTATGACATCGCGACCGGCATCGGGGCCAGGGTCCCGCGTACCCATCCGGGTGGTGACCATTGATGGGACCGAACGGGCCGGGTTTCCCGCCCGCCGAACTGCGGATCGCCACCGACGGGAACATGCGCGACCTCGGCCGGCGCCTGGCGGCGCTGCTCCGCGCCGGGGACCTGGTGATCCTGGCCGGCCCGCTCGGCGCGGGCAAGACCACGCTGGTGCAGGGCATCGGCGCGGGCCTTGGCGTGCGCGGTCCGGTCACCTCGCCGACGTTCGTGATTGCCCGGGTGCACCCGGCCCTGACCGGCTCTGGGCCGGCGCTGGTGCACGCGGACGCCTACCGGCTCGGCAGCTTCAGCGAAGTGGACGACCTGGACCTGGACACCGATGCGGGCAGCGCGGTCACCGTGGTGGAGTGGGGCACCGGCCTGGCCGAACCCCTCGCCGAGGACCGCCTGGAGATCACGATCGAGCCCGACCAGAACGGTGATGTGCGGACGGTGCGGATAAATGGTCACGGCGCGAGATGGCATGGTGTGCTCACCGGCGCCGTAGATCGTCTATAGTTCCGCTGTACTGTTCCCAGTTCCGCGTATCGCGCCGTTATCTGCCGTACCCCGAACCCGGAGGCGCGCCGTGCCCGAGCAGGAATTCCAGCCGCCGCGTCGGCTGGCCAGGCCGTACCGGCCTGACCGCGACGACGACGAGCCGCCGCCGTGGGCCAACCTGCCTCCGGTCCGTCCGGCGCGCTCTGGCCGCCTCGCGGGACCCGGCCATCCGCCCGGTCCCCGGCATTCAGCCGACCCGCACCATCTGACGGACCCCCGCCATCCAGCCGACCCCGGCTATCCAGCCGACCCCCGCCATCCGACCGACCCCGGCTATCCGGCGGACCCCCACCCTCTTGCGGACTCCGGTCGCCTCGGCGGCCCCGCTACACCCCTTGACCCCGCTATTCACTCCGGCCCCAACAGCAACTCCGGTGACTTCAGCCGCTCCGGCTCACACCGGGTCTCCGATCCGGTTCAGGACGAGCCGGTGCCGCAGTGGGCCCAGTGGGATGGACCCGAGGACGACGCCGGGGAGGCCACCCCGCCGCCCCGCAGCCGCGAGCCCGGCGGGCGGGCGCTGCGGGCCGCGGCACGCAGACGGCGGCGGTGGTACTACCTGGGCGGCGGCGCGGTCGTCGTGGTCGGGGCGGTGCTCGCGGTGATATTGCTGACCGGCGGCCAGCCGGGACCGGCGTCGGTCACGCCCGGCGCGCTCATCACCACGTTCCAGCCGGGCGAGCTGCGCCAGGTGCCGAACGCATGCCGCGTGGTGCCTCCCGCCACCGTGGCGCAGTACCTGCCGGGCGCGCCCAAGGTGGCCTCGCCGCTGCCGGTCAACGGGTCGGCCGGGTCCGCCTGCAACTGGACCGTGGACAAGCCGCCGCTGTACCGGCTGATGCAGGTCAGCATGAACGCGTACGCGCCGAACGGCCTGGCCAGCGGCAACGGCAGCGCCACCCGGGCCGCCACCGACGCCTACAGCCAGGCGCTGCAGGAACTGCAGGTCCCGCCCAAGCACTCGCCGTCTTCGCGGGCCACGGTCCAGGTGCTGTCCGGGTTCGGCAGCCAGGCGTACAGCGCCCTGCAGGTGTTCCACGTCGGCGGCGCGGTGACCGACGTGGCCACCGTCATGGTGCGCTACCACAACGTGATCGTGACCGTGAAGCTAAACGGCACCGACCACTCCAACAAGGGAAACTACGGGCCGGTGTCAAAGCCCCAGCTGGCCGCGGCGGCCATGGCGTTCGCCCGCGCCGCCGAAGCCTCCCTGCATTAGCGCGCACCCGTCCGATCCACCCGGCCTCGAGCCGCTTGCTCCACACTGTGGCTCTCCGTTCACTTCAACCCCAGCGACCGCACCGGCATCCGGTCCGGCGCCGACCGGAACCGGCCCACCGTCACATCGGGCCGGTTATAACCGGCTCGCTGTCACATCGGACCGGTTGGCTGCCCGCCCGGCGCCAACCCACTGGCTCCGTGTTTCACAACCTCACCCGGGCGTCCGCGGACCGAGAGGGCCGGCGGGTCCTGCCGTCGGCAGGGGGGCCTGGAGCCCACGCGCATCCCGGGCGGCCCGCCGGTCTACCCGGCCCAAGTCCCAGCCGACGCGCCCTTCACAACGGCACCGGCACCCCCGCGTTGCCGAACCACGGCGATGTGACATTGTCGTGGTCAGGTGCACGACGATGTGACATCGCCGTGGTTCTCGCCGAGGTGGGTATTCCGGCTCGATGATGCTCGTGTGCACCGAGATGTCCGCGTGAGCCGTGTGGCACAGCAGACAACCCCGCCCGTTCGGCAGAAAAGGACCGCCGCGGCGCGCGGCGACCTCCCTTTCCCGTCGGCCCCGCACAGCCCGCCCGCACCAGCCGGATCGTACGCTCGCCGTGTCTGGCTGGTGTCTGGCTGGGCCGCTGGATTGGCTCGGCCACGCCGGGCGGCCACTAGGCTGGTCGGCGTGCTTGTGGTGGGTTTTGATACCGCGACCCCGGCGGTGAGCGTGGCCTTGCATGACGGGGAGCGAGTCGTTTCCGAGGCGGCCGCCGCGGATGGACGGCGTCACGGTGAGCTGCTGACGCCGATGATCGCGCAGGTGCTGTCCGATGCGGGCGCGTCCCGCGCCGACCTCACCGCGGTCGCGGTCGGGGTCGGCCCGGGCCCGTATACCGGGCTTCGGGTCGGCGTGGTGACCGCCCGGGTGCTCGGGGCCGTGCTCGGCATCCCCGTGCACGGGGTGTGCTCCCTGGACGTGATCGCCGCCGATGTCCCGCGCGGGCGGGAATTCCTGGTGGCGACCGACGCGCGCCGCAAGGAGGTCTACTGGGCCCGGTACGACGCCGCCGGCGTGCGCCTGGAGGGTCCCGCGGTCGGCAGCGCCGCGTCGATCCCCGGTGCCGCCGGATTGGCCGTGGCGGGCAGCGGGGGACAGCTGTACCCGGAGGCGTTCGGCGCGGTCACCGGACCCGCCTATCCGGACGCCCGGACGCTGTGCGCGCTCGCGGTCGGCGCGCGCGACGGGCAGGCCGACGTGCCCCTGCTGGTCGCGGAGCCGCTCTACCTGCGGCGTCCTGACGCCAGGGAGCCCGGGCCGCCCAAGAAGGTCACCCCACCCACCTCTCCAGAGCCCTCATCATGAGCGCCTGCACGGACGGCCAGAGCACGATACGGCTGCGGGAGATGAAGCGGGCCGACATGCCCGCGATCATCTCGCTGGAGCGGGAGCTCTTCCCCGAAGACGCGTGGACGCCAGAGATGTTCGCGGCGGAGTTCGCCCAGCCGCCGTCCCGCCGGCTCTACCTGGTGGCCGAGGACGGAAACGCGCTGGTCGGCTACGCGGGGATGATGTTCACCGGCGGGTCGCAGGCTGACGTGGTGACGCTGGCGGTGACCCCGGCCCGGTGGGGCGAGGGGACCGGCACGGCACTGCTCACGGCGCTGGTCGACGAGGCGGACAAGCGGGGTTACGAGGAGGTCTTGCTCGAGGTGCGGAAGGACAACCCCAGGGCCAGGCGGCTGTACCTGCGCCACGGGTTCGCCGAGGTCGGGATCAGGCGCGGCTACTACCAGCCGTCCGGCGTCGACGCCGTGGTCATGCGGAAGGGGCTCCGGTGATGGTCTCCCCCCTGGTGCTGGGCATCGAGACGTCCTGCGACGAGACGGGGATCGGGCTGGTCCGCGGCCACGACCTGCTCGCCGACGCCGTCGCGTCGAGCGTGGACGAACACGCGCGGTTCGGCGGGGTGGTGCCCGAGGTGGCCAGCCGGGCGCACCTGGAGGCGATGCTGCCGACCTTTGACCGGGCCCTCGCGATTGCCGGCGTCCAGGCCAGCCAGATCGACGCCGTGGCCGTCACCGCGGGACCGGGCCTGGCCGGGGCGCTGCTGGTCGGGGTGGCCGCGGCCAAGGCGTACGCCTTCGCGCTGGGCAAGCCGCTGTACGGGGTCAACCACCTGGCCGCGCACATCGCCGTGGACCAGCTGGAGCACGGCACGCTGCCGTCGCCCGCGGTGGCCCTCCTGGTGTCCGGCGGGCATTCCTCGCTGCTGCTCGTGCCCGACGTGGCCGAGGAGGTCATCCCGCTCGGGGCCACCATCGACGACGCGGCCGGCGAGGCCTACGACAAGGTGGCGCGGGTGCTCGGCATGCCGTTTCCCGGTGGCCCGCCGATCGACAAGGCAGCCCGCGACGGCGACCCCGCCGCGATCAGCTTCCCCCGGGGCAAGTACCACGACGGCACGCTGGACTTCTCCTTCGCGGGCCTGAAGACCGCGGTGGCGCGCTGGGTGGAGGCGCGGCAGGCGGGCGGCCAGCCGGTGCACGCCCCGGACGTGGCCGCGTCCTTCCAGGAGGCGGTGGCCGACGTGCTCACCCGCAAGGCCGTGCAGGCCTGCCAGCGGCACGACGTCACCGACCTGATCATCGGCGGGGGCGTGGCGGCCAACTCCCGGCTGCGCTCGCTGGCCGCGGAACGCTGCGACGCGGCCGGCATCAAGCTGCGCGTGCCGCGCCCTGGTCTGTGCACCGACAACGGCGCGATGGTGGCGGCGCTGGGCGCGGAGATCGTCTCCCGCGGCCTGGAGCCGTCCCCGCTCGACCTGCCCGCGGACTCCTCCCTCCCGGTCACCGAGGTGGTGGTCCGCTAGCCCGGCTAGCCCTTTGCGTTCCGGCGGAACAGCCACCGGCCGAGCAGGGCGAGCCCGGCCGCCGCCACGGCCACCGGGATGACCCGCTTGAGCAGCGAGGGCCCCACCAGCTTGACCAGGTTGATGGAGTCGGCGCTGGCTGCCGGGGGCTGTGCCGTTGGCGTCGCAGTGGTGGCCGCGGCCGGGACCACGGGCGACGGCTGGGTGCTGCCCGGCCCGTCCTGCGGCGTGCCGGTGGCTTCGGCCGCGGCCTGGCCGGCGCTGGCGTCCGCCTCGGCGGTCGCGGTAGCGGCAGCGTTCCCGCCCGCCGCGCCGTCCTCGGCGATCAGCTGGCGCAGGTTCTGGGCGAACTGCTCGACCAGCTTGCTGCCGACCTCGATCATCACCCCACGGCCGAACTGGGCCGGCCGCCCGGTCACGTTCATCGTCGTGTGCATGCTGGCGGTGGTCCCCTCGCCGCCCGACTCGGGCTCCAGCGTCGCCCGCACGGTCGCCGAGGCGGTACCCGCGCCGCGGGTCTCCTTGCCGGAGGCCTCGAGCACGATCACCCTGGCGTCGGGGTCGCGCTCGGTGAACTTCGCGGTACCGCGGTAGGTCAGCGACACCGGGCCGACCTTGACCTTTATCCGCCCGGTGACCACCTCGCCGTCGAACTCGTCCACGGTGGCGCCGGGCATGCACGGCGCGATCTTCTCCACGTCGAGCAGCACGTCCCAGGCCCGATCGGGCGGGACGGGGACGGTGAAGGAGTGGTCCATCTCCATGGCCATGGTGCGTCACTCTCTCTGGCTGGATGCAATCAGTGAATTATGCCCGGTATCGGTCCGCATCAGCAAAAACGCCTGCCGCGCCGGCGTGGCAGGCCGGCCGCGGCTCAGGCGGTGTCCAGCACCCGGAAGCCCTCGGCCAGGCGTCCCCCGGGCAGGCCCGCCTGCTGGCCTACCAGGGTCAGCCGGGTCCTGATGCGCTCGGTCAGGTCGTCCATGTGCCCGGTCTGGCTCTCGTGCGCGCGCAGCGCCGCGATCTTGCGCGGGAAGGTCTCGGTCACGTCCACGTAGTGGTTCGGGTCAGGCCCGGCCGCGATCCAGACCTCGCGCACGGTCCAGGCGGCCAGCGACTCACGCTCGAGCAGCTCAGGGAACGCGAACGGGTTCCGCGCGTCCGGGTAGACGGCGTCCAGGGCGGCCGAGCCCACCGCGCGGTGGTCGGGATGGCCGACCCCGATCCTGGCGTAGTTCCGCTCCGGGCTGGGGCACAACATCCGGTCCGGCCGGACCTGCCTGATCACCCTGGCCAGATCGCGGCGCAGGTCCAGGCTGGCTTCCACCCGGCCGTCCGGGTAGCCGAGGAAGCGCACGTCGTGCACTCCGACGCACTTGGCCGCGGCCACCTGCTCGGCCCGGCGCACGGCCGGCATCTCCTCCCGGGGGAAGTCCTCGTCGAAACCGCCGGCGTCGCCGTCGGTCACCAGGCAGTAGACCACCTCGATCCCGGCCTCCGTCCAGCGCGCGACGGTTCCGGCGGCCGCGAAGTCCACGTCGTCGGGATGGGCGGTGATGGACAGGATCCGGCTGATCTCGGCGTCATCGAGCACGCCCGCCATCCTAGGCAGGGGGCGCGCGGCCGGGCCGCGTCGCCCCCCGTGCGGGCTACTCGTCGGGGACCAGGGTCGGGGTGGCCCTGGTCAGGGTCTGCTTCTTGAAGAAGGGCGCGCCCGGCTTGATGTACCGGCAGTAGAGGAAGAACAAGATCCCGATGATCAGGGACACCACCGCGATCACGAACGCGCCGCCGATCTGCCAGTGGATGCCGGGGACCGTCCACATGGTGTAGTCGTTCTCGGTGGCCACGTCGTAGTCCAGCCACACGCTCCAGCCGCCGAGGAAGAACAGGATCAGGGCGCCGGTCACCGGCAGGATGCCCTGCATCCACAGGTTCCGCGCGCTGCTGGTCAGGTTCCTGCGGTAGTACCAGGCGCAGGCGAAGCCGGTCAGGCCGTAGTAGAACGCGATGTACAGGCCGATCGCGATGACCGCGTCGCCGATCACCCCGATGCCGTTCGAGGAGTAGTTCAGTCCCACGTACACCGCGATCGAGATCACGCCCATGGCGACCGTGGAGACCGTGGGGGTCATGAACCGCGGGTGGACCGTGGCGAACGACTTGGGCAGCGCCTTGTAGGCCGCCATCGACAGCGTGGTCCGCGCGGTGGGCAGGATCGTCGTCTGGGTGGAGGCGGCGGCCGAGGACAGCACCATGAGCAGCAGCAGGTGGTAGAAGACCGGGCCGAAGCCGGTCGTGCCGAAGATAGCGTGGCCCTGGATCGAGAGCACGTCGCCCGCGTTGTCCAGGTTGCCCAGGCCGTTGCCCGTGGTCTTGACGCCCGCGAAGGCCTGCATGGAGAAGATCACCAGCGCGTAGGTGACGAGCAGGATGATGGTGGAGAAGATCGCGGCCAGGCCGGGCGTCCTGGTCTTGTCCTTGGTCTCCTCGTTGACCGCGACCGCGGTGTCCCAGCCCCAGTAGATGAAGACCATCAGGATGATCCCGCTGGCGAACGCGCTGAAACTGGAGATGTGGAACGGGTTGAGCCAGGAGATGCTCGGGGTGAGGTGACCGGGCGGCGCGTTCCCGGAGCCGACCTTGACCAGGGCGACGATGGACAGCACAAACAGCATGATGAGCTCGATGCTGAGCAGTATCTTCTGGAAGTTCGCCGACACCTCGATGCCGACGTAGCAGATGGCGGTCATCAGCACGATCCAGGTGATGCCGACCAGCAGCACCCAGCCGCTGGTGGCGTTGGTCCCGATGCCCTCGGC
>Ga0207674_10007068_pt1 | contig 13121 bp, 6 predicted proteins | sample KBSCornC72_FD_184303 | JGI IMG/M metagenome (GOLD analysis project Ga0207674, IMG submission 184303) | Corn rhizosphere microbial communities from Kellogg Biological Station, Michigan, USA - KBS Corn C7-2 (SPAdes) (version 2) | ecosystem: Host-associated > Plants > Roots > Rhizosphere > Soil ... | reverse complement strand
GGCGACACCGGCAGCACGAAGAAGCCCGCGATGCCCGCCAGCGCGACGCCGGCGGTCAGCAGGACCGTCGCGATGGGGCGCCGGACGAAGGGCGACGACAGGTTCATCGACCGCCTCCGGGCTGCGGGTGCGGCCCGTCGGGATCGAACGGGATCTGCCGCGGCACGGGGGGCGCCTCGAGCGCGAGCTGCGGCGCGGGCTCGTCGTCGCCGTCGTCGTTGCCGCCGAAGCGTTCGCGCACGCGCCGTCCCAGGCGGTCGAACCACAGGTAGATCACCGGCGTCGTGAACAGCGTCAGCAGCTGGCTGACCAGCAGGCCGCCGAAGATCGACAGGCCCAGCGGGTGGCGCAGCTCCTTGCCCTCGCCCCAGCCGAACATCAGCGGGAGGGCCGCGAACAGCGCGGCGAAGGTCGTCATCAGGATCGGACGCAGGCGCAGCAGCGCCGCTTGGTGGATGGCCGCCCGCGGGGACATCCGCGGCCGCCGCGCTGGGCCGCTCCCGAGCAGGGCCGCGCCCCCCTCGGGGGGGAGAGCGCCGGAGGCGCTGGGGGGTGAACTTCCTCGTGCGGCGTCGATGGCGAAGTCGATCATCATGATGGCGTTCTTCTTGACGATGCCGATCAGCAGGATGATGCCGATGATGCCGATCACGCCGAGATCCTGCCCGCCGATCAGCAGCGCCAGCAGCGCGCCGACGCCGGCCGAGGGCAGCGTCGACAGGATCGTCAGCGGATGCACGTAGCTCTCGTAGAGCACGCCCAGCACGATGTAGACGCAGATGACGGCCGCCAGGATCAGCCACAGCTGGTTGGACAGCGATTTCTCGTAGGCGCCGGCGGCACCCAGCGGCGTCATCGTCACCGACGAGGGCAGGGCGATGTCCCTGGCCGCCTGGCGGATCGAATCGACCGCCGTGCCCAGCGACGTGCCGTCGGCGGTGTCGAAGCCGACCGTCGCGGCGGGGTACTGCGCCACGTGCGTGATCTGCAGCGGCGACTGCACCTCGCGGATCGTCGCGAAGGCCGACAGCGGCGTGGCCTGGCCGCTGGTGGTGAGCACGCGCAGGTCGCCGATGGACGCGGGCGTGCGCGCCTGGTCGGGCCGGGCCTCCAGGATCACGCGGTACTGGTTGGTCTCGGTGAAGATGGTCGAGACGATGCGCTGGCCGTAGGCGCTGTAGAGGGCGTCGTCCACCGTCGCGGCGCTGATGCCCAGGCGCGAGGCGGTGTCGCGGTCGACGTCGACCTCGACCGCCAGGCCGGTCTGGCCGACGTCCGTGACGACGTTGCGCACCTTCGCATCGCTGCGCAGGCGATCGACCAGCCTGTCGGCCCACAGCGCGACCGTCGCGTCGTCGGCCCCTTCCAGCGAGACGCGGTACTGCGTGGGCCCGGTGTCGGAGTCGATGGTGAGGTCCTGCGTGGGCTGCAGGTACAGCGTCACGCCGGCCACCGCCTGCGCGCGCTCGCGCAGCCGGTTCATGATCTCCTCCTGCGAACCGCTCGCGCCGCGCTTGATGTTCACGAGCATCGTGCCGGCGTTGAGCATCGTGTTGTTGGCGCCGTCCACGCCCACGATGGAGGCGATGTTGTCGACCGCCGGATCCTGCAGCATCGCGCGCGCCGCCTGGCGCTGCAGGCTGGACATGCGCTCGAAGCTGACCGTCTCGGCGCTCTGGACGCGCACCTGCAGCTGTCCGGTGTCCTGCGTCGGGAACAGGCCCTTGGGGATGAACACGTACAGCAGCACCGTCAGCGCGAGGGTGGCCAGCGCGGCCAGCAGCGTGGTCGCCTGGTGGTCCAGCACCCAAACGAGGCCGCGGTCGTAGCCCGCGACGATCCGGTCGAAGGCGTGCTGGAACTTCAGCCCGTAGCCGTGCGGCCTCTCCTCGCGCTTGAGCATGCGGCCCGACATCATCGGCACCAGCGTGAGCGAGACCACCGCCGAGATCAGGATCGTGATCGCCAGCGTCACCGCGAACTCGCGGAACAGCCGGCCGACCACGTCGCCCATGAACAGCAGCGGGATCAGCACCGCGATCAGCGAGACGGTCAGCGACACGATCGTGAAGCCGATCTGCGTGGCGCCCTTGATCGCGGCGGCCATCGGCCTCTCGCCGTCCTCGATGTAGCGCGAGATGTTCTCGATCATCACGATCGCGTCGTCGACCACGAAGCCGGTGGCGATCGTCAGCGACATCAGGCTCAGGTTGTTGAGGCTGTAGCCGAGCAGGTACATCGCGCCGCAGGTGCCGACCAGCGAGATCGGCACCGACAGGCTGGCGATCACCGTGGCGCGCCAGCTGTGCAGGAACGCGAAGATCACCAGCGTGACCAGCACGACGGCGAGCACCAGCTCGAACTCGACGTGCTCCACCGATGCGCGGATGCCGGCGGTGCGGTCGCTGAGGATGCGCACCTCCAGCGCGGCGGGCAGTCCCGCCTGCAGCTGCGGCAGCTGCCGCTTGATCGCGTCCACCGTCTGGATCACGTTGGCCCCGGGCTGGCGCTGCACGTTGACGATGATGGCGGGCGTGTCGTCGGCCCAGGCGGCCAGGCGCAGGTTCTCGGCGCTGTCGACCACCTGGGCGATGTCGGACAGCCGCACCGGCGCGCCGTTCCGGTAGCTGACGATGAGGTTCCTGTAGTCGTCGACCGAGACGAGCTGGTCGTTCGCGTTGATCGCGTACGAGCGCGACGCGCCGTCGAAGCTGCCCTTGGCGCTGTTGGCATTGGCGTTGGCGATCGCCGTCTTCACGGCCGACAGGTCGATGCCGTACGCCGCCATCGCGCGCGTGTCGGCCTGGATGCGCTTGGCGGGCCGCTGGCCGCCCGCGAGCGTGACCAGGCCGACGCCCGAGACCTGGCTGATCTTCTGCGCGAGCCGCGTGTTGACGAGGTTCTGCACGTCCGGCAGCGGCATGGACTTCGAGCTGACGGCCAGCGTCATCACCGGCGCGTCGGCCGGGTTGACCTTGGCGTAGACCGGCGGCGCGGGCAGGTCGGCCGGCAGCAGCGAGTTGCCCGCGTTGATGGCGGCCTGCACCTCCTGCTCGGCGATGTCGAGCGACAGGCCGAGATTGAACTGCAGCGTGATGAGCGACACGCCCGCCGCGCTGGTGGAGCCCATGCGCGCGAGGCCCGACATGTTGCCGAACTGCTTTTCCAGCGGCGCGGTGACGGTGCGGCTCATCACCTCCGGGCTGCCGCCCGGGTACAGCGTCTGCACCTGGATGGTGGGGTAGTCCACCTGCGGCAGCGCCGACAGCGGCAGGAAGCGGAAGCCGACGATGCCCGCCAGGACGATCGCCAGCATCAGCAGCGATGTCGCGACCGGTCGCTGGATGAAGGGACGGGACGGGCTCATCGCGCGGCGTGCACCGGGTCAAGGCAGGCGTGGGCGCCCGTCACGATTGCGCCTCGCTCGCGCGGTGGCGACGGGCCCCGCTCGCGCCATCGGCCGGCGCGCTGGCGCCCTCGCGCCAGCGATGCGCGCGGCTGGCGCCCTCGGCCGCAGGGGCCGCCGTGCCGCTCGTGCCCGCGCTCGCGTCGTCGCGGGCGGGATGCGCGTGGCTCGCGCCGTCCGCGGGCGCGGCCGCGCCACCCTCCGCGCCGTCACGCCGATGGCGTCCGCCATGCCCGCCCGAAGCGCCCCTGCCGGCGCCGCTCGCCCCGCTGGCGCCGCGGCGCGGCCCCGAGGCGGCGTCGCCGGGCAGTTGCACCTTCGCGCCGTCCTTCAGGCGGTCGCCGCCTTCGGTGATCACGCGTTCGCCGGGCTCCAGGCCCTGGGTGATCTGCACGGTGTCGACGGTGGAGAGCCCTTGCGTCACGTTCACCTGCGAGACCGTGCGGTCGTCGCCCAGCAGGTAGACGAAGTCGCCGCTGGGACCATGGCGCAGCGCGGTGATGGGTACGACGACGGCGTCCTTGAGCGTGTCCAGCAGGATGCGCACGTTGACGAACTGGCTCGGGAACAGCGCGTTGCGCGCGTTGGTGAAGCGGGCCTTGGCGCGCACGGTGCCGGTCTGCGTGTCCGAGGCATTGTTCAACGACAGGAACACGCCCGTGTCCAGCAGCTGCGTGCGCGTGCGGTCCAGTGCGGAGACGGCGAGCACCGCCCCGGCGGCGATGCGCGCCTGCAACTGGGGGATGCGGTCCTGCGGGATCGCGAACTCGACGTCGATCGGCGCGAGCTCGGTGATCGTCGTGATGCCGGTGGACGTGCCCGAGGACACGAGGTTGCCGACGTCGACCGAGCGCAGGCCCACGCGGCCGCTCACCGGTGCGGTGATGCGCGTCCACTGCAGGTTCAGCTTGGCGGTGCCGACGGCGGCCTGGTCGCCCAGCACGGTGCCTTGCAGCTGCTTGACGAGGGCGGCCTGGGTGTCGACGTCCTGGCGCGCGATCGAGTCCTGCTTCAACAGCGTCTGGTAGCGATCGAGCGTGACCTTGGCGGCATCGAGCTGCGCCTCGTCCTTCTGCAGCTGGCCCTGGGCCTGCATCAGCGCGAGCTCGAACGGACGCGGCTCGATCGTTGCCAGCAATTGGCCCGTCCTGACCATCTGGCCTTCCTGGAACGGCACCTTGGTCAGCACGCCCGAGACCTGCGGCGTGACGGTGACCGTGGCCGAGGGCGTGACGGTGCCGAGCGCATCGACGTAGACCGGGATGTCCGCGTGCGTCACGGTGGCGACGCCCACGGTCGTGGCGCTCGGCCCGCCGCGCCGGCCACCCGGCCCGCCCGGTCCGCCCGGCCCCGGGGGCCCCCCCGCCGTCGCGCCGCGGCCGCCGGCGGCAGGATGCGTGAGGTGCCAGGCCAGCGCGCCGAGGCCGGCGATCAGCAGCACGGCGATCGTCGTGCCGACCCAGCGGCGTTTCTTGTCGGGGGCCACCGGCGCGGTGCCGGCCGGCTGTCGTTGTTGTTCCATCACGGTCCTCGTTCGCACGGGCAGGGGCGGCCGGCGCGGTGTTTGGCATCGGTCGTGCGCTGAACGGGCGAGCGTCACTTCGCGCCCGTCCTCGACCGCGCGACACCATAGCAAACGGCGCACCTGTTTCCAGAGGGCGCACGAGGCTTTCGAAAAACTTTACCTGTCCCGCTGACAGTCCTGTCAGAAAGCGGCTGGAGGACGCCGCCTCATGTTGCTGGCCGGCGTCCGCTTCGTGTCATCGCGACACGAGAAACACCTGCACCGACAAGGGCGCGGCCGGCACCGACAGGCTGCCGCCGGCCGAAACCGCGGCGTCCCCGCCGGCGACCGCGGGGTACAGGCGCTGCAATCGCGCGTTCGCCGGCAGGCCCGCGAGCGCGGCGCTGCCGGCGGCATCGCCGTAGTTGATGACGACGACGGTGTGCTCGTTCGCGTCCACGCGCTGGAAGCTCATCGTGCGGCCGTCGACGCGCGGCGCCACGTAGCGGCCGGTGGCGATCGACGAGTGCGTGTTGCGCAGACGGAGCAGGGCGGTGTAGAACGCCAGCATCGAGTCCGGCTCGCGCGCCTCGGATTCGGCATTGTGCGTGGCCAGGTTGGTCGAGGCCGGGCGGTAGGGCGTGCCGCTGCTGAAGCCGCCGAACGGCGTCCAGCTCATGGGGCCGCGCAGCTTGCCGTCGGCGTCTTCCGTGGCGGCCGCGGACATGCCCAGCTCCTCGCCGTAGTAGACGTAGGGGGTTCCGGGCTGCAGCAGGTAGGCCGCGGCGGCGACGCGCACGCGCGCCGGGTCGCCGCCCATCGCGTCCCACAGCCGCTGGCCGGCGAAGTGGTCGTGGTTGGACACCATCGTGGCCATGGTGTCGGGCGCGTGCAGGAAGTAGTCGGCGACGTCGTGGATCGCCTGCGCGTCGCCGCGCCCGGCCTTGACCAGCGCGTCGCTGTGGCCGAACGCGAACGACGCGCCGCAGGCGTCCTGGCGCGCGAAGCCCGCCGGGTCGCCGGGCGACTCGCACACCATGACGTGCGGGTGGTCGATGTCGAGCTCATGGCGCAGCCTGGCCATGAACGCGTAGTTCTCGGGCTGCAGGCTCCAGCCCTGCGGGCCGTTCTCGAACAGGTGGCCCACCGCGTCGATGCGGAAGCCGTCGACGCCGTGGTTGATCCAGAAGCGCAGGCTGTCCAGGTGGTACTGCACGACCGCCGGGTTGCGCAGGTTGAAGTCGGGCATCTCCTTGCCGAACTGGCTGAAGTAGGCGCCGTCGGGAGTCGGGTTCCACGGGTCGATGTCGAAGATGCTCCAGCCGGTGGGCTTGGCGTCCGCCCACACGTACCAGTCGCGCCAGGGGTTGGCCTTCGACGACGCCGACTGCTCGAACAACGGGTTCTTCCACGAGCTGTGGTTGATGACGTAGTCGATCACGATGCCGATGCCGTGCGCGTGGGCCTGGCGCACCAGTTCGTCGAAGTCGGCCATCGTGCCGTACGCGGGCTCGAGGGCGCGGTAGTCCGTCACCGCGTAGCCGTGGTCGTGATCGCTGCTGGCGTTGACCGGCATGAGCCACAGGCCGCGGATGCCGAGCGCCTGCAGGTAGGGCAGGCGCTGCGCGAGGCCGCGCAGGTCGCCGATGCCGTCGCCGTTGCTGTCCTGGTAGCTGCGCACGAACACTTCCATGAAGGCGCCGTGCTCCCAGCCGGAGGGCAGCGGGGCCGGCCGCAGCACCTGCCGCACCGGGGAGACGTCCACGCCCGGGCCCGCCGACGTGGCGCAGGCGCCCAGCAGCGCGGCGCTGGCCAGGGCGAGGGCAGCGGGCAGGGTGCGGAACGGACGGATCATGGTGGCGAGTCTCGAGGTTGTCGGAATCTGTAGTCAAAGTACATCATAAATCCAACACAAGAACAGAATGGATGAGGGAAACCCATGCGCAACATTGAAAGCGCATTGGAATAGCATGTAGCATTCCTTCCTGAGAATACAGAGACTACACGTTTGTGAAGCAAAACTACGTGATGGCGACGACAAGGATTCGCGCCCAGCTCGCAGCCGGCGTCCTGCTCGCGGCCGGCATGGGATCGGTGGCCGCCGCCGACCCGGCCCTCGCGCAAGCCTGTGACGCCCCGGCGTTCGCCACGACGCTGGCGCCGGCGGCCGAGACGGCGGGCGTGCCGGCGCGCGCGGTGTGGCTGTCGCAGTCGCTCCTTCGGTGGCCGGGCGCGCCGGCGCAAGGGCGCTACGTGCTCGTCTCGTCGGCCCGCGGCGGGCTGGTCGCCCAGCCCGGCCAGCCGGTCACGGGGGCCGACGACACGCTGGAGCTCGCGCCGTCCACCGCGCCGGTACCGGCGGCGCTGGCGCAGCGCTTCAAGTACGTGGCCGACGGCGTGCTCCTGCGCGCAGGTGACCGCGCCCGTGTCGCGCGCGCGCTGCGCGGGCAGGCACTGGTCGTGCGCGAGGACGAGCAGGGCCGCGTGCTGTCCGCCAGCGCGTTGCAGGTCGCCGGTGCGCTCGACGACCTGTACGCCTCCGCCGGCGGCCTCGACGACCTGGGCGCGACGCGCACGGCGGACGGCATGCGCCTGGCGCTGTGGGCACCGACGGCGCAGGCCGTGCACGCCTGCGTCTACCCGGACGCCGAGGGCGGCTCGAGCGGCGTCGTCGACTTGCAGCGCGACGACGCCACCGGCGCGTGGCGCGGCGAAATCCGCGGCCAGCAGGCGGGCCGCTACTACGGCTATCTCGTCGACGTGTTCGTGGCCGGCACGGGCCTCGTGCGCAACCGCGTCACCGACCCGTACGCGGTGAGCCTGAACGCCGACTCGCGCCGTACCTGGCTCGGCACGCTGGACGATGCCGACACGCAACCGCGCGACTGGCGCCGCGACGCCGCGCCCGCCACTGTGAAGCGTTCGACCGACATGGCGATCTACGAGCTGCACCTGCGCGACTTCTCCGTCGGCGACGCCAGCGTGCCCGCGGCGCACCGCGGCAAGTACCTCGCGTTCACCGACGCCAACAGCGCCGGCATGCGCCACCTGCGGCGCCTCGCGCAGGCCGGGCTGACCGACGTGCACCTGCTGCCGGTGTTCGACATCGCCAGCGTCCCGGAGCGCGGCTGCACGACGCCGGAGATCGCGGGCGGGCCGGCCGACGAGACGCAGCAGGCGGCCGTGGCCGCAGGCGCGGCCACCGACTGCTTCAACTGGGGCTACGACCCGTTCCACTACAACGCGCCCGAGGGCAGCTACGCCAGCGACGCGAACGACGGCCCGGTGCGCGTGCGCGAGTTCCGCTCGATGGTGCAGGGCCTGCACCGCGCCGGCCTGCGCGTGGGCATGGATGTCGTCTACAACCACACCAGCACGAGCGGTCAGCAGCCGCAGTCGGTGCTCGATCGCGTCGTGCCGGGCTACTACCAGCGGCTCGACGCCGACGGCGGCATCGAGCACTCCACGTGCTGCGACAACACGGCCACCGAGAACCTGATGATGGGCAAGCTGCTCGTCGACTCGGTGACGCAGTGGGCCGTGCAGTACCACGTCGACTCGTTCCGCTTCGACCTGATGGGCCACCAGCCGCGCGCCGTGATGGAGGCGCTGCAGCGCCGGCTGAAGGCCGCCACCGGCCGCGCGATCCCGCTGATCGGCGAGGGCTGGAACTTCGGCGAGGTGGCCGACGGCGCGCGCTTCGTGCAGGCGTCGCAGCTGTCGTTGAACGGCACGGGCATCGGCACCTTCAGCGACCGCGCGCGCGACGCCGTGCGCGGCGGCTCGTCCACCGACAGCTCGCACCTGCGCACCGACCAGGGCTGGATCAACGGCGCGTACTACGACCCGAATGGCGTCTCACACGCCACGCGCGAGGACCTCCTGACGGCCGCCGACATGATCCGCGTGGGGCTGGCCGGCTCGCTGCGCGACATGCCGCTGACCACGTGGCGCGGCCAGTCCACGACCGCCGCGAAGATCCCGTACGGCAGCCAGCCCGCGGGCTATGCGAGCCAGCCCGGCGAGGCCGTCAACTACGTCGAGAACCACGACAACCAGACGCTGTTCGACAACGACGTGCTGAAGCTGCCCCTGGCCACCTCGGGCGCCGACCGGGCCCGCGTGCAGATCCTGGGCGCGGCCGTGGTCGCGTTCAGCCAGGGCGTGGCGTACTTCCACGCGGGCGTCGACCTGCTGCGCTCGAAGTCCTTCGACAGGAACAGCTTCGACTCCGGCGACTGGTTCAACCGCCTCGACTGGACGGGCCGAGACAACGGCTTCGGCGCCGGCCTGCCGCCGAAGCAGGACAACGGCGCGCTGTGGGAGGTCGAGCGCCCGCTGCTGGCCGACCCATCGCTCAAGCCGGCGCCCGCCGACATCGCCTGGACGAGCGCGGCGTTCCGCGACCTGCTGCGCATCCGCGCCAGCACGCCGCTGTTCCACCTCGCCAGCGCCGACGACGTGCGCCGGCGCGTCAGCTTCCCGGCCAGCGGCCCGTCGCAGGAGCCCACGGTCGTCGCCGCGCTGATCGACGGCCACGGGCTGGCGGCGGCGAAGTTCGGTGCGGTGCTGGTCGTCCTCAACGTCGACCGGCAGCCGCACGCCCTCGAGCTGCCCGAACTGAAGGGCCGTCACTGGCGCCTGCATCCCGTCCACCTCGCCGCGCACGCCGCCGACACCCGCATCGCCAGGGAAGCGGTGGCGGACGACGCGAGCGGCCGATTCACCGTCCCCGCCCGCGCCGCCGTCGTCTTCGTCGCGCGCTGAAACGTTTCTCCGAGAGCCTCACGCATGCACCATCCCCGCCAACTCTCCGCCGCCGTCCTGCTGGCCGCCTCCTCCCTCGGGGCGAACGCCGCGGCGCCCGACGTGCCGCCCATGCCCACGCAGATCGAACGCATCGAGCCCGCGTTCTGGTGGGTGGGCATGAAGAGCGACAAGCTGCAGCTGCTCGTGCACGGCCCGCGCATCGCCGACGCCGCACCGCAGATCGGCGACGCGTCAGCCAAGAGCGTGCGCATCGAGTCGGTGTCGCGCGTGGCCAACCCGAACTACCTGTTCATCGACCTGCGCATCGCGCCCGATGCGACGCCGGGCCGCGTCGACATCGTCTTCAGCCACGGCGACGAGCGTTTTCACGCGCCGTTCGAGCTGCGCGAGCGCACACCGGGCTCGGCGCAGCGCCGCGGCTTCGATTCGTCCGACGTCATCCTGAACCTGGTGCCCGACCGCTTCGCCAACGGCAATCCGGCCAACGACGACGTGCCGGGCTATGGCGACCCGGCCAACCGGTCCGACGACGAGGCCGGCCGCCACGGCGGCGACATCCAGGGCATCGTCGACCACCTCGAGTACTTCCGCGACCTCGGCGTGACCATGCTGTGGCCGACGCCGCTGACCGAGAACAGGCAGCCGCGCTACTCGTACCACGGGTACGCCGCCACCGACACGTACAGGATCGACCCGCGCTTCGGCACGAACGAGGACTACCGCCGCATGGTGGAGGCGGCGCGCGCCAAGGGCATGGGCGTGATCATGGACGTGGTGCTGAACCACATCGGCTCCGAGCACTGGTGGATGCATGACATGCCGGCGCCGGACTGGATCGGCTTCGACGGCCGGTTCGTGCAGACGCAGCACGCGCGCACGACCGCGAGCGACCCGTACGCGTCGCGTGCCGACGCGCGGATCTACACCGACGGCTGGTTCGGCCCGAACATGCCCGACATGAACCAGCGCAACCCGTTCCTGGCCACGTACCAGATCCAGAACGCCATCTGGTGGGTCGAGTACGCCGGGCTGTCGGGCCTGCGCGTGGACACGTGGGGCTATTCCGACCAGGCCTTCCTGCAGGAGTGGACGCGCCGCGTGATGCAGGAGTACCCGAACCTGAACATCGTCGGCGAGGAGTGGACCGCGCAGCCCACGGTGCTGATGCACTGGCTCGGCGGCGGCCGCGACGCCCGGGGCACGCCCTTGCCGAGCGCGATGGACTTCCCGCTGAACGGCACGCTGCGCAAGGCGCTGGCCAGCGACACCGACGACCTGCACGCGGGCCTGATGGACCTGTACGAGGGCCTGGTCAACGACGTGCTCTATCCGCACCCGGAAAAGATGGTGCTGTTCGAGGGCAACCACGACCTGCCGCGCCTGTTCAGCGTGCTCAAGGAGGACGTCGGCCTCACGAAGATGGCGCTGGCCTACGTGATGACGATGCCGCGCGTGCCGCAGCTGTACTACGGCACCGAGGTGCTCATGACCAGCCCCACGGTGCGCGACGACGGCAAGGCGCGCCAGGATTTCCCCGGCGGCTGGGCGGGCGACAAGGTCGACGCCTTCACCGGCAAGGGCCTCAGCGCGAAGCAGAAGGACATGCAGTCCTTCGTGCGCACGCTGCTGAACTGGCGCAAGACGCAGTCCACCATCCACCATGGCAAGCTGGTGCATTTCGTGCCGGAGAACGGCACCTACGCGTGGTTCCGCCACGATGCCGATTCGACGGTGATGGTGGTGATCAACAAGAACCAGGCCGAAACGACGCTGGACCTGGCGCGTTTCGCCGAGGTGCTGAAGACGCCGGCCAACGCGCGCGACGTGCTGGCCGGCAAGCAGGTCAAGTTGGGCGCCACCGTCAGGCTGCCGGCCCGCTCGGTGAAGATCTTCGAGCTGCGATCGGAAAGCTCGCGTTAATCGAGCGTAAAGGTGTATGCAGACTACGACCGCGGCCTGCGTCCTCCGTTCGAGGGCCGTGGCCGCGTACCGGGGATCCGGTATTTGATGCGTCGCAGTTGATCTGGATGAGTAGGTAAACTACATTCACGGCTTTTGTCGCGAATGTGGGCGGTGCTTTGCCCACGCCCACCTGAAAATCCAGGGAGATCCTCCGGTCCATGTCGGCTGTCAACACCTCCAGCTTCCCGCGCCTGATGGGCGACGTCGGCGGCACCAACGCCCGCTTCGCCCTGCAGGAAGCGCCCGGCGCGCAGCCGTCGCAGGTCCGGACGTACGCGGTCTCGGACCACGCCAACATCGACGGCGCCATGAAGGCCTACCTCGAGCAGGTGGCCGGGCCGAAGCCGCGCCAGGGCGCCGTGGGCATCGCCAACCCGATCGTCGGCGACTTCCTGCGCATGACGAACTCGCCGTGGGCGTTCTCGATCGAGGCGCTTCGCGTGGAACTGGGCCTGGATCGCCTGCTGTTCATCAACGATTTCACCGCGCTCGCGCTGTCGCTGCCGTCGCTGCAGGCCGAGCACCTGCGGCGCATCGGCACGGCGGGCATCGCCGACCCCAAGGCCGCCATCGGGCTGCTGGGGCCGGGCACCGGGCTGGGCGTCTCGGGCCTGTTGTACGACACCGCGGGCCACCTGGTGCCGCTGGGCGGCGAGGGCGGCCACGTGAGCCTGGCCTCGGCCAACGCGCGCGAGGATGCGGTGGTCGCCGTGCTGCGCGAGCGCTTCGGGCATGCCTCGGCCGAGCGCGCGCTGCAGGGCGCAGGGCTGGTCGCCATGTACGAGGCGCTGTGCAAGATCGACGGCGCGGTCGCCGCCAGCCTCGACCCGGCCGGCGTCACCGCCGCCGCCATGGCGGGCAGCGACGCGCGCTGCGTCGAGGTGATCGAGCTGTTCTTCGCCTTCCTGGGCAGCGTCGCGGGCAACCTCGCGCTGACGCTGGGCGCGCGCGGCGGGGTCTACATCGGCGGCGGCATCGTGCCGCGCCTGGGCGACTGGATCGACCGCTCCGCCTTCCGCGAGCGCTTCATCGCCAAGGGCCGCTTCCGCGGCTACCTGGACGCGATCCCGACGTGGCTGATCCACGCGGAGACCTCGCCGGCGCTGATCGGGGCTGCTCGGGCGCTGGACGAACTCTGAATTCTGGCTGGCTGTTTGACTGGTAGGGGTGGGGTCGTCGGGCGGTTGCGTTGCGCGGTGGTTGGCGTGGGGTTTCGTGCCGGCCCCTGCTCAGACCAGGTCGGCACGCAGAACTCCGGCGAAAACAAAAAACGCGCCCGGAAGGCGCGTTTCACAGGCAAGGCCGACGCCGGAAAATCACTCGCCCAGCAATTCGGCGCCCCCGCCCATCACCTGGCTGAAGCCCGCGTCGACGTACGAGATCTCGCCCGTCATGCCCGACGCCAGGTCCGACAGCAGGAAGGCGGCGACGTTGCCCACGTCCTCGATCGTGACGGTGCGGCGCAGCGGCGAGTTCTCC
>Ga0207674_10007067_pt1 | contig 13121 bp, 8 predicted proteins | sample KBSCornC72_FD_184303 | JGI IMG/M metagenome (GOLD analysis project Ga0207674, IMG submission 184303) | Corn rhizosphere microbial communities from Kellogg Biological Station, Michigan, USA - KBS Corn C7-2 (SPAdes) (version 2) | ecosystem: Host-associated > Plants > Roots > Rhizosphere > Soil ... | reverse complement strand
CCGGCCCGATCGCCGGTCTGCCGGTAAATGCGCGACAGCCACATGTGTGTCCATGTAAAAGTCGGCTCCATCTCGACGAGCTTTTTGAACTGCTGAATGCTCTCGTCAGTCTTGCCCGAAACCATCAACAAAATACTATAGTAGAAGTTGATACCGGGTGACGTAGGGTCAATTTCGAGCGCCCGTCGAATCGAAGCGAGCGATTCGTCATAACGCCCAAGCATCATCAACCGCGCCCCATTCCATTGATGTGCCTGGGCGTAATTCGGATTCAACTCGATCGCGCGCTTAAGCTCGCGCTCAGATTCCACCCAGTTGTAATCGAGCATGTATTGGTAACCAAGCGATGCGTGCGCTTCTGCAAGGCCGGGGTCGATTTCGAGCGCGCGTCGAATGTATTCCTTCTTCTGTGGACGGTCTTCGTCCTCATTTGTGTCGGCAAGACCGACGTAGCCGAGAGCAAAATTAGGATCTTTTGCGACAGCCTGCTGAAAATAACCTTCAGCTTTTTCGAATTCGCGGCCCGCACGTTTATTCCAGTAGAAGCGACCCTGCAGATAAAGCCGGTACGCTTCGGGATCAACCGTGTAATTTTTCGCCAGCTTTGCTTGATCGGCGTTTGTTAGTTTCAACTTAAGTTTGCTTGAAACATCCTGCGCGATGTCGTTTTGCAAGGACATAAGGTCGGATGCTCTGCGGTCGTATTGATCCGTCCAGATGACATTTTCATTAGCCGCGTCGATAAGCTCGAGGTTCAGTGTCAACTGGTCGCCCCGCTGAACCACACGGCCGTTCAGCACAGCCTGCACACCCAGTTCCTTTCCTACAGTTTTTGCATCTATGTTTTTGCCTTTATAGCGAAAAACGGACGAACGCGACTTGACGCTGAGATTCGGTAACTGTGAAAGGCTGCGGATCAGTGTCTCAGTCATCCCGTCCGAGAGATAATCGAGATCGCCGCTTCCGCTCTCGTTGGCGAATGGCATTACGGCGATAGACCCGATCTGTTTATTGCCGGAAACAAAATAGCGATAGCCGAAAAAACCGCCGGCAAGGACAACAATGGCGATTCCAAGCGCAATAAGCGGCTTGATTCCCTTATTTGAAAAAGCAGTGTAGTTTTTTGAAAACTCGCCAGAATGCTTTTGCGACACCGCTTCGGTATTAAGGATCGCAGTTTGACTTGTGTCGCGAGAAAACACTTTGGTTGCCTGTTCACCGGCAGGCACAGTCGTTACCACTTCCGATTCCGACAAGACGCCGCTCGCGGACGCTGTTGACTCTGACAGGATTGCAGTCGCCGGCTCATCATCAGTAACGAGCCATTCGCCGTCATCGAGACAGAAATTGAGCGTCTCGTCAGTGTAGGTTCGACGGCATTGCGGGCAGTGTTTCATAAATTCCTATTCCGGTAGATTCATCCGTTTTAGCATATCCTTAAATCGCGGGTCGTCACGGAGGCTGTCAAAACACGGCAGTCCGACGTAACACGCCATCGGAGCTAACTCGTCCACCGCCCGTGAAAGCATGTCAAATGCCGCGTCTTTGTCTCCGAGGGATCCCAACAAACATGCTTCGTGAACCAACGTGGTCGAACCTACCGGACGGTCACGGAGCTCAGCAAGCACCGTTTTTGCGTCGGCGGTTTTTCCAGCGTACGCAAGCGCGCAACCGAGCACAGCGAGCAAAAAGCCGGCACGCTGTGAGGTTGTTACTGCCCTTTCGGCAGCCGCTATCCCATCGTCGAATCTCTTCAATGCGATACATGTTTCGCAGTATGTCCACAAGGCCAGGGTCTGATCTTTATCAAATGTGAATGCCTGTTCAAAAAAAGGCTGTGCCTCATCCGGCCGCCGCAGGATAGCAAGTCCGCCTCCTGTCATCGCGTAAGGATACGCAGCCAGCGGATCGGCCTCACGCGACCGTTCAAAAAGCGCCGCCGCCTCATCAATTCTACCCAGGATGCAGTTAATGATCCCATATGTTCCAAGCGCCCTGGAATTGTTCGGCTCGATCAAAAGGGAACGGTGGTATGCATCGTCGCAGGCCCGCCAGTCTCGCTCAATGAACGCGGTGAATCCTTCGATATAAAGTGCTTCGGCCGTCTCGCCATGTATCCTGCGCGCAGTGGCAAGAGCGTCTCTTGCCCTCGAACATGCTTCTCGCGGCAGAACCATTCCGTAATGAGCACGAAGTACATATGATTCCGCAAGGCCAAGCCATGACGGAGCGTGCGATGGATCGAGCTTGACAGCCTCTTCATAGGCGGCTGCGGCCCCGCGATGGTCATTCTTGGCATAACGAAGATAGCGTCCTTTCAGATAAGCTTTGTAGGCCTCAGTATTTTCCGTCTCGCGTTTCAGTACGGGGCTTTTCTCACCACCAAGAAGTTTTAATTTCAGCGCACTGATAACCGATAAGGTGATCTCATCCTGCACGTCAAAGATGTCCTGCATCTCGCGATCATAGCGTTCTGACCAAATCTGATATCCGTCCGCCGCGTTGACCAACTGGGCAGTTATGCGCAAACGATTGCCGGATTTTCGGACGCTGCCATCGAGCACGGTGTTTACATTCAATGCATTTGCCATCTCGCCGATGGTCTTATCCTTGCCCTTGAACGAGAAAGCCGACGTCCGGGCGGCGACCTTTATGCCGTCGATGCGCGAAAGCGCGTTCAGCAATTCCTCGGCGAGTCCGTCACAAAAATATTCATCGTCCGGATCGCTGCTCAGATGAGCAAACGGCAGAACCGCGATCGATCTCTCGGAGATCTGAAGCGACCCATTGGAGAAGATCGCGGTTGAAGGTTCAGGCCCCGGCATGATGACCGTCGCGGGCTCGTCGGCCGAGGAATACCTGGTAGCTACCGACCCTGGTTCTGACAAAACCAGCCACTCGCCATCCTCGAGACAAAAGTTCAGTGTCTCGTCGGCGTAAGATCTGCTGCATCGTGGGCAATGTTTCATCTATCTAGAGTGTTGCGTTATATCGTTCCCATTGTTGTTTCAATCTAGCCAGCAACGAAGCGTGTGTTGTCTCGCATATGTTTGAAAACTTCGTCATTCTCAAACAATGGATAACAGGGAAATCCGTCATCGGCGGCGATCTGCAGATAATCGACGGCCTTGTCCGGTTTCTTCATTAATGCATATGCCGACGCGATGTTGTACGCCGTGTGATGAAAGTGTCCGAAGTCTGGGCCGATCTCTTCGGCGTGCGTGATCGCCGCCTCGGCATCTGCGGTCCTCCCGGCCTTTGCAAGAATCATCGCTTTTACGCTGGTTCCGACACCACCCTCATCGTTTGGATACTCGGTCAGATACTTCTCGATCAGCGCTGAGGCTTCGTCATCTCGGCCCAATTCGAAAAGCGCGGTCGCAGTTTGAAAAGCAAGAAGCGAAGGATTTTGCTGGAGCGGCGTACTACTAAAGACAGAATATGCATCCTCGTATTTGCCGCGATACAAATAGACGACGCCGGTGCGAAGGCGCGCACTGGTGTTGGCCGGGTTTATTTCCAACGCCTTCCCTAGCTCGGCCAACGCTTTGTCAAACAGACCGAGATGCATGTATATCAGCCCAAGCTGCTGATGAGCGTCGTCCAGATTCGGATCTATTGCGAGAGCCCGCTTGAACGACTGGATGGCCTGCTCATGCGGAAAGCGTTTCGCGTGCGTCCAAAGCATGAGCCCGCGAGCGTAATGTCCCTCGGCAAGATCGGGGTCGATCGCGAGCGACCGTTCGACCGCGATCTCCTCGTTCTCGCTAAGTTGTTTTCGTTCATCGGCGGCGGTCGCAAAATAAAAGGCCTTGATGTGATACGCGTGTGCCAGCGTGGCCCAGGCCGCTGCGTATTGAGGATCGTCCGAAACGGTCTGCTGCATCAACTTTATCGCATCGTCGACATCGTCCCTATTCTCTTTGGATACAAGGACCTTTGCCCTTATGTAATTGTCATACACTGCCGGCGAAGCGCCCGATTTTCCTCTCCATGATCTAGATAAAAGCCAGTATCCGCCCCCTACGATCAATACGATGCCGATTATGCCGATCAACGCCCGCACGAGGAGCAAGGTCGTTGGTCGATTCTCACGTTTCCTTAGGTCACGTTCGGAAAACAACACCGTCGGAGCATTGCCCGAAGCCGGCCCCTCCACCAGCGCGCTGCCGTCATCGAGGCAGTAGCTCAAACTGTCGTCGTAATAATCACGCCTGCATTCGGGGCATCGTTTCATAGGCCTATTGAGGAAAACCAAGCTTTTTCAACAGCTCGCCATATCGCGGATCGTCATGCAGCGGCTGCATCTTTTGGTCGATCTTTAAAAAGTAAATAAATTGGTCGTACTTTTCAAAATCTTCGTTGAGCAGGGCAAAAGCTTTTTCCTTGTCGCCGAGTTCCACTGCAAGTATCGCTCGCATGTAGGCAGGGACATTCGAACGTTCCGGTTCGTCCAACACGGAGCGCATAAAGCCGCGCCAACCACCGCGAGCGTAAGCATCTCGTATAAATTTCGCGGACTCGGGTTCGTCCCTGAGTTCCAGCGACCGCGCCAGACCTTCGACAGCGTCGCCGTATTCGCCCTTGGTCATTGCGTTTACGTAAATTTGATACTGCGTGAACCAAAGCGTCGGGTCGATCTCGATCGCCATTGCCAACTCGGCATCGCTCTCTTTCATCCTGCCCGCGTAATAATATGTCCAACTGAGATTAGCGTGTGTAACTGCCGACATCGGTTCGAGATCGAGCGAATGCTTAAACTCCGTGACGGCCTCGTCAAAGCGTCCGAGCCATGCCAAGCGGAGCCCGATCTGCCGGTGAAATTCCGCATTGTTCGGGCTGAGCTCAACAGCCTTGTTCTGGTAACGCTCAAAAGCGGCAAAATCGCGATCGTAAAAGATCGAAATGCTTCCGAGAGCCGAAAGCGCCGCCGGAAGATTTGGCTCGATCTGGAGAGCTTTTTCCGCCGCCGCGCGTGCCTTTGGAAATTCTTCGCCGCCCGGCAGTCCGCCGTAGATCGTCATAAACACGTGAGCACCCGCGAGACCCGTATAAGCCAAAGCGTAGTTAGGGTCAAGAGCTATAGCCTGTTCGTAACAATCGATCGCCTTTTGAACATCAACTAGTTTTCGCCGTGCCCTAAGAGAATTTCCAAGAAGAAACAATCGGTAGGCCTCGGGGTTTGTAGTGTATTCACGCGTTACCTTTTTCTCGTCGTTATTCGAAAGTGTCGGCCTGAGCGTATTGGAAAGATCGCGTGCAATGTCGCTTTGAAGTGAGACGATGTCGGATTGTTTTCGGTTGTATTGCCGGCTCCAGATAACTTTTGTCGAAGCTGCGTCGATAAGTTCGACATATAGCGAAAGGTCGTCGCCACGAACAGTGACGCTTCCGTTGAGCACCGACTGCACGTTGAGGTCGTTCCCAACCGTCTGTGGATCAGTGTTTTTGCCTTTATACCTGAAAACGAGCGACCGCGGTTTGACGTTGAGATCCGGCAGTTGCGACACGCTGCTTATGAGCGTCTCGGTCATGCCGTCCGAAAGATAATCTGCATCACCGTTTCCGCTTTCGTTGGCAAGAGGCATAATGGCGATCGAACCGATCTGCTTCGAATTTGACGCCGCAAAATAGCGATAACCGAAAAATCCGGCAACCAAAACCAATACTATCAGGCTAAGGGCCGTTACTAATTTCCTCCTACTGCTGAAGCCACCAAGCGGCCTCGCGGCCGTACCGGCGGAAAGACTTTGCCCTTCCGAAAGTTCGAACCCCGACGCACCTGTGCGTAAAACCTCCGTTTGATCGGTCGTGTGTTGAAATACTTTGGTCGACGAATCATCGCCGAACGTTCCGGCCGCCGCCGTTCCTGGTTTTGACACCATCCCGGCCTCCGGTTCCGACAGTATAGCGGTTGCCGGCTCATTGTCGGCGCGCAGCCACTCGCCATCCTCAAGACAGAAGTTGAGCGTCTCGTCAGCGTAAATCCGATCGCATTCAGGACATCGTTTCATAGTGTCTTACTGCAAGCTCTTGATCTTCCTACGGAATGCCGGTTCGATCTTATCCTGCGCGAAATATGGCCGCAGCAGGCCGTTCCTGCGTCTTTTTATTTTCGATAAAGGTGAACGTCAATACACCGACTAAGTCTTACGTGCCGCTAACTCGTTGTTTTCCGATCCGCAAAAATTACTTTAACTGCTCGTACTCTTTCTTTGCTTCGAGGAGGATCGGCAGATCCGGATCGGCATCCTTCCAGGCCGCAAGAAAATCCTGATATTCCTTTTTAGCGGTCGGGATATCACCTGTCATGACCGAGGATCGAGCCAGCCCGAGATGTGATGGGTTGTAAAGCGACGGAAACGGTTCGACAGGACGATGGTCAAGGATCTTTCGATATTCCGCAGCCGCCTCGCTCGCCATTTTGGCTTTTAAATACAACTGTGCACGAAAATAATTTAGCCAAAATCCGGAAATGAAACCATACTCCAGACGCGCCGCGGGCTGCAGATCGTCTATCGCCTGGGTCATGTTTCCGTGATTCGAATCGATGAGCGCCCTTGTCATTGGCACAAGGAAATAGATGACCCCAGTGTCATTTGGGAAACGTTTTGTCACCTCGTCCAGAAGGGCTTGCGCCTGAACGGTGTTACCGCAATTAGCAAGGGCAATGGCAGCGTTGCCCATTTCAATCTTGCCACGCGAATAACTCAGCCCTTTTTCCACGTTCGACTTCGTTTGGTCACATCGGCCGAGCACACTGTTATGAAAGCCTATGATCGTCTCATCTTGGGCGGCATTCTGCTTTTCACCACGTGTAAGGTGCATTTCACTTGAACGTCTGGATAGGGCAATGGCCTTATTGAATTGGCCGTTAATCGCATAATAACTGGCCTGAAGATCCAATGCATCGGGCGAGTCGGACTGTTTTTCAAGCCATGCGAGGTCCTTGCTTATCGACTCCTGATTACCGGTTACCAATCCCAGATATAGACTATCGAACCTATATATTTGCCGATCGGTGTTCTGCCCCAGTGTTTGGTCGAGCACCTCACGAGCTTCATCTGTCCGGCCCAGCCTGATGAATCCCTCGATGACGTTATCCTGTACGGTCGCGTTGTTGGGGCTGAGGCGCAGCGCCTCCTGGGCCTCTCGAAGAGAATCTTCGAGCTTGCCAATATTTCCGTAATTCACGGAAAGGTTATTGTGCGGAATATAGTCATTTGGGTAGCTTTGCGCCCAACTTGTCAATATCTTAATGGCTTCGTCAATATCGCCGGAAACATACGAGGTATATTTTTCGGAAATGTAGAATCTCTCTCGTTCGCTAACCCGATCTTTCAACTCATAAGCTTTAGCGGCGTACTTCTCTGCGGCATCAGTTTGAAATCCGTTGCTGTACTGGACGGCCAGGCGCGCGTATGCAAGGGCAAAGTTCGGATCCAGTTCGGTCGCACGGATATAAAGCGGTATCGATTCGGGCCCATGTCCCTGTACCCGCAAGTCGTTTGCCTGACTGAAAGCTTTTAGCGCCTCAAGAGATGAGGTGGTTACCTGTTCGATGGGCGCGTCAAATTTCTTTACGGAGCTCAAAGACTCGCCAACCTTTTCGCGTAACTGCGTTGCCGCCTTACCAAGCGCTGTCAGAACGTGCTCCTTGCTATCGGCCTCGACCTGTTCGCGAGCAAGCGAATCTCCTTCATTTGCATTGATGGCTTCGAGTGTTACAACGTAATGGCTGCCGAGGTTGGCGATCGAGCCTACGATCATGGCCTTGATGCCGTTCCTCAGACAGATCTCTTTGGCTATTTCGCGCGTTATTCGTTCGTTGGGCTGTCGGCCCATAAAACGCAAAGCCTCGTTAACGCGCTCGTCAGGAAAGATGTTCAGATACGGAGATTGGCCGAGCTGGACTGCCAGCGCTTGTTTCAATGTACCGTCAAAGACTTGTTCGCCTGTCGTGTTGACGAAATCAGTCAGCAGAACAGTGTCCTTTTCGGTTAAAGCGGGCGTGCGACGCTCAAAATAGAATAGTGACGCGGCAGCAACGAGTGCAACGACCGCAGCCGTCACAATAAAGGTCCCTTTTCGATGCTGCTTGATCTCGTTCACTATGTATTCGGCGCTCGACGCGCGCTGCTGCGCGCTGATCGCACCCGTTGGGGCTCCGCCGGACACCGTCGACGCTCCCGAATGGCTGTGGGTCGACGCGGCGGCGCGAATTTCGGGAGGAACGGTGCGGTCGATCTCGGCATCGACCTCGAGTTTGCGTTTTAAATGTTTGAGGTCGATCAATAGGTCCTTGGCCGTCTGGTAACGTTCATCGAGGTCTTTTGTAAGCGCTTTGGTAACGATACGATCCAATTCTTCCGGCACGTCGGAAGCAAATCTCGCAAGCGGCGGCGGCTCTTTTTGCAGGATAAGCGAAATGGTTTCCGTCGGCGTCTCCCCGGGGAAAGGCAAATGACCCGTTGTCATTTCGTACAGCACTGCACCCAAACTCCAAAGATCGGTGCGCGCATCCACATGAACGCCCTTCGCCTGTTCGGGTGACATATAGTTCGCCGTTCCCATCACCGTGCCGGCTCCGGTATTGACCATCGCTCGCGTCGGCGCCTCAGTATCGGTGGCTGAATCCTTTGCCTCGGTCAATTTTGCCAAGCCGAAATCTAGTATCTTGGCATAGCCGTCACGTCGCACCATGACATTTTCCGGCTTTATATCGCGATGTATGATTCCTGCGGCATGTGCGGCTACGAGCGCGCCGGCGATCTGGCTGGCGAGTTCCAGAACGTCGAATAACTTCATTCCGTGGTTCATCCGCTGACGAAGGGTTTCGCCATCAATAAACTCGGTCGCAATGAACCGAGCTTCACCCATAGTTCCGATCTCATAAATAGTAAGAATGTGCGGGTGATTTAAAGCGGACGCTGCTTTTGCTTCTTGAACAAAGCGCTGTAATCGCTGTTGATCCAAGGCAAGATGTTCCGGAAGGATCTTGATGGCAACCGCGCGGTCGAGCTCTATATCGGTCGCCAGGTATACTTCACCCATGCCGCCGGAGCCGAGCAGTGAGGAAATTTTATAGTGTCCCAGGACGGTATCTGGAGTTAGGTTCATTATCGGAAATCCTCTATCAAAACGCTCAGGCGGTCTGCGTAGATCCCGCTGCTGCTTTGTCCGCTAGTCGTTACGCCGTTGCTCGAACCCTCCGGGCGCATTCTTGCCGGACTTAAGTAAAATCGAATGGCCCATTCGGGGCGAACAAATGAGGTCAGCGGCTATGACTTCGCCCCCTTTCGCCAATGTCAGATTCTTTAGTTTTTTCGTCTATCACTCCACGGATTACTGGAAATTTCAGGTGCACTGAATTTTAGCGCAAATCGGGCCAAATACGTATTAAATTTTACTGGGGCAGCTGTAGCGGGAAGCAAGAGGGACAAGCTGATGTTAATCAACAGCTTACACGCCTCGTTCCCGAGCGCAAAGTGAGCTATGAAAGTCTTGGATGTTTCCTTCCGGGTACAAAATCTGCCTTAGAGGGAGTACCCCGGACGATTCCTTGAAAACAATATTTCGTTCCGGGTACTAGATCTTTCGCTCCGGGTCGACAATATACCGCTCTGGGTTCTAAATATCTCATTCCGGGTGTACACGGAATCGTTCCGGTATACAATCTCTCATTCCTTGTCTTCAATATTTCGTTCGGGGTACTAAATCTGTCACGGATTGTCTTCAATATTTCGTTCGGGGTACTAAATCCGTCACGGATTGTCTTCCTTATCTCGCTCGCGGTACACCTTCCTCCGCGCATTCAGAAGTATTCCGGAGATCACGATCATAAAAACTCTTGCATCGATCTCTCACGGGGAGTATGTTTTCTGAATAAGTTTCGCGACGAAAGTCAGTCGGAAAAGACTTGAGGAGAACACGAACATCAGCGAGGAAAACAAATGGTGACATTAGCGGAAGCGCGGCGAATCATTGACGCTGCGGAAAGAAAGGCAGAGGAGATCGGTCAGCCGATGAATATAGCGGTGGCAGATGCGGGCGGCAACCTCGTCTCGCACGTGAGGATGGACGGAGCATGGATCGGCAGCATCGACATATCGATAAAAAAGGCGTTCACATCTCGCGCGTTTGACATTGCTACCAAGGACCTGGCCGAGCACTGCCAGTCGGGAGGTCAGTTTTTCGGGATCCACGCCTCAAACAACGGACGCATAATGATCTTCGCCGGCGGCATACCGTTGAAGAAACGGGGCAAAGTAGTCGGGGCTATCGGCGTCAGCGGCGGATCGGGCGAACAGGATCACGCCGTCGCCGAGGCCGGCGCAAAGGCATTTTAGCTGCCATCCGGCCAGTCTATTATGTGCCGGCTTTAGACACCGTCAACAGTTTTGTATCGGCTACATTTATTGACTCTTTGCGAAGGTCCTCAGCTTTATCCGGGCTGTTCGCGAGCAGGATGATGGACTTTACTTCCAGGTCGGACAGGATGTCCGCAGCCGCGCGGTAGCTTCGGTCATCGGCTTTGAAACCAGCTTTAACGTACGCAACTGCCTGCGGGTCACCCGCTTTTTTGAACGGAATGCTCTGCATCAACGCGAGGTGACCGTTTCCTTTGCCTTCCTGATCGAGCCAGATAATCACGCCTTTGCCTGCTTGCTCGATCAACGCCTGCGAGGCCGCCATTTCCTCTCGACAAGTACACTCGATACTGTTAAAAACATGTGCCCCGATGCAGTGGGAGTGTACCCGACAAAGAAGGTTTTCCTCGTCCTCAACATTACCCATCACCAGCGCAATGGATTCTTTTTGGCCGTCGTAATAAAGAATCTCGGTACAGACGCCGTATTTCGTTTTCAGTTCTCTTTTTGCTAATCGGATGATCATTAAATAGATAGTAACCGATTTACTTTAAGCGCGAAAAACGTTTGCCCCTGTAAATGATATTGGGTGCAAACCGGTCCAGGACGCCGCTTGAGATCTGATCGCCAAGATCAAGCTGCCTGAGTTCGCGCTACTCAGCTAAATGACCGGTTAGTACGGGAGCTGAAGAAACGACCGAGTCTCGAAAAAGAAAGATTGACAAGACAAAAAGACTAATATAGGTTTTTACTCTCTTTTCAGGTTTGGACAATAGCGTTATGCTTTGGCTCATTCACGGCATTTATACAGATTATTTGAAGGAAAATCTCTATGAAGCAAGCATTCGTTACGGCTGTCTTAGTTCTTACAACAGCCACTATCAGCCTGGGGCAAAAGCAGAGCGCCAGGAGAGATCAAAAAAGTAATGTAGAGCAGGCGATTAGGCAAGTGGACCATGAACGCATTCAAGCGCAGATCGGCGCTGATGCGGTGGCCCTTGACCGCATCTACGCTGATGATTTTATCGGTATTGGTCCGAGTGGCACAGTGAGGACCAAGGCGCAGGTGATTTCAGATTTCACGTCAGGTGATTTGAAATTTCAGTCTATCACCACAGATGACGTTCATGTGCGCGTCTATGGAAACACGGCCGTGGAGACTGGCCGCTCAATTATGAGTGGACAGGACAAAGGCAAAGTTGTTCCTCGCGATAATCGGTTTACCCGGGTATGGGTGAAACAGCGTGGGCGCTGGCGGCTCGTTGCCAACCACTACTCGTTACTGATTACGCAGTAATAACCTGGACGATCCTTTCTTCACGCCCAACTGCTTATTCACCAGCTCGCCCTGACAAACGGCGAGGCGGCCCGGCTCACTAATCTGCTCCGACGAGCAAAGTAGAATCGTCAAAGCGTCCGGTATCTTGGAATAGAACGAGCAGGAAAAAGCGACCCGCTATCAGCTTCTTGGGTATCGTTGCCCCAGCCGGATAAAGAATCTAAAATCATTACAAAGAGGTTCAAGATGAAAGCGATCGTGGTAACGGAAGAGGCCGCGGGAACGGCCGGAATGAAGCTGGTAGAACGGCCCGAGCCGCAGGCAGCGATAAACGACGTCGTCGTTCAGATTCATGCGTCGGGATTCGTTGGGACCGAGCTGACGTGGCCCTCAACTTGGACGGATCGCCTCGGCCGCGGCAGAACGCCGACGATCCCCGGCCACGAATTGGCCGGAGTGGTCACTGCCCTCGGCTATGGCACGACGGGTTTGTCGGTGGGACAGCGGGTCTTTGGCCTCGCGGATTGGTATCGCGACGGCACCCTGGCGGAGTATATCGCGATCGAGGCACGCAACCTTGCGCCGTTGCCGGGCGCCGTCGACTTCGCGGTGGGCGCGAGCCTGCCGATCTCCGGCCTGACCGCGTGGCAGGGGCTGTTCGACCACGGCCGCCTTCGAGCGGGGCAGAGCGTCCTCGCGCATGGCGCGGCAGGTGCGGTCGGGTCGATGGTGACGCAGCTCGCACGCGAGGCGGGCGCCTACGTCATCGGTTCGGGGCGTGCCGCAGACCGTCAGACGGCGCTCGACTTCGGCGCACATGAGTTTGTCGACCTCGAAAATGATGTTCTTGAAGACGTCGGTCAGGTCGATCTCGTGTTCGATGTCATCGGCGGCGACATTGGGAAGCGATCCGCGAGTCTGGTTCGGGCCGGAGGAACACTGGTGTCCATCGTCGGACCGCCCGAGGCGCGGCCAGGCGACGGCCTGGCGGTCGACTTCGTTGTCGAGTCCGATCGCGGCCAACTGAGTGAGATCGTCCAGCGTGTGCGCGACGGACGACTTCGGACAAACATCGGCACGGTCGCTGCTCTCGACGACGCCGTCGCCGCCCTCAATCCGACAGAGCGGGTCAAGGGGAAAACGATCATCCGCGTTCGCCCGTGAGGCCTCGGCGACAAGAAAAAGCTCTAGAATGTCAGTAGCAAAGAGAGCACGAGGAGGACGGACGAGTGGGAGTTTCTATGACTTTGAAAATGGGTATCTGTGTGCTAAGCGTCGCGATTTGGGGGATGACCGTCTGTGCGGCGCCTGTCGCGATCCGGGCTTCGACATTCGCGGCTCCTTCTTCAGCGAAGGAATGCCGGGTGCAAAGCGTGGCGGCGTGAACGGCCGGACTGACGGAGTCAAAGCGGGCCGCAGCGATTGCCAGAGAGGCAGCAAATTCAATTTCGCGTCGCACGCCGACTATAAAA
>Ga0207674_10007064_pt1 | contig 13122 bp, 11 predicted proteins | sample KBSCornC72_FD_184303 | JGI IMG/M metagenome (GOLD analysis project Ga0207674, IMG submission 184303) | Corn rhizosphere microbial communities from Kellogg Biological Station, Michigan, USA - KBS Corn C7-2 (SPAdes) (version 2) | ecosystem: Host-associated > Plants > Roots > Rhizosphere > Soil ... | reverse complement strand
ACTCGCGGAAGCGTATCGCCATCTTCGCACGTCAGTGCTGTTATCGACTGCCGGACGTGCGCCGAGATCCCTGCTCGTTACTTCGAGTCTTCCCGGTGAAGGAAAGACGACGACGGCAGTCAACACTGCGGTCAGTTTGGCCCAAACCGGTGCGAGTGTTGTGATTGTCGATGCCGACATGCGACGCCCACGACTACAGTCAATCTTCGAAATGCGTGGTCAGGAGGGTCTTAGCTCGATTCTTTCGAGTGAGACTTCAGAAGACAACATGCTGACCCTCGTGCGACACGATGAAGAGAGCGGCCTGAACGTTCTGACTTCTGGTCCAATTCCGCCGAATCCCGCTGAGCTTTTGGGTTCGGATCAGATGCGCAAACTGATGAAGGTACTTCAGGCGAATTACACACACGTCGTTGTCGATTCGCCGCCGGTCAGTTCCTTCACCGATGGCGTGCTGATCTCATCGATGGTTGACGGCGTGTTGCTTGTGGTTCATGGCGGCAAGAGTTCGCGGCACATCGTGCGACGATCCAAGCAATTGCTGAACGATGTTGGTGCGAAGATCTTCGGCGTGGTGCTGAACAACGTCAATCTTCAGTCACACGATTATTACTACTACCAGAGTTATTACGGCCAGAAGTATTACGAAAAAGCGTAACCCACCTTCGTGCAAAGCATCCCTGTTTTTAACATCGAACCCTCAACTCGCTGGCCATCTATCGGCCTGCGCGAGCTTTGGGACTATCGCGAGCTTCTCTACTTTCTCACCTGGCGCGACATCAAGGTGCGCTACAAGCAGACTGTCCTCGGCGCGATCTGGGTCATCATTCAACCGTTGTTCATGATGGTTGTGTTCAGTGTGTTCTTTGGCCGGCTCGCTGGGGTTAAATCTGACGGGCTTCCGTATCCCGTTTTTACTTTCTGTGCGCTGCTGCCGTGGCAACTGTTTTCACACGCGTTAACCGAGTCGAGTAACAGCCTGGTGGGGAATCAAAACCTGATTACCAAAGTCTATTTTCCACGCCTGGTGGTGCCGATATCTGCAGTGCTTGGCGGCCTCGTCGACTTCGCGATCGCATTCGTAATTCTGCTGCTGATGATGCTGTACTTTGGCATCGTTCCGGGCTGGCAAATTGTGGCTGTGCCCGCCCTCGTCGTGTTGGCAGTGATGGCTGCGTTAGGCGTTGGTCTCTGGCTCTCGGCGTTGAATGTGCAATACAGAGACGTTCGTTACACAATCAACTTCCTGGTTCAGGTGTGGATGTTTGCGACGCCTGTCGCGTATCCGAGTTCGGTTGTGCCGGGAAATTGGAAACTGATTTACGGACTCAACCCGATGGTAGGCGTCGTGGACGGCTTTCGATGGGCGTTGCTTGGTAAACCCGAATCGCCGGGAGCGCCGCTGCTAATCTCTGTAATCGTGGTGTTAACGCTTCTCGTAGGTGGTCTCTACTACTTCCGTCGCCTGGAGCAGCAGTTCGCCGATATTGTCTGATGTCGAATCTCGCGATCCGCTGCGAAGGGCTAAGCAAGCAATATCGAATTGGAGCCCCATACGAGCGCTACAAGGCGCTTCGTGATGTAATCACTGACGCGGCCGCCGCGCCATTTCGACGTATCCGCACCTCGCGGAATGGTCACGGCAACTCGAACGGTCATCACTCACCTAACACTCAGGTCGCAATTGACGATACCCACATCTGGGCTCTCGACGATATCTCATTCGAGATCGAGGCCGGCGAAGTCGTTGGGATAGTCGGTCGTAATGGAGCAGGGAAGAGCACGCTGCTCCGGGTCCTCTCCCGCATTACTAAACCCACGCGAGGACGAGCAAGAGTCTATGGACGTGTAGGGTCGTTGCTGGAGGTTGGTACCGGTTTTCATCCTGAGTTGACCGGCCGTGAAAACGTTTTCCTAAACGGCGCGATACTCGGCATGCGCAAGACCGAGATTGGTCGCAAGTTCGATGAGATTGTCGCCTTTGCCGAAGTTGAGAAGTTCATCGACACACCTGTGAAACGTTACTCGACCGGCATGTACATGCGTCTTGCATTCGCAGTTGCGGCGCACATGGAGACAGAAGTTTTGATCGTCGATGAAGTCTTAGCTGTTGGCGATGCCCTCTTTCAAAAGAAGTGCTTTCAGCGGATGAGTGAGATTGGGCAGCACGGCCGCACGATTCTGTTTGTCAGTCATAACATGTCGGCGCTGCGGAACATCTGCAAACAGGCTGTGGTGATAGACCATGGAAAGCTGGTTGCGCAGGGTGAGGCGAATCATACGATCGATCAATATCTTGCTCACGTCGGTGGCGAACCTCAGGATGAGATCGTCGAGACACCCACATTCACAGTAACTTCAGTTGATGTCAGATCAGAGAGCAGTGCTGTCATAAAGACGTTCGATCCGGTTCGCATCAGCGTCAAGTTCATTCCCAAAGTCGCGATACCGGATCCGGGGCTGTTTATTTCTATTCTCACACTAGAGTCACGGCGACTGGCGAGTCTTGATTTCAGAGACTTCGCGACTGCGGCGCCTTTAGAGCCGGGCGAGGTTTGTGAACTGGGATTCACGATTGAGTCGTTGCCTCTCCTCTACGGGCCTTATCAACTTGAGGTTTACTTAAAAAACTCCCGAGACATGATCGAGCTCGTTCCACACTCATATCACTTTGAAATTGCAGAAACGGAGGTTTATGGAGGGCGGAAGCTAGACCATTGGTTTGGCAAGGTTGGTTTGAGAGCACAGGCATGGGAAGGCTCGATCACGGATGAACGTGTGTAACTTGAGCACAGTCAGTACCACCTGCGGTAGCGGGTGGGTGCATGCGCAGCACTCTAGATCCGAGCCATGCCTACGGCGTACCCACCCGCTATCGCAGGTGGTACTGACTGTATCCAAGTACGTGTCGTGACTCTAAAAAGCATGTCTAACGCCCTGCGCATTCTTGTAACTGGCGGACTTGGCACCGTCGGAGCGGGTCTGATCGCGGAGCTCCGCAAGCGCGGCCATCATGTCGTTTCCTGCGATCTTCATCACCAGGCGGACGAGATTGGTTTCAGCTTGCGTACCGACGTCGAAGTCCCGTTGTATGCGCGTTGTGATGTCGGAGACTTTCGCCAGCTCGAGCGTGTCTTCGAACGGTGTGGGCCGTTTGATTACGTCTATCACTGCGCTGCGGAATTCGGACGTTGGAACGGCGAAGACTTCTATGAGACGTTGTGGCGCACGAATGCAATCGGCACCAAGAATGTTATCCGACTTCAGGAGCGGCTGAAATTTCGTCTCATACACTTCTCGTCATCCGAAGTTTACGGCGACTGGCCTGATTTGATGGTCGAGACCATCATGGACGAGTATGAGATCAAGCAGTTGAACGATTACGCGATGTCGAAATGGGTCAATGAAATGCAGATCCGAAACTCATCGCTGCAGTACGGAACGGAAACGGTCGTCGTGCGGCTGTTTAATACGTATGGACCAGGCGAGTACTACAGCCCGTATCGTTCGGTCAATTGCCGGTTTCTCTACTGCGCTTTGCACAATTTGCCGTGGACCGTCTTCCGTGGGCATTCGCGGACTTCAACATATCTCGCAGACACTGTTCGGACGCTCGCAAACATCACGAACAACTTCCGTGCTGGTGAAACTTACAACATTGGGGGCCAGGATTTGCACACGATCGAAGAGCTTTCTGATGTGGTGCTTAAAGTCACGGGCGCCGATGCCAGACTCGTTCATCACCAGGAAACCGAAATTCTCACTACCAAGCTGAAGCGCGTTGATGCGTCAAAGTCAGTTCGTGACCTGGACCACCAGAACTCCTACAGCCTTGAAGACGGAATGCGGCTCACCGCCGATTGGATGCGAACCGTTTATCGCTTGTGAACGCCGAATGCTTGCCGCGTTTGCTCTATGTTGGCGATGTGCCGGTGGAGGCTTCGTATCATGGTTCGGCGCTATTACATCGATTGTTGTCGAATTACCCGGTCGACCGGTTGATGATTCTTGAGACTGCAACGCCGTCACAACCGAATCGACGTCTCGCGCAGGTCAAATACACTACACAACCGATTGGAAAGCAGCGGTGGCTCAACACGAGGTTTCATCCTTATGCAGTGGCGTGGTTCACCCGTTTGGGTAAGCATGCGGGACCAAAAATCTCACAATCGATTAATGACTTCGACTTTGAAGCTGTATTCACAGTGGCGCACGGATTTGGCTGGGTTGCGGCGGCCGAGATCGCGAAACAGAGACGTGTGCCTTTGCATCTTGTTGTTCACGACGATTGGCCACGCGTCGCGGACATCGCTCCACGCTTTCGTAATTGGATTGATGAACAGTTCGGAAATGTTTACCGCCAGGCGCGATCGCGAATGTGTGTGTCGCCTGCGATGAGCCGATTTTATGAAGATCGTTACGGCGCTCCAGCGAACGTCCTTTATCCGAGCAGAGCAGCGAATGCAACTGAGTTTAAAACACCACCCGCACGCATCGGAAGTAATAACAGTCAATTCACAATTGCTTTTGCGGGGACCATCAATTCGCAAGGTTATATTCACGCGTTGCAGGCATTGCAGAGAGCACTGAAGCTGGTAAATGGTCGGCTGCTGCTCTTTGGGCCACTGACCGTCGACGTGGCTGAACAAATCGGACTAAATGATCCGAATACGGAAGTTTGCGGCTTGCTAAGCTCCGCGCAGTTGCTCGCGCGACTGCGCGAAGAGGCGGATGCGTTGTTCGTCCCGATGTCATTTGCCGAGAGCGATCGCGGTAACATGACAATGGCGTTCCCCAGCAAGCTCGCCGACTACACTGTCACGGGCCTGCCTCTTTTGATTTATGGCCCAGCCTACTGTTCAGCAGTGAAGTGGGCGCGTGATAACCCGGGCGTTGCCGAAGTCATCGAGAGTGAGTCCGGTCTAAGCGAGGCGGTTGCGTTGCTTGCGCAGCAGCCCGAACATCGTCTCGCACTCGGAACACGCGTGCTGGAAGTTGGACACGAGTATTTTTCACACGCTCGCGTCCAGCAAGTCTTTCATCAGAGTTTATTCGCATAATCCGTGGCCAAGTCTCTTCTCGATCGCACTGCGCTTGCACTTTTCAGGACGGTTCCCGCGCGAGCTGCGCATCATCTGTTATTCCTGGCCCAAAGTCGCCCCGACCTCGCCGATCGTTGGGGTTATCACATCCGGCCAATTCACTATTACGAACCGCTTCCCGATTTCCGCTCGATCACTAGCGAGCAGATCACAGAGCGCCGCACTTATCCGGGGATAGATTTCCGCTGGGAGGGGCAGCTGGCACTTGCGGATGAGTTAGTAAATTATCGTAACGAATTGCGCGAGCTCGAATTCGATTTCGATTTCAACAACGCTTACTTCGGTGAGTTTGACGCTGCTGTTTACTACGCCCTCATCCGTCATTTACAGCCAAACCGGATCATCGAGATCGGTGGTGGATATTCAACACAGATCGCAGCGAAAGCCGTGGCTGCGAACGGCAAAGGAAAACTGGTTTGCATCGAACCCTATCCGGAGCGACTCAACGGTTCAGATGTCGAGCTAATCCAAAAGCGAGTCGAGGAGATGAGCGTTGATTTCTTCTCCAGTCTCGAAGCCAACGACATTCTCTTCATCGACTCGAGCCACACGGTGAAGTTTCGCAGCGACGTCTGTTTCGAGTTTCTCGAAATCTTGCCGCATCTCGCGCGTGATGTTTGGGTGCACGTGCACGACATTTTCTTTCCGCACGATTATCCGGCCGAGTGGCTCATCAACCGCCGGCTCGCATTGAATGAGCAGTATCTGCTCGAAGCTTTTCTCTCTTTCAACAAAACCTTCGCGCCACAGTTAGCCAATCATTGGCTCTGTCTCGAACACAACGAGGCTGCAGCGCGCGTGTGGCCCAACGTAGATACTCGTGCTTCCAGCTTTTGGATGAAGCGAGTCGAATGACGCAGCCCATATCTGCAATCATCGCGACAGTTGGCAGGCCTGAGTTGCTGCGGTTGTGTCTTGAGAGTCTCGCCAAGCAGACAGTTCATGTGGCAGAAGTGGTTGTAGTGCATTGCGGCAGTGACTCAGAAACACTCGAGGTGACGAAGGATCCGCGCTGGCGCGAAACCGGATTTGAGGTGCGTTACTTTCATCACCCGGAGAGGAACTGTGCGCGCCAACGCAACTTCGCGATCTCACAGGCGCGATATGACAACCTTCTCCTAATCGACGATGACATTGAGGTTGATCCGCAGTGGGTTGAAGAACTCTTCAAGCCTATCTGGGCCGATCCGGCCGTGGCCGCGACGATGGGAAGTCTTATCAATCAACCAATGTCGACGCCGACGTTCTTCTGGCGTCTTTACCGTCGGCTGTTGCATGGCCACGTCAACGGATTCAAACCCGGCAAATTGATCGGAGCAGCACTTCCAAACGGATTTCCAATGACTACGGAACAGCCGATACCGTGCGAGTGGATCGGCGGCGGCGCGAGTGCGTTGCGACGAGAAGCATTTGAGTCGGTCGGTGGTTTTGCATCCTTCTTTACAGGGAGCTCTCCCGGGGAAGATCTCGATCTTGGTTATCGTCTGAGCAGGAAATGGAAAGTGTTTTACGTACCGGCGGCGAAGTGCGTGCATCATCAGGCGCTCAGCGGTAGGGAACAGTCGGATCAACATCAATATCTTTCGATGCGGGCCCGATTTGGGATTCTGACGATCACGATGGGCAAGAACCGCTACGTTGCGTTGGGCCACATTGGTCTCTGGGCGTTGGTCCAATTGTTGAGTGAGCTCGCGAGCCTGCGACACGGGTTTAATAGACCTGACTTGCCACGCGCGTGGTCGGGGCGGCTGCGTGGGTTCTTGTCTTGTGTCTGGGCAGAAGATTTGCGCGGATGAAACCCACACTGATTGTCGCTGATTATCCGGTGGGGTATGCGAGCGGTTTTGGCGAGACGCTTTATAACCTGTTCGGTGGGTTTCCGAGTGAAGAGCTTTGGAGTGCGCATCCGGGGCATATCGCTGCGGCGGAAGGTAAGCGGAGAGGGCAGTCAGTACATTTGCCGTCACCGGCACGACCGCGCTGGCTTAACAACAAAGCTTCGTATCCTTTGTTAAAGGCTCAGCAATTCCAGGCCGCGCGTGAGGCTGTGCGTTTGCTCAGCGAAGTTGTCGAAAGAAATTCGATCGAGAACCTGCTCGTGGTGCCGGTCACTCCGTGGATCCTTTCCGCCGCACTTGCGCTTCACAAACGATATCCAAAACTAAATCTCGTCTTTTACGTGATGGACGACTGGCAGGGGCATCACGAGTGTCACCAGTTGCCATACTCGCGGTGGCGACAACGTTTGTTGCGCGAAGCGATTGATCGTGCGAACACGAGGTTTGCAGTCTCGCGTGAGATGGCCGTGCATTATGAGGAGAGCTTCGGCAAGGGTTGGGCGGTTGTTCACAACGGCGTATCGAAGAGCTCAGTCACAACTGAAACTAACGGACACAAGAAGCCTCGCGAGGTAATGCTCGCGGGCGACGTTAACGTGTTTCGCTTTGATGCCGTCGTTGCATTCGCCGAAGCGATCGAACGCTACAACCAGCGCCGTTCGCAAACCATCGAGTTCAAGGTGATGGGTGAGGTAGCGGAACAGCATCGAGCGCCGTTATCTGCGTTGAAATCGGCAAAGCTGTTGAGCCGGCGGTCGCACGAGGAGTGTCTCGACGCCATGAAAGCCGCGGACATGCTCTATCTGCCGCTTGCTTTCTGCAAACGTTCGGCGCGCATCTCGCTCTATTCAATGCCGACAAAACTTCCTGAGTATCTTGCTTCCGGAAAGAGTGTGTTCTTTCACGCGCCCGAAGCTTCTGCCGTGTTTCGCGTTGCCGAGCGGTACGATCTCACGCCGCGGCTGGCGACGATCGACGCGCAGGCGCTCGATGCTTTTGTCGAAGATTGGGCCGAGGGTAAACAAAACGGCGCCGAGTCGTTGACGAGGGCGACAAGTGCGTTGGCCCGGGAATTTGACATCGACACGCTGGCTGCGCGTTTTCAGTCGGCGTTTATTTGAACCGTTCATGAACTGCCGCATTTGTAATCGAGAAACAGATCCATTCCTGCGCATCTCCACGGATGATCTGGATGAACCGTTTCTCGATGCGACGTTGCGAAAGCGCTTGCCGGAACTGGAACTGCGACGTTGTGCTGAGTGTGGGTGTCTGTGGGCCCACGATGCGCGCCAGGATGATCGCATGCTTGCGGAAGCGTACGAGCGCGTGGCCGCTTCATACTTTGACTCGCTGGAGAACGATCCACGCTACGTGCAGTTCTACAAACGACTGGAAGGGTTCGTTAAGCAGCACGTTTCTGGTCGAAGGATTCTGGACGTTGGCTGTGGCGATGGAGTGTTTCTGTCGTCGATGTCGGGTGAGTGGTCCAAACAGGGTCTGGAACCGAGCGCAACGGGTGCAACTCTCGCGAGGCAAAGAAATCTAGATGTGGCCAATGCAACTCTCGATACTGCACCCCGGCGATACCAGGCAGATGTTGTGTCAGCACTCGACGTGATCGAGCACGTCATCGATCCGCACGAGTTTGTTGAGTCGTTTAAGCGTCACCTCCGCCCGCGCGGAGTAGTATTACTGCTTACGGGCGATGCTGATTCTTATCCGGCAAAGATCGCTGGACCACAATGGTCGTACCTGCGCTGGTGCGGTCATATCTCTGTGTTCTCGCAGGCGGGTTTGCGAAAGCTGCTGGAGTCGCATGGCTTTGAGATTCTGGCGTGGAATCGTTGCGAGCATCCATCGAGTCCGGGACCGGTGGCGTGGTGGCGCGTGCATCTGCTGGAGCCCGCGCGGCGAGTGTTGGGACGAAACAGATCGTGGTACCCATTCTGGCGCGACCATCAAATGGTTGTTGCACGATTGAATTGAACTCTCTTGTTGAGTGGATCTCGCAACTGGGTGTTTCTCGGCGACAGTCTCACCGAAGGCGTCGGCACGAAGAGGATCAGTCACGTTGCCGAACTCGCGAAACAACTTCATGCAACGGAGATTCGTTCACGCGACAAGCACGCGCTCAAGGCCCAGGTTAAGTCCAACATGGCGGGTTTGCGGATCTGGAATCTTGCGTGCGAAGGAAAGACGATTGAGTCGGATTTTGAGTGGTTGCCGTTCATTGGGGAGTTGCAGCCTGAGCTCGTGGTGATCTTCCGAGGCAGTCTCGAAAGCATTATTCGTCCGGCGATGGTTTCGGATGCGAACTGGCCGTGGTGGGTGCCACAGTCCTGGCGAAATTATTCTGCGATGGATCCGCGTTGTTACTTCAGTACCACCTGGTGGCGAAAGGCTAAGCAGACGTCCGTTGATGCGTTGAAACAAAAGGCCCGGTTAAAGCTTCTGCACGCTCGACCTGGTCGGCCGTTGATTGATCTGGACACGTTCGCGGCATATCAAACGAAGCTGATTAAGCAATTGCAAGACTTCGGAACGCGCGTGATTGTGCTTGGACTTTTGCCTGTGGACGACGATCGTTTTCCGGGTTCGACCGAGCAATTCAAGTCTGTGAATGCACGTCTTCAACGGATCGCAGACGCTGCAGGAGTTGAATTCTTCGATTGGGCGTCACAACTAAACGGCGAGGAGCTGTTTTATCGCGACGGATTCCACCCCAACGAAGCGGGAGCCATCGCACTCGCAAAGATACTGCGCGAGCGACTGTATCCAACATGATCTCAGCAATCGTAACAGCGTACGAGCGGGTCGATCAAACGTTAGCGACGTTGCGAATTCTTCAGAGTTGTGTGCCCGCGCCGGACGAGATTCTGGTCCACGTCGACGCCAACCAGATTGCATGTGAGAACGCGATTCGCGATGCATGTCCTGCTATTCAGATCGTGCGCAGCACGGAGCAGATTGGTCCGGGCGGTGGACGCAACAAGCTCGTGCGTGTGGCACGAGGAGAGTTTGTTGCGAGCTTCGACGACGACTCATACCCGATCGACTCAGACTACTTCGCGCGCGCGCGTCAAACTTTCGAGAAGTTTCCCGAGGCGTCGCTCGTCTGCGCTGCGCTCTACCACGCTGGTGAATCGATCGGCCTCGATGAACGAAGTGCACAGTGGACGGCGGATTTTTCAGGCGGCGCGTGCATCTTTCGCCGACAGAGCTTCCTTGATGCAGGAGGCTACGTGCCGTTGCCTGTCGCGTACGGGATGGAAGAAGTCGATCTCGCGATTCGTCTTCACTCGCAGGGCGGCAGGATTTTGACTACGCCATGGCTGCGCGTGTTTCACAACACTGATTTGAAGCGTCATGGCGATCCGAAAGTAACCGCAGGCAGTATCGCGAATCTCGCGCTCCTCGCGTACCTGCGGTATCCGGTTTCGTTGTGGGGAATTGGTGTGGGCCAGTGCGCGAACCGGTTGGTTTGGCTGTTGCGACACGGGCGACGCCGCGGGATCTTAAAAGGCGTGACAATGATCCCCGCGCATCTTCGTGCGAACCGTGGCTACCGGTTGCCAGTCAGCAAGCAAGTGGTGCGATCGTATTTGGCGCTACGTAGGTCGCCGATTGCTGCGGAGTTGTAAAGAAGTTTCACGCAAAGACGCAAAGCACAGCGAAGACCGCAAAGAGGCCTTTTGCAGTCTTTGCTTGCTTTGCGTCTTTGCGTGAAATCCTTTCGAGATCTCAATGAACTCCTGGATCTGTTGTCAGCTTGGGGCGCGTGAGCATTACGCGGTTCCGCGGGCGCTGCTGGTTAACGGCATGCTCGGTGAATTCATCACCGACTTGTGGATCCGGCCCGGCACTCTCCTGCACAGTTGGAAGAAACGTCTCACCGGAAGATTTCATCCGGGGCTCGCCGGTGCGCGCATCAAGGCTCCGAACGTCGCTGCCCTGACGTTCGAGTTCAAAGCATCACTCGCACGCGAAAACGGTTGGAAGTTGATCAGCCGCCGCAACGAATGGTTTCAGCAACACGCCGTCGCTCAACTTGCAAACGGTTCAACAAACGGCAATCACACAATCTTTGCTTACAGCTATGCCGCCGAAGAGATTTTCAAATTCGCGAAAGATCGTGGCTGGCGAACTATCCTGGGCCAAATCGATCCCGGCCCCGCTGAAGAACGCATCGTTGCGAAGCTGGACAACACATCAGCGATAAAACACAACCATTGGGAACCTGCGCCCGCCGGTTACTGGAACCGCTGGCGCAACGAGTGCACACTCGCCGATCAAATCGTTGTCAACTCGGAATGGTCCAAGGACGCGCTGCTCGCCGAAGGTATTCCCGCTGAGAAGATCCGCGTGATTCCCGTCGCTTACGAAAGCTCCACCGACGCCGGCTCGCTTCAGCGACTCTATCCCCGCGCGTTTAGTGCCGAACGCCCAATGCGCGTTTTGTTTCTGGGCCAGATAAATTTAAGGAAAGGCGTGGGACAGTTGCTCGAAGCTGTCGAACTGTTGTCGGGCGAAAACGTGGAGTTCTGGTTTGTTGGCCCAACTCAGATTCACGTTCCGCAAAGTTTGAAACTGCATCCACAGGTTAGATGGTTTGGTGTTGCGCCACGCGTCGAGGTGGCGAGTTATTACAGAGACGCGGACGTATTTATTTTTCCGACGCTCTCGGATGGTTTTGGTTTGACGCAGCTCGAGGCGCAGTCGTGGAAACTGCCTGTAGTCGCGTCGCGCAATTGCGGCGAAGTTGTGCGAGACGGAGTCAACGGCGTGATTCTCGAGGCAGTTTCAGGGCAGGCGATTGCGGATGCGTTGTTGAGTTTGCTGCGATCGCCCGAGACGCTTTCCGGAATGTCCGTGAGATCGGCAGTTGACGATCGGTTTAGTTTGAAGACGTTGGCGGAGTCGTTGAAGAGAATTGAACGCGGAACAGATCATCTGGAATAGACCCGCGCTGGGTGCGACGGTCACAACAAGCCTGCGCTCGACGCTGTTGGCGATTCTGAGCACAGGCATGGCCACGACTTTGGCGATCCTTCTCGTCCCTGACGATCCTTCAACCGAAGGCGCATTGCTTTACCCGGCGCTAGTGATGTCTATGGGTCTTGCGACCGCGCCGTTTGTGACTGCGCTTCGATACCCAAAAACACTTTTGCGCGGCGAATGTTTGCTTTCACTCGCGCCGATCTACTGGCTGCTTCTCGATCTATTGCAAGGCGTTTACGCGATGGAGGACATCACCGCAGATCAAGTGCGCCTCGCGTTTCTCGCGATCGGCATCTTCGTCATTGTGGTTTGGCTCGCGGCTTTGCGTCGCTCGTGGAGGATTCCAAAAATTTTGATCAGCTCCGTTTCGCAGGAGTTCTCGATCAATACCTACTTCGCACTCGCGATCGCGTGCTTCGTTATCGGCATGTTGAACTTCGCCGTGCCGTGCAACTTCAACCCCGCTGAAATGGTCTACTACCTGGGCCAGGAACGTTGGGCGGCTCCATGGGGACGCGGGCAACTCGGCAGCTGGGATGCATTCCTCGATCACCTGCAATACTTCGGATACCTGCTTCCGGTTTTGACAGTCGTGATTGGACGCCGTGCGGGAGTGCGCAACGTCCGTACCTTGATCTCTATCGTCCTGTCAGTGGTGGTGGCGCTGTTCCTTGCGCAGAGTGGAAGCCGGCGAGTTATCGGTGTGGTCGGCGGCATGGCGTTGATTCTCTGGGTGTTGGACCAGCAACGCTTGCGAGTCAAACATCTACTCACAACTGCGCTTGCAATCATCGCTCTACTGGTCACGCTTCAGGTCATGCTGGAGTATCGGAACGTCGGTCTAAGCGTGCTGGTAGGCCAGAGCGACATGCCGAGCGGACGATACGAAAAAAGGCAGGTCCTTGAGGAGAAACATCTGCGTGTGGACGATAACTTCTATCGTCTTTGTCAGATCATTCAACTCATCCCTGCACAATATCCGTTTGTCTATCACAAGTATTTCGTCTACGTGATCGTGCGGCCAATACCGAGAGTCTTATGGCCCGGTAAGCCTGTCGATGCCGGCTTTGACCTCCCGACTGCGCTTGGCGTTGAAGGGCTTTCTCTTTCGTATTCAGTCATCGGCGAACTGTACATGTCGCTGGGACTCATCGGTGTTGCGCTCGGTGGTTGGCTATACGGCC